>WNEY01002004.1_pt1 | contig 14731 bp, 10 predicted proteins | sample 5400531 | NCBI WGS metagenome assembly WNEY01 (sample SAMN13153338, study PRJNA577476) | soil metagenome | isolation source: 200 cm saprolite under Douglas fir tree site 1 | place: USA:California | collected 2015-04-18
CTGGTCACCAGCGCATAGACGCCGTTCGGCCCGCCGTGGCCGAGCGGCGCCAGGTGCAATTGGGTCACGATGTTGAAATTGGCCGCCACCTTGGCGTAGCCGCCGAGCCCGGTGGCATCACCGCCCGCCACCAGGATCACCGACGCGGCGCCAGTCTCGACGGCACGCAGTGCGTGCCCCAGCATGTTCATGGCGGAGGAGCCGCCGTTGGTGTCCTGGACGAGCCAGCGCAACGACAAGCCGAGCTTCCAGGCGAGATCGATGGCGGCGTCCGGCGCGAGCGAGAACGAGGCGACCGCCATCCCGTCGACCTCGCGCGGGTCGATCGCGGCGTCCGCGAGCGCGGCGACGACTGCGTCGCGGATGAAGGTATGCGTCGATTGTCCCGGCTGCGGCCGGCGCGTATAGGCCGACTGCCCTACCCCGATGATGGCGGCATTCGCGTACATGATTTTGCCCGGCAGCGCGTTGAGAGGGATGGGTCCGGATGTTAGCCTCACTGTCATCGCCCGCGAAAGCGGGCGATCCAGCCACGGCCGATGATATCGGTCCCATCCCCGCGAAGCGCGAACAATGCTCACATGATCCGTGCCGCGATCGTAGGACTGGGGCGCTGGGGGCGCTCGCTGGTCGCATCGGTGCAGGGCAAGAGCAAAGACCTGCGCTTCGTACTCGCCCATACCCGCACGCGCGCGACGGCTGAAGACTTCTGCCGCAGCCAGGAGCTGGTGCTGGTCGACAGCTACGAGCAACTCCTCGCGGATCGGAATGTGGACGCGGTCGTCCTGGCTACGCCTCACAGCCTGCATGAATCGCAGATCATTGCGGCCGCCGCGGCAGGCAAGCACATCCACGTCGAGAAGCCCATCACGCTCGACCGCGCTGGCGCCGATCGGGCGGTCGACGCCGCGCGCAAGGCGGGCGTGGTGCTGGCGGTCGGCTACTGCCGGCGCTTCCATCCGTCCGTGGTGGAGGTGCGACGGCGTCTCGCCGAGGGACGGCTCGGCACCGTCATCTCCATGGTGGCGCAGCACACCACCAGCACCGGTCAGTTCATCGCGCCGGACAACTGGCGCGCCGCGCCCGAGGAAGCGCCCGGCGGCGCGCTGACGGCCGTCGGCGTGCATGCGCTCGATCATATGATCGAATTCGCGGGCCGGGTGCGCGACGTGCGATGTGTGACCGCCCGCAACATTCCAGGTCCCTCCGATGATACGACCACCGTCATGCTGCGCTTCGACGGCGGCGCCACCGGGCTGATTTTCTGCTCCGTCGCCACCGCCACGAGCTTTTCCTTCACGCTCTACGGCAGCAAAGGGCTGGCGGAGATTTCAAGACCCAACCTGCAGACGTTGCGCTTCGTGCCAACCTCGAAGCAGGTACCGACCGGTCCGGTGACCGCGCCGCCCGACGAGACCAGCGAGCATCCCGGCTTCAACATGCTCAATGCGGAGCTTACCGAATTCGCGCGCGCCATCCGCGAGCGCAGATCTTACCCGGTGCCGATCGACGAGGTCCTGCACGGCATGTCGGTGTTCGACGCCATCGTGCAAGCGGCCCGGTCGAACGAGATCGTTGCGGTGCGAGCACGATGACCCTCGAGCTCGTCATCTTTTTCGAACAAAGATGGATGCCCGGCTCACGCCGGCGCATGATAATTCAGGAGCCCCCATGGAAAAGCTGATCATCACGGTCGCCTGCGACTCGCGCACGTCCTATCCGCACAACCACCTCTGCCCGCCGCAAGAGGACATTCCGGGGGTGGCACAGCAATACATCGACGCCGTCAACGCCGGCGCCGCGATCGCGCACATCCACGGCCGGCGCACGCTCGAGGAGACGATCCAGGCCGACGGTCGGCAGGTATCGCGTATCCACCATGCCGACTGGAAGCGGCTGCAGGATGCGATCATGAACAAGGTCGATCCCATCATGCAGTTCGGCGTGGCGTCGGCGCGCATCGAGGAAAAGATCAAGCTGATGGAGCTTGGGCCCGACATGATGGCGGTCTGCTTCAACGCGCACGACGAATATTTCCAGCCCGAGCCCTCGCTGCCGCCCAAACGCATGATGGCGATCCATCCGGTCGAGGAGCTCATGGCCTATGCCAAGGCCGCCGAGGAGCACAAGGTGAAGCTGGAATGCGAATGCTTCACCACCGGCGCGTTCTGGCATCTCGAATTCGTGCGCAAGCAGGGCTATCTCCGGGAGAACACCTACACCACGCTGTTCATCGGCTGGCCCGGCGGCACCTGGACGCCGCCGACCGAGCGCGCCCTGCAGTTCATGGTGGATAATCTTCCGCAAAACTGCATCTGGAACGTGAGCGTCATGAACCCGCAGAAGCAGTGGCCGATTCTCGCACTCGCGGTCGCGCTCGGCGGACACGTGCGCGTCGGCTACGAAGACAATCCCTATATCGCGCCTGGCGAATTCGCCAAGAACAATGCCGTGCTGGTGGAGCGCATGGCGAGCATCGCGCGCGGGCTGGGACGCGACATCGCCACCCCCGACGAGGCGCGGAAGATCCTCGGGCTCACGCGCGCGCAGTGAGCAAGATGGTCCCGATGGGCAAACGGCGGCTCGGCGGCTCCACGCTCGAAGTGTCCGTCGTCGGCCTCGGCGGTAACAACTTCGGCGGCCGCATCGATTTTGCGGCGTCGAGCCGGGTCGTAGGCAAGGCGATCGAGCTGGGCATCAACCTCATCGACACCGCCGACAGCTACGGCGACAAAGGCGGCTCGGAGGAGTGGCTCGGACGAATTCTCGGCGAGAAGCGCAAAGCGATCGTGCTCGCGAGCAAGTTCGGCATGCCGACGGATGAGGCAGGCGAGCTCAAGGGCGCGTCGCGGCACTACATCATGCGCGCCGTCGAGGCGAGCCTGAAGCGGCTGCGCACCGATTGGATCGACCTTTACCAGCTGCATCGCCCCGACCCGCAGACCCCGATCGAGGAAACCTTGCGCGCGCTCGATGATCTGGTGCGGCAGGGCAAGGTGCGTTTCCTCGGCTGCTCGAACCTGTCGGCGCAGCAGGTCGTCGAAGCGCAGGCCACGGCACGGCAGCACGGGCTCGCCGCGTTCGTGTCATGTCAGGACGAATACAGCCTGCTCGTGCGCGAGGTCGAGCGCGAGCTCATTCCGACGGCCAAGGCACTCGGATTGGGGCTATTGCCGTACTTCCCGCTCGCCAGCGGCCTGCTGACCGGCAAGTACAAGCGCGCGGCGCTGCCGCCGGGATCGCGGTTGGCGAAGAATCCACGCCACGCCCAGGAGTTCCTCAGCGAGCGCAACTGGCGCATCGTCGGGGAACTCGAGACATTCGCCGCACGCCGCGGTCACACCATGCTCGAGCTGGCGTTCGGCTGGCTGCTGCGCGATGGCGTGGTCGCCAGCGTCATCGCCGGCGCCACCACGCCGGAGCAGGTCGAGCAGAATGTGCGCGCCGCAGGATGGACGCTGTCAGCGGAGGACTTGGCCGAGATCGATCGGATCACCCTCTAGGGAGGCAAAGGCCGCAACTCAACGCGGCTCGCCCTTGCGGCGGCCGAGATATCTTCCAAGGTTTGCAAGATTTGCTCGAATGGCCGCTTCGTCGACCGTATTGGGATCGAAGTCAGGATCATCCCATTCGATCATGCCCTCGTGGTGAAGATGACGGGGATCCGCGATCGCCTGCAGAAAGGTCTCATAGCCCATCGGTCCGCCGATATCCGCCGGCGGACAGCGGCCTTGAGCGCTGACGAGGCGCGGATAGTTGATGCCGGGTGCCGCTACCGACATCGCCTCCAACTCGACCGTGTGTCCCCAATCTTCCCCGTACACGTAGTCGTACCGGAACGTCTTTGCGAGCGCCAGCACGTCGGCCAGCGTCGCCGTCTCGGCGGCGCGCGGACTCGATTCCGGATCATCGCGATCGAGCAACCCCCATGCCGTCTCCCCGACACGGAACTCGAACGGGTGGCAATTCTGCCAACCGATCGCGATCTGCAGCACGAAATGAAGGTCGTCGAGGCGGATGGTGACGGGCACTTCGACGCGACGGATGACGGGGGGCGTCACATCGTCGATCTCGATCCGAAGCCGTGCGATCTCGGTCATGCTACGTGAACTCGCGATCGTCATGCCGTGCTTGCGGTTGCGGTTGCATCGATCGAATCACGACGCACGGCGCGAGGCGACCAGCACCTTGTGCAGACTTTCGCTGCGCAATTGATGTGAAAGCAGCACGTCGTGGGCGTCCCGCTTGAGCTCGGCGGCGGTGCGCTGATCGCGCGGCTTGAGCTGGGCGCTAATGTAGGCGCCCTCTGTGCGGCCCAACGCCACCAGGCCGCTGCCAAAGGGCTGTTGCTCGCGTTGATATTGCAGAAGGCCGGCGACGAGATCGTCGCCCGCTGCTGCGTCGGCAAGGCTTGCTGCATCCAAGGCGGCTTTGGTCACACCGGCGCCCACATGCGGCCGCGCCACGAAAGCGGCGTCCCCCAACAGCGCCACGCGTCCAAAGACAATCTGCGGCGACTCAAGATCGAAGATCGGTTGGAAGAAGGGCTGCGCGCGGGCAAAAATCTCCGCGACCTGGGGCGCGATGAACGCGCGGGCGGTCGCTTTGATCTCGGCCACGACTTCGGGCCGGATCAGGGGGGGAGGGATGGCGGTGCCGTGATATCGGCCGCTCGCGTCGGTGCAAAGATCGACCAACGTGTCGGGGTCGGTCGGCCGGTACCAGACGATGTTGTAGGCGCGGCGGCCGACCTGCGTCTCGTTGTTGCGGCCGGGAACGGGATAAGCCAAGAACAGCTCGCCTTCCGGCAGACAGAAGGTGTAGCACTCGAAAACTTCCGCTCGGATGTCAGGCGGGATGTCGCCCTCGTCCAGCATCGCTCGCCAGGCGACGTATCCAGCATAGTTGAGCGTAACGTCCGGCAGAAATTGCTCGCGCACCGTGGAGCGAACGCCGTCGGCGCCCACGAGCAGGTCTCCGCCAACGCGCGCGCCGTCGGTGAAGACGGCGGTGACGCCGGCGGCATCCTGCTCCACGTTTCGAAGCGACATGCCGAGACGATAGCTCTCCGACGGCAGCGGATCGCGCAACGCGCGATAAAGGCGCCCCCAAGAGCTCATGGTGCGCACTGTTTTAGCCTCGAGGTAGATCCTGCCGGTGCGATCGAGGAAGATGAACGTGTCGAGGCTAACTCCCATGGACTCGTCGAAATCGATCCCGAGGCGGCGCAAGATGTCGATGAGCTGAGGGTGCGTGCTGAGGCCGGCGCCGCGGCCGGTGAGATCCTCCGCGTTGCGCTCGAAGACGACAGCGTCCCAGCCGACGCTGCGCAGAAGACGTGCCGCGAACAGCCCGCCGAGCGAACCGCCGATCACCAGGGCACGTCGAGCGGCCATGACTGGCTTGGCGACGCAGGGTTCATGCCATGGCTCACGACATGCTGTCATGGCCAGGCTTGTAATTACGGTTGCTCTGCGCCGGGTTGCGGTTGATGAGCTGCCGACCATAGAGCGGGTGCGTCTGACTGCGCACCTCGTGTTCGACGGTGAACAAGACCTCGCGCGTATCTAGATCGACGACGTCCTTGAAGCGATATTCGTGATCGTTGACCTCGGCGGTGAGAAGGCCTAGCTCTTTCAGCCGCCGATAGGGACCCGAGAAATTCGCAATGTAGATCTGCGCGTGGTGCCGGTCATAAGGCTTCTCGGGCTCGTCAGTCTCGCGGAAGTACCAGTATTGCTTCTCGCCCACTTGCACGCGGGCTTTGCGGACGTCTGCGCTCTCGATCACGGTCGCGAGCGCGCCCATGACGTCGCGATAGAAACGCGCGATGCGGTCCGCCGTGCCGGGACGAACGTCGAACTCGATGTAGGGCATCCCCAGCACGATGCGGCCGAAGCGGGTCTCGTCTGGCGCATGAACGTTGATGCGGTTGCCCCAGGGGCAGACGGTCTCGACGCAGTCGTTGTTTTCGCGGAAGTCGAATTTCGTTCCTTCCAGCGGCTTGCGCATCTGCGTCAGGCGCTCGAGCAGCACGGTGCGGTCCGGCACGACCAGCCCGGTAACGCCGCGCAGCACGTCGGGCTGCCCGGTCGGCAAATGGAATTGGCTCATGCCGACATTGACCCACATGTTGCCGGCGCCGGTATTGAGGAAGGGATCGCGGGTGAGGCCGAGGCCGGTGATGTAGTAACAGGTCGCCAGGCGCTGATCGCTGATGCAGACATTGACGTGCCCGAGATTGACGATGTTGCCGAGATCCTGTGTCGAGCGGTCGAATTGCTTGTCTGCCATGGCGCCATTCCTCTCCTGCGGAGAATATTAAGCCCATCCGGCGTGAGCTCACAACGGCTGCCGCGCGCGCGGCGAGAGTCTCGCATGACGAGCCGATTGCGGTTGAGGAAGCCGCCCGTTTGGAGGTAACGTCCATCGTCCGATCAGCGACAGGGAGGATCATCATGACCGCCGCGAGCAAGAAGACCCTGGTGGTCCGCAACGGCACCCTGATCGACGGCTCCGGCAGGCCGGCGGCGCGCAACGACGCCATTGTCATCGAAGGCAACCGGGTCAGAAGCGTGGGCGCGCTGCCGCCCGACGTGGAGCTCGAGGACCGCAGGACCGTCGAGGTGATCGACGCGGGCGGGCAGTGGATCATGCCCGGCCTGATCGACGCGCATTGCCACGTCTCCTACGGGTATCCGGTGATCAAGGGCGAGGGCAAAGGCAAGGGCACCACCCGGCCGGAATTCTCCACGCTCAAGTCCGCCCGCAGCGTGCAGAAGGTGCTGCGCTCCGGCGTCACCAGCATCTCGGTGCCGGGCGGCACCTGGTTCACCGATGTCGGCGTGCGCGATGCCATCAAGCTCGGGCTGATGGAGGGGCCGCGCATGTACGTCGCGGGCCGCATGATCGTCACCTACGGCTGCATCGAGGACGATGAGCCGTCATGGGAGGGAACGCCCGATCACTCCATCGGCAAGCTCTGCAACACCGCAGATGAGATGGTCACCGAGGTCCGGCGGCAAAGCAAACACGGGGTCAACTTCATCAAGATGGCGGACAGCCGCTCGGGCGAGTCGCAGATGCTGGCGAAAGACGAGATCGCAGCCGTGGTGGGCGAGGCGCACCGCCGCAACCTGCGCGTCGGCATTCATTCGCGTGGCGCCGGCTCTACGCGCGCCGCCGCCGAGGCCGGCGTCGACTGGATCATTCATGCCGATCTCGCCACCGAGCGCGACCTCGAGGCGGTGGCCAAGGGCGGCATGCCGATCATTCCCACCGCAACGTTCTTGGCGGTCGTGGTCGAGCTCGGTCAAACGGTCAAAGCCGAGCAGGTGCAGCTCGACATTAATCGCATGAAACGCCACTTCGACCTGCTTTGCGAGCTGATGCACAAGGCGCGCAAGCTCGGCATCAAGCTCCTGGTCGGCACCGATACCGGCAACAATTCGTTCACGCCCTATGGCGAGCTGCACGCCAAGGAACTGGAGATCTTCGTCAAGCACGGCGGCTACACGCCGATGGAGGCGATCGTCGCGGCGACCCGCGACAACGCCTACGCCGTCGGCCTCGAAGGGCAGGTCGGCGAACTCGCGCCCGGCAAGCTCGCCGACATCATCGTACTCAACAAGGATCCCATTGCCGACATCACCGTGCTGCAGGGGGGCAAGCACCTCACGTGGGTGATCAAGGACGGCAAGATCGTCGACCTCGACCGACCCGACGAGGCGCTCACTTTCCGGCAGGCTGCCGAGTAGCGAGCGCGGCGACGCCGGAGCCGATGGCTCATTGGCTGTGACGGCAGTTCGTTCGTCCGCTTCGCCCTACTCCACCGGCGTCACGCTCACGGATACTTCGAGGCGCTGACCCCCGGATGCAAAAATGACGCCGTCAATCGGCGCGACATCGGCGTAGTCGCGGCCGATGGCGAGCACGACGTGGTCATCGCCGGCGAAAATGCCGTTGGTCGGGTCAAGCCCGCGCCAGCCAACATCCTCGCCGCACCCCACCAATACCCAGGCATGCATTGCGCCGGCGCCCTCGAGCTGTTCTTCTCCGGCAGACTGCGCGGTCCGCAGATAGCCGCTGACATAGGCAGCAGGCAAACCGAGACCTCGCATGCCGGAGATCATGATATGGGCGAAGTCCTGGCAGACGCCCCGGCGCAGCGCGAACGACATGGGCGGCGTGGTCGAGGCCGTAGTTGCGCCGATTTCGTAAACGAAGTCAGCCTTGATCCGTCGCATCAGATCGACGGCGGCGTCGAGGACCGGACGCCCTGCCGAAAAGCTGTCGGCGGCATAGGCGCGAATCTCTGGATCGAGCGAGACTTGGCGGCTCGGGAACAGGTAATGCGCGGGAGAGTTGGGCGAGAGATCGGTGGAGGCGAACGCCGCCTCGCGAATCGCCTCCCAAGGGGGGGTCGCTTCCGGCGCCACATCGCGCTTGACCGCGACCCGCGCCGCGACCCGAACATTCAACGTATCGTGCGGCTGATCGAGTTCGATCCAGGTCATCCGGTTGCCGAAGAAATCGTGCCCTTCGCGCCTTTCGATCGGCGCGGGCTCGATGTCGAGCGCCGCGGCATGAACGCGCTGTCCCAGGCGGTCGATCGGTGTCAGCCGCAACACGTGGCGCGCATAGGCGACCGATGATGCGTAGTGGTAGGTCGTGGTTTGCCGGATATCGTAGATCATCCGAGCGCCTCCCAGCGAACCTCCGCCCGCTCATGCGTGGTGAAGTAGGTCGACGCGATGAGGTCCGCGAGCTTCATCAGCGCCTCTTCCAGAGCGAGGAATGCCGGCTTATCGAGCGCCGTGGCATTGGCCGTGCGGATTTGCGCCGCCAACGCGGTGGCGATCTGCTCGGGCGGCGACAAGCGGCCGTCGCCGCTTCGCTGCGGCAGGGCGGCGAGATGGGCCTCGATACGGGACAACTGGTAGGCGAGCGAGCGCGGATTGTTGGGATCGAGTACCACGAGGTCGATGACGGGAGCCGCTGCCGGCACCATGACGTAGCGCAGTCGGTAGGTGATCTGGCTGTCGGCGAGCTCCAGCAGGACATCGAGCGCGCCGTCAAGCTTGGCGAACGCGAATTCGCGCACGAATCGGCATGTAGCAATGGCCCGCTCGATGCGCCGGCCAAGCTCGAGGAAGCGCCAGCCGGCCAGCTGGCTCATATTCTCCTGAGCCAATCCCGAAAACGACGCGATGATGCGCAACGCGCCATTGGTCCGCTCGAAGATCATGCTTTCCGTTGGCGGATGATCGATGGGCGCATTGATTAGCTCGAAAAGGTCGGTCAGCGCCCGCCAGGCATCTGGAGAAAAGCGATCACGGATCACCGATGCGGCGGATTGCGCGGCGCCGACAAGATAGGGAAGCGCGCCTTCGAGGTCGCTGCCTTGCAATGTGGCGGAAGCGACGAGCACCGGCCTGACATGCGGCAGGTCGCTCGGCACGGCATCCCACGCTTGGAGTAGCGAGCAGATTTGCACGACCACCCGCGTGGTGGCCTCGTCGCTGTCGCTGACTCGGCTGACCAATGCCCGCACAATCCGCAGCGTCGCCTCGGCGCGCTCCACGTAACGAGCGACCCAAAATAGATTGGCGGCCGCGCGGCTGGGCAATGGTCCCGTGCCACGCGTAATGCTGATCCGATCCGGCGCCGGCAACAACGTGGTCTCGGCGACCGGCTTGTCCGAGAGGACCCACGCATCGCCCGTGCTCCCGCCCCGCTGCAGGCTCACCGCGCGCGCGTCGATGTCATCCGCAACCCGCACGAAGCCGCCGGGCATTACTCGCCAGCCGTCGCTGGTCCGCGCCAGGAACAGCCGCAGCGTGAACGGGCGCGGCTCCAGCCGGCCGTTGTGCCAGACCGGTGTGGTCGAAAGCGTGACGGCCTCCTTGGCGACGAAGTCGATACCGCGGTGAGCAATCTGCTCCAGGATGCGCGTTCGCTCCTCCGGCTCGAGCATCGCGCCGAGAACTTCGCGTCGTTCGCCATGGCCCGGTAGCTCGCCGAGAAAGGCCGATGCGATCACCATCTCGTCGAGCCGATCGATGATCTCGTCGCGCGCGCGCGTCTGCCCGAGCCACCAGGTCGCAACGTTGGGCAACGTGAGGTCGCTGCGGAGCACGGTCGGCGCCAGCGCCGGCAGAAAACTCAACAACGCCCGCGCCTCGGCCACGCCCGAGCCGAGCGCATTGGCGATCACCACTGTGCCGTCGCGCACAGCCTGCACCAAGCCGGGCACGCCAAGCCGCGAACGCGCATTGAGCTCGAGCGGATCGGCGAAGTCGGCGTCGAGCCGCCGCACCAGCACTTCGGCGCGCTTGAGGCCGGACACCGTGCGGATGAAGACGCCATCCTCGCGGACGGTCAGATCCTCGCCTTCGACCAGCAGGAACCCCAGATAGCGCGCGAGATAGGCGTGCTCGAAATAAGTCTCATTCATCGGCCCCGGCGTGAGCACGCAGACCCGCGAATCATCCTGGCGATTGAGCGCGGAAAGCTCGGCCTGAAAAGCTTGGAAGAACGGCGCGAGCCGCTCGACCTTGAGCCCGCGATAGACCTCGGGCATGACGCGCGACAGCGCGAGGCGGTTCTCGAGCGCATAGCCGGCGCCCGAGGGTGCTTGGGTGCGGTCGCCGAGCACCCACCAATGGCCACCGGGCGAACGCCCGACATCGACGGCATAAAACCGCAGATGCGCGCCGCCTGCCGGCGCGACCCCGACCAGCGGCCGTAGGAACTCCGGATTGCCCGCAATAACGACCGCCGGCAGTCTGCCCTCGCGCACCAGATTGGCCGGGCCATAGGCATCGGCAAGCACCGCCTCGAGCAGTTCCGCCCGTTGGACGAGTCCGGCCTTGAGCGCCTGCCATTCCGCCCCGTCGATCAGGAGCGGCATATGGCTCAGCGGCCAGGGCCGTTCGGCCCCTGAGGCATCCTCGTAGACGCGATAGAAGACCCCGGAATCGCGCAGGTGCCGATCGGCGGCGGCGAAGCGCCGGCTGAGCTCGTTTGGACCTAGTCGCGCCAGCATGGCCAGCAGCGGCTGCCAATGGGCCCGCACGCGCCCCTCGCGGTCCACCATCTCGTCGAAGGTGCCCGCCGGCGGACGATAGCCCGATAGCAGCGGCGCGATATCCCCCTGCTCGGACGCGCTCTCGCGTTGGCCAGCCATGCGGCTATGAGACATGAGTCGGACGCCGCAGGTCGAGAGTCATCGGATATTCGAGCGCCCGCTCTTCGCCGGGCAAGCCGAACAATCCCGGCGTATGGCCGAGATCTTCGAAGCGCGCCAGGCGCCGCGCCTGCGCTTCAAACGAGTTGACCGGCAAAGTCTCGTAGTTGCGTCCGCCCGGATGGGCAACGTGGTAGACGCAGCCCCCGAGCGAGCGGCCGCTCCAGCGATCGAAAATGTCGAAGGTGAGCGGGGCGTGGACGTCGATGGTCGGATGCAGCGCCGCCGGCAACTTCCACGCCTTGAAACGCACGCCGGCGACGTATTCGCCGGACCGGCCGGTTGACGTCAGCGGAACGAGCCGCCCGTTGCAGGCAACGGCATGGCGGCCGGCATTGAAACCCTCGACCTTCACTTGCAGCCGCTCGACCGAGGAGTCGACGAAGCGCGCGGTGACGCCCGCAGTCGCATCTTCGCCCAGCACGTGCCACGGCTCCAGCGCGTGTCGCAATTCAAGCCTGACGCCGCCGTGGGTGACTGCGCCATAGAGCGGAAAACGAAACTCACGCTGGGCATGAAACCACTCCGAGTCGAAGTGATAGCCGGCGCCGAGGAGATCTTCCAAAACGTCGAGAAAGTCCCACCAAACGAAGTGTTCCAGCATGAATCGGTCGTGCAGCGCCGTACCCCAACGTACCGGCGAACCACGCTGCGGCTCGCGCCAGAACCAGGCGATCAGCGCACGCAAGAGCAGCTGCTGCGCCAAGCTCATGCGCGCGTGCGGCGGCATTTCGAACGAGCGGAACTCCACCAGACCCAACCGTCCGGTTGGACCGTCGGGCGAAAACAGTTTGTCGATGCAGAGCTCGGCGCGGTGAGTATTGCCGGTGACGTCGACGAGAAGATTGCGAAACAGGCGATCGACCAGCCACGGTCGCGGCGGCTCGCCCTCGCCCGGCGCCGGCACCATCGCCAGCGCGATCTCGAGCTCGTAGAGCTGGTCGTGCCGCGCCTCGTCGACGCGCGGGGTTTGGCTGGTCGGGCCGATGAACAAGCCGGAGAACAGGTAGGACAGCGAGGGATGCCGCTGCCAGTACAGAATCAGGCTCTTGAGCAGGTCGGGTCGGCGCAGGAAGGGGCTGTCAGCCGCGCTCGGGCCTCCCAACGCAACGTGATTGCCACCGCCCGTACCGACGTGGCGACCGTCGAGCATGAACTTGTCGGTGCCGAGCCGGCAGAGACGCGCTTCCTCGTAGAGCGTGTGCGTAAGTTCGACGGCCTCGCGCCAAGTCGCGGTGGGCTGGACATTAACCTCGATGACGCCTGGATCGGGCGTCACCTTGATGACGTTCAGGCGCGGGTCGGCCGGCGGCTCATAGCCTTCCACGTGGATCGGCGTATGGAACTCGGTGGCGGTCGCTTCAACGATTGCAAGGAGCTCGAGATAGTCTTCCAGCCGTTCGAGGGGCGGCATGAACACGCAAAGCCGTCCATCGCGCGGCTCGACCGTCAGCGCGGTACGGACTGGGATGCCCGATCCAGACGCGGGCGCGGCCGCAGGCGCGGGCGCGCCTTGACCCGGGGGAACATCGAGCAGCTTGGGGCGGGCGGCGGCGTCTTCGCTGCGAAGGGCAATGATCTGTGCCGGCGGGTTTGGATCAGGCAACTCGCCGCGCGCCTCCATTGGGTCGGCGGGCACGAGGTGCGGGTAATCGACCGGCCGCAGATGCGGCAAAGCGCTGAGCGGCAGGCGAAATCCGATCGGCGAATCCCCCGGTACCAGAAACAGGCGTCGCCGCCGCGTCTGCCACATCTGGCTGACCCAGCCGGGTGACGCTTGCGCTGTCCAACGCTGCAGCGGCAGCACGTAACCCGCCGGCACCCCGAGATGCCGTTCGAACGCGCGCCTGATGCGGTCGCGCTCGACCGGATCATCGATCTTGGGATCGCCAGGATCGACATTCTCGGGCAGCTCGCCCTGCTTGAGCATGCGCGCGGCGGGGTCTTCGAAGGCGGGCTGCACGTAGTCGGTGCCGAGCCCGAGGCGGGCGGCGACCGCTTGCGTGAATCGCTGCGCGTCATCGGCGAGCGGCCGATCGGCGGTGGTCTCGGGCGCAACGAGCGCGGCGTCGTGCCAAATCGGCTTGCCGTCGCGCCGCCAATAGAGCGCGAACGCCCAGCGCGGCAGCGGCTCGCCCGGATACCATTTGCCCTGACCGTAGTGCAGAAGGCCACCCGGCGCAAAGCGCCGGCGCAACCGGCGGATCAGTTCGTCGGCAAGGATGCGCTTGGTCGGGCCGAGCGCGGCGATGTTCCATTCCGCCGATTGATAGTCGTCGATGGAGACGAAGGTCGGCTCGCCGCCCATGGTCAGGCGGACGTCGTTGCTCGCGAGATCCCGGTCGACCTTTTCGCCCAGCGCGTCGAGCGCCGCCCAAGCTTCGTCGGAGAATGGATAGGTCACGCGCGGCTTTTCCGCGATGCGCGTGACCGTCATGTCGACCGAGAAGGCCACTTCCGAAGGCTCGACCCCACCGCTGATGGGGGCCGCGGCGCGAAAATGCGGTGTGGCGGCGAGCGGCAGATGACCCTCGGCGCATAACAGACCGGACGTGGCGTCGAGTCCGATCCAGCCCGCGCCCGGCACGTAGACCTCGGCCCAGGCGTGCAAATCGGTGAAGTCCTGTGCCGCGCCGACCGGCCCATCGAGCGGGGACACGTCGGACCGCAATTGAATGAGATAGCCCGATACGAACCGGGCTGCGAGCCCCAGATGTCGCAGAACTTGCACCAGCAACCATGCGCTGTCACGACATGAGCCCGCGTGTTCTGCGAGCGTTTGCTCCGGCGTCTGCACGCCGGTTTCCATGCGGACGAGATAGCGGATTTCGCGCTGCAGACGTTGATTGAGTTCGACCAGGAAATCGACGGTATTTTTACGATTGCGGTGGATCGAGGCGAGGAACGCGGCCAGTCGCGGGCCGGCCGGCTCGACATCGAGATAAGGCGCAAGCTCCTCGGCGAACTCGGCGGGGTAGGCGAACGGGAAAGTTTCCGCGAAGGGCTCAACGAAGAAATCGAACGGATTTATCACCGCCATGTCGGCGATGAGATCGACCGTGATGGTGAATTCGCGAGTCTTCTCCGGAAAGACGAAGCGCGCGAGCCAGTTTCCATTCGGATCCTGCTGCCAGTTCACGAAGTGCTGCGTCGGCGTCACCTTGAGCGAGTAACTTTCGATCCGCGTGCGACAATGGGGGGCCGGGCGCAGCCTAATGACCTGCGGCGCGAGGCTGACCGGCCGGCCGTAGCGGTACCGTGTGACGTGGTGGAGGCTGGCGAGGATCGACATACGCTGCTCTGCCGCGCTAAGGCCGCCTGAATATTATGCAATTTCTGATGCAAATTTTGGGCCGGCGAGGCACCGACCGCATATCCCCTTCTGCGTCCGCATTATCGAGCGATCTCCAATTCAGCGGTGAATGTTGAGAAGCGATGACACAGCAGGAGCTCCACGCCCCGCTCGCGGTCGGAGAGAGGAGC
>WNEY01002194.1_pt1 | contig 14726 bp, 12 predicted proteins | sample 5400531 | NCBI WGS metagenome assembly WNEY01 (sample SAMN13153338, study PRJNA577476) | soil metagenome | isolation source: 200 cm saprolite under Douglas fir tree site 1 | place: USA:California | collected 2015-04-18
AGGTCGAGCCGCTCGACCGTGTCGCAGCCTGCTTCCCGCAACGCGCGCTCCGAGACCGTCCACAGATCGAGACTCGTCCCCCGCACCACGTCTGCCCCGTAGAGCGCCGTGAACCGATCGGCCAACTCGGAGCCGACCTCGTAGCAGCAGGGACCGATCGTCGGGCCGACTGCCGCGGCGAGACGCCGACCGCCGAGCGCGGCGCAGCCTGCAGTGACGATCCCCTCGAGCAGACCACGCCAGCCCGCGTGCAGGACGGCGAGTGCAGGCCGCTCGCCGTTCGTCCGCGCGATCGCGATCGTCGCGCAGTCCGCTGCCAGCGCAAGCATCGGGTCGCCGGGCGTCTGGCTCCAGAGCCCATCGCCGGGGACGCCGCGGCTGCCCGGAACCGCCCGGTGAACCGTCGCGGAGTGGTGCTGTCGATTCAGTGCGAGGCGCGTAGCGTCTGCGCCGATCTCCGCGCACAGGCGCCGGCGGTTCTCGTCGACGCGCTCGGGCTCGTCGCCCGTCATCCGCCCGAGGTTGAGCGACTCGAACGGACCCTCGCTGACGCCGCCGACGCGCGTCGAGAAGACGACCTCGTACGGCCCGGGCGCACCCCAGCGGATCACGCGGTCTCCGCGATCAGCTCGCGCGCCGCCGCCAGCTCCGAAGCTCGCCGAGGATCTCCCCGACCCGCGGCGACTCCCCGATTCCGAGCGACGCGAGATCTGCGCCCGTCACCTCGAGCGACACGCCACGCAGCTCGCGGAAGTAGCGGCGCAGCGCCTCCGACTCCTCGAGCGCCAGCGCGAACAGCGGCGCGTCGGGTGCGTAGGGGTCGGCGAGCGCGACGAGCTCCGCGTTGTCGATCGTCCCCGCGCGCAGCCGCTCGACGAGCTTCGGCGCGACCGTGACCGCCGCGGCGATCCGCTCTGCGTCGCGCCGCCGCACGCGCAGCCGCTCCAGCCAGCCGTACACCTCGTCGGGCGGCAGCTTCCGCGCGAGCGCCGCGAGGCCGAGGCGCCACTCGGGCACATCGATCTCGAGCTCCTGCCGCAGCGCGTGCAAGCGCGCGAGCAGTGCGACGGCCTCTTCATCCGCGGCGAGGTGGAGATGGATCGCCTTGTCGACGCCGATCTCGCGGAGGCGTAGGATGGAATGGTCGCCCGGGCCTTCTTCGAGTAGCGCGATCAACTCGTTGCGCAGTCGCTCGGAGGACAGATCACCGACGAGTCCCATCTCCACGCAGCCGCGCGCGAGCCGCTCGGTGTGGTCGTCCATGCGGAACCCCAGCCGGTTCTCGTAGCGGATCGCGCGGAAGATGCGGGTTGGATCGTCGATGAACGAGAGGTTGTGGAGGACGCGGATCCGCCTGGCTTCGAGGTCGCGCCGCCCACCGAACGGATCCACGAGCCGCCCGAAGTCGTCGCCCTTGAGCGAGACCGCCATCGCGTTGATGGTGAAGTCGCGTCTGAAGAGGTCCTCGCGGATCGTCGCGTGCTCGACCGTCGGCAGCGCCGCCGGCGACTCGTAGAACTCCGTGCGCGCGGTCACGACGTCGACGCGGCCGTCGTCGCCGTACAGCACAACGGCCGTGCCGAACTTCCGGTGCGGGCGCACGCGGCCGCCGAGCGCTTCGGCAAGCGCATTCGCGAGCGCAATTGCGTCACCTTCCACAGCGACGTCCACGTCGAAGTTCGCCTCGCCGAGCAAGATGTCACGCACCGTCCCGCCGACGAGGTAGACGCCGTCGTACGGCTCGGCGACCGCCGCGATTGCATCCCAGACGGGCTGCAGGCCCGGCAGCGCAGCGAGCTCATCGGCGAGGCTCTCCCCCGCGCCGGGCTGTGCTTCCGCCGTCTGACCGAGTGCGCGTAGCACGTCGCTGCGCGTCACCACACCGACCACCTTCTCATCGCGAACGACGGCGATGCGACCCGCGGGCGCTGCACCGAGCGCCGTTTGCAGCTCCGCGAGCGGGGCGTCCTCGCTCGTCGTGGCGACGCGCGCGCTCATGATCCCCTTCACGGGCGCGTGCGAGAGGCCGTGCCCGATCGCCTTGTCGAGATCTTCGCGCGCGACCGCGCCGACGAGGCGGCCGTTGTCGGTCACGAGGATGCCGCTTTGCCCGTGGCGCTGACAGGAGATCATCGCCTTGGCAACCGTCTCGTCCGGCGACACCGAGCGTGCCGGCTTCGACATCACGTCCCGTGCGCGGGAGGGCTCGCGCACCGCCGACTCGAGCGCGCCGAGCAGCCGGACGCGTGCGTCCGCGAGCGTCGACTTCACGCTCGCCGACGCCGCCTGCGCGTGGCCGCCGCCGCCGAGCGCTCCCGCGAGGGCGGCCGCGTCGAGCTCGGGGATCCGGCTGCGCACGACGCAGAACACGCGCGGGGCCATCTCGACGAGGACGGCGAGCGCCTTCGCGTCGGTGAGATCGACGAGCTTGGTCGCGAGGTGCGACACGCTCAGGTCGATCGGCTCGTAGGTCGCCGTCGCAAGCAGCAGCTCGTGTCCCGCGACCGGCAGCGGTTCGGTCGAGTCGAGCAGCAGGCCGAGCAGCTCGCGCTCCTCGTCGATCAGCGGCGGCTGGAGATACGCAGCGATCAGATCCTGGTTCGCGCCGTGCCGCAGGCACCAGGCGAGCGCCTCCGCATCGCGGGTCGATGCGCCCGAATACGTCAGCGAGCCCGTGTCCTCGTGGATGCCGAGCGCGAACGCGGTTGCCTCGAGCGGCGTCGGCTCGAGCTCACGCTCCGCGAGTACGCCGACGAGCGTCGTCGTCAGCGCGGCGTCCTCGCTGAGCACCGCGCGCTCCGGGGCGACCCACTTCGGCGCCTCGCCGCCGTGATGGTCGAAGACGACCGTCTCGACGGACGGGTTGAGCGCAACGCGCTCGAGGTCGCCCAGCCGTCCCGCGTGCGTCGTGTCGACCGCGATCAGGCGGCGGATCGCGTCGAGCTCGAGCCGCGACGCCTCGACAATCGCACCCAACTCGTCCGCATGCAGCCGGTAGAAGTCGCGGACGTTCCGATTCAGCGAGCCGGAGAGCGCGATCACCGCGTTCGGGTAGAGCCGCCGCGCGGCCAGCATCGACGCGAAAGCGTCGAAGTCCGTGTTCCCGTGCGTGGTGATGACCTCTTCTGCGCGCACTCGATAATTGTGCCCGGCGCGGGTTTAAGCGAGCGCGATCGCTTCGATCTCGACGAGCGCCCCGGACGGGAGCGCGGCCACCTCGATTGTCGCTCGCGCCGGCGGGCGGGCCCCGACGTGCCGCGAATAGACCTCGTTCATCCCCTGGAAGTCGTCGAGGCTGACGAGGAAGACCGTCGTCTTCACGAGCCTGTCGAGCCCGCTGCCCGCCTCCTCCAGGATCGCCCTCAGGTTCCCGAACACGAGCTCTGTCTGCTCCTGGATCGATCCCGCCTCGATCTGCTTGTCGCCCGGTTTCAGGGCGAGCTGCCCCGAGACGAAGACAAAATCGCCGGCTCGGATCGCCTGCGAATACGGAGCTCCCTGAAAAGGGGCAGGTGCTTTCTCCGTCCTGATGACGATCTTGTCTGACATGCGGCTACTCCTTTCGCCTCCGCGGGCGGCACGCCTGAGCGAGCGTCACCCCGAGCGCCTTGAAGATCGCCTCGAGCACGTGGTGCGTGTCCGTGCCGTCGATCAGCCGAACGTGGAGCGTGAGCGAGGCGCCGTCGACGAAGTCGCGGAGGAACGCAGCGACGAGGTCGGTCGACATCCCGCCCAGCCGGGCCCGCGTCAGGTCGACGTTGGACACGAGCAGCGGCGTGTCGCTCGCCTCGAGCGCGACATGAGCGAGCGCCTCGGCCGATGGGACGACCGCGGAGCCGTGGCTGCGCGCGCCTTCGGCGCGAAGCGGCGCGGCGAGCGCCTCGCCGAACGCGCGGCCCGCGGCGCGCACCTCCGCGTCGGCATCGCCGGGAGCGACCTCGAGGGCGAGGTCGAAGGATGCGTACTCGGCCAGAAGCCCCAGGAGGTGATCGAGGACAGAGACGCCCGTGACGACGTTCGCGTCGCCGCTTCCTTCGATCGTCACGCGCACCTGCGTGCGCGCTCCCTTCGCTTCGGCCGCCACGAACGTGAGCGTACCGGAGCGCCTTATTGCTCCAAAAGATGGGCCGAACGGCCCATGCCCCCAGGCAAGGCGCGGAGTAGCGTCACAACAGGGATGCGGGCTAGGTTCATGGCGCTTGCGGCCGGCGCCGTTCTCGCGATCGTCGCCGTCCCACCCGCCCCGGCGGCAGAGCTCGGTCCCGCCGGGACCTCGGCGCGCGCCTGGCCTCGCGCCGAAGCGACGATCGGCTACAGCACGCCGGATGGGTTGCGCTCTGCGCTCGCTTTGTATCCCGCGCAGATCGTCCACCGCGTTCCCGCGCTCCGCGTCGCCGACGTGCGCCCTCTCGGCAGCCTCGACGGGTTTGCCGCGAACGTCTCGCGCCTTCCCGGGATCAGATTCGTCCAGCGGCTCGCTCTGCGCGACGAGTACGTCGAGCCGGCACTTGAGCTCGCTGCTGGACGCTCCGTGCCCTGGGAGTGGCAGTACTCCGTCTCGCGTGAGGACGCCGTCCCCGTCGACGTGCTGCGCGCGGCGAGCGCGATCACGATCGCGGTGATCGACACCGGCGCCGACCTTAACGCGCCCGATCTCGCGGCGAAGGCTCCCATCACCTACAACCAGCGAACCGGCACCGGCGACGTGCACGACACCGTCGGGCACGGGACGTTCGTCTCCGCGCTTGCCGCCGGCTCGGTCACGAACGGCGACGGGATCGCCGGCTTCGGCGGCGACGCGCAGCTGATGGTGATCAAAGCGGGCTCGGGCGACGGCTCGTTCACGGATCTCGACGAGGCGAGCGCGATCGTCTACGCCGTCGACCACGGCGCGCGCATCATCAACCTGAGCCTCGGCGGGCCGTCGACGTCGAACACGGAGAAGAAGGCGATCGACTACGCGGCGTCGCACGGCACGCTGATCGTCGCGGCCGCCGGCAACGAGTTCCAGGACGGAAATCCGGCCGAGTATCCGGCGGCGCTGCTGCAGCCGCTCGGCTCGCGGGGCGTCGGCGGACGCGGCCTGGCCGTCGGTGCGTCGACGATGAGCGGCTCGCGGGCGATCTTCTCGAACACAGGCTCGTACCTCTCGCTCGTCGCGCCCGGCGACAACGTCTTCTCCGCCGTGTCCTCGCTGTCGACGCCCAGCCGGTTCCCCCGCGTTCCGCTGCCCGGTTCACTGAGCGGCCTCTACGGCTACGCGAGCGGCACGTCGTTCGCGGCGCCTGAAGTCGCCGGCGCGGCGGCGCTCGTCTGGGCAGCGAATCCGCTGCTCGACGCGGACCGCGTCGCGGAGATCCTCAAGGAGACCGCGTCCTCCAGCGGCGTGTGGACGTCCGATCTCGGCTGGGGCGTGCTCGACGTCGCGGCCGCCGTCTCGCGCGCGAGCGGCGCGCAACCGATGACGGCGACCGCGTTCCTCTCGCTGAGCGGCCTGCTTCGCGCGCGCACCGCGATGTTCACGGCCACGCTGCGCTCGGCCGCACCGGGCGTTGCGCCGTCGACGCGGATCGTCGCGCTCGAGGTCTACGACGGCGTGCGGTGGCAGACCAAGGGACAGTCGGCGACGTCGGCCTCGGGCGATGCTGCGTGGAAGCTGACGTTGAAGCCCGGCAGGTACCGCGTACGGGCGCGCTGGGCCGGCGCGGGCGATCTCGCCGGCGCCGTCAGCAAGACGCTCGCCCTCCGCGTTCTGTAGCACGGGTTCCAACTTGTCGCACGTTGGGCGAAGCCGGGCTGAGCCCGGCGGGAGCCCAAGCACCTGCGGGAGGGGGTTCCCAGGGGGAACCTCCTGGTTCCCCCTGATAGCCGCCCGGCGCGGATAGCGTCGGCGGCGTGACTAAGCGTCGACTCTTTCGATGCGGGCGCCGAGCTGCCGCAGGCGCTCGTCGATCCGCTCGTAGCCCTTGTCGATCTGGTAGACGGCGCCGATCGTCGACGCGCCGTCCGCACAGAGGCTCGCGAGCAGCATCGACATTCCGGCGCGGATGTCCGGGCTCTCCATCCGCTGGCCGTACAACCTCGCCGGGCCGGTGACGACGACGCGGTGCGGGTCGCAGAGGATGATCCGCGCGCCCATCGACACGAGCTTGTCGGTGAAGAACAGCCGGTTCTCGAACATCTTCTCGAAGATGAGGATCGTTCCCCGTGCCTGCGTCGCGACGGTCAGCGCGATCGGCGTCAGGTCGGACGGGAACGCCGGCCACGGCCCGTCCTCGATCTTCGGAATCTGCCCGTGAAGGTCGTCTTGGATCACGAGCTCCTGATCTGGCGGCACGCGCAACGTCGTCTCTCCGACCTCGACGCGGACGCCGAGCCGCTCGAAGACCGGCAGGATCGATACGAGATCCGTCGGCTCGACGTTCTCGATCGTCACGTCGCCGCGTGTCATCGCTGCGAGGCCGATGAAGCTGCCGACTTCCATGTGGTCGGGCCCGATGCGCCAGGCGCCGCCGCACAGCGACTCCACACCGCTGATCCGGAGCACGTTCGACTCGATCCCCTCGATCTGCGCGCCGATCGAAACGAGGAAGCGGCAGAGATCCTGCACGTGCGGCTCGCACGCGGCGTTGCCGAGCACGGTCTCGCCGGGCGTCAGCGCGGCGGCCATCACCACGTTCTCGGTCGCCATCACGCTCGCCTCGTCGAGGAAGATCTCCGCGCCCTGCAAACTCTCGGCGCGTATCTCGTAGCGCCGGTCGACCGCGATCTCCGCACCGAGCTTCGCGAACGCGTGGATGTGTGGATCGAGGCGCCGGCGCCCGATCACGTCGCCGCCCGGAGGCGGCACCGTGACGCCTCCGAGACGCGTGAGCAACGGGCCCGCGAGCAGGAACGATGCGCGCATCCGGCTGCACAGCTCCTCGTCGAGCTCGCGCTTCGTAACGTCGGCCGCGTGCACGCGAACCTCGTTGGCGCCGATCCAGTCGACATCGGCGCCGACATCGGCGAGCAGCTCCAGCATTGTCTCGACGTCGCGAATCCGCGGCACGCTCGCAAGCGTCACCGGCTCGTCCGTGAGCAGGCATGCGGCGAGAATGGGAAGCGCGCCGTTCTTGTTCCCCGCGACCCTGACGTTTCCGGAAAGCGGTAAGCCGCCCTCGATGACGAAGGACTCCATCAGTGCATCGGCGACGAGGGTGGCGGACATGGGCGCATCTCCCGCTCGGGAGTTCGGCTTGGGGAGGCGGCTATCCTACCCGGCTCGATGAGGACGACACGCGAGCAGGCCTGGGAAACGCTCACCCGCTATACAAAAAGCGAATCGCTGCTCCGCCACGCGCTCGCCGTCGAGGCCTCGACCGGCTTCTACGCAAGGAAGTTCGGCGAGGACGAGGAGCTGTGGCGCTCCGTCGCGCTGCTGCACGATTTCGACTACGAGATCCATCCCACGCTCGACAAGCATCCGCAGGACGGCGCACCGATCCTGCGCGACGAGGGCTATCCCGAAGAGGTGATCGACGCGGTGCTCTCGCACGCGGAACATCTCGCGATGCCGCGCGACACGCCGTTGAAGAAGACCCTGTTCGCGTGCGACGAGCTCTCGGGTTTCGTGCACGCGTGCGGACTCGTGCGGCCGACGGGGCTCGAAGGGCTCGAGCCGAAGTCGGTGAAGAAGAAGCTGAAGCAGCCGTCGTTCGCGTCCGGCGTCCACCGCGACGAGGTATACGCCGGCGCGGAGCTACTCGGGGTCGAGCTCGACGAGCACATCGCGAACGTGATCGAGGCGATGCAGCCGATCGCGAAAGAGCTTGGCTTGCGGACCGCCTAGGACTCACAACGCGGCAACTAGCCGCTGCACGTCCTCGTCGCTCGTCCACCAACCGCACGACGCACGCACCCACGGGGTGCCGGGCAGATTGCGCACGACAACCTGCTGCTCGAACAACCTCGCGGTGACCTCCGCCGGATCCTCCTTCGGAACGAACGTGACGAGGCCGGCCTGCCCCGGAGGCGTGACGACCTCGACACGCTCGGCGAGCGCCTCGCGGCACGCGGCCGCGATCTCCTTGATCCGCTCGAAGCGCCAGTCAGGCGCGACACCGAGCGCGGCGATGAGCCCGCGCACGGATCCCATCGGGATCCAGCCTGAGTCGAAGCGAGGAGCGCCCGGCTTCGGGACGAAGCGTCCGCCCGGCTCGAACGACTGCTGCGCGAAGTAGCTCGGCCGCGCAACCCGCAGCGCGTCCGGATCGGCGACGTAGAGCGCACCTGTTGAGTCGGGCCCGCAGAGCCACTTCTGTCCCGACACCGTGTAGAAGTCGAGCGCGCCGACGTCGACCGGGATCGCGCCCACAGACTGTGCGCCGTCAACGAGGACCGGCAGCCCGGTCTGCTGCTTGAGCGCGTGCACGTCCAGCACCACGCCGGTTGTCCAGTAGACGTGCGAGACGGCGATCAGCCGCGTCCGCGGCGTCACCTCGGCCAGGACCGCGCCCGGGATTTCGTCAGGCCCGAGCTGTTGCACGCGTGCCACGCGCACGGTCGCGCCCGACGCGAACACGGGGCCCGCGAGGCCGAAGTGCTCCGCGTCCGTCGTCACGATCTCGTCTTCCGGCTGCAGACTGAAGCCTGCGAGCACGATGTTGCAGCCGTCCGTCGTCGACGTCGTGAGCGCGACGTGTGCGGACGTCGTCCCGAGCAATCCCGCGATCAACGTACGGAGCTCAGTGCGGAGCTCGAACAGCTCGTCGAAGTACGGCTTCGCGCTTCGGACCTCCTCAGAGTCGCGGCGCGTCTGCTCGACCAGGGCGAGGGTCGTCGGCCGCGCAAGCGGGCCGAAAGTTCCCGCGTTGAGGTACGCGAAGCTGTCGAGCACGGGAAAGAGCGCACGTGCTTCCTCGAACGTCACGCGACGACTGCGTCCACCGGCGCGTGATCGGAGAGCAGGGCACCGTGCCGCTCGCGCCGCTCGAGCGGCCAGTGCTCGAGCGACTCCACGTGCAATCCGCGAACGATGATCTGGTCGATGCTGCAGCCCGGCTGTGAGAAGCCCCAATCCGGCGAGCGTAGATCGAGCAGTGTGCGCGAGCGCGCGAACGTGACGTTGAAGTCGCCGCACATCACCAACGGCTCATCCGGCAGCGCGATGCCGTCGGCGTAGACGGCCGCGCGCAGCACCTCCGCGTCCGCGAGCCGCTCGTCCGGTGGATAGCTCGTCGCATGTAGGTTCGCGACAACGAGCGTGCGCTCACCGTCGCCGAGCCGAACGACCTGGCAGACGCGCCGCTCCTTCCCCCACGCGAGCCGCGAGAGCAGTCCGAGCTCGAGCCACTCAGCCTGCTTGCGGCGGCAGCTGCGCGGGTTCAGCTCGAGCACGTGCCGGTCGGCGACGCGCAGGTGCGGCGCGGCGAGGATGGCGTTCCCCTGTCCGGAGAATGCAGAACGCAGCACGCCGTGGTCGATCGACGTGAGGACGCGCCCGATCTCCGCCGTGGACGGCAGCGGTCCCAGCATCGGCCGCGCGGCGAGCGCGCCGATCGCCGTGTACCCACTCCAGCCGCCGAGCTTCGGCAGCGCCCACGCGGGGATCTCCTGGAGGCAGACGAGGTCGGGCGCGTCGGCGACGGCGAGCCACACCATCTCGGCCAAGAACGCATGGCGCTGGGGCGGGCTCGTGTTCCCGTGGAAGAGGTTCCAGGTGCGGATCAGCACGGCGCTTAATGTAAGCCTGTGATGTTCAAGCGGCGCCGGTACAAGGACGTGATCGAACGGCAGCTCGACCTTTTCGCCTCGGAGGACGGCGATCTGCTCGACGACGTCGATACCGCGCTCGGGCACTACAACGCGGCCGACCGCGACGACGCCGAGGAGCTCTACGGCGATTACCAGCTGGCGATCGAAGCCGCTACGGATCGCCTCGCCGAGCTTCGGGACGCATTTGCCGGCACGCTCGACGATCCTGGCGACTACATCGTCGAGTTCAACCGTGCCGTCGTCGAGCGGTGGTCAGACCTTGCGCTCACGATCGAGGAGAGCTAGAGGCTCGAGGGTTTCCCGTGGGTCACACGGAGTTTCTTTCCTTTGCAGGCGAGTTTATGCTCGCCGAGTGGCACCCACCGCCGCATTGCGCGGCGACATCAGTGACGCACTGCGTCGCGTGCGGTTTCCCATTGCCTCGGTCGACTCGCACGGACGCGTTGCATGGCAGAACGACGCGATGCGAGAGCTCGTCGGGGATCGGGTCGGACGGCCGTTCGGCGAGCCGGTCGTCGCCGAGGACCGACAGCGGTTTCGCGAGCAGTTCATGCAAGCGCTGCTCGTCGGCGAACCGAGGGACCTCGAGATCAGGCTTCGCACGCGCGACGAACGGATCCTGCACGCAGAGGTGAGTTCCGCTCCGCTGCTCGAGGACGGCCAGATCGTGGGCGTCTTCGGAATCCTCTACACGACAGAGGATCCCGCGTACGCGCCGGCGGCACAGGTCCACCTGACGCCGCGCCAGCACGAGGTGCTCGTCGAGCTCGGCCGCGGGTGCTCGACGCAGATGATCGCAGCGAAGCTGGGGATCTCCGAGGAGACGGTTCGGAACCACATCCGCGGCATCTTTCAGCGCCTCAACGTGCACTCACGGCTCGAGGCAGTCGTGCGCGCGCACGAGCTCGAGCTGCTCTGAGACAGCGATTTGACCTACGCGGGTCATGCCTCCGTCTGGATGATGACGACCGTGGACTCGCGGCTGCCCACACTCGTGCACGAGCTCAGCAACATGCTCACGGTGATTCGCGGCGCGGCCGAGCTCGCAAAGCGCAAGCTCGAGCCGGACCATCCGGCGCACGGTGATGTCGACGAGGTCCTGTCGGCTTCGGAGGGTGCGGTCGAGGTCACGCGGGAATTGCTGCTGCTGACCGCTCAGCGGTGACCGAAGTGATGCGCCCGCGGTAGCGCGTCCCGGACGTTCAGGTCCGCGACCTCGCGCGCGAGCGGGCCGAGCGTCTCGACCTTGTCGACGAGCACGTTCATATTCCGGTCGCGCCGCTCGAACCGCCCGTGCGCGAGGAGGAGCGGCTCGCCGCGCACGAGCGCGCGGTGGCGCTCGTAAACGTGCGGCGGGACGATCAGGTTCATCTGGCCCGATTCGTCCTCGAGCAGCATGAACACGACGCCCTTCGCCGTCGACGGGCGCTGCCGCGCGACCGCCATCCCCGCGACGCGCACGCGGCGACCGTGGCGGCACTGCGCAAGCTCGGCGCTCGACAGGACACCCGCCGGCAGATGCGGACGCAGCAGCTCGAGCGGATGGACGCCGACCGAGAGGCTCGTCGTGCGGTAGTCGGCGAGCATCAGCTCCCACGGCGTCTGCTCCCGGAGCGCCGGCGTCTCGACCGTCGGGTCGAGCGGCAGCGCGAGCTGGCGCTGCTCTCCTCCGGAACCGGGAACGTTCTCGGAGCGCGGGACGAGCCCGAGCTCCCAGAGCAGCTCCCGTCGCGGCCGGCCGAAGCAGTCGCACGCGCCCGACTTCACGAGCGCCTCGACGTCGACGCTCTGCGGCGCGCGCTGCGCGAGATCGACGATGTCCTTGAACGCTCCGTCGCGGTCACGCTCTGTGACGAGCGCCTCCGCGTCGTCTTCGCCGACCGACTGCACGTACTCGAGCCCGACGCGCACCGCGCCTGTTCCCGCTCCGGTGCCGGCAAAGCCGGCACCTCCGCTCTTGGCCGGCTCCGTCGAGCCTACGCCGGTTCCCGCTCCGGTGCCGGCAAAGCCGGCACCTCCGCTCTTGGCCGGCTCCGTCGAGCCTACGCCGGTCTCGATCCGCGCCTTCGCCGCGCTCTTGTTCACGTCCGGCGGCAGCACGACGACGTCGCGCCGCTGCGCATCGCGGACGAGCGACGCCGGCGGGTAGAAACCCATCGGCTGCTCGTTCAGGAGCGCGCACAGGAACTCCGCGGGATAGTGGTGTCGCAGCCACGCCGACTGGTACGCGAGGAGCGCGAACGCGGCGGAGTGCGACTTGGGGAAGCCGAAGCCGGCGAAACCTCGCACCTTGTCGTAGATCTCGTGCGCGAGCTTTTCGTCGAGGCCCTTCCGCAGCGCTCCCTCGACGAAGCGGCCGCGGAACGCCTCGATCGCCGCCTCGCTGCGCTTTCGTGACAGCGCGCGCCGCAGTCCCTCGGCCTCGCCGATCGAGAAGCCGGCGACGGCCATCGCAACCTCGAGCACCTGATCCTGGAAGATGATCGTGCCGAGCGTCTCGCGCAGCGGCGCTTGGAGAAGGGGGTGTTCTACTGGTGGCGTGTAGTTCGGGTCCTCCCGCAGCGCCTGCCGCCGGTCGATGAACGGGTGCACCGACTTCGACTGAATCGGGCCGGGCCGCATGATCGCAACCTGGATCGTCAGGTCGTCGAGGTTCTCCGGCCGCGTGCGCAGCAGCGTCTGCATCTGCGCGCGGGACTCGATCTGGAACGTGCCGACGGTGTCCGCGCGCTGGATCTCGTCGTAGACGGCGCGATCGTCCAGAGGGATGCGCGACAGGTCGACCGTCTCGCCGTGGACGCGCGCGATCTGCTCGACGCAGTCCTCGACCGCGCTCAGCATCCCGAGCCCGAGCAGGTCGATCTTCAGGAAGCCCGCGTCCGCGCACGAGTCCTTGTCCCACTGCACCATCTGCCGCCCAGCCATGGCACACGGCTGCACGGGGACGAGCTCGACGAGCGGCCGCGAGGAGATCACCATCCCGCCCGGATGCTGCGAGATGTGGCGCGGCAGGCCGGAGATCTCGGCGCATAGCTCGACGAACGCGCGCCAGCGGGGCGAGCGGAGCTTGCGGTCTGCGTCCGGCAACGTCGATAGCTCCTGCACGACGCGCTTCGCGTTCCAGCCGTCGGTGATGCGCGCGAGCCGCTCGAGGTCCGCGAACGGAAGCCCGAGTGCCTTGCCGACGTCGCGGATCGCGCCGCGGCTGCGATACGTCGCGAACGACGCGACGAGCGCCGCGTGCTCGCGGCCGTACTTGTCCGTCACCGCGACGATCAGCTTCTCGCGGATGTCGCGCGGGAAATCGAGGTCGATGTCCGGCACCGAGACGAGCTCGTCGTTGAGAAAGCGCCCAAGCGAGAGATCCGCCTCGACGGGATCCACGTGCGAGAGGCCGGTCAAGTAGCAGACGATCGAGCCGACCGACGAGCCGCGCCCGCGACCCGGGGGCAGCACCTGCCGCGCGACCGACGCGCCGCGCACGTCGACCGAGACTTCGCGCGCGAGCTCGAGCACCTCCCAGTGCAGCAGGAAGAAGCCGGCCAGCCCGAGCCGCCCGATCAGCGCAAGCTCCTCGTCGAGCCTCGCGCGCGCGTTCCGCTTGTGCCCATTCGAGCCGGAGTAGCGCTCCTCGAACGCTCGATCGCAGACGTGCTTCAGCTGGACGATCGCAGGGTCTGTCCCGTCGGCGAAGTCGGGATAGCGGTAGCCGAGCTCCTGTGTCAGGTCGAACTCGAGCCGCCGGGCGAGCTCAACGGTTCGCGCGACGGCGGCGCGATCGTCGGGAAAGCGCTCGGCGACCTCCCCCGGCGCAAGCAGCACCGACTCGTGGTTGCCGCGCCGCTCGCGCTCGCAGCCGTCGAGCGACGTGCGGTTCTTGATCGCGACGAGCGCGTCCTGCAAGCCGACGCGGGAGCGTGCGTGCGCGTGCGGGTCGACGGTGACGATCGTCTCGACCCCGATCGTCTCGGCGAGGTCACGCAGCACCGCGTTGCGGTGCGAGTCGCCGCGCTCGTACGGCCGCTGCAGTTCGACGAAGAACCGCTCTCGCCCAAACGCGTGCGCGAGACGTACGGCGGCGTTCGGATCGCGCACGGCGAGTCCCGCGCGCGCGCAGCCGGAGAGACAGACGAGCCCCTCGTTCAGCTCCTCGAGCAGCGCCTGGTCGAGAGAAGGCGGCACCGGCTCGGTCTCACGCCCCGGCGGACGCGTTTCTTTGTGCGCAGCGGTGAGCAGTCGGCAGAGGTTCGTGTAGCCGCGCGGCGACTCGACGAGCAGCGTGACGTGCGATCCGTCCATGAGCGTGACCTCGGCGCCCGTGATCGGACGCACGCCGAACGACTTCGCCGCGTGCGCGAACTCGAGCGAGCCGTAAACGCCGTCGTGGTCGGTGAGCGCGAGCGCCTCGTAGCCGAGCTCGGCCGCGCGCACGGCGAGCTCCTCCGGCAGCGATGCCCCGTCGAGAAACGAGTACGCGGAGTGGCAGTGCAGCTCGACATAGTGTTCCCGCTTCACCGCGGGAAACCCGCGGTGAAGCGCAAGGGGGAACCTCTCGGTTCCCCCGAATCCCCCTCCCCGTCGCGCGATCGTGAGATGCTCGCGCGCGTCGATATCGCACACGCGATCGCGCGACATGCGCCACCTCTCATGCTCTCTGCGTGAACCAGCAGCCGCGTTCCTCGTCTCTGAACACGACAGTGTTCTGGCCCGACTCGAGCACGACTTCGAAGTAGCGCCGGCTGATCGGCTCCTCCGTCCACCAGCGGTCGACGACGCGCCACTCCTCGCGTAGGAGCGCGACCGGCTGGCGGTTCACCTGACACGGCACGCCCGACGCCGTCGCCTCGACGAGCGCCGGCCGCGGCGCGTTCAGTTGTCGCGAGGAACGAACAGCGCCCGCGACTCGGGAATCCGCGACCACGGCGCCACCTCCACGACTGTGTTGACCGAACCCGGGCCGGTGGACGCCC
>WNEY01005371.1_pt1 | contig 14725 bp, 15 predicted proteins | sample 5400531 | NCBI WGS metagenome assembly WNEY01 (sample SAMN13153338, study PRJNA577476) | soil metagenome | isolation source: 200 cm saprolite under Douglas fir tree site 1 | place: USA:California | collected 2015-04-18
CGCATCCCGGTCGAGCACGACATCGCGAGCGAGTGGCTCTACCGCAACCCGGTGATCGGGCCGGACACGCTCGTGATCGGCATCTCGCAGTCGGGCGAGACGCGCGACACGATCTCGGCGATGAAGCTCGCGCACGAGAAGGGCGCGCACACGCTGGCAGTGACGAACATGATGGGCTCGCAGATCACGCGTGACGTCGACTCGGTGCTCTACACGCGCGCCGGGCTCGAGATCAGCGTCGCCGCCTCGAAGACGTTCACGGCGCAGGTCGCGCTCTTCTACCTGATCGCGCTCAAGCTGGCCCAGGTACGCGAGACCTTGCCGCCCGCGGAGATCGCGTCCCTGCTCGCCGAGGTGCACGCCCTGCCCGACAAGATCGCGTCCTTCCTCGACGGCGACCATCCGATCGAGGAGATCGCGCAGCGGCACTTCGACAAGCCGTTCTTCCTCTACCTCGGCCGTCACATCGGCCTGCCGGTGTGCCTCGAGGGCGCGCTGAAGCTGAAGGAGATCTCGTACATCCCGACCGAGGCCTACTCGGCCGGCGAGATGAAGCACGGCCCGATCGCGCTGCTCGACGAGCACACGCCGGTCGTCTGCATCGCGACCGACTCACACGTCTACGAGAAGATCGTCTCCAACATCCAGGAGACGCGGGCCCGCGGCGCCCAGGTGATCGCAATCGCGACCGACGGCAACGAGGACATCCAGCACCACGCGGACGACGTGATCTTCGTCCCGCGCACGCACCCGTTCCTGCAGGCCGCGCTGGCTGTCATCCCGCTGCAGCTCCTGGCCTACCGGATCGCGCGGCTGCGCGGGCTGAACGTCGACCAGCCGCGCAACCTCGCCAAGACCGTCACGGTCGAGTAGCCGCCTCGGCGTCCTCGCGGCGCACGATCCCGACCAGGCGCGCGTCCGGCGTCGCGATCAGCGCCGTTCGCGGCTTCGCGCGCTCTTGATCGGGCGGGAAGGCTAACGCCCGAATGATACCCTCTAGGGGTATGCACGCCCTGCACGAGATCGGCCAGGGGTTCTGGAACGCCTTCCAGATGGGCTGGGAGGTTTGGTGGGCGCTCGTGCTCGGCTTCCTGCTCTCCGGGATCGTGCAGGCCTGGATCCCGCGCTCCCGGATGGAGTCGGCGCTCGGCGGCCGCGACCTACGCACCGCGGCGCGCGCGACCGTCCTCGGCGCCGCCTCGTCGTCCTGCAGCTACGCCGCCGTCGCGATCGCGAAGTCGATCTTCCAGAAGGGCGGCAGCCTCGCCGCGGCGATGGTGTTTCAGTTCGCCTCGACGAACCTCGTCTTCGAGCTCGGGATCGTGCTCTGGGTCTTCATCGGCTGGCAGTTCACGCTCGCCGAGTTCGTCGGCGGGATCATCCTGATCGCGCTGATGTGGGCCGGGCTGCGCCTGTTCGTGACGCGCCGGCTCGAGGAGGCCGCGCGCGAGCACGCGATCGCGGCCGAGACCGGGCACCAGCACCACACGGCCGGCTCGGAGGAGCTCTCCTGGCGCGAGCGGCTCACGTCGGTCTCGGCCTGGTCGGACGTCGCGCACAACTTCCGCGGGGACTGGCAGATGCTCTGGCGCGAGATCGTCGGCGGCTTCGTGCTCGCCGGCTTCATCGCGCTGCTGCCGATGAGCTTCTTCAACGGGCTGTTCGTCACCCACGCCGCGACGGCGCCGCGGCTGCTCGAGAACGTCGTCGTCGGCCCGCTGGTCGCAGTGCTCTCGTTCGTGTGCTCGGTCGGGAACGTGCCGCTCGCGGCGGTGCTCTGGGGCGGCGGGATCTCCTTCGCCGGCGTGATCGCCTTCGTCTTCGCCGATCTGATCATCGTGCCGCTCCTGCTCATCTATCGCCGCTACTACGGCACCGGGATGACCGTGAGGCTCGCCGGGATCATGTTCGCCACCATGGCGGGCGCGGCGCTGGCGGTCGACGGGATCTTCAGCGCCGCCGGCCTGATTCCCCAGCACCGGCCCTCGCTCGACTCGATCACGAGCCGCCCGATCACCTGGAACTACACGACCGGGCTCAACATCGTCTTCCTGCTCGTCGCCGGCTGGCTCGTCTCGCTGACGCTGCGGCGCGGCGCCAAGGACGTCGTCTGCGGGATGACCGTCGATCGCTTCAAGACGCCGCACCGCTCGACCGGCGCGGGCAAGACGTACTTCTTCTGCGGCCCCGGCTGCAAGGGGCGCTTCGACGAGAACCCGGCTCACTACCTGGGAGGGCACCGCTGATGGCATACGGCTATGTTCACGACAAGGACGCGCTGCTCAAACGGCTGCGCCGGATCGAGGGCCAGGTGCGCGGCATCGCAGGCATGGTCGAGGACGAGCGCTAAGGCGATTGGCGCAGGCGCTTCAGCTCGGAGCGGCGCCGCTTCGCCTCGAGCCGGCGCTCGCGCGCGGCCGCGCTCGGCTTCGTCGGCTTGCGCCTGCGCTCGACCTTCAGCGCCGCGCGCAGCTGCCCGACCAGGCGCTCGAGTGCGAGCTCGCGGTTGCGGAGCTGGCTGCGCTCGTCCTGCGCGACGGCGCGCAGCACCGGCCCGGCGCGCCCGATCACGCGGCGCTTCTGCACCTCGCTGAGCGCCGCCGACGCTTCGACGTCGAAGACCGCCTCGACGCGGGTCTCCGTCTTCTGCGCGTGCTGGCCGCCCGGCCCGCTCGAGCGCGAGGTCCGGAAGACGACCTCGGCCCGGGGGAGCGCGACGGAGCGCGTCACCCGAATAGACTCGTCGGCCATGGCCGCCATTCTGCTTGACGTCGACGGCGTCTTTCACGTCTCCGGGGAGCCGATCGCCGGCGGTGCCGAGGCCGTCCGGCGATTGCGCGCGGACGGGCACCGGCTGCGCTTCGTCACCAACAACGCGACGCGCCCGCGCCGGCTGCTCGCCGACGAGCTGCGCGGGCTCGGCATCGAGCTCGAGGACGAGGAGCTGCAGACGGCGGCGGCGGCCGCGGCGCGAGCGCTCGCGGGCAAGCGTGTGCTCGCTCTGACGATGGCTGCAGTCGTCGAGGACCTGGAGGGCGTCGAGCTCGTCGGCGAGGGTGCCGACGCGGTGCTGCTCGGCGGCGCCGACGAGACCGAGGAGACGGGTCGCGTCTTCTCGTACATGAACCTCGCGCGCGCGTTCTCCGAGCTCGAAGGGGGCGCCGAGCTCTACTGCCTGCACCGCAACCGCTGGTGGCAGACCGCGCGCGGCCCGATGCTCGACGCGGGGATGTTCGTGGCCGGCCTCGAGTACGCCGCGGGGGTCGAGGCGACCGTGCTGGGCAAGCCGAGCCCGGCGTACTTCATCGCGGCGCTGGAGGCGATCGACGCCGAGCCCGAGCTCGCCTGGATGGTCGGCGACGACGTCGAGTCCGACGTCGTCGGGGCGCAGAAGCACGGCATGCGCACGGTGCTCGTGCGGACGGGCAAGTTCCGTCCCGACCACGTCGAGGCCGCGGGGGTGGTGCCGGACGCGATCCTCTCCTCGGTCGCCGTGCTGCCGGACTGGCTGGAGAGTTCCGCGTGAGAGTCGGGGTCGACCTGATCGAGATCGAGCGCATCAGGCGCGCGCTGGCGCGGCCGGGCTTCCGCGAGCGCTGCTTCACCGAGGCCGAGCGAGACTACTGCGACGCGAAGCCGAACCCGGCCCAGCACTACGCCGGCCGCTTCGCCGGCAAGGAGGCGGTCGGCAAGGCGCTCGGCTGCGGTGTCCACTTCACTTGGAAGGAGATCGAGATCCGCGGCCGGCCGAAGCCCGGCGTCTTTCTCTCCGGCCGCACGGCCGCCTGGGCGGCGAAGGTCGAGGCCGGCACGATCGAGCTCTCGATGACGCACTCGCGGGAGCTGGCTGCTGCGATCTGCGCTGTCGCCGATGCTTGAGCCCCTCTACAGCGCGGACGAGATGCGTGCGGCCGAGGCGCGCTATCCCGGCTATCCGGAGACGGTGCCGGAGCTGATGGACCGCGCCGGCCGCGCGGTCGCGAACGCCGTCGCGGAGCGTTACCCGGACGCGCACTTCGTCGCGGCCGCCTGCGGGCGCGGCTCGAACGGCGGCGACGGGCGCATCGCCGCGGAGATCCTGCGCGGGCTCGGCCGCGAGGCGCTCGTGGTCGAGCCGGGCGGCGAGCTCCCCGCCTGCGAGCTCGTGATCGACGCGCTCTTCGGCACCGGCTTCCACGGCGAGCCTCGCCCGGAGGCGGCGGCGCTGATCGAGGCGGTGAACGACGCGGGCTGCCCGATCGTCGCGGTCGACGTGCCCTCGGGCGTCGATGCTTCCACGGGCGAGATCGCCGGCGCGGCCGTCCGGGCCGACGTGACGGTGACGATGCACGCGCCGAAGGTCGGCCTCTACGTCTCGCCCGGGCGGTTCCACGCCGGCGAGGTCGTGGTCGCGGACATCGGCCTCGAGCACGGCGACACGCAGCACCGGCTCGCGGGCCGGGACCTGCTCGGGGTCGTGCCGCTGCGCGCCCCCGGCGACCACAAGTACTCGGCGGGGTCGGTGCTCGTCGTCGGCGGTGCGCCTGGGACGACCGGCGCCGTCTGCCTCACGGCCGAGGCCGCGTTCCGGGCCGACGCGGGCTATGTGACGGTCTGCGCGCCCAAGGAGGTGCTGCCGGTGATCGAGGCGCGCCTGCTCGAGCCGGTCAAGCGACCGCTCGAGCAGGCGCTCGAGGCGGCAGAGAGGGCGAAGGCGCTGGCGGTCGGCCCCGGCCTCGGCCGCGAGCAGAAGGAGCTCGTCCGCCGCCTGCTCGCGGAGGTCGACCTGCCGGCCGTCGTCGATGCCGACGCGCTCTACGAGCTCGAGCCGGCGGAGCGCTCGGCGCCGACGGTGCTGACCCCGCACGAGGGCGAGCTCGGACGGTTGATCGGCGAGGAGTCGAGCTGGGTCGCGGCGCACCGCCTCGCGGCGCTCCGGCGCGCGGTCGAGCGCTTCCGCTGCGTCGTCCTCCTCAAGGGCAACGACACGATCGTCGCGGCGCCCGGCGAGCCGACGCTCGTCACGACGCTGTCGACGCCGTCGCTGGCGACGGCCGGGACCGGCGACGTCCTCACCGGCATCGTCGCCGCCTTCCTCGCCAAAGGCATGGAGGCGCCGCTCGCCGCCGCTGCGGCCGCGGTGGCCCAGAACGCGGCCGCGCGGCTCGGGCCGCAGGCCGGGCTCGTGGCAAGCGACGTGATCGCCAGGCTGCCGCGGGCGCTCGACGAGCGGTAGCGCTACGATCGTCACGTGACCGGCTTCATCTAGCTGTAGGACCTCCGCCGTGCCCGAGGGCCTCCTCCGGCGCCTGCCCCACGCAGGCATCGCCGGAAGGGAGGACACCTTGGGCCGGAAAGGCCATCAGCGCCTGCGCAAGCTCGTCGTCGAGGTTGCCCAGGCGTATCCGCAGATCCAGGACCCGGAGGCGCTGATCGCCGCCGGTGAGGTCGCGGTCGACGGACGAATCGTCACGAACCCGGCCTCGCTCGTGCGGGCGGGCGCCTCGCTCGTCATCGGCAGCGCTGCGCCGCTTCGCGGCGAGGCGAAGCTTCGGGCGGCGCTCTCGGCCTTTGCCGTGGCTGTCGCCGGTCGGGTCGTGCTGGATCTCGGTGCGGCCGCCGGAGGATTCACGCGCGTGCTGCTGGAGGCGGGTGCGTCGCGGGTCTACGCCGTCGACGCGGGCTACGGCCAGCTGCTGGGGTCGCTCCGCCAGGACGAGCGTGTCGTCAACCTCGAGCGCACGAACCTCGGCCGGCTCGACGTCGCGCTCGTGCCCGACCTGGTCGACGTGATTACGATCGATCTTTCCTACCTCGCGGTCGCGAAGGCCGTCGGCCAGCTCGAGCCGTTGCGCATCAGTCCGGATGCCGATCTCATTGCCCTGGTGAAGCCGATGTTCGAGCTCGAGCTACCGGCGCCGCCCGGCGATCCGGGGCAGCTCGCGGCGGCGGTCGAGCGAGCGCAGCGGGGCCTCACCCGGGCCGGCTGGCGGGCCGTCTCGTGGACGAGATCGCCCGTCGAAGGCTCGCGCGGAGCGATCGAGTACTTCATCCACGCACGTCGGCGGCCCTACGATTGGCGCGATGCACCGCTCTGAGCTGACGATCGACCTGGGCGCCCTGCGGCGCAACGCGCGCACGCTGCTTCGCGCGCTCGACGGCGCGGCGCTCTGGGCGGTCGTGAAGGCGGACGGCTACGGCCACGGCGCCGCCGACGTCGCGGGCGCCGCGCTCGGCGCCGGGGCCTCCGCGCTCTGCGTCGCGACCGTCCCGGAGGCGCTCGAGCTACGGCGCGAGTTCCCGACCGCGCGCATCCTCGTCCTCGGCCCGGTGGCGCAGAGCCGCGAGGTCGCCGAGGCGCGCGAGGCCAGGCTCGAGCTCACGGTCGCCGACGGCGAGATTCCGGAGGGCATGCGCTGCCATCTCAAGCTCGACACGGGTATGGGCCGCTACGGGCTCTCGGAGCTGCCGAGCCCGACGCGTGACGTCGTCGGGCTGATGTCGCACCTCGCCACGGCCGACAGCGACGCCGCCTTCGCCCGGCGTCAGATCGAGCGCTTTCGCGAGGCCGTGGCGGGCTCCGGCCTCACCTCCCACATCGCGAACAGCGCCGGGGCCCTGCGCTACCCCGACTCCCATTTCGATGCCGCGCGCTGCGGGATCGCCCTCTACGGCCTGTCGCCGTTCGGCGAGGACCCCGCCCGGGACGGGCTCGAGCCGGTGCTGCGCTGGGAGAGCGCGCTCGCGCAGGTCAAGCAGCTCCAGCCGGGCGAGAGCACCGGCTACGGGCGCCGCTTCATCGCCGGGCAGCCGACCTGGATCGGGCTCGTGCCGGTCGGCTACGCGGACGGCTTTCGCCGCCATCTCACCGGCACCACCGTGCGCGTCGCCGGCGAGCCGCGCCGGGTCGTCGGCGCGATCTCGATGGACTCCCTCGCGGTGGAGCTCGACCGCGAGCTGCCGGTCGGGACGCCGGTCGTGCTCGTCGGCGGCGGCGTCTCGGCGGAGGAGCACGCGCGCGTGGCGGGGACGATCAACTACGAGCTGGTGACCGGGATCACCTCCGATCCGCGGCGCGCGCGCCGGACGGTCGTCGATGCGTGAGCTGGCGCAGGAGGTGCTCGCGGGCGAGGAGGCGTGGATCGTCGGCGGCGCCGTGCGCGACGAGCTGCTCGGCCGGCCCGTGCTCGACCTCGACGTCGCCTGCCGCGAGCCGGAGCGGGCGGCGCGCGCCTACGCGTCGCGCTCGGGCGGCGCGCCCTTCCCGCTCTCGGAGCGGCACGGCGCCTGGCGGGTGGCGCTCGACGACGGCCGCACGGTCGACTTCACGCCGCTCCCGCACGGGCTCGACGCCGACCTGCTCAGTCGCGACTTCACGATCAACGCGATCGCCGAGCCGCTCGCCGGCGGCGAGCTGTACGACCCTTGCGGCGGCCGCGAGGACCTCGAGCTGCGGGCGATCCGCGCCGTTACCGACACGGTCTTCGAGGACGACCCGCTGCGGCTCCTGCGCGCGGTCCGGCTCGCGGACGAGCTCGGCTTCCACCTGGCGCCGCTAACCGAGGAGCTCGTCCGCCGCCACGCCGAGCTCGCTCCGACGCCGTCGGACGAGCGCATCCTCGCGGAGCTGCGCCGGCTGTCCGCGCCGGGGTACCGCCGCCTGGACGAGCTGGGCCTCTTGGGCAGGCTCGGGGGCTCGCTCGACGATCGGCTCGGGCGGGTCGACGATCCCGACTACCGGCTCGTCTGCGCGTTCGGCGAGGGCCTGACGCGCTTTCCGATCTCGAACGACACCAAGCGCTACCTGCGTGCGCTGACCCGGGCGAGGCGGCCGCCGGACCGCTCGATGCGCCAGGTGCACCGCTTCCGCCTCGCGACCGAGCCGTGGGCCCTCGACGCGCTCGCCTACGTCGGGGCGCAGGAGCTCGGGCCGCTCGTGGAGGAGGCGCGCGAGAACGACGCGAAGCCGCTCCTCCGCGGCGACGAGCTCGGCCTGCCGCCCGGCCCGGCGGTCGGGCGCCTGCTCGCGGAGATCGAGGAGGAGCGGACGGTGGGGACGATCCAGACCAGGGAGGAGGCGCTCGAGCTTGCACGACGCCGTGCACGAGAGATTCGCGAAGACGGCTGAGCAGATCGCCGCGCTTCAGGACGAGCGCGCCGGGGCGCTCGCCGAGCGGGTGCGCACGCTGATCCGCCCACGCGGCGACGAGCGCGCGCTCGACGTGGGCACGGGCGTCGGCGCGCTGGCGCTCGCGCTCGCGCCGCTCGTGCGAGAGGTCGTCGCCGTCGACATCGTGCCGGAGCTGCTGGCAGAGGCGCGGAAACGCGCGCCCGCGAACGTCGAGCTCGTCGAGGCCGACGCGACGGCGCTGCCCTTCGAGCCGGCGAGCTTCGACCTCGTCGGGACGATGCGGACGCTCCACCACGTCCTGCGCCCGGAGCTCGTCCTGGCGGAGATCTCGCGCGTGGCGAGGCCGGGCGCGACGGTGCTGGTGATGGACCAGCTCGCCCCGGTCGATCCGCTGGCCGCGCTCGAGCTCGACCGCTTCGAGCGCGCCCGCGACCCGTCGCACACGCGCTGCCTGCCCGACATCGACCTGCGCCACCTGTTCGAGACGAACTCGCTCCAGTTCATGCGGCGGGAGCTCGAGCGCGACCCGCGCGAGCTCGAGGCCTACCTCGACCTCGCCGGCTGCGAGGGCGAGGCGCGTGAGCGCGCCCGCGCGCTGGCTCCGCCGGTCTACACGGCCGAGTACGGCTGGTACGTCCTGCGCCGCGCTTAAGGTCGGCGCGGCCTCGGCCGATACCCCGGATGCCGCCTCCATGCGCATCCGGCTTCCCATCACGCTGCTCCTTCTCGCCGCGCTCACCGGGCCTGCGCCCGCGTGGGCGACCCCCAACGCGGGCACAAACGCGAAGATCGTCTTCGTCAGCAACCGCACGGGTAACAACGACATCTACGTCGCGAACACGGACGGCTCCGGCGCGGTCGACATCACCAACAACCCCTTCGACGACATCCAGCCGGTCGCTTCGCCCGACGGCACGCGCATCGCTTTCGCCTCCAATCGCGGCGGCAGCTACGACATCTTCGTGATGAACGCCGACGGCTCGGGGACGCCCCTCCGGCTCACCTCGTCTTTCGGCAGCGAGCGCGACCCGGCGTGGTCGCCGGACGGCAACGCGATCCTCTACGCGCAGAAGGGGACCGATCCCTTGTCCACCTACGACATCTGGAAGATGAACGGCGACGGCTCCGGCCAGGCATCGCTCTACGGCGCGACAGGCGACGACCGCAATCCGACGTACTCGCCTGACGGCGCCTGGATCGCCTGGTCGGCGGCTGGCCAGATCTGGGAGATGACCGCGTCAGGCGGCAGCCCGGCGCAGATGATCGCCAGCGGCACGGTGGACGATCGCCCGAGCTGGTCGCCGGGGTCGACGCAGCTCGTGTACCAGTGCGGCGCGCAGCTCTGCACCCTCGCCTCGGACGGCTACACGATCGCGGCGATCGGCGGCGGCTCGCAGCCGCGCTGGTCCCCGGACGGCTCGCGGATCCTCTTCACCGTCTCCGGCGCGAGCAACGACGTCTGGTCGAGCGCGCCCGACGGCAGCGGCGCCACCGCGCTGATCACGGACGCCGCCAGCGACAACTACGGCGACTGGATCACGGGCCTTGCGAACATCAGGGTTCCGGTCATCTCCGGCACGCGCACGCTGGGCTCGACCCTCATCGCCGACGCCGGCGCTTGGTCGGGCGCGGGCCCGATCAGCTACAGCTATCAATGGGAGCGCTGTAACGGCACCGGCAACGGGTGCGTCGCCATTGCGGGCGCGGCCAGCGCGTCCTACACGACGACGCTCACCGACCTGAACGCCGGCCTGCGCGTCTACGTCACGGCGACCGGGCCCGCCGGCAGCGCGACCGCCGCCTCGCCCGGCGACCGGCAGCGTCGGCAGCGGTCTCGGCCCCGCGCCACTCACCTTCTCGTTCGCCTGGCAGCGCTGCGACACGACAGGCAATGCCTGCGCCGCGATCGTGGGCGCGACGAACCCGTCGTACACGGTCGCCGCCGCCGACAACGGTCATACCCTCCGCGTCGTCGTCACGGCGACGAACACGAACGGCTCCGCCTCAGCGACCTCGCTCGCAACGGCGATCGTCGGCGGCTTCGCCCCCGCGAACTCGGGCATCCCGGCGATCAGCGGCAGCCCGGTCCTCGGCCAGACGCTGACGGTCTCGCCCGGGACCTGGACGGGCGGCTCCGGGATCACCTACACGTATCAGTGGAAGCTCTGCGACGCGGGCGGCGGCAACTGCAAGGCGCTCACCGGCGCGACCGCCTCGACGTACGTCGTCACGAGCGACGCCGCGGGCCAGACCCTCGAGGTCACGGTCACCGCGACGAACAGCTTCGGGATCGTCTCCGCAGAGTCGCTGCCGACGCCGCTCGTGGGCGCGACGACGGTGGGCGCCGGCGACCCCGGCGCGCCGGGGCCGGCCTCGACCGTCTCCCCGCACCTCGTCGGGGCGCCCGCGGTCGGCTCGGTGCTCACGAGCGTGAGGGGCGGCTTCGTCGGCGCCGGCCTCGCGTACCGCTACCAGTGGCAGCGCTGCAACAGGAGCGGCGACGCCTGTAACTCGATCGCCGGCGCGACGCTGCCGACCTACAAGCTCCGCCAGCTCGACGTCGGCTCGACGATCCGCGTCTCGGTCACGGCCTCGAACGGCATCGGCTCGGCCTCCGCTGTCTCCGACGAGACCTCGGTGATCGTCGTCGCGCCGCGGGCTGTCAAGCAGGGCACGCCGCAGCGGCTGAAGAAGAAGCCGGCGAAGAAGCACGCCAAGGCGCCGGTCTTCCGCGTGACGAAGAAGCACTAGCTCGACGCGCCCTCGAGGTGGGCGAAAGCCACTCGTAGCTCCTCGCGCTCGGCGTCGAGATGCTGGACGACCTGGGCGAGCCGGCGCTCCCCTTCCTCGCTCACGCGCAGGTGTGCGACGCGGCCGTCGCTGCGCGAGGGCTCGCGCTCGATCAGCCCCGCCTCCTCGGCCCGCCGCACGAGCTCGGTGACGGTGCTCTGCGCCAGTCGCAGCCGCTCAGCCAGCTCCGTGACCGTCGACTGCTCGCTCCCGTCGGGGGCGCCCCTGATCATCAGCAGCAGCAGGTGGCGCTGTGGCGTCAGGCCGGCGCGGCGCGCGGTCTGCTCGGCCTTGCGCTGGAAGCTCCGCAGCGCCGCCCGGAACTCGGCGACGGCGACGATCTCGTCGGTAGAGAGCCCCTCGGTCATGGGCCGATCTTAGTCCGCCGTCGGCCGGTATCCAGACCGCGCGCCGACCCGACCGACGATCCCCGGGAGAAGTGCCTGCAGTAACGCGAAGATCCGGTAGAAACGTGGGATGAAGGTCTCGCTTGGGCCGCGGCCGACGAGGCCGACGATGTGGTCCGCCACCGGCTCGGGCCCGATCACGGCGCGGCGGAAGAGGCCGCTCTTCAGCGTTGTCGCCTGCGGGAAGCCTTCCGTCTCGACGAAGCCGGGGTTGACGGTGTGGACGCGGATGCCGCGCCCGCGCAGCTCGGCCGAGGTGGCGCGCGAGAGAGCCAGCTGGGCGTGCTTCGAGGCCGCATAGGGGCCGGAGGGGGCGAAGGCGACGGTGCCGGCGACCGAGACGACGTTGACGACGTCGCTCGGCGCCGCCGCCTCGAGCCCGGGCAGGAACGCGCGCAGGCACCAGACGGAGCCGAGGTAGTTCGTCGCCGTGACCTCTTCGATGCGCTCGGGCGGGCAGTCGAAGAAACCGGCGCGGGCGCCGATGCCGGCGCTGTTCATCAGCAGGTGCACCTGCGGGTGCCGTTCGAGGACCGCGGCGGCGACCCGCTCGACCTGACCTCGGTCGGAGACGTCGCAGAGCTCGAACTCGGCCTCCAGCTCGGCGGCGAGGGGCTCGAGCCGCTCGCGCCGCCGCGCCAGCAGAACGCAGCGCCAGCCGTTGCGTGCCAGGCGGCGCGCCGTGGCCTCGCCGATCCCGGACGAGGCGCCGGTGATGACCGCTACCCGCACCGGAGTGAGTCTCGCACGATCAGGTCGGTCGCGTAGCGGCGGCCGGCGGCGTCGACGACGACGGCGCGCAGGCGGTGGAGCCCGCGGCCGTGCAGCTGCCGGCGCAGCGAATGGAGGCCGTCGGTGGGCTTCGAATCGGCGCCGAGGGGGCGACGCCCGTCGTAGAAGCGCACCTGTCTGACCGGCTTCGTCGAGCTCGCCGCCACGAGGAGTCGCGTCTGGCCGCGGACGCAGGCGCCCTGAGCCGGCTCGATCCACGTCAGCGCCGGCCCGTTCACGACTCGCAGCCTCACGTGCGCGAAGGTCGTGTTCGGGAAGATGTTCGAGCCGGTCGTGTTGACGTTCTTCGTCTCCTCGTAGTCGCTCGCAACGAGGGTGACACGGTCCGCGCCGGCGACGAGCGCCGGCGCGGCGGCGGGCAGCGGCAGCACGGCGAGCCCGTTTTCCGGGTCGTATTCGGAGGCGCCGACCCGGATCTGCCTGTAGTTGAGCGTCAGCGAGAGCGGGTCGACCCCCGCGCCGGCGTCGGTGACGCGGAGGACGATCGTCGGCCGCCCGGCGGAGACGCGGACGGTCAGCAGGCGGACGCGTGGAGGCGTCACGTCGTTCACCCAGAAACGCAGCCGGTACGGGCCGGCGAGCAGCTTGCCGGTGAAGCGGTCGCGGCCCGAATCGACGGCGACGTAGAACGCCTGCTGACGCGGGAAGACGGCCGCGGCCGCGCCGACGTCGAGCTGGTAGTCGGAGGTGAGGTTGTTGACGTCGACGGGCGTGCCGGCGTAGCCCTGGACGTCGTTCTCGTCGGGCGAGCCGAGCACGAACGGGTCGATCTGCACGCCCTTCGGCGCCGACACCACCGAGACGCCGAGGTTCGCCACGGGCTCGTTGAGGCGCGTCACGTAGAGCGTCTCCGCGCCGTCCTCCTGCATCGGTGGGCCGCTGTACGTCGGCGGCGGGCCGAACGGCGCCGTCGGGTACCGGTACACGGAAACCCGCGACGGCCCTATCAGCGTGTTACCACGCTGGAAACGACGCAACGGGATCGGCGTTACCTCGGCCAGGGCGGGCCGCGTCACCGAGAAGTCGTACGGGATCCGGCGCGTGACGCCGCCCTCCCTCAGCACGACGAAGCCGTAGTCGTCGCCGACGGCGGCGTCGCCCGAGGCGCCGGCGAGGACGGCGAGATCCGCCTCGCCGCCAGGTGCGAGGCTAACCGTGCCCGGCAGTTGCACCGACGCCCCGGCCGAGGCCGACTGCGGTTGCAGGCTCAGCGTCCAGGTTCCGGAGCCGCCGCCGGCGTCGGCGAGGCGGACGAGCAGCGCCCTGCTCGTCGCGCCGCGGCCGACGTTCAGGTCGGCGAACGAGAGCGAGACCGGGTCGGTGAACAGCTTCGGGTCGGCCGCGCGCGGCAGGCTCGCGAGCCCGCCGCCCTCGAGCAGCACCGGCGCCTCGGTTGTCCGCGCCGTGTCGGCCCAGGCGGGGCCGGCGGTCGAGACGAGCGCCGACTTGATCTGCTCGACGCTCCAGCCCGGGTGCAGCTCCCGGAGCAGGGCGGCCGCGCCGGAGACGTGCGGGGTCGCCATGCTCGTGCCGTCGAAGACGGCGAACGGCCCGCCCCGGCGCCGCGAGGTTGACGAGAGGATTTGACCGCCCGGCGCGGCGACGTCGGGCTTGAGCCCGTGGCCGAAGTCGAGCGGGCCGCCCGACGAGAAGCTCGCGACGATGCCGCTGCGGCCGGTGAAGATGTCCTCGTCGTCGTGGCCGATGCGGACCGAGGCGGTCTCGCCGACCGTCTGCAGGTAGGCGCGCAGACGCGCGCCGTCGAGGTCGGAGATCATCCCGCCCGGGATCGGCAGTCGCACGGGGATCTGGTTCGCCTCGCCCGGTCGGTTGTCCACGATCACGATCCCGATCGCGCCGGCCTCCTGCGCCCGTCGTGCCTTCGAGGCGAAGGTGCAGGTGCCGCGCGAGACGAGCGCGATCGCACCGCCGAGCGCGTGCTTCGGAAGCGGGTTCTCGACGCCGTTCGGACGGTCCGGGGAGCCGCAAAGCTGCGTGTCGAGGTCCACGAGCCGCCGCCCCCCTCTCCAGCCCTCCGGCGGAGCGTTCGAGTCCGGCTGGAACGGGATCTGCTCGACGTCGGGCGGCGCGCCCGGCATTGCGACGCTCAGCGTAGGCGCGAAGACCTGGCTGTTCGAGACGGCGGCGACCGTGATCGCGTCGGGCGCGACCCCGGGGGAGCCGACAGTGCCGAGCCCGAAGTCGTCGCGGTCGTTGCCGGCCGCGATCACAGGCACGACGCCGGCGCCGGCGACGTTCCGGATCGTCTCGACCAGCGGGTCGTTGGCAGGATCGGTCTGCGCGCCGCCGCCGGAGAAGTTGATCACGTCCATGCCGTCCGCGACCGCGGCCTCGAACGCGGCGATGATCTCCGGCGTGTTGGCGACGTGGCCGATCGGCGTCGGCACGGTGAAGACGCGGTAGTTACCGAGCCAGGCGCGCGGCGCGACGCCGGAGAGGCCGCGCACAGCGGGATGATCCTGGCCGGCAGGGGCGTCGGTGTCGGCGTCTCCGGCCGCGATCCCGGCCACGTGCGTGCCGTGGAAGGACGACGCGGGGTCGAGCGGGAGGCGCCCGGGCTTGCCGGCGTGCGGCCCCGGGAACGAGCGCGCGACGATTACCTTCG
>WNEY01002008.1_pt1 | contig 14720 bp, 15 predicted proteins | sample 5400531 | NCBI WGS metagenome assembly WNEY01 (sample SAMN13153338, study PRJNA577476) | soil metagenome | isolation source: 200 cm saprolite under Douglas fir tree site 1 | place: USA:California | collected 2015-04-18
CGTCTTCGGGCCGCAATGGCAATGGCTCACCTACGATCGCTTCGCGCTATGGGGGGCCGTCGCGCTCCTGCCGCTGGCCGGTGTCGCAGTCAACCATCTCCTGTCGGCCCGGGTCGCGCTGAGCCGCGCGCTCGGGATAGCGGCCCTGTTTGTACTCTGCGCCTACTCCAGTGCCAACGCCGTGATGTCGTTGAGCACTTCAGGCGCGAGCCGGGATGTCCGGCCGATCGCCGAGTACATGAACGCCGGACGCATGCAATGGCGATATCAGACGTTCGGCCTCGGGAATGATGCGACGGCGTTAGGCTACCTGACGCCGGCCACCACCATCGACGGCTTGTATTACTCGGCACGACGCCTGCCGGAGCTGACCAGCAGCGGCATCGGGAACCTCGATGCCGCGCTGTGGTGGGACCCATCTGGCCGCGTGCTGCGCCGCGTGTTGGCTCGAGCCGACTTCTATTCGATCCGCTGGGCCTTCCTCGGCGAGTCGCGCTATGACGCCTACCTGGCCGAGGCGGGCTTCGCACCACGAGGAATGCTGCCGGGCCGGATCGAGGTGTGGGAAAACACCGCCGCGCCACCGGTTCCGGCCGAGGCGCTCCACTTCGCGACCCCCAACCTCGCGGGCATCCTCTGGGGCAGCCTGCCGCTCGCCTCTGCGATCCTGGCGCTGGGCTTTGCGTTCGCGACGTATCGGAGCCTGGTTCCTGGGCTAATGACCCGGGAGCAGCTGGCGCCCCGGTTGGCTTCACCCCCGATAGCCAGCTTCGCCGCGACTGCCGGACGCGAGACATGAGGCGTGCGAGCGCGCGGCTCGGTTGGCTCGCGCTCTGTTTCATCCCGTTCTCCGTCGGCCTTGGCCGTTTTTGGCACATCTACATCGCGCCCGGAAACGAAATCCCGTATCCGTACCGCACCCTCGGGCTCACCCTCACGGACGCGCTCGTCGTAGCGACGTGCGTCGGGTGGCTCGGTTGGCGCTGGCAACCGGGGCGCCAATCGCGCCCGCCCAAGGGAACGGGTTTCGTCCTCTTCGCCCTCGCGCTCCTGGCCCTGGCGGCCGCCGCCAGCATCGTCTCGGCCTACGACCGGCGACTTGCGGTCGGTCTAACGGCCGAGCTTGCGGTACTGGTCGTGTTCTTCGTCGCGGCCGGCGAGCTGATGGCGCTCTTCCCGCGTCGATTGCTACTCAATGGGATTGCCGTCGCCGTCGTCGGTCAGTCCCTGCTCGCCGGATGGCAAGCCGTGGCCCAGACCACGGCTCCGGCGGGGAGGCTCTTCAATGGATGGGCCGGTGAGCTGACGTCACATGACCAGGGTGCGAGCATCGTCATGCTTCCCATCGTCGGTCGCTGGCTGCGCAGCTACGGAAGCTTCCCACATCCGAACATCCTGGGCGGCTTCCTGGCGCTGAGCCTGGTGGTGCTCGCCATCCACATGGATGCGCGCACGCGCCGGCTGTGCGCGATTGCCCTGGCGGTGGGCTTCGCCGCGCTGCTCCTCGCGTTCTCGCGGGCCGCCTGGCTGGCGGTCATGCTCGGCGCCGTGACCATCCTGCTCGTCGCACCGCGGACGTGGCGGATGATGCCCAGAGTTCGCAGCCGACTTGCCGTCGTCGCTGGGGTGGCCGCGGCTCTCACGCTCGTCGCGCTCGTCCGAGTCGTGAGCCTCGGGTCGCTGGTCGAACAGAACTCGATCGAGACCCGCGCCTTCTACAACTCGGTGGCGTCGCAGGTGATCGGCCGGGGCATCCCGGTCGGTGCCGGGAATTTGGTGGTCGCCCAGCGGCACCTTCTCGGCGCGGCCGCCGCGGGCAGCGAGCCCGCCCACAACGTGTTCGTCATCACGCTGGCCGAGCTTGGAGCCATCGGCCTGGTGGCGTGGCTCGCGATCATGGGCAGTCTCCTGTTCGCAGCCTGGTTGCGCCGGGCCGAGCCGGGGACGCGGGCGGGCCCGCTCGCCGCGGTCGCCGTGCTGACGCCTCTGCTTCTCCTCGACCACTATCTATGGACCCAGCCGGCCGGTCGCGTGCTGGTCGTCTGGGCGCTCGCGCTGCTGACCGGCCGCGGAGGAACGCGACACCCGGACGACGTCCGCCAAGAGCTTCGAGTTGACCAGCTGGTCAGGCGGGACCGACTCGCGGCGTGGGCGGGCAACGACGCCCAACCAGTAACCCCTCTGCGTATCACGACTGGGGAAGCGAATGCATGATGACGCGTCGACCGACGTGGCACCATTTGCTTCGCCGAGAAGGCTGGTGCCACTGCATCAGGCGGTCGGCGCCCGCGATCAGGAGCACCTGACGTGGGCCTATCAAACACATGTGACGGCCATCTACCAGTACGTGTACAGCCGAGTCGGCAACCGTCCGGATGCCGAGGACCTGACCTCCCAGGTGTTCACGAAGGCGACCAGGGACATGCGGACCGACGTTTCGGTCCCTCAACTCCGCAGCTGGCTCTATCGGGTGGCGCAGACCACCCTGATCGACCATTGGCGCGAGTACTACGCGGAGCACACCGGAGAGTTGGACGAGGAGGTTACTCGGCCGCCCGCCGCGCGGGAGAATGCCGAGGCGGTCCAACGGGTGGACTCACTGCTCGCCACGCTGCCGGAAAACTACCGGCGGGTGCTGGAACTTCGCTTCCTGCGCGGCTATTCGGTGCGGGAGACGGCGCGGGAGCTCAACCTCAGTGAAACGAATGTCAAGGTGTTGCAGTTCCGGGCGCTCAATCGCGCCGGCCGCGAACGGGGGAGGGTTTCGTGAACGACGATCCCGAACAGCTGGACCGGCACGTCGAGAACTTGCTCCAGGACCGGAAGCCGGAGCGTACGCCGCTGCCGAACGAAGACGCCATGCGCGCGCGGCAGACGGCCGCCATGCTGCGGGCCGCCAGGCCGGGCGCGGGCCTGCCGTCGAAAGAGTTCCTGGAGCGGACCCAGCGGTTGATCAACGAATGGGTCGGCCAGCTGTCGCTACAGTCGCAGCCGGTGGGTCGCCCCAGCCGGCGCGCGCTATTGCTGACGGGAACCGCCGGCATCGCCGCGGGCATGGCGGCCGCCCTCGGGATTGACCGCCTGGGAAAGCACCCGGCGCAGCGAGCTGGTGTGGCGCTGGTCGAAAACGGCAGTTGGAAGCCGGTCGTCGGTGTGGTTGACCTTCCCGAGGGGACGCCGACGGCTTTTCGATCCGGTGCGATCGAAGGCTTCCTGATCCGGCGAGGGTCGCAGGTCGCTGCGCTGTCCGCTGTCTGCACGCACATGGGGTGCATCCTCAACTACAGCAAGTTCCGCGACCGATTTGAATGCCCGTGCCACGGCGCCACCTTCCGCACAGACGGCCAGCCAACGAACCGATACGACAACCGGCTGCCGGTGCTGCCAGCGATCCAGGTCAGGATCGAGCGCGGTCAGGTCGAGGTCTATACGGTATAGGCCAGCGGCGGCTGTCCGGATCACCACGCACAGCTTGATCCGCCGTACTTCCCAGGGACGGTCAGCTGCCGCTTGCCGGCCGCACCGCGTCAGTCACGCTCGGCTTCGCCACCACGTGGATCACTTTTATCGAGAATTCGCGAGCCACTCGACCGGGCAGGTCCATACCGATCCATCGCGACGCCCCCGGTCGCAGAGTGGAGATGATGACGGCATCATATCCGGGGTCCCGAGTGAGCTCGTCCGCGATGGCCTGAAGCGGCGATCCGTCTCCGACGCGGGCCGAAACGACCTGGGCGCCGGCTTCCCGTAGACGCGCCATTGCGGTTTCCGCTCGTCGCCGGGCGACCTCCAGCGTTTCCCCCTCCTCCCAAAGGAGCAGGTGGCTGATCGGGGTTGCTGGCACCAGCAGGACGAACTCGGCGGCTGGATCGGAGGCGACGATTTCGAGCACGCGCTCGACCATTTCAGGGCTTCCTGCTGTCTGATGTGCGACCAAGAGGTACCTGGACATGTGGTTTTCCCCTCTGCTAGTCCTCCGATCCGCCACTCGACGAGGACCGCGGTGCCATGATCCTGGAAGCTGATACGACCTGCTGTTACACCGCGGTTTTGGAATTAGCGTGTTTGCTTCGGCGGCAATTCCGTTCGAACCAGGCCACCGAGATTGCCATGAAATCGGCATGCTCGACCGCGCTGTAACCCCGGCCCGAACCCTTTACAGAACGCATTAAATAGGCGAGACCCTCTGGGGCCCGGTTGTGTCCCCTTTCCGGGCCCCCTTACCTCAGCCCGCTCGATTTTGGCTCTTTCTGTACCTAATAGATGTATGGGGAGGGTCGTCGGAGGAGGCGATTGCCGTCAATCCGACGAACCTGAAGAATGTCGTGATCGTGACGAACGTCGGCGGCCGTGCGGCCGGGATGTTCGAAGGCGTGAGCTTCGACGGCGGCAAGAGCTGGGCAACATCCATCATCGGGAATAACGACAACCTGAAGGATGCCTGCTGCGATCCGAGCCTATCGTTCGACCAGTACGGCAACCTCTTCATGACCTATCTCTTCATCACCGAAAACGTCATCCCGGTGGCGCTCAGCGTGGACGGGGGTCGCCACTTTAACATCATCGCGACCATCATGAAGCCGGCCAGCTCGAGCTCGAACACCAGTAACGAGAAGGGATTGTTCCGGTTCGTGGACCAGCCCACCATTGCCGCGGCTGCGGACGAGGCGTGGGTCGTCTTCAATGCCGGCGGGCCGATCATGGCGGCGGGGGCACGCGTGACGGGCCTTGGCCAGGTGACGATCGCGGACTTCGCCAGTACCGAGCAGGTCGTTCCGGGGACGAACAACTGCACCTATGGCGACCTCGCGATCGGTCCCTCCGGCCAGGTCTTGAACGTCTGCACGCTGACCGAGACTGGCTCGGGCGGTGGCCGGCTCCTCGTGAGCCTGAATCCAAACGGCGTCGGCGGCGCCTTCGCGAATAGCGTCTTCGTCGCTGACAGCCACATCGGCGGTTTCCACTTCATCCCGGCCCAGATTGATCGCTCGATCGACGCCGAGCCGAGCCTGGCCTGGGACCGGAGCGGCGGAGGGCACAACGGCAGGGTCTACCTCGTCTATACCTTCAACTTCACGAACCAGGACAACAACACGGACATCGAGGAAAGGTTTTCCGACGACCAGGGTACGACCTGGAGCTCGCCAGTACGAGTGAATGACGACACGACGAAGAACAGCCAGTTCAATCCGGCGATCTCGCTCGACCAGACGAGCGGGAATCTTGCCGTGACCTGGTATGACTGCCGTAATGACCTCGGACTCGGAGGCCCGGGCGATACGAACAACGGAAGCCCGAATGACGACGCGCAGCTCTGGGTGCGTTCAGTACGGACGGCGGGCTGACATTTACGAAGAACATCCAGATCAGTGCTGGCACGTCGAACTCGCATGTCTCGGGCAATGGCATCGATTACGGCGACTACACCAACGTGGCCTTCGACGCGGGAGTGGCTCACGCCACCTGGTCCGACAACTCGAACAGCACGGGGAACAATCCGGACGGGACGCTTCACCAGCTGGACATTTATACGGCGTCAGTTCCGCTTCTAGCGACACATTAGAGCGCGGACCGATGGGAGGCGGCGCTGGCCGCCTCCCGAATCCGACCGCCAGTCCAAAACGCGGACCGGGGTCCCGGACAGCCCGCAATTGATCCCACAGCCCAGACATTGCTTGCGAAGAGGCGGCTGGCGATTAGAAGCGGACGAGGGAGGCTAGGAGCGCCTCCCTTACAGTGCCCAAGCGAAATCAGCCGGTCGGCTGAAGGAAGCCGAACAGGCCGTCGGCTTCGTCGTTGATGCCAGCCGCGAAGAAGACGACGTTCGGGTCGCCACCATCACCACCGTTACCGACCCGGAGACCCCACAGGCCGCTGATCTGGATCGTGCCGCCATGGCCGTTCCCCAGCTGGCCGGTAAAGTTGCCGGTCGCCAGGTCAAAGCCGTTGATGCGGCCGTCGCCGAAGTCGCCCACCAGCAGGTCGTTGTGGAAGGGCCCGAAGCTGCTGGGGGCGAGGGCCAGGCCCCAGGGCGAGTTCAACGTGCCCCGGGAGGCGAAACGCTGGATCAAGCTACCGTTCAGGGCGAAGACGTCCACGAAGCCATTGCCCGGTCCGGCGACGTCGTCATGCTTTTCGGCGTTCTGCTTGGCGTATGTGACGAACAGTTGCCCGCCGATATTCTGAATGCCGAAAGGGGCAAAGCCGGCCGGAATAGCAGGATCCGAGAACGACTGGACCTGCGTGAAGGTTATGTCGAAGACGTCAACCGTGGCGAAGCGGAAGTTGGTCGCGTATAGACGGGTTCCTGCCGACTCTGAGTCGATAGCCAGTCCCTTGCAGACGGCGCCTACGTCGCCGGCGCTGTCCACCACCTTGGAATTGTCGACGACTATCACGCCGCGAGTTGCGCTGACAGTGGGACTCCAAGCGACGATGGTGCCGTCCTCGGTCGCGAAGATGAACCGGCTTGGACCGGACTGTCCGAATCTGGAGACAACGAAGCCGCTCGAACCGTTGAAGACTGTCCCGGTGGGCGCTCCGCCCGGTCGATTGCCGGGTCTCGGAATCTCGATAACTGGCGGAGCAGACTGGGCGGCTCCGTTGCGGATGCTGTACTGCGTGCTAACGCCGGCGGTTATTGTCCGAGACCCGGATCGGGCCGGTTGGTGTTGACGCCATACCCCATGGGTTCTTCAGATTTGGATCGATCAGGGGCGCCCCCATCGGTCGAGAGGTCCGACACCAGATTGGTCTGTAAAAAGGCTCCCCGAGCGAGGCTATCGCCCGCCGCCGGCTGTCCTATCGCCCAGAGGGCCAGCGGAACGGCAGCCACAAGCCTGGCGACGCGGCGGAATAATGCCCTAGTCAGGTTTCCTCCTTCCCCAGTACAGCCGCTACGACGCAGTTAGGTACGAGGGGAGGTTACATGCGGCTTCGCAACCGCTATTAGATTGTCTGAAGCGTCGTGGCGATCCAGGCGCCCCGCCCTCGGTCGATTTCACGAGCATGGTGTTGTCGACTTGAGCCCAGATCACCTGCGGATTGATTGAGTTCCAGTAGCCGAACGAAAAGCTCATCCCATTGGCCAGCAGGTGCGGTAGTCGGTGCCCGCTTCTGCTGAGCCTGACACCGTGGCTGCGAGTGTCGGCAATCGTGCAGGAAATCGTGGCCGGCCTGTGGCGGGGCCCGTCAGTGCTGGCTGGATCCGGACCGATCTTCCCCATATTGGAGCCGACGGCCGGATTCGAACCGGCGACCCGCTGTTTACAAATCAGGCGGCAATTGAATTCAGCTACAGAATTGGCTACAAAAACCGAAGCCAAAATCTGCGCGCACCTTACGCAGGGACGCTTCACCGATGGCCCCAGCGAATGCCGACGCCCTCGCCGTTCCGGGCCGGTGAGTTCGGACCTCCGCCCAGGTCTTATCTTTGAACGCGAGCCCCGGAAAAGGAGACCGACGATGAAGGACTTCCAGCCGCTGATCGGCGAATGGCACGGCGAAGGAGAGGTCCCGATGGAGCCTCCGATGAAGATCTCCGTGGAGGCGAAGATCGAGCGTCTCGGCGAGTTCATCGTAATCAGCTCGGTGAGCCAGCCCGCGGAGATGCCCGACAGCGTCTCGATCATCGGCGGCGCGCCCGACGGCGAGCCGCAGCCGATGCACTACTTCGACTCACGAGGGGTCAAGCGGCTGTTCATGATGGCCCTCGAAGGCTCCACCTGGAAGATCTGGCGGGCCCCCGGCGAGGATTGGAACGGTCCCCATGGCCCCGGCTTCAACCAGCGCTTCATCGGCGAGATCTCGGCTGACGGCAAGATGATCGAGGGCCGGTGGGAGCGCGGCATGGGGGACGCCGGCGATGAGTGGGGGATCGACTTCCCGATCACCTACTTCCGCAAGTAGCGCAGCACGCGCCTGGGCGTGATCGCCAAGGACGTTGTTGACAGCGTCGAGTGGTGACCGCCCGCCGAGCGCCGTGTGGGGTCGGTGGCGATTGTAGAAGTGGACCGGCGGCGTCCAACGCTGGTCAGCGCTTACCAGTTGATAAACCGAAGAATGGAAAGGATATTACGGACTGATCTCGCGGAATTCGGGGCGCTCGGTCGCTGCCCGAAACGCGTCCTCCGTATCCCAGACTGCGGCGTTCACGTAACGGATGTCCGTCCCCGAGTCCGTACCAGGCGACGTCGGCTGAAGCGGAAACCGCTCGCGCGTGAAGGGACCTCTTGCGCTCCTCCGCGGGTACTTCATTCCTACGCGGGCATGGGTTGCGCGCTCAGGCGTTACGCACTCTCAGCGCAGCTCGTTGATGCGGATCAGGTTGCCCGCGGGATCGCGGAAGGCGCAGTCGCGAACCCCATACGGCTGCGCGGTCGGCTCCTGGACGACTTCGGCGCCGCTGGCCTGCACCCGCGCGAAGGTGCCGTCGAGGTCGGCGGTGGCCAGGATGATGGCGGCGTAGCTGCCCTTGGCCATCATCTCGACGATGGTGCGGCGCTCGTCGTCGGTGACGGGGCCGGGGCCGACGGCCGCCGGGTGCAGGACGATGGACGTGCCGGGCTGGCCGGCGGGGCCGACCGTGATCCAGCGCTTGCCGCCGTATCCGACCTGGTTGCGGACTTCAAAGCCGAGGGTGTCGCGATAGAAGGCCAGGGATGCGTCCGGGTCGTCGTGCGGGAGAAAGGTGGCGTGAATCGTGAGGTCCATGGCGGTCATGCTGGTTGCGGCTCGGTGACCGGCGCTTCTCGATTCCTGATCGGTCTGGTCACCTGTTTCGCCACGCACGGCGGCATCCCCGCCGTCGCGCTCGCCTCGTGGCGCCGGTAGGTGCTGGGCGGCATACCGACCAGTTCGGTGAAGCGACTGCTGAAGGTGCCCAGCGACGAGCAGCCGACCGCGAAACAGACCTCGGTGACGCTGAGGTCGCCACGACGCAGCAGCGCCATTGCCCGCTCGATACGCCGCGTCATCAGGTAGCTGTACGGCGACTCGCCGTAGGCGAGGCGAAACTCGCGGCTGAGGTGCCCGGCCGACATGTGCACGCCGCGGGCGAGCGCCTCGACGTCCAGCGGCTGCTCGTACTCCCGGTCGATCCGGTCGCGGACGCGGCGCAGCCGCGCGAGGTCGCGCAGGTGCTGCGTCGAGGCGGCGGGGGGTGGGACGCCAGCGGCGCTACGCAAAGAACTCAGAGAAAAAGAAGTCAACACGCACATTTACAATGCTATAAAAGAAAATAGGTGCGGGGCGGTATACCGACCAGTTCGGTGTCACCGCTTCTGGCTGAAGCGCACTATATTGCCCGATGGGTCGCGAAACGCGCAGTCGCGGACGCCGTAGCCCTGGTCCATCGGCTCCTGGAGCACCTCCGCACCGGCTCGGCACACGTGCTCGAAGGTGGCGTCGCAGTCGTCGGTAGCGAAGATGACGGCGCGCAGCATGCCCTTGGCCAGGAGCTCCCACATCACCTGCTTGTCCTGCGGTGGGGCGTTTGGATCGGCCGTCGCCCGCTCGAGCACGATGTTGACGTCGGGCTGTGCCTTCGGGCCCACCGTCACCCAGGGCATGCCCTCGTCCTTGGTGTCGTTGCGAACCTCGAGACCAAGGACGTCGCGGTAGAACGCCAGGGCTTCGGGGTGGTCGTGGACGGCTATAAAGCAGTGCGAGACTTTCAATTCCATATCCCTGACGTTAGATAGGTCGCGCGGGCGAATGCTTCTCTATTCCTGACCGATGTGGGGGCGTATTCCTGAGACCCGTCAGAAATCAAGAAGCAATCGCGGAGCGCGGGGCCTAGGCTGATGGTATGACGTGGCCAACGCCGCGAATTTCAGAGGAGGAAAGCAATGAAGATCAAACTGACCACCATTTACGTCGACGACCAGGACAAGGCCTTGCGCTTCTACACCCAAGTGGCCGGCTTCGTGAAAAAGGCGGACGTTTCGCAAGGGGGGTATCGGTGGCTCACCGTGGCGTCGCCCGAAGAGCCGGATGGCACCGAGCTGCAACTCGCGCGCAACGACAACGCCGCGGCCAAGGCCTACCAGGAGGCACTCTTTCACCAGGGCCAGCCCGCAGCCATGTTCTTCACGGACGACGTCCAGCGCGACTACGAGCGGATGAAGGCGGCTGGCGCCGAATTCAAGATGCCGCCCACCAAGGTGACAGGCTCGACCATCGCCCAGGCGAATGACACGTCTGGCAACCTGATCCAGATCGCGCAGCTGGACCGAGTACGAAGCGGAGCGGGGCGCCGGTAAGCCGGTCGAAGGCATACAACGGGGAGCAGCGGGTCGCGCCAGGACGTGTCAACGTCTCGGAGGGCGCGGCCCCGCCGCCCTCTATTCGACCTCCAAATCTCGGATGAACGCGCCATGGACCTAACCGCTTATCGCAGTTTGCTGCGGGATTCCCGGGCACGCCGCCTGCTTGCCGGCTTGGCCGTCTCGTCGTTGGGCGACGGGATGAGCATCGTCACCATCGCCTGGCTCGCGCTGGCGATCGCGCCATCCCGCGACGCCGGCGTCTACGTGGGCCTGGCGGTCGCGGCGTACACGCTGCCCGGGGTCATCGGCGGCATCACGCTTGGCAGGTTCCTCCGGCGCCGGTCGCCGACCGTCCTCGTCCTTGCGCACTCGTTCCTCCGAGCCGGAAGTCTCGCCGCGATCGCGACCCTATCGCTCGCCCACGCGCTCCATCCGTCCATGTACGTAATCCTGCTGGCAGCGTCGTCGCTGCTCGCCACCTGGGGCACGGCCGGTGAGTACTCGCTGCTCGCCGACGTCGGAGGCGCAGAGGGGCGGCTCGCCGCCAACTCATTTGCGAGCGCACAGGTGTCGGTGGCCACGATCATCGGTCCGCTAGCCGCGGGCATCCTGCTGACACAGTTCGCGGCCGGCTGGCTGCTGGCGCTCGATGCGGCATCCTTCGCGGTCCTCGGCATCGTGGCGTCAGGCGTCGCCACCGCACCAGAGCCGCGCGAGGCAGACGATGAGGCAGCGGGGCATGTCTCGGGCTTCCGCCTCCTGCGACGAGGCGATCTCCTGAGCCTGACGATCGTGACGTGGTTCTTCTTCTTCCTGTACGGGCCGGTCGAGGTGGCCCTGCCCATCCATGTCGCGCGCGAGCTAGGCGCTTCGGCGCAGCTCCTCGGCGCCTACTGGACCAGCTTCGCCCTGGGCGCCCTGGCGGCGACCCTCGTCACCGGAGCGCTGCGCACACGCAACGTGCGGGGGATCGCGATCGCGATCGTCGCCGGCTGGGGTGCCTGCCTGTTGCCCTTCTCCTTCGCGCCCGTCCCGGTCACGCTCGTGTGCTTCGCGGCGGGGGGTCTGATCTACGGGCCGTTCGTTCCGCTCACCTACGCGCTCTTCCAATCCGCGACGCCTGCCTCTGATCTGCCCGCCGTTCTCGCCGCGCGAGGGACAGTCGTCATCGTGTCGACACCGCTGGGGATCGCGCTCGGCGGGCCGCTCGTTAGCCTCCTCGGCGGAGGCGGCACGCTCGCCGCGTCCGGCCTGGCCACCGTCCTACTTGCGGCCGTCTCGCTGCTGCTGTGGCGCTCGCGCGAGCCCGCGTCCGGCCGCCACGAGCACCTCGGAGAAGCCGCCGCGCCGGCAGGCACCCTACCATGAGGGTCGGAACCATCAATACTCGCAGGGGAGGAAACCTCCAATGAAGGACACGCAGAAGTCCGCCAAGAACACCACAGCGACTAAAAAGAAGGCCGAGGGATTCACGGACGAGGAGCGAGCCGCGATCAAGGAGCGCGTCCGAGAGACGAAGGCGGTCGCGGACAAGGCGGACGGGGAAAGCGCCGTGCTCGCGAAGATCGCCGAGATGGCGGAACCGGATCGCGCCATGGCCAAGCGGCTTCATGCTGTCATCAAAGCCAGCGCGCCAGCCCTCTCGCCGAGACTCTGGTACGGCATGCCCTCCTACGCCAGGGACGGCAAGGTCATCTGCTTCTTCCAACCCGCGCAGAAGTTCAAGACGAGGTACGCGACGTTCGGCTTCAGCGACGCGGCGCACCTCGACGAAGGCACCATGTGGCCGGTCGCCTTCGCTCTGACGAAGTTGACCGCCGCCGACGAGGCAAGGGTGGGCGCGCTCGTAAAGAAAGCGGTGAGCTGAGGACTGAGCTCGACACCGGGCCCCGCCCCTAGGCGACAGCCTGGCCTCTAGCTATAAAAGCCCGGCCTGCCCCTGGCGCAACAATCCGCCGACGAGCATCGTCGCAGCGAGGGTCAAATTCTGGCGATATTATTCAAGATCTGGAGCCGACGCCCGGATTCGGACCGGCGACCCGCTGTTGACAAATCAGCCGGCAATTGAATTCAGCTGTCGATTTTCGATTTCCATGTATTCGCAAGGCTTCCATTTAGTGCTGTTAATTCCATCGGGTTGGCTACAGAATTGGCTACAGTAAACCGCGCCAAAATCCGCCGATTACGGCCATTGTGGTTAGCCCCTGTGCCGGCCGCAGTAAGAAGCGACTATTTTGCCGGTACCGCGGTGGTCCTATGCAGGCTGGCGACTTCCCAGAAGAAGCTTGTCTGGGTGGAGACCGTCTTCAGCCCGTGGCGTTCCGCCGTGGCGACGATCTTGTCGGGCGAGTGGAGGAAGATCTGAAACTGCTGGCGCGCTACGCGGAGTGCTAGGTCCCCCAGGCTTATCACCGCCTTGGTCCACCAACGCTCTTTGGGGAAGCTAACTACGAGGACCTCTCGCGTGTGGTCGGCGGCGGCGCCGGCAAGCTTCGGCATGTCGGGGTAACAACAGATGACGCGGTTCATGATTACGATGTCCGCGGCCTCCACCGCGCCCGTGGCCTCAGCGAAGTCCATAACCTTGCGCTCAACCCGATCCTCAAGTCCGGCCTCGCGCAGCAGGCCCTGGGCAGCCTCCTCATAGGTAGGGGTCAACTCGATGTTCACCGCATGGGTGATCCCCGCCCTGAGAAGTTCGATCTGGATGGCGCCAATGCCGCCGCCCACTTCGAGCAGCGTGCGGCCTCCGATGCCTTGCTGCTTTAAAAACTCGGCGATGCGCCGCGAGGTCGGATCGAGGCCGCGACGGCGATAGCGCCGCGCCTCGGCGTGCGCTCGCTTCTCGCTGAAGATCGAGCGGTAGCCCTTGGGTGAACAGCAGTCGCTCATCCCCGGATTATCGGTCTACGGCCCTCAGGGGGAATGCCCAGCGTTCGGGCGTTTCCGGTGTGGGCAACCCCGCACCTCTTCTGGCCGCGACGGTTACCGGGCGATGGTCGAGACCTCCGTTATGGTCCTTCAGTCAACAGCTGCTGGGCTAGTGGCCAGCTGCGACTACCGGCAGGGGCATGGGAAAAGCTGCTGTGCGATCCGAACCGTTCTTGACAGCTCGGCCTGCCGCATCTAGTATTCAAGTAATCGATTAAGGATTTGAGAAGCGCGTAAGGGCGCTGTCTACCGAGGAGTTGAACATGTCGCAGCCAAGCGAGGGCTCGCGCGAACCCGACGGTCGAAGAGCCAAGACCGCCCTCTTTGACGAGTTCGCTCGCCTCGCGCAAGCGTTGGCGAACGGCCGGCGGCTCGAGATCATCGACGTCCTTGCCAATGGCGAGCGCACCGTGGAGCGCCTGGCGGCTGAGGCTGGACTTTCCGTCGCAAATGCCAGCCAGCACTTGCAGGTTCTGCGTGAGGTCGGCCTTGTCCGCCGGCGGCGCGACGGAACTCGAATCTACTACGAGCTCCGGGATGCGGAGGTGTTCGATATGTGGCGCAACCTGCGTAACGTGGCTGCCCAGCACCGCGCGGAGATCAGCCAGCTGGCCGACGCATATCTCGGCGCCCGCGACAGCCTGGAGCCGGTCACGCGAGCGGAGTTACTCCGGCGGTTGAAGCGGGGAGAAGACGTCGTCGTACTCGATGTCCGACCTACGGAAGAGTTCACGGCCGGTCATCTGCCGCCCGCAATCTCGATCCCCCTTGCTGAACTCCGCCGACGGCTGCGCGAACTGCCCCGCGACAAAGAAGTGGTGGCCTACTGCCGCGGCCCCTACTGCGCTTTTGCCCATAAGGCCGTTCGTATTCTCCAACAGGCCGGGTTTCATGCCCGACGGCTCGAAGACGGATTGCCGGAGTGGAAGGCCGCAGGCCTTCCAGTGGTCGCCACGGGGGAAAGGAGGTCTTGAGATGGCAACAACACTGACGCGTCCAAAAATCGACGTCAAATCACTGGATCCGTACGCATTCATGGCTGTGCTTGGTAAGCGAGTCATCCATCCCGGTGGTCGTCGCTCGACCGAGGAACTCTTCGACCTGGCCCGCTTGCAGCAGGGGCAGCAGGCCCTCGATGTCGGCTGCGGCGTCGGGACCACCGCGATCCAGATGGCGCGTCGCTTCGGAGCCGCCGTCACCGCAATCGACATCTCACCGATCATGCTCGAGCGGGCCCGGCGCAACGTCCAGCGGGTTGGCCTTGGGCGGGAGATCGAAGTCGACCAAGGCGACATCCTCGCGCTGCGATTCGCGGATAGCACGTTCGACCGGGTGATCGCCGAGGCGGTGACGATGTTCGTCGACCGCCAGCGCGCCGCAAAAGAATTGGTCCGCGTCTGCCGGCCGGGCGGGATGGTGCTTGCCACCGAGTTCTTCTGGCGCCAGCCGCCGACCGAAGAAGCACGTGAAATCTTCCTCGGGCAGGTGTGTCCGGGCATGCAGCTCGACAAGCTCGACGGC
>WNEY01002009.1_pt1 | contig 14717 bp, 9 predicted proteins | sample 5400531 | NCBI WGS metagenome assembly WNEY01 (sample SAMN13153338, study PRJNA577476) | soil metagenome | isolation source: 200 cm saprolite under Douglas fir tree site 1 | place: USA:California | collected 2015-04-18
CTAACGCTTTGCTGGACTCCAAACGCGGGGCCTGACTTTCCGGCCCAACGATTCGCAGGCCCCGGCGCTTGAACTCATCGACGACGCCAAGAGCCAGGGGCGCCTCTGGCCCGACTACGGTTAAATCAATTTTCTTTTCTTCGACAAGTTGGACGAGGGCCGAGATGTCGGTCGCCGCGACTGGCAGGCACTCAGCATCCTGGGCGATGCCCGCGTTGCCGGGCGTGCAGAAAAGTTCCAACGGCCGGGTCGAAGTTTTTCGCAGCGCCCAGACAAGCGCGTGCTCTCGACCGCCCGAACCTATAGTCAGGATTCGCATTTGTCGACGCATGCCCCCAAGTGATCGTTCCAATTCCGAAGACACGAATGCTATCAATGAAACGCAAAGATCGAAAGGCGCAAATCCAGGGTCCGTTCGTCGCAGAAAAATACTTGACACGAGTTGAGCATAGTCATATAAGTGGCAGCCGCTGTGGCCGCACTTTCGTAATCGCGTCTGGGTACGCAAAGCTAACCAGCGTTCGTTGGCCTCCTCGTCAGCTTTTAGAAGCTACACCTGTAAACGGCACTCCGAGTTTCCTTTGACGACAATGCGCCGGGGAGGTAAACCGCATGTCTGACATCGAATCGCCAGGGGCGGAAGACGGCAAGGCATCTGAATTTGCGGACCGATCGATCAGATGCGTCGATTGCAGCGAACAATTTGTGTGGACCGTGGGCGAGCAGGTGTTTTTTCACGACAAGGGTTTGAAGAACGAGCCCAAGCGATGCAAGCCCTGCAAGCAAGCCAAGAATGACCGACTGGCAGTTATCTCAACTTCTCAGGTTGCGGGAATCAAGCAGAAAATCCAAGTGAACGTCACCTGCGCTCAATGCGGCCAGCAAACGACGGTGCCTTTTTATCCGTCGCAGGGGCGGCCAGTGTACTGTCGTTCCTGCTTCATCGCTGGTCGAACCATGACCGCCACCGCTTGATTTCCGGCCCGAAAACGCATCTTCTGCACTCCAGCGCCTAGTGCTCCAGGTGATATGGGACATTGGTAACGACGACTCCCCTCTTAAAAAGCAGGGCGCCCTTTAGAAACAAAGTATTCTGATTGTGCAGGAGGTTCTGCCACCAACGGGCCGGCACGAACTCAGGGAGAACGATTGTTACGACTTCGCCATGCGAGCTGCTCTTGACGCGATCGATGTAGTTGAGCAGCGGCCGCAAGAGCGAACGGTAGGGCGACGCAACCACCACGAGGTTAACTCCCGATCCCCATTGCTGCCATTTCTCGCGCAGCTTTTGCGTCGTCTCGTCGTCGAGGTTAACGTAAACCGCCGTCACGTGATGAGGCGCAATCGACTTGGCGTATTCAAGCGCCGCGATCACTCCGCGATGTAATCCCGAAATCGGCACGACCACTTCGTGATGAATCGGACGTAACTGTCCCAGGCCCTCGGTCGACAGCTGTTGCGCGACGTCGAAATAGTGCCGGTGAATCCGCAGAAACATCAAAACCAGCAGCGGGACCAGGACCACGACAATCCAGGCGCCGTGAATAAATTTTGTCGCGATGAAGACCATCAAGACGACGCAAGTGGCAACCGCCCCGATGCCGTTAATCACCAGCGACTTTCTCCAGTGCGATCCCTTTTCGAGTCGCGCAACCTCGGCCAGAGACTTCGGCCTCCCACTCAGTTTGGCTATCTGCCGGGCCTCAAGCTTGCCGGTGACATTCAGATCGAGTGGGCCCGAAGCGGCGTCTTCTTTAACCCTGGCTTGCAGGTCATTCGCGGTGGCCGCGGCGCGCATGGCCTTCAGCGATTTTCCTTCCTTCCACCAATGGACGATCATTCCGGATTGTGACAACGTGAACGACAGAAACACGCCCACCGCGTAGAGCGGAATCAACCGGCTGGTCTCACCGCGAAAAGCCCAAACTAAGATCCCGGAGAAAACCGCGAGCAGCACGATCCCGTTTGAGAACACCAAGCGGTCACCGCGATTTGCAAACTGTCGCGGCAGAAAGCGATCGCGCGCCAGAAGTGACGACAGGCGTGGAAAGTCCGCGAACGAAGTGTTGGCGGCGAGGACAAGAATTCCGGCTGTCGTTATTTGCACCAGATAATAGAACCAGCCCAGGTAACCGGTGAAGATAATGCGCCCAAACTGCGATATGACAGTCTCGTGCTCATGCGGATGAATTTGGTAAAGATAGGCCATCAAACTTGTTCCGATGAACATGGTGGCCAGCAGCGCAGCCATCCACGTCAGCGTCTTTGCGGCGTTATCGGGCTCAGGCTGCTTGAACGCGGGAATGCCGTTCGATATCGCCTCGATGCCCGTCAACGCCGCGCAGCCGTTAGAAAATGCCCCCAACAAGAGGAAAAGGGACAAGTAGTGGGGCTGGTAACCTTCCGCGACTTTCAGATCGACATCATTTGGAGTCGGAACGATTTCGGGGTGCAGATAAAAGCGAATCAGACCATAGGCAATCATGAAGAAGAACGAAAGAATAAACGCGTAGGTGGGGCCTGCAAACAACGCTCCGGACTCGCGCACGCCGCGCAGGTTCGCAATCGCGACGAAAGCAATGAAGAAGACGCAAAACGCGACGCGATGATTGTCCAACCAAGCCAGCCGCGTGCCTACAAAGGTCGACGTTATCGCTGCGACTCCGGCCGCAACTGAAACCGACACAGTAAGAATGTAGTCAACCAGAAGTGATGCGGCCGCGATCAACCCCGGCATTGTTCCCAGGTTGTCTTTGGCTACGATGTAGGCGCCGCCGCCGGAAGGGTACGCATGAATAGTCTGCCGGTAACTAATCGCAACGATAACCAGAAGAGTAGCGATGCCTATCGAGATCGGAATGACTCGCGAAAACGCGTCAGCCTGGCTGATCGGCGCGACGTAGGCCGCGGCAAGAACGAGGAGGATTTCCTCGGTAGCGTATGCGGTTGAAGAGAGTGCGTCGGATGAGAAAACCGCTAGCGCGGTTTTCTTGGTTAGTCGCTCGTGTGTTAAGCGTTCTGTTCTGATTGGGCTGCCAACCAACAGGCGCTTTAAAGAGGCCATCTTTTCGTTGCGGAAGCAAACTCTCGATCACGTCCGGTGCGCGAAAAAATGCCACAGCGTGCAGCTTTCCAAAAGCGCCGACTGTGGCGAAGCGCACCTATCGGTGGCCTTGCTGCTTCATTCTGTCGAACGAGCCTAAGCTCGCTTTCCCGTGCCGTATATTATGCCACTTCTTTCGAAAGTCAATGCCGCCCAGGGTGACGTTATGAATCAAGGCTGAGTTCAATCCTTGCAGAAGTTGGCCCAAAAAAGAAAGCGGGCGGGGCCCTCCCACAAGCCCCACCCTAAGGCCACGTGTCCTCACCCCACGCGACCACTTCGCCCACCGGGGAGGCAGGCGCCGGATGATTATGCACAAGTCGCGCTAAAGATGCAACCGAAAGTATATGTTTTTTCCTTCTCTTTTTTCCTGCCAAAAAGCGAGCCAGGGCGGGACTTTGATGAGGCCGGTTGCTACCCATTCGGGCGTGGCGATACTGACTCAATACTGTGTAACAAAATGATGATCAGGTCGCCTTCTGCTCCTGAGGTTTTTACTCTTAGCGCCACGTAATCGTTCGTGACGTCGGTTATAGATCCCTCGTAAACTGCGCCGGACACGGTCTTGATACTCACTAACTGCCCGCGAAAACGAATCAAGAGATTCTCGATGTGCTGATAGTTCATTTCAATGCCCTCAGGTTTTGGGTTCCGAAATACCAGAACGCCGGTTAACAATCAACTGCGTTCGTCTCCCAGGTAACGAAGAACAGCCGGTAGCCGTCTGGATCTTGCAAGCTCACAAATCGGCCGCCCCAACCCTCGTCCCCTGGGTCGGTCACCGCGGTTCCATTTGCGGTAAGTTTCTGATGAAACTCATCTACGTTGCTGACTCCCAGAACGAAGTGAACACCGCGGCCACGTTTCAGCATCGTTTCGAGTTGTTGGACCAAAGTAATGCGCAAAGATCCGGCGCCGACGGTTGCTATCGGTGGTTCGGCTGCGGGGTTATGCGACACGATCTCGAACCCAAGTCGCTCCTGATAAAACAAGAGCGACTCTTCCAGATTGTTAACCTCCAAAAACAGCAGGTCGAGACCCGTCAACACGCTTTTTTCAAACCTCAGATCGCAGTCAGAATCAGGTACACTCCGTAGCCACCGCCGCAAACAGCCGACCAAAAGACGATCTCCTGCGCCGCGCGAAAACGCCGCGCCGGATGCGAGTCTCTGAGCGCTTCGCGAGCATTAGTCATCGCCGAATGCGTCATGAGAACTCCAAATAAGATCACGCCCAACGCCAAAACCGAAAGCGGCCAGAGAAACCACAGTCCGTTAAAGCGAACCAGAAGCAGCAGCATCAAGCCCAGCAGAAGGCATAAAAGCGCGCTCAGCAACTGACCATAGATACCGACTTCGCGGACCGCCGGTTTCGCCTGAATTGCGGGCGCGTCGGCCATCGGACGCTGCCGCTGCGAGTCGTACTTACTCCGAGCCTCGTCGTCGTGCAGCACATGGTATGCTTCGTTGAGCGCCTTCATGTCGTCTTCGTTGCCGCCGCGATCGGGATGCCGCTTGCGCGCAAGGCGACGATACAAACTTTCGATCTCTCGCCGTGAAGCGTGCCGACGCGCGCCCAGCACCGAGTAGTAATCCTTGTTGGAATCGAATTGATCCAATGCCTTGCGATTCTAGATTCGTAATGGTGGATTTGCAATTGAGTCTTTCATTGGTATGCGTCAGAAGCCCGACCGTAAGGGAGGGCAACTCATGCGCCAAGGGCCCTCCCTTACGGTCGGGCTTCTGACACCAAGTTTCGCGCGGACCGAAAAGCTCGCTTGTGATAATCTTGGCTGGACTCAAAGGGCGCGCATTTTCGATGGACCAGATTTTCAATCCCGGCGATGACCTGATCTTTCAACTCGAGAGTGGCTTTGGTTTGCTGCGCGTGCTCGCCGTAGAGCAAAAAGGCCCAGTTCGGATCTGGCATCTGATGGCTTACGAAGAATTGTTTCCTGATGTCGAGGCGGTCGAGCAAGCGCTGAACCAACCTGAAAATCTGCACATCAGAACAGCACACATGGCGTTGACCGACCGCGCTTTCGAGCGCACTCCGGCAGCGCGTCTGAGCAATCGACCGGTCATGAGCGAAGAGCTTACCGCCTATCAACTCTGGGTTGATGACGGTGGCGACGTCTCAGATCGTTCGGCGCTGCTAATGTTGGGACTGCGGTAAGGACTCGAATGTCAGGCACGGAAATGAAGAGCAAAATTAGGATTTCGACTATAGCTTTCAGGGCTGCATGTGGTTTGTTTGCGGCTCTCTTATTCATCACGCCGGCACTGGCGCAACGCCGCGAGCGTGTGATCGACACATGGAAACCTCTGCACTACGACGTCGCGATTACTCTTAACGATCAGCTCACTGAGATCGCCAAAGCCCGCACGGAGATTACTGCGTTAATTCTCAAAGATAATGTAACCCTGATCGATTTGGATTTTGGATCGATGGCGATTGATGCTGTGACTATTGGAGTTCAACCGGTGCGGTATGAGAGAAAACCGGAACTACTGGATGTCCTTCTCGTCCACATTGCGCATGCGGGCGACAAAGTCAGCATCGTCGTTACCTACCACGGCCGTCCGAAGGATGGATTGATCTTTGCTAGCGATCGGGACGGCAAGCCGTCAGTGACAGGCGACAACTGGCCCAACCGCGTGCACCAATGGATTCCTTGCCTGGATCATCCATCGGCGAAAGCCACGGTGTCATTCACCGTCGCAGCGCCGCCGCGCGATGTGGTTGTCGCCAACGGTAAGGGCCTGGCGATCAAAAGAAACGGCACCGCCCCAGCTGTCTGGCGATTCGAGGAAGCCAAACCAATTCCGGCCTACTGCATGGTGATCGCCGTTAGCGAAGGCGCGAAGCTGGACGCTAGTGAAAAGACAGTCACGCCGCTCTCTTTCTACGTTCCGCAGCATGATCGGGCGTTTGCCGCGAAAGGATTCTCTCCGGCCGCGCCGGCGCTGGCATTCTTCAGCGAAACGATTGCGCCGTATCCGTACGAAAAACTCGCGCTGATCATCGGCGCGACGCGTTTCGGCGGGATGGAGAACTCAAGCGCCATCGTTTTCACCAGCACACTCTTCGATCCGCGCGGCGACGAGAAGATGAGCAAGCGGTTCGGCATTCCCTCTCGTATCGAAGACGTTGTCGCCCACGAAATCGCGCATCAATGGTTCGGCGATTCCGTCACCGAATCAACCTGGGCCGACCTCTGGCTGAGCGAAGGCTTCGCTACTTATTTCGCTGGACTGTTCATCGAAAAGTATGACGGCGAGGACGCATTTCGCGACTACATGCGCAACGCGGCCGAACGCTACTTCGCTTACGAGAAACAACGCAGCGCGCCCATTCACGACACCGAAACCCAGGACCTGATGAGGTTGCTGAACGAGAATAATTACCAAAAGGGCGCGTGGGTCTTGCACATGCTGCGCAAGCATCTCGGTGACGAGGCATTCTTTCGCGGCTTGCGCGCTTACTACCAATCGCACGCGCAGACGAATGCGACCACGGAAGACTTGCGCGACGCTTTGGAGAAAGCGTCCGGACAAAATCTCAAACAGTTCTTTGCCCGCTGGGTGTACGGCAGCGGGCATCCGGTTTACGAGCTGTCGTCGTTCGATGAAGAGCGGTCTACCAGGAGATTTCTGATAATCGACCTGAAACAAACGCAGGCCGGCGACGCATTTCTTGATCCTGTACCAATCGAAATTACCACCGACGGGGTGAAGAAACTTGTAACCATTCAGCCCGAAAGCAAGACCGCATCTATGCGCATCCCTATTGAAAAGGCGCCATCCACTATTCAGATTGATCCTGACGGAACACTTTTAAAAGAGGTAGTCGACAAGCGGTAACTTAGTTTCGGCGACTCTTGCCCTTGGCCAATAAAATTTTCTAAGGCCCTATTCGAATAATCGCAGCGTTACTGACTAGGCTGTGCGCCTTTACTTTAACCGTGCACGAACCGGCGGAGAGGGTATCCGGCAACTTGAAGGTTAGCTGGGCAAAGTTGGTGTTTGGCAGGAGGCGGATGTCTTCCGCCGGCACGTCGTAGCTTTGGCTGTTACTACCGATCAGATTAACAGAAGCCGTCTCCCCCTGGTTCAATTGCAGGTTCGCCACAAACACCATCACTCTGGTATTTCGATCGAGTCCGAGTCCGAAATTCCACCAATTGGCCACACTCTGAACGTGGAAAGGATCTCGGACCAAAAGCAATGCATCAAGTGCTGCCGCCTGGTTAGGATCAGGGCCCGATGCGTCCAGGATTAGTTGAGGCGGCGAGGATGAGATCGTGTCGTTATCTACAATCGTCAGTGTGGCAATATTTGGACTACCAAGAAATGCGCCGCCGGTCGGGTTGCTCAAACTCAGCATGACCGTCTTGCTGCCTTCAACATAGATATCATCGACCACCGGAATAGAGAACGTCTTAAACGTCTCACCCGCGCCGAAAGTAAGAGTGCCCGATGTCGTGATGTAATTAGTGGGACTGTTTGCCGTTCCGTCACTCGTTCCATAATCGACGGTCGCAGGAGCCGAAGTGCTACCCAAACGCGTAACAGTTATCAAGGCGCTTCCTCCACTCTCTGCCACATTTGAAGTCGCAGAGTTGAATTGAAAGCTACTCGCGCTCGGCCCCGATTGAAACTGGCCGCGAATCTCGCCATTCAGGAAATTGCTGCTGTGAACGTTGATGTACAACTGTCCGTTCTTCAGGTTTTGCACATCAGTCGCCGAAGGCGAGATCAGGAAATCAGAAAAGCTCCCGTTCGGCAGCGGAAACAGAATATTACCCGCTACGCCCGGCGCGGCCGGACCATGAATGTGCGCGGCGGTTTCCGCACTCGATAGTCCGTTGAAGTTGAGCGAAACCCGCGCGGTTTGTTCATCCGGACTCAGAAGCAAAGTCGCGGTGCCCGTAGCAGTTGAATTGTTTGGTGGCGTTTCCTGTGCGCCGTTCAGATTAGCAACATAAAGCGTCGGTTGTTTGCCGGAGATTTCGTAGACCGCTCCGTTCGTGAGCGAGACGACGTACAGATCGCCGTTCGGTCCGGTCTCAATGTCGGTTGTGATTCCGAAGTCGCGCCCAATCAGCAGGCTTTCGCTTTCAGTAATATCAAACTTATCGAGATTGTCGGCAACCAGATCGTTGAGCCGCGAATCAGTGAACGCAAAGTGCAGGCGATCCGGTGTCAGCTTGAATCGAAAGAGAAAACCGCCTACCAGAAACGTACGCGCCGCGCCCACAAACATGTCCCCTTCAAATTGAGGACCCAGTCCCCTGCCAGAAACAAAGCCCAGGGGCGCCGCGGGGATTGCATACTTCCAACTGAATTCCGGATCGTTGTAATGCGCGCCGGGCAACATGTAGAGACGCGCGAGCGCGGCGGCCGGAGTATCAGCGATCAAGGAAGGCGGCCATCGCAACTGCTGCAAGTCGCCGTTGCCGTACGTCGTTTCGATCTGCTTGTATTGAGCGATGCGGCTTACTGGTCCCATGATTTGCACCCAGCCGTTGTTGGAACCCGCCGTGATGCGATTCACCTCGTCAAATGCATCGTCACCGTTTTCCTCGTCCCAAAGATTGCCGGAAAGCGGATCGAACGCCACGCCGAAGCTGTTGCGCACGCCGTAAGCGTAAAGCTTTTTGATATTCGCGGCGGCCTGCCCAGTAAGTGACGTCGAAGCGTTAAAGAATGGATTGTCACTTGGCGTTGAGCCATCGTCGTTCAGTCGCAGAATAAACCCGGTAAGATGCGCATCATCGGGTTCCGGCCCGCCAAACTGATCGTCTGGCACCGGACCGAGCTGATTGTTCTGTAACAAACCGCGGCGCCCGTTATCACCCATCAAAATGTAGAGCTTCCCGTCCGGGCCAAAGCGCAAGACGCCGCCATTGTGATTGCCGCGTAGCTGTTGGTTCGCATCAGCCTGATAGGAACGCAGTTTGATTAGATTGCGATCGAACGTCAGCGTGGAACCGTCCCAGATGTACCGATCGACGCGATTCCCAAGTATCGGGACTTCGGCAGTGGTGGTTGAATCAACGCCGGTGCTGCTTTCTGTCCAGTACAAATAAACAAAGCCGTTAAGCGCAAAGTTTGGATGCAATGCTAGGCCCAGCGCGCCGCGTTCGGACGCGCTGTTGACGGCAAGATCGAGAGGCGCCGTATTTTGAATCACTCCGTTGACAACGTGCTGGACCTTGCCCGTGTTCTTCTCCAGCACGAAGAAATCATTGTTGCCGAGAAATGCCATGCTGGTCGGTTGCGAAAGGCCGCTCACCACCGTCTTTACCGAAAGATTTGGATCAAGCATCGAGGGACCGCTGGCTGGTGCATTGACGGTCGTCTGAATCGTGGTCGAGTTATCGTTCGTGTCCGGATCATTTTCGGTGGCCACGACGCTTGCGGTGTTCGTCAACTGGCCCGGTGTCTGCGGCGTTATGGTGATGTTTACGATTGCGACCGAACCGTTCGCGATTGAACCCAGGTTACATGTGACCGTCGTCGTCCCATTACACGTATTGCCCTGCGGTGGGATCGCCGTGACGAATGCGGGGCCTGACGGCAACTGGTCCGTTACGGTTACGTTAGTCGCCGGTGATGGGCCATTGTTCGTCACCGTGATGCGATAAGTAAGATTTGCCAGGGAGGTTGCGGGATTCGGTGAAGCAGTCTTGGTAATCGCCAGATTGGAACTCGCCGTTCCCGAAACGAAAAGTTGAGCCAGGCCGGCGTGCTGTAGATTCCCACTCGTAGTATTGATGTTCAGCGAATAGGTTCCCGGCGGTGTCGCGCCCGTCGTAGTTAAGGTCAGGGTCGACGACTTCGCAGATGCGTCAATGATGGCGATGGTCGTCGGATTGAAACTCGCGGTCGAATCGCTGGAAAAGCCGGATGCGCTCAAAGAAATCGTGCCGGTGAAACCACCCACGGGAGTAGTGGTGACCGTGTAGGTAGTGGCGCCTCCGGGCACCACGGTACGAGAGCCCGGCGAGATCGAGATCGAATAATCGGCAGCGGGCGTGGCGTCGGCAATCTTGACGACAAAAGCATCCTGGCCTCCTGCGTTAGCAGGTTGCAATGGCGCCGCCGTCGGAAAATTCGTTGAAGCAGTGTAGCCGGTGATGTATGCGTTGCCCGATGCGTCAAGCGCCAAAGGGTTCGTTGACGTAACCGTGCTGGCATTGCTCTCGTTCGCGCTGCCGCCAAGGTAGGTCGAGTAGAGAAATGCGCTTCCGGCGGGATTTAATTTCGCTATGAACGCATCAAAGCCGCCCGCATTGGCAATTTGCAGCGGTGTCACAGTCGGGAAATTCGTGGATGAAGTAAAACCGGTTACGTACGCCGCGCCCGCGGAGTTGACTGCGACTCCCGTGCCGCGATCATCGCCGGTTCCACCCAGGTACGTCGTGTAGATCTTTGTTCCCGCGCTTGAGATCTTTGCAATGAAGGCGTCGAACGATCCGCCGAACGCGGGTTGTGCCGGATTTAGTAGCGGGAGGTTGTTCGAAGTGGTCTGGCCGGTGACGTAAACATTATTTCCGCCATTGTCGATGGCGATCCCGTATGCTTTGTCATCTCCAATCCCGCCGAGATAACTACAAAACACCAGCGATGCGACGCCACTTACGTTGGTGTCAATCTTCGCGACAAAAGCATCGAAGCTTCCGCCAGGTGAATTCTGAAAAGCATTGACCGTAGGAAAGTCTTGCGAACTCGCAAAGCCGGCGACATACGCGTTGCCGCTGGAGTCTATCGCCACTCCGCTGCCGCGGTCCGTGCCAGTCCCGCCGATCATAGTCGAGTAGAGCAAGGCAGTGCCCGTCGAATTCAGTTTGGTCAGGTACGCATCCGTGTCGCCGGCGAGAAACCCCTGGACTGCGCCGCTCGTTACAGGGAAGCCGATCGATTTGGTTCCACCGGTTACGTAGGCGTTGCCGTTTGCGTCAACCGCGATTCCCTCAGTCGAATCGTTCGCCTCGCCACCGAGGAACGTCGAATAAACCAACGCGTTGCCTTGTTGATTGAGTTTGAAGACCACCCCGTCAAAGTCTCCACCGCGATAGGTGGTCGCCAGCGCGCCATTCGTAGTCGGGAAATCTGTTGAAGCAGAATCGACGCGGCCGACGACGTAAGCATTGCCGCCGCTGTCGATCGCCAGACCGTCGCCGCGATCGAGGCCGCTGCCGCCGATGTACGTCGAATAGACGATCGCGTTGCCGGCGGCGTTAATCTTGGTGACGAAGATGTCGCTCAATCCAGCATTGCTGGCGAAGGCCGGGTTCTGGGTCGGAAAGTTCGCTGAGGCCGTGGTGCCGGCGACGTAGACGTTATTGCTACTGTCGACTGCGATGCTGCTGCCGAGATCATCGCCGCCGCCACCGAGGTAAGTCGAGTAGATTAGCGTCGGATCAATCACCAGCGTTTGCGTCTTGTCGTAGGGGCCAAGCTCGAAAGCAACTTCGCGTCTGCCGGTGAGTACATAACGGCCTGCCACCGTTTGACGCGAGCCGGAAATATCCTGATAGATGACGGGCGCCGCTTCGCGCAGGTCGCCTCCCGCAAATTGCAAGATGAGATCGCCGTTCGTGGCAAGGCGCGGCCGCAAATCGCGACTCAAAGCGAACTTGATCGCATGAGGATCAGCGCCGGGCGCGATTTCGAAATCGTACTCAAGCCGATCGTTGCGGCCGTAATATGCGATGCTGATCCCGGGATAGATATCGTCGTAGCGGACTCGCGCGTAGGTCGGCACGTCGGTGCGCCATTTCGCTGGATCGTTTCCAAGCAGATAGTTTCGTTTGCCGGGTAGTGGATCGAATGCGACCGCACGCGCACCAACGTTTGCGCCGCTAAGTTTCAACCCCAGGTGTTTTGCCCGAGCGCGACCATTCACGGCGATCGTCACCTGCGATGACGTCAGCCACAGCTGATGCCCCGCGCCCCGAACGAGGAATTGGTTTGCATCGTCCTCGGGCTCGAAACTCAGCGGCAGGTTCATCAAGGAAGCTGTCGCGGCCGCTCTTGTCTTCTGGGCCTGATCGCGACAATCGGAATCCTCACGGGCTCGATTTTGTGCGGGAGTCTGTCTGGTCACGACTGGTGCAGTCTGGCGAGAGACTTCTCCTAAGAGAAACAGGGACAGAAATGCAAGCAGGAGAAAAGCGAATCGTGCCTTCAGGCGAGGGAAAAAATTCTTCGGCATCACCGTCCAAATCCTAACTCAGCCGTCGGTGCAAAGCTACGGCAAACAAAAGGCCCAGCACGTTGAACCGGACTCGCTCGTTCAATCGTGCTGGGCTGATTCTCTCTGGAGCGCTGAATCTTCCCAACAGCGCACTGCTCTTACGGCAACATGAATCCGAGGTTCGACGTCGAAAAGCGCGAAAGGTTCGGAAACACCGTTGCGATATCCGATGGCGCTAGCCCATACCAAGTCGCCAGCGTTGCGGCGTATTGATCCACGGCAGTCGTCGGAATCCAACGTCCGCGCGTGTCGGTATCGTCCGGGCCACTAAGCTGTAGCGTCGGATAGCCAAACGGCACGCCGGTACCGTCCGGTCTCATGCTGCCGTAGAACTTTTTACCGATAACCGATCCACCCATGATGAGTCCGTGACCGCCCCATGCGTGATCGGTACCGACCGTGCCCGTGCCGCTGCCGGATGGTTGAAAGGTTCGGGTGAAGTCCGACAAGGTGAACGTAGTTATTTTATCGCTGATCCCCTGGGCGACCATCTCGTCATAAAAGGCGCGCATCGCCTGGCTAAGTTGCGTCAACAAGGCGCCCTGATTGCCTGAGGCGCCACCACCACCGCCCGGCATCTGTGGTTGGGCGCCTGTCTGATTTGTGTGAGTATCGAAACCACCCAGCGAGCAGAAAAATATCTGACGCTTCATTCCCAGCGTATCCTTTAACTTAATCAGCCGCGCAACCTGAAGCAACTGATTACCCAGCGAGGTGTTTGGGAAGGCGCCGATACCGGCAGGATTAGTTAACGCCGCGGCGGTTGTCAGCGCCTGATTTGTCGTGTCATCGGCAGCCTTAAACAAGACCTTGTCGGTGTCAAAGCCAAGCAACTGCGTAAAGGTGTTTCGGCGCGCCGTTTGATCGGCCGCCACCCCGCCATCCATCTGGAGCACCAGCACCTGACTCAGATTTGTGGGCGCAGGTGCGATAGCCAACTGACGTGTGCTCGACCCAGTGCCAAAGAGTGCCGTGCCCGCAACTGAAACAGCCATCGGCAAGGGAACGTTGGCAGGATTGAGGCTCCCGGTCTTGTCAGACACTCGTCCGCCCCAACCCGTCTGACCGACACCGTTGGGAACAACTGTCTGTTGCTGCGACTGCTGATCTGAGTGCGAGAAAAGTTGATACGGATGTCCAACGTTCGCTTGATACTGCGCGCGCGTGATGGGTTGAACCAGGCTGCCGTAGTTACACAGAACTGCGAGCTGGTTCGAATTCCAAACATCCAAAAGCCCCTTGAATGTTTGCGCAGGATTCGCAACTTCGGGCGAGATGTTTGGATGGAATCCAAACGCGACGCTGCTCGTATTTGAGGGCGTGATCGGCAACAGCACGGACTTGGGCACCGCAAGACCAGCACCGGTGCGCACATTGTCGTATCCGGTTGTAGTTCCTCCGCCAGTCACCGTGTAGTCATCGTACGGAATCACCATGTTGTTTGTGTCTGTGCCGCCGAACAGAAAGATGCACACCAACGCCCGGTAATCCGCGGCCACCGGCGGCTGAGCGAACGCACTGATCATATTGAGCTGTTCAATGCTCGAGACCAGCGCGGCGGCGGTAAGGCCGCACCCGGTGTCGCGCAAAAATTCTCTGCGTGATCGTTTCATCTTCTTACCTCTCCACCTGAAATTGCGATGAGGTCGCAACCAAATAGATTGCGGTCTGCGCCCGTAGCGTGCTCGAAGAGATGTTGTTCAGATTCGTCAAGATCGAGCTTTTCATCGACTGTGACGTGGTGTTGTGCATCAGCTTCGTATCGAGTGTGTCAACAAGCTGTTGAGCCGTCAGTCCCGTATATCCCGAAATATTGAACTGCGTGCCGAGGGGTCTGTCTGTATTTGGTGGGACCGTCGCCGGAATCCCATTGCCACTGTTTGCCAGGAACAGCGTGTTGACAAAGTTGTCCCGCAGGAAAGCGATCTGCGTATTAAGGATTCCAAATTCAGGTCCGAGTAGTGGAGCTCCCGGCAGCGCATAGTCCGCTGGATAGTAACTAAATACCGTCGGTGGATTGAACAGATCCTGGCCCATGTTCACCAGCAAACCCTCTCTCGTACCTGACGTGGTCAAATTTCCATCCGTGGTTGCGTTGAACCAGCGCAGCATGTTCGTCGCCAGCAGCAATGGCTCGCGCAGGTGACCGTAATTCGGATCCGTCTTCACATCACCGCGCGCTTCCGGATCGAGCAGAATCGAGGTGATGATCGCCTTCATGTCACCACGGACGCCGGACCCGTTGTTGGCAAAGGCAGCAGAGCAAAGGCCCACATAGGCGGGGCTCGGATTGCTCGTGACCATCTGATGGATCAGTTGCGTGCAGACGTAGGGACCAGTGTTCTGGTGA
>WNEY01004927.1_pt1 | contig 14712 bp, 13 predicted proteins | sample 5400531 | NCBI WGS metagenome assembly WNEY01 (sample SAMN13153338, study PRJNA577476) | soil metagenome | isolation source: 200 cm saprolite under Douglas fir tree site 1 | place: USA:California | collected 2015-04-18
TTGGCGATGAGGGTGTCCGGGTTACCGCGGGCGATGGTGATACCGCCGTTGCACTCGGAGGAGCCGTTGCCGAAGATCCGCAAGCGATCGAGATGGATAGCGTCGTTGTCGTTGTTGCCGCCGAGCAGGGAGACGGCCTGGCCGCCGGCTCCAGTGATGGTGAGCCCTCGGAGGCTGATGAACTTGGACTGCTGAAACTTCACCGCGTGGCCGTTGGTGCACTGAGTGGTCGGCGGGCTTAGCAGGACGCTGCCGACGGGCGCGGAAAGATCGATCTCGATGACGATGCGCCGGGTCTCCGAGGTGGCGCCGGAGTTCTTGCCGGTGATGTTGAGCTGCTCGATGTAGGTGCCGGGCTGGATGCGGACTGTGTCACCGGCCTGGGCGGCGTTGATGGCGGCCTGGATAGTCGTGTAGCAGGGCGACCGGCCGCCGCATGTCGGATCACTGACTGACACGTACCGGATGGTTTGCGCCTCGACCGTACCCGGTAGGGCCAGGAGTCCCGCACCGAACGCGAGCAAGAGAAGCCGACCGAGGCGCGCGCCGTGCGCCACCATCGCCGTTCGCTTCATCGCACCCGTTGGTCTCCCTTTGGTGGAGATGGGCCCTCTGCCTGTCGGCGCGCATTCGAAGCGATCGGCGCGCAGGCCGCCAGGGACGACTGCAGCAGGAACGGGCAAGTTCGAGGCCAGATCGAGACCACTGCCGCGACGCGCGCGATACCGAGCGGTTACGTCAAACCCAGACGCGACGCGGCTCGAGGAATCGCAACGCGGACTGCGCACACTGCAGCGACGGGAGTGCACGTTCTCATCAGAATCGCTGTCAGCGAGTGCGAGCTCCGCTGACCCGGGCGCAGTTCCCGCGACTGATCGCGAGCGACAACTGGAACCTCTAAGCGCGAGCTGACGCGAGCGGCGCGGCGACGACACCGTCTTGCTCCAGGCGCGCCGCGACCCGGAACAGAGTCGCCTCCATGAACGGCGCGGCCACGAGCTGGACGCCGAGCGGCAACGGACCTGGCCCGGCGATCGGCGCCGAGATGACCGGCAGCCCGATGAAGGACAACGGCTGGGTGAACACGCCCAGGTGCGCCCGCATCGGAACCTCGACGCCCGCCACAGTCGTCGTGGGCGGCGCGCCGATTCGGGGCGCCGGGAAGGGCGTGGTCGGCGCCAGGACGACGTCCACGTCGCGGAAGACCTCGCGCACGCGCTCCTTGAACCAGGCGCGGAACCGGTCGCGGGTCCGCGGGTCGAAGTCCCGGGCGCGGCGCTTGAGGGTTTCGAGGTGGTAGTGAGCGCCCTCGCTGGAGGTGCGGCGATGCTTTCGGAATAGGCAGCCCGGCGGAGATGCCTCTCCTCTAGGCAGCGCGGATCGGCGCCCTACGAGCTAAATCTCTACAGGCGTTGACCATCGCCGCGCATGCCGCCGGGCACAAGCCTTGCTGCTCGCATCGACGCGCGACGACGAGGTCGCGGACTTCTCCGGACAATGGCGCCCGGTCCTGGGCGCCATTTTGCGTTGGGGCAACCTTCGCTCACGGGGAGGAGGTCGTAAGCCGATGAACGGCAGTGAGACGGACACCCTGCTCGCGGAGGCGGCCGAGCGCGCCGTCGAGCTCGCGGTGCTGGGCGGCCGCCAGGGGCGCCGCGCGTTCATCGAGCGCGTGGGCGCCGCGACGGCCGGCGCGGTGCTCGCGTCGGTGTTCCCGATGGGGGCGGCCCGGGTGCTCGCGCAGGACAAGCCCGGTCCGCTCGAGAAGCGTGACCTCAAGATCGGATTCATCCCGATCACCTGCGCGACGCCGATCATCATGGCCGAGCCGATGGGCTTCTACAAGAAGCACGGCCTCAACGTGCAGGTCTTGAAAGCGTCGAGCTGGGCGATGATTCGCGACATCTCGATCAACGGCGAGACCGACGCCACCCACATGCTCTCGCCGATGCCGCTCGCGATCTCGCTCGGCGTCGGCTCGCAGTCAGTGCCGTACGTCATGCCCGCGGTCGAGAACATCAACGGCCAGGCGATCACGCTTCACGCCAAGCACAAGGGCGTGAAGACCGCCGCCGAGATGAAGGGCTTCAAGTTCGGCGTGCCGTTCGACTACTCGATGCACAATTTCCTGTTGCGCTACGTGCTGGCCGAGGACGGCGTGGATCCCGACCGGGACGTCCAGATCCGCGCGGTGCCCCCGCCGGAGATGGTCGCGAACCTGCGGGCCGGCAACCTCGACGGGTACCTCGCCCCCGATCCGTTCAATCAGCGGGCCGTGTTCGAGGAGGTCGGCTTCATCTACATGCTGTCCAAGGACATCTGGCCCGGGCATCCCTGCTGCGCCTTCGCAGCCAAGCGCGAGTTCGTCGAGAAGATGCCCAATACGTTCAAGGCGACCCTGTTCGCGATCCTCGACGCGACCCAGTACGCGCGCGACCGGGCGCACCGCAAGGAGATCGCGGCCGCGCTCGCGCCACGCAACTTCCTGAACCAGCCCGTCGAGGTGCTGGAGCAGGTGCTGACGGGCGTGTTCCCCGACGGCCTCGGGAACACCCGCAACGTTCCGGACCGGATCGACTTCGATCCGTTCCCGTACCACTCGATGGCGGTCTGGATCCTCACCCAGATGAAGCGCTGGGGTTATCTCAAGGCCGACGTGAACTACCGGAAGGTCGCCGAGGAGGTCTTTCTTGCGGCCGGTTGCCGTGAGGCCATGCGGACCCTCGGACAGAAGGCGCCCGAGGGCAACGCGGTCAAGCACACCTTCGCCCTCGGTAAGACGCGCGTCTTCGATCCAGACAAGCCCGAGGACTACATGAAGTCTTTCGCCATCAGGCGGGTGTGAGGCGACGACGATGCAACGCGACCGGCTGCGAGTGATCGGCTTCTCCGCGCTCCTCGGCCTCGCGTTCCTCTTCCTCTGGCAGGCCCTCACGAGTGTTCAGCCGGCGGGCCGGGGTGTCCCGGGGCCGCTGGCGGTTGGCGCGACGGCCGTCCAGATGCTCGCGCACCCGTTCTACAACAACGGACCGAACGACAAGGGGATCGGTCTCCAGCTCGCCGCGAGCCTCGGCCGCCTCGGCGTCGGCTGGGTCGTGGCGTCCGTGGTGGCGATCATGGGCGGCGTCGCCCTCGGGCTCTCGCCGACGCTCTACCGAGCCGTGAACCCGTACGTGCAGGTCCTCAAGCCGATCTCGCCGCTGGCGTGGATGCCCCTGTTCCTCTACACCATCAAGGACTCGAGCCAGTCGGCCATCCTCGTCATCTTCATGTCGTCGCTCTGGCCGACCCTGGCGAACACCGCCTTCGGCGTGGCCACGATCAAGCGCGACTACCTCAACGTCGCGGCGATCCTCCAGCTCTCGTGGTGGCGCCGGCTGGTGACCGTGATCCTTCCGGCCGCCGCGCCCGCGATCGTCGCGGGCTTGCGGATCTCGATCGGGAGCGCCTGGGTGGCGATCGTGGCCGCCGAGATGCTGATCGGCGGCACCGGCATCGGCTACTTCGTGTGGAACGAATGGAACAACCTGGCGCTCACGAGCGTGATCTTCGCGATCCTCGCGATCGGCCTGATCGGCGTGCTGCTCGACGCGGTCCTCGGGCGCCTCTCCCGGCGCCTGGCGTACACCGAGTGAGTTACCTCGAGATCGATCACGTCACGAAGTTCTTCCCGGCGACGGAAGGCGGGGGCGAGGTGTGCGTCTTCCGGGACGTGAGCTTCAAGATCGAGCAGGGCGAGTTCGTCACGATGGTCGGCCACTCCGGCTGCGGCAAGAGCACGCTCCTCAACATCATCGCGGGCCTCGAGCGCCCCTCCGCCGGCGGCGTCGTCCTCGAGGGGCGCGAGATCCGCCGGCCGGGCATGGACCGCATGGTCGTGTTCCAGAACTTCTCGCTCATGCCGTGGATGACCGTGTTCGACAACGTCCGGCTCGCCGTGCGCGCGGCGCACCCGGACTGGCACCGGAGCGCCGTCAACCAGTTCGTCCAGCGGTACGTCGACATGGTGGGGCTCGGCGGCGCCGAGCGCAAGCGCCCCGCGGCCCTCTCGGGCGGCATGCGGCAGCGCGTGGGGCTCGCGCGGGCGTTCTCGACGGAGCCGAAGGTGCTGCTGCTCGACGAGCCCTTCGCCCAGATCGACGCCCTCACGCGCGGGGTCATCCAGGACGAGCTCGTCCGCATGTGGACGGCGAGCCGGAGCACGGTCTTCATGGTCACGCACGACGTCGACGAGGCGATCGTGTTGTCCGATCGCATCGCGCTCATGACGAGCGGTCCCGACGCGCGCCTGGCCGAGCTGGTCGACGTGAAGCTCAAGCGGCCGCGAAGCCGCGCCGAGCTCCTCGACGAACCCGACTACCAGCGACTGCGCACGCGCATCTTGCGCTTCCTCGTCGACCGAGCGCCGCGGCCGGCGGCTGGCGAGGAGCGTCGCGCGGCTGGCGAGGGACACCCTGGGGCGGGCGGGGTCCCGGGCTTCGAAACCCCACTCGCCCGGGACCCCGCCAAGGAGGAGAACGATGGACCGAGCAGCAGCGCTCGAGAAAGTCCGCAGCGCCCGCGTCGCCCGCGGGATCAGCTATGAGGATCTGGGCAAGGCGATCGGCACGAAGGACCCGACCTATATCGCTGCGGCGCTCCACGGCCAGCACCGGCTGAACGCCGAGGAGGCGAAACGGCTCGCGGCCGCCGTCGGAATCGACATCGAGACAGCGATGGTGACCACCGCGATGCCGCTTCGGACTGACTTCCCGCTGACGACGGATCCGTTCAAGTACCGTCTGATGGAGCTCGTCGGCGTGTACGGCGATGCGCTGCGGGAGCGCTGCAACGAGCTCTTCGGCGACGGGATCCTCTCGGCGATCGACTGCGTCGTGAAGCTCGAGAAGAAGGGCGAGCGCGGTGTCCTGACCATCGACGCAAAGTTCCTGCACTACAAGGAGTACTGAGGCGGGCGTGCCCGGCGCGTGAGCAAACCGCGGCCGTCTGCTTATTCGCCGGGCACCGGTTGCGGAGCGTGCAACGCTAAGGTCGCGTCAACGTTGGACCCCCTCGGCGGCACGCGCCTTGCTCCGCGTGGGACGCGCGACAGCGACGTCGCAGAGACGGGTAATGGCGCCCGGAGGCTGGGCGCCATTTTTGTCGGGCGACTGCGCTAGCGCGCGGCCCGAGGAGGGCACGACCGTGACGGAATCTGAATCCATCAAACGCACGCTGCCGTGGAGGATCGTCGCAGCCGTGATCGTCGCCTGCTTGCTGGCAGTCGGCGGCTGGGTGTTCGCTCAGGACAAACCCGCGGCACCGGCTGCGCCTGCGGCGCCGGCCGCTGCTCCCGCTCCGCCGCCCAAGCCTGACCCGGGCGGCACCGCGACCGGCGGCATCGCCGACGTGACGGCCAAGGAGGCGGGCAAGCCGACGCTCGCCGAGGTCGCCGATTTCGCGGGTCACAATCGGGTCTCGATCAACCTGATGTGGACCCTGCTCACCGGGTTCCTCGTCATGTTCATGCAGGCGGGATTCGCGCTCGCCGAGACCGGCTTCACGCGCGCGAAGAACGTCGCACACACCATGATGATGAATTTCATGGTCTACGCGATCGGCATGACGGGCTACTGGATCATGGGCTTCGCGCTCCAGATGGGCGGCGCGAGCCCGCTCGCCACGCTCGGCAACACCGGCGTGCTGGACGGCGAGTTCACGATCTCGCTCTTCGGCAAGGACTTCGGCCTCTGGGGCACCAAGGGGTTCTTCCTGGCCGGCTCGACGTACGACGTTGGGGTGTTCGCGCTGTTCCTCTTCCAGATGGTGTTCATGGACACGGCGGCGACGATTCCGACGGGCGCGATGGCCGAGCGCTGGAAATTCTCCTCGTTCGTCATCTATGGCTTCTTCATTTCGATGATCACCTATCCGCTCTTCGCCAACTGGGTCTGGGGCGGCGGCTGGCTTTCCCAGCTCGGCAAAAACTTCGGGCTCGGCCACGGCTACGTGGACTTCGCCGGCTCGTCGGTCGTGCACATGGTCGGCGGCGTCACCGCGCTGGCGGGCGCCATGATGCTGGGCCCGCGCATCGGCAAATTCAACAAGGACGGTACGCCGAACCCGATCCCGGGGCACAACCTGCCGATGGCGGCGCTCGGCTGCTTCATCCTGGCGTTCGGGTGGTTCGGCTTCAACCCGGGGAGCACGCTGGCCGGCGGTGACCTGCGCATCGCGGTGATCGCGGTCAACACCATGCTGGCGTCGGCGTCGGGCGCGATCTTCGCGATGTTCTACATGTGGGCGAAATACGGCAAGCCCGACCCGAGCATGATGATCAACGGCATGCTGGCGGGGCTCGTGGCGATCACCGCGCCGTGCGCCTTCGTGTCGAGCTTCTGGGCTTTCGTGATCGGCGCGTTCGCTGGCGTGCTCGTCTGCTGGTCCGTGTTCTTCATCGAGCGGACGATGAAGGTGGACGACCCGGTCGGCGCGATCTCCGTCCACGGGACCTGCGGCGCCTGGGGCGTGCTGAGCCTCGGAATCTTCGCCGACGGCACCTATGGCGACGGCTTCAACGGGGTGCCGAGCACGGTGAAGGGGATCCTCTACGGCGACCCAAGCCAGCTCGTCGCCCAGATCATCGGTCCGCTCGTCAACTTCTGCTTCATCTTCGGCGCGTCGTGGGCCTTCTTCAAGATCTACGACATCGCCTTCGGCATGCGCGTCAGCCCCGAGGTCGAGCTGGAAGGGCTCGACGTACCCGAGATGGGCGCCCACGGCTACCCGGAGGTGCATGGGCCGGCGACGCTCGTCCACGCGATGGGCACATCGGCGGTGAAGCCGCCCGCGATGTCGATGGCGCCCGGGCGCTCGCGGTGAACGCGAGATGAAGAAGATCGAGGCGATCATCAAGCCGTTCAAGCTGGACGACGTGAAGGAGGCGCTCACGGGCGCCGGCATCATCGGCATGACCGTGACCGAGGTCCGGGGCTTCGGCCGCCAGAAGGGCCACACCGAGATGTACCGCGGCGGCGAATATACCGTCGACTTCCTGCCCAAGATGAAGGTGGAGGTCGTCGTCGCCGACGGTCTCGTGGACAAGGTCGTCGCGCTGATCACGGTGGCCGCCAAGACCGGCAGCATCGGCGACGGCAAGGTGTTCGTCGAACCGCTCGAGGAAGCGGTGCGCATCAGGACCGGCGAGCGCGGCGACAACGCAGTCTAACCCCCGAGGAGGATCGGATGACGCGACGGCTCGGAGTGATTTTCACGGCGGTGATCCTCGGCGTGGCGTTGAATGCGCCTGCGTACGGCCAGGCCCCCAAGCCCGAGGAGACGAAACCGGCTGAAATCAAGCCCGAAGAGAAGAAGGAGGAGAAACCCAAGACGTTGTGGGAGGAGAACGTCCTCTTCGCCTACATCGAGAACAGCGGGGTGTGGAACATGGGCCGGTCGGGCCGGGGCCACACCAACAACGAGCTACGGGTCTTCGACAACGAAGACGGCTACACGTTCAACGCGGCGGAGTTCAGTATCAAGAAGGACCCATCGGAGAAGTATCCCTTCGGGTACGGCGTCGTCCTCACGACGGGACTCGATGCGCAGAAGATCCATGCGCTCGGTATGTTCCGTGGCGACAACGACACGTATCCGTTCCGCAACACAGCGAAGTTCGATGTCAAGGACGCTTACGCCTCTTACACGATCCCGATCGGAAGTGGCCTCACCGTGAAGGCAGGGAAGTTCGTTACGCTGCTCGGATACGAGGTCATCGACGGGCCTCTAAACCCGAATTTCTCACGATCGTTCATGTTCGGCTTCTCGATCCCGTTCACCCACGTGGGCGGTCTGCTATCGTACTCGCCTTTCGAGTGGCTTACGATCACCGCGGGCCCGGTCGTCGGCTGGGACGTTGCCCGGGACAACAACAGCCAGATGTCCGTCATGGGGCAGTTCGCCGTGACGCCGATCAAGGACCTTCCGCTGACGCTCAGCTGGATCACCGGTCCCGAGCAGGCTCATGAAAACGGTAACCCGCGCACCGTGCTCGACTGGGTCGGCAACTACACCGGCATCAAGGGGCTCACGCTCGGCCTGAACGTCGACTACGGCTGGGAGTATAACGAAGCCTCGCTCGCTGCTTCGGGGACTCGCTCCGATAGCACCACCGCCTCGTGGTGGGGGTGGGCGGGCTACGCGATCTACGACTGGACCGATAAGCTACGCACCGCGCTTCGGCTCGAGTACTTCAAGGACGCCGAGAGCGTCCGTACCCTCGCGGCCCCGGTGGGTACGAAGCTCGATCTGTACGGGGTCACCGCCACGATTCAGTACAACATCTGGAAGGGGCTGTTTGCTCGGCTCGAGTACCGACACGACTCGGCGAACCAGAAGGTCTTCGCGATCCGTGCCCCCGGCTATGTGCCGACCGGGAAGTCCCAGGACACCATGACCCTGGCTGTTCATTACAGCTTCTTCTAATCCACGAGCAGTTCTCGCATGGTCGAGCGCGCGGACGGTCGCGGCGAGAGGGCGGTGGAGCTCGACGGTCTCGTACGCGCGCTCGCCGAGACCGTACCGGTGCTCGTCGAGCGGCTGTCGGCGGTGCGGCCGGCGCGGCTCTACCGTGACGCGCTCGAGCTGCTGGAGCGGCCGTTGCTGGGGCACGTGTTGTCGATGACCGGCGGTAACCAGCTCCGCGCCGCCCGGCTGCTCGGGCTCAACCGCAACACCCTCCGCAAGCGCTGCCGGGAGCTCCGCCTGGCGTTGCCGGGCAGATCGCGACGCGCCCGCGGCGGCCGGGCCGCCGCGCCCATCCCCTAGATTCCTAGGCTCGTCTCAGAAGTCCGCGCCGCTCGAGGCGGCCGGTGCCGTAATATGGCTGACGGCACCATGATGTCCGACGTCGAGATGCTCGCGAGTCAGATCGTGGAGGGCTCGACCCGTGCCCTCGCGCGCGGGCTCACCTGGGTCGAGTCCGGGGGCAAGCGGGCCGAAGCCCTGAGCGCCCAGTTGTACCCCCACACGGGGCGCGCTCAGATCGTCGGTGTCACGGGGGCGCCCGGCAGCGGCAAGAGCACGCTGGTGCGCGCGCTCGCGCTGGTGGCGCGAGCCCGCGGCCGCACCGTCGGGGTCGTCGCCGTGGATCCGTCCTCGCCGTTCTCGGGCGGCGCGATCCTCGGCGACCGGATCCGCATGAACGACCTGACCCTCGATCCCGGTGTCTTCATCCGCTCGATGGCGACGCGCGGCGCGCTGGGCGGTCTGTGTCGCGCCGGGGCGGACGCCGTCGACCTCATGGACGCCGCCGGGCGAAGCCTCGTCCTCGTCGAGACCGTCGGCGTCGGGCAGGACGAGGTGGACGTCATGCGTCTGGCTCACACGGTCCTCGTCGTCTCGGTGCCCGGTCTCGGTGACGATGTCCAGGCGCTCAAGGCCGGCGTTCTCGAGATCGCGGACGTGCACGTCGTCAACAAGGCCGACCGCGACGGCGCCGACCGCATCGTCGCCGAGCTCCGCGCGATGCTCACGCTGATCCCCGCGCCGGAGGAGGCCTGGATGCCGCCCGTCCTGTCCGCGTCGGCGGCGCGCGACGAAGGCATCGAGCCCATCGCCGACGCGCTCGACGGCCATATGGCCTACCTCAAGACGAGTGGCGAGCTCGAGCGGCGGCGCCGCCGGATCGTCACCGCGCGCGTGCTGAGGATCGCGCAGGATCTGGTCGCCGAGACGATGCTCGGTGGAGCCCTCAGTGTGGAGGGGGCGGCCGGTGCCACCCTGCTCGAGCGGGTGGCCCGCCGCGAGCTGGCGCCTCACGCCTGCGCGCGGTTATTCTTGAAGCAGATCGCCCGGAGAACAGAAGGAGGCATCGGATGAACATCGCGAACATTCTCGCGCGGAAGGGCTCGATGGCCGTGACGGTGCACCCCGAGCAGTCGATCCGGGAGGCGCTCGCGCTGCTGGAGCGCCACAACATCGGCGCGCTGATCGCCGTTCAGGGCGATCGCCCGGTGGGCATCCTCTCCGAGCGCGACATCGTGCGTGAGGCCGCACGCAACGAGAGCTTCTTCGCGCGCACGGTCGGCGACCTGATGACGCGTGACGTTATCACGGGCCAGCCACCCGATGATCTCCTCACGGTGGCCTACACCATGACCGAGCGGAGGATCCGTCACCTGCCGGTCGTGGACCAGGGGCGGCTGGTCGGCATGGTGTCGATCGGTGACGTCCTGAAGGCGCAGCGCGATCACTACCAGGGCGAGGTCGACACGCTGCAGACGCAGCTCCTCGCGGGCGAGGGCGGGCAGACGCGTTGACGGTCACGACGGGAACGCCGGCGCGGCCGTTGCGCGTCGCGATCGTCGGCGCCGGGCCCACCGGGTTTTATGCCGCCGACCACCTGCTCCGCAACCCGGCGGTGGTTGTCGACCTCGACATGTTCGACCGGCTGCCGACACCCTACGGGCTGGTGCGCCTGGGCGTCGCGCCCGATCACCAGAAGATCAAGTTCGTCACCAACGCCTTCGACAAGGTCGCCGCCAGCCCCCGCTTCCGCTTCTACGGTGGCGTCGAATTCGGCAAGGACGTGACGCTCGCGGACCTCAAAGCGCTCTATCACCAGATCGTGTACTGCACCGGCGCGCAGACCGACCGCCGCATGGGGATTCCGGGTGAGGATCTGACCGGGAGCCATCCGGCGACGGAGTTCGTCGCCTGGTACAACGGACATCCCGACTATCGAGACTGCGCGTTCGATCTCTCGCAGGAGAGCGTGGCGGTCGTCGGCGTCGGGAATGTGGCGGCCGACGTTGTGAGGATCCTGTGCCGGACGCCGGAGGAGCTGGCGACCACCGACATCGCCGACTACGCGCTGGAGGCACTGCGCAAGAGCCGCGTGCGGGATGTCTACCTGCTCGGCCGGCGCGGGCCCGCCCAGGCCGCGTTCACCAATCCCGAGGTCCGGGAGCTCGGCGAGCTGGCCGATGCGGACATCACCGCGATCCCCCAGGAAGTCGAGCTGGACCCGCTGAGCCGCGTCGCGGTCGAGCGCAGCCAGGACCGGGCCACGCTGAAGAAGGTCGAGATGCTCAGGGAATACGCGCGACGCGCGCCCACCGGCAAATCGCGCCGGCTCGTCCTGAGGTTTCTCGTCTCGCCGGTCGAGCTGATCAGCGACGGCGCCGGCCGCGTCGCCGCGATGCGTCTGGTGCGCAACGAGCTCTACGCCACGTCGACGGGCGCGCTGCAGCCGCGCGCGACCGACCGCTTCGAGGAGCTCCCGGTCGGTCTCGTGTTCCGCTCGGTCGGCTACCGCGGCGTGCCTTTGCCCGGCGTACCGTTCAACGAGAGCTGGGGCGTCATCCTGAACGACAAGGGGCGCGTGCTCGATCCCGACACCAAGCTGCCGATCGTCGGCGAGTACGCCGCCGGATGGATCAAGCGCGGCCCGACGGGCGTCATCGGCACGAACAAGCCGGATGCCGCCGAGACCGTCGAGTGCATGTTCGAGGATCTCGCCCGGGGCGCCGTGCTCGAGCCGACGCGCCCGGAGGCGGCCGCCGCCGAGGCGCTCGTCCGCCAGCGCCAGCCGAACTACGTCTCCTACACCGACTGGCTCAAGCTCAACGAGATCGAGGTCGCGCGCGGGCGCGCCCAGGGGCGGCCCCGGGTGAAGCTCACGAGCGTCGAGGAGATGCTGGCCGCGCTCGGCCGCTGAGCGCTCAGCGGGAGATCGTCAGGCGCTCGCGACCGTAGTTATCCTCGTCCTGCCAGGGCAGGCCTTCGGCGAAACGCGTGGACCGAAACGGTGTGAGGTCGACGGTGCGGGACTTGCCGTCGACGATCCACTCGGCGAGACACCGGCCGATCGCCGGCGACGTCTTGAACGAGGTTCCGGAGTCGCCCAGCATGCAGTAGAGCCCGGCGACCGATGGGATCTGATCGATGATCGGGCGGCCGTCGGCGCTCATCATGATCATTCCGGCCCAGCCGCCGCGCATCGTCGCCTCGCCGAAGGCCGGCAGCCGGGCGGTCAGCGCCTTGCGGCACATCGCCACGAACTCCGGGTCGACGCCCTCGTCGAAGCTGTCGGGATCGGCGTGCCCCACGCCGAGCTCGACGCCGATCAGCGTCGCGGCGCCGCCCTCGGGACGGAACCACGAGTGGTGGATCGCGTCGATGACCACGCAGTGCCGGGTCCGGAAGCCGGCCGGCCAGCGGAAGATCGCGATCTGGATCCGATGGGGAGCCAGGCCGAAATCCAGCCCGAGGGGCGCCAGCAGGGGGGCGGCCCACGCGCCGGGCACGAGCACCACGACCGGCGCGTCCACGGGCCCCCGGGAGGTCTCGACGCCGACGACACGACCCCGCTCGGTCACAATCCGCGTGACCTCGCAGCCGGTCTCGATCGTCGCCCCGAGGCGTCGAGCCGCCTCGGCGAAGGCGAACGTGGTCGCGTTCGGGTCGGCGAATCCAGACTCGGGCTCCCAGGCGGCGGCGCCGACGTCGTCGACCCGGGACCCTGGAAGGAGGTCGCCCAGCCGGTCCCGGGTGACCACCTGCGTGGCGATGCCGAGGCGCTGCTGCCGCGCGACGTTTCGGGCGAGCACCGCCTCGTAGCCCGGGGGGACGATCTGGACGAAGCCGATGGGCTCGAAGCCGCAGTCGCCGCCGACGATGTTCCGGAAGTCCCGGAAGACCTTGAGGCTTTCGAACGCGAGCCGGGACTCGGCCTCATTGGTGTAGTGCATGCGCACCAGCGAGCCGGACTTGCCCGTGGCCCCCGCGCCGAGGTGGCGCCGCTCGAGCAGCAGGACGTTCTTCACCCCCCGGCCCGCCAGGTGAAACGCGGTGCTCGTGCCGTTGGCCCCGCCGCCAATGACGATCACGTCCGCCCGCCGCATGCCCGCCTCCCCCAATGAATCTGATAAACTAACATAGTTCGGAACTATTGATATTTCTGAGATATTGGAGGACGCGTGGCGCCGCAACAATCCGTGCAGATTCTGCAGCAGCGGTTGGTTTACGAGCAAAAGCTCGTCCAGCTCGTCGACCGCATCCACGCGGCCAAGGGCATCGACAGCCTCTTCATCGAGCTCCAGGGGGAGATTCTCGGCCTCCTCGACGCCGACCGCATGACGATCTACGCCATTGACCCAGCCAAGAAGGAGCTCTACTCGAAGTTCCTCGCCCTCGACACGGTCAAGGAGATCCGGCTGCCGATCAGCGAAAAGAGCATCGCCGGTTACGTCGCCGCGTCGGGCAGGGTGGTGAACATCGCCGACGCCTACGACAAGGCCGAGCTGGCTCGGATCTCGCCCACCCTGAGCTTCGACGGCTCGTGGGACAAAAAGACGGGGTTCCGGACCCAGCAGATTCTGGGCATGCCGATCATGCACGAGGGGCGGCCGATCGGTGTCATCCAGCTCCTGAACAAGAAGCGGGGCGCCCGGTTCACGAAGGAGGACGAGACCGGCGCGTCCCGGATCGCCAAGACGCTCGGTATCGCGTTCAACAACCAGGCGCAGCTGAGCCAGAGTCAGGAGTTGATCCAGAGTCAGGGCCGACCCAAGACGAAGTTCGACTATCTCCTGGCGCAGCATCTGATCTCGCCGCAGGAGCTGAGCTCGGCGGTCGCGGAAGCGCGCCGTCGCCAGACCGACGTCGAGTCGATCCTGATCGAGCAGTACAAGGTCCCGAAGAGCGACCTGGGCGCTTCGCTGAGTCAGTTCTACGAGTGCCCGTTCGTCGAATACGACGAGCGGATCCTGCCGCCGCCGGATCTCGTGAAGGGTCTGCGACTCGAGTATCTGCGGCGCAACTTCTGGCTGCCACTCCGGCGTGAGGACGGCGCGGTCGTGGTGCTGATCGACAACCCTCAAGATTTGCAGCGAGTGGACAGCGTCAGCCAGGCGCTGAAGAACCGGAGGGTCAAGTGGGCGGTCGGGCTGCGGAAAGACATCCTGCTCTTCCTCAACCAGGTGAGCGGCGAGGGTGCCGGCCGGGACTCGATCGGCACCATCATCGGTGACCTGCGGGCCGAGGACGTCGCCGACACGCTCGAGCTGGGCGCGGGCGAGCTCGACGAGAACGACAGCGCGGTCATCCGGCTGGCGAACCAGATCATCGTGGACGCCTACAAGGCGCGCGCGTCCGACATCCACATCGAGCCCTACGGCGCCCAGCGGGACACGGTGATCCGGTATCGCATCGACGGCGGCTGCGCCGAGTATCAGAAGATCCCCGGCGTCTACCGGCGGGCCATCGTCGCGCGGATCAAGATCATGGCCCAGCTCGACATCGCCGAGCGCCGCAAGCCGCAGGACGGCAAGTTCAAATTCAAGGTGTCCGACCGCGAGATCGAGCTGCGCGTCGCCACGATCCCGACCGCCAACCAGAACGAAGACGTGGTCATGCGCCTGCTCTCGTCGAGCGAACTGCTCGCCCTCGACAAGATCGACATGGCCCCGCGTAACCTCGGCGAGATCAAAAAAATCGCCGAGAAGCCCTACGGCCTCATCCTCTGCGTGGGACCGACCGGCTCGGGCAAGACGACGACGCTGCATTCGCTGCTCGGCCATATCAACAAGCCAGAGCGCAAGATCTGGACGGCCGAGGACCCGGTCGAGATCACGCAGTATGGGCTGCGCCAGGTGCAGGTGATGCCGAAGATCGGCTTCGACTTCGCCGCCGCCATGCGGGCCTTCCTGCGCGCCGACCCGGACGTCATCA
>WNEY01002011.1_pt1 | contig 14709 bp, 20 predicted proteins | sample 5400531 | NCBI WGS metagenome assembly WNEY01 (sample SAMN13153338, study PRJNA577476) | soil metagenome | isolation source: 200 cm saprolite under Douglas fir tree site 1 | place: USA:California | collected 2015-04-18
ATCTGTTCGGCGCGCGACTCGTGCCGATCGGCCTTGTCACGTTCGGCATCGCGGCCGCTCTGCCCGGGTTGGCGCGGTCCGTGCCGGCGCTGTTCGCGTCCCTGCTCCTGCTCGGCGTGGCGACGGGAACGCTCGACGTGGCGATCAACGCCGACGCGTCCCGCGTCGAGGCTGCCCTCCGCATCCGCGTGATGGACGGGGTTCATGCAGCGTTCTCCTTGGGAGTGCTCGTCGGCGGCGCGGGCGCGGGACTGCTGCGCAAGGCCGGCGCGCATCCCTCGTGGATCCTCGCGGGGATCGGCGCGATCGTCGTCGTCAGCGCTACCGTCAATCTCGGCTCGGCCGGACCCCTCGTGCGGGCGCCTCGGCGCGCCCGTCTGGTCAGGGGACTTGTTGTGATCGGTGCGGTGCTGGCCCTCGCCTTCCTCGTCGAGAGCGGACTCGAGGTTTGGAGCGCGCTCTTCCTCGAGCGCACGTTTCAGTCGAGTCCGGCGGTGAGCGGCCTCGGCCCCGGACTCTTTGCCGCGGCGATGGCCACCGGTCGGTTGCTTGCCCAGCGGATCGCGGCGCCTTCGGTGACGGCGCGGATGGTGTTCGCCGGGGCCGCAGCGGCGGCAGGGCTCGCCCTGGCCGCGTCGGCCCAGGACGCGTTCGTCGCGCTCGCCGGCTTCGTTGTCGCCGGAGGAGGCCTCGCGCTTTCGGCGCCGACGCTCTTCGGGGCGGCCGGCAGGCTCGGCGGCGAGAGCGGGCGTGGGGCGGCCGTCTCGACCGTTGCAATCCTCGGCTATCTGGGCTTTCTGGTCGGGCCCTCGCTGATCGGAGTCGTCGCCGGGGCCACGAGTCTCCGGGGCAGCTTCGTCTTCCTGTGCGCGGCTGCCCTCCTCCTCGCCGTCTGCGCGCCCGTCCTCAGGCGCCCGACCGGGGAAACGGGCGGTTAGCAGGGATTTTGAGGAAAAAGTGGCCATTTCCAGCGCCTTTTGGTAGACTTGTCCATCTCGGCCGGCGGAATCAACCCGCCGGCTTCGCGGTCACATAAGGAAGGAAAGGGGCGGGCTTGTACAAAGTCGGCGACAAGGTGGTGTATCCGCACCACGGAGCAGGTACGGTCGTGAAGAAAGAGAAGCGCGAGGTGCTCGGCGAGAAGCGCGAGTACCTGACCATCAAGATCCTGCACAACGACATGACCGTCAACGTTCCCTCGGAGAACGCCAATGCGGTCGGCCTCCGGAAGGTGATCGGCGAAGACATGGTCAAGGTCGTCGTCAAGGCTTTGACAGGCGGGGGCACGCAGATGCCCAAGAACTGGAACCGCCGCTTCAAGCACAACCGCGACAAGATGAAGACGGGCGACATCCTCGAGCTGGCCGAGGTCGTGCGGAACCTCTCGCTGCGCGACAGCGAGAAGGGCCTCTCGACCGGCGAAAAGCAGATGTTCGTCAAGGCCAAGAAGATCCTGGCCAGCGAGCTCATGTATGCGAAGGACATGGATGAAGAGGAGGCCGCTGAGTGGCTCGACGGCGTCCTCGTCGGCGCGAGCTCGAACGGGCGCGCGAACGGCGTGAAGAAGACCGCGGCGAAGCCCGCGAAGGTCGCGTCGAAGACCGCCAAGCCCGCTGCGCGGAAGGCGACGAAGCCGGCCGCGAAGGCAAAGCCCGCAGCCAAGTCCACGCCAACGACAAAGGCGCGCGCCAGCGCGAGGTGAGCGTCTGGGCGGTCCTCGCTGCAGCGGGTAGCGGGGAACGGCTCGGGTCCGACCGGCCCAAGGCATTCGTCCGCCTTGGCGACCGGCCGTTGCTCGGCGAGAGCCTGGCGCGACTGGATGCTTCCGACTGGGTCGACGCGATCGTCGTCGCCGCGCCGCCGGGCTGGGAGGAGCCGTCGATCCTGCTCGCCGAGGAGCTCGGCTGCAGCAAGGTGAGCTCGTGCGTCACGGGCGGCGAGTCGCGCGGGGAGTCAGTGCGGCTCGCGCTCGCTGAGGTCCCGCAAGAGGCCGCCGTCGTGCTGGTGCACGACGCTGCGCGGCCGCTGGTCGACGACGGCGTGATCGAGCGCGTACTGGCTGCGCTGAACGAGGGCTGGGACGGGGCGGTACCCGCATTGCCGGTCTCCGACACCGTCAAGCGCGTCGAGGGCGAACGAGTCGTCGAGACGCTCGAGCGAGAGTCGCTGCGCCTTGTCCAGACGCCGCAGGCCTTCCTCGCGGAGGTGCTGCGTCGGGCATTACTTAGTGGCTCAGAGCCACTAAGTCCTTGGACCGATTGTTCGGCGGCGGTGGAGGCAACCGGCGCGCGGGTCAAGGTCGTGCACGGCGACCGGAAGCTGCTGAAGATCACGGACGCCGCCGACCTCGAGCGCGTCGCGGCGCTGCTGTGATCACCGACTACCACATGCACCTACGCAACGAGCGAGGGGAGATCGCACACGACACCTGGTCGGTGGACCCGTTCGTCGAGGCGGCGGGCGAAGCCGGAGTCGACGAGATCGGGTTCACCGAGCACGTCTACTACTTCAGGCAGACGCGGCCGCTCTGGACGGTTCCGTATCAGGTGGAACGTTGCGTCTACGACATCGAGCAGTACGTCGAGGCCGTCGTGCAGGCGCGCGGTCGCGGCCTGCCGGTGAAGCTCGGGCTGGAGGTCGACTACGTACCCGGTCGCGAGGACGAGACCCGCGGGCTGCTCGACCCGTATCCGTGGGACTACCTGCTCGGCTCGATCCACTTCATCGACGGGCTCGGAGTCGACGGCGAGCCGCGCCTGCTGGATGCGGTCGGGGTGGAGGAGGCCTGGCGCCGGTACTTCGACACGCTCGTTGCAGCGGCGCGCAGCGGGTTGTTCGACTCCCTCTCGCATCCCGATCTGGTCAAGATCTCCGGCGAGCGCGCTCACTCCTTCGACTACGGCCCGGTAGCGGGAGCGTTTGCGGAGTCCGGTGTGGCCGTCGAAGTCTCGACCGCGGGGCTGCGCAAGCCCGTGCGCGAGCTCTACCCGCACCCGGACTTTCTCACCGCTTGCCGCAAGCGAGGCGTGCCGGCGACGCTCGGCTCGGACGCCCATTCGCCGGATGTCGTCGGACGCGATTTCGACCGAGCGCGCGACCTGCTCCGATCGGCCGGCTACGAGACGATCACGGTCTTCGAGCGACGCCGCGCCCGCCAGGAGCCTGTCGGGTGAGCTTCCGCGTCGGGATCGGCGTGGATGCACACGCCTTCGCGGACGGTGTGCCGCTCGTTCTCGGCGGGATGGGGTTCGAGTCGCCGCGCGGCCTCGCCGGCCACTCGGACGGTGATGTCGTCACGCATGCGTTGATCGACGCGGTGCTGGGTGCTGCAGGCGTCGGCGACATCGGCTCGCTCTTCCCGTCCGAAGCGTCCACCCCGGCAGGGATCTCGTCCTTGGATCTGCTGCGTGACGCCCTCGCCCGCGTGAGCGACGCGGGCTACTCCGTCGTCAATGCCGACTGCGTGCTGATCGGAGAGGAGCCGCGCATCGCCGACCGGCGCGGCGAGATGGAGCAGGCCCTGTCCAATCTCGTCGGGGCGCCGGTCAGCGTTCGCGCAACGACAACCGACCACCTCGGCTTTACCGGCCGCGGCGAAGGGCTCGCCGCTCAGGCTGTTGCGCTGGTGCAACGCGCCTGAGCGGCAAGCCGGTTCGCTCTACGTGACGGGGCAGCGGAAATCCTTCTCCGGCACCCGCGTGACCGTCACGTCCCCGCTCGCCGCGGCGGCGAAAACAGCCTCGTCCGACGTCAGCAGATAGGGCGTGACGCCCGACCTGAACGTGACGGCGTTGAACGCCCAGTTCCCGCCGTGATAGGGCCCGTCGCCGGGTGCGACGCCCGCGATTCCGAGCTGACCCGAGGCGCCGTTCGTGACGGCGTAGAACGGGTCGTTGCCGGAGCCCGGCTCCACGTTGGCCGGGACGACCACGGTCCCAACGATCTCGCCGTCATGGAACAGGAATCCCTTCCCCGTCGTGGCGAAGGCCGGCGCCGCTGCCACAAGGGCGACGACCGCTGCGGCGATGAAGAGCTTGAGACGCACGTTGACCTCCTCGACTCGATGACGACGAGGCCCAAGCTAGGCGCCGAGCGTTACGAGTTCCTTTCGGAGCGCTTAACCGTTTATGAAACTGGCTAGCGGCGGCGGCCCTTGCGGGCCCGCTCGAGCTGTCGTCGCATCTGCCGGTTCTGCGCGATGCCCTCCGTCTGCTCGGCGGTGGCGTCCAGATAGGCCTGCCGCTCGGCTGCGCTGAGCCGGGAGAGAGCCTGCTGTGCGCGCTGTGGATCCTTGGCCACTCCGGAGCGCTCCAGCTTCTTGACCGCGCTCGCGAGCTCCGGATTCTGCCGTTCGAGCGCCGCCTGCGAGGCCTTCTTCATCAGGCGCCCGAGCAGCGGGACCTTCATCAGCCCGGCCACGATCGGCTTCAGGTAACGGCCGCCGCGGATGCGTCCCAGCAGTGCGAAGCTGCCGAGCAGCAGGAGCATGCCACCGAGGATGTAGAGCGGGAAGAGGTAGAACCAGATGGACGCGGTCACGCGCGGATCGTAGCCGGTAGGCTCCCGCTCCCGTGAGCTTCCTCAAGCGACTCTTCGGCAGCACCGACGCGGTCGAAGACGCGCGGGCGCGGGCCGGCAAGGAAGAGGGCAGCGCGGCCGCTCCAGCGGGTTGGAACGTAACCTCGCCGGAGGTGACGCAGACGGACGACGAGGTGATCCTGAAGATGGACGCGCCTGGACTCGATCCCGCGTCTCTCGAGAGCGAGGTGGACGGGGATGCTCTCGTCCTGAAGGCGCACGGGACGACCGACACGGGCTCGAAGGTGAGCCTCAACGAGCGGCTCAAGCTCCAAGGAGCAGGCGACCTGTCGCGGGCAGACGTTTCCTACGAAGACGGGAAGTTGGTCATCCGCCTTCCGAAGTCGCGTCAGTCGAGCGCGTAGCCGCTCGCCAGCATCGCGTCCGCACGGGCGTGAAACTCGTCGAACTCCGGTACGTCCCAACCGAGCGAATCGGCGAGCCGCACGATCATGTTGAAGAGCGCGGCAACATGGATCGCGTCGATCAGGGCTTCCCTACTGACACCCGCCGCGAGCACCGCCACGGCATCCTCCCGCCTTAGCTGATCGGGCCGTAGCGTCAGCTTCTCGATGAATCCGAGCGTCGCACGCACGCGCTGGTCCACCGGCGCCGTGCGCCAGTCTCGCTCGACGGCCTCCCACGTTTCCTTGCCAAGTGCGTACGACGCGACCGCGCCGTGGGCGTTCGTTCAGAAGGGACACTGGTTGAGCGAAGAGACGAAGGCGGCGAAGAGCTCGCGCTCGCCGGCCGACCAGTCGGATGGGCCGCGCATTGCCGCGTCGAGTGCGTCCGAGAACGGTCGGCCGAAGGACTCGGGCCGGTAGTGGAGCGTCCTGAGGACGCCGCTCGGCTCGCGCCCGAGGTGCTCGCGCAGCTCGTCCGCGCCCGCATCGACAACCGCGAGTCTCATCGCAGCGTCCCGAACCCGGCTTCGAGCCGCTCGAGCCCCGCGGCGACGGCGGCGGACACGGTGTGCTCGAAGATCTCGTCCTCGCTGACGCCCGCGGCTTTCAGCTCCTCGACGTCGCGGTCGGTGACCTTGTAGGCGTGCAGTCGGACCTTCTCGAGGTACGGCTCCATTTCGATCGGCGCAACCCGCCCGGGGTCTGCCGCGTCGCGCAGACCTCCGATCAGCTCGTCGTAACGAGTCTTCACCGCGCGGGAAGGGCGACGACGTCCGCTTCTACGTACACGAGTCCATCACGCAAAAGAGATTCAACAGCCTCGCGGTCGAGCTCGTCGAGCGGTCGCTCGGCGACGGCCACGAGGCGCAGGGTGCGCGCGCGTCGCTGGCGAAACGATCCTTCGAACCGGGACTGCTTGCGCAGCGGCTCATAGCGGCGGCCGCGCGAGGGACATTCGGCGGCCAGCGGGCAGATCCCGCAACGCGGTATACGCGCGAGGCAGACGGTCGCGCCGAGATCCATCAGGGCCTGGCCCGCTGCCGGCGAGAAGCGCCTCCCCGTGCGTTCCTGGACGCGGCGCACGTTCGTGTCCACCGGGAGAACGTCCCGGCCGAAAGCGAAGCTCGCGACGGCAGCGGCGGTGTAGGGCCCGACGCCGGGGAGGTCGGTCAGGTCGTCCGGCCAGCCCTCGGCGGCGATCCGCTGCGCCGCGCGGTGGAGGTTGAGCCCGCGGCGGTTGTAGCCGAGCCCCTGCCACTCGCGGATCACGTCCGCGGACGACGCCGCCGCGAGCGCCTCGACGGAGGGCCACCGCTCGAGCCAGGCGACGTAGCGCGGGATCACCCGCTCGGCCTGCGTCTGCTGCAACATCACCTCGGAAACGAGGACCGCGTAAGGGTCCCGCGTCCCGCGCCACGGCAGCTCGCGTCCGTGCTCGGCGAACCAGGCGAGCAGTGCTTTCTCCACAGGCCCGGACTCTAGACTGGGGCGCAGATGAAGAAAGTCCGTTTCGCACCGAGCCCGACCGGTTCCCTCCATGTCGGAAACGCTCTCAGCGCCGTCGCCAACCGCGCCCTCGGCGACTGGATGCTGCTTCGGCTCGACGACACGGACCCCGCACGGAACGTCCCCGGCGGCGAGGACGACATCATCCGCGACCTCGAATGGCTGGGGCTTGCCTGGGACGAGGGGCCGGTGCGGCAGAGCGAGCGGCAGGAGCGCTACCGCGAAGCGGCGGCGCCACTCGGCGAGCGCTTCGACGGGATCACGCTGCTGCGGGAGGACGGCACCGCGACGTACCACCTGGCGAGCGTCGTGGACGACGCCGACTTCGGCATCACGCACATCGTCCGCGGCTTCGACCACCGGCCGAACGAGGACTTGCACCGTCGACTCTTTCAGGCGCTCGGCGCGACGCCGCCCGAGTTCGTGCACCACGGCCTGATCCTCGGCGAGGACGGCAAGAAGCTCGCCAAGCGCGCTCCCGGGGCGACGGTTGCGTCGCTGCGGGAGGCCGGAATCCCCGGCGAGGCCGTCCGGAGGTATCTCGAGGAGCTCGGCGTGCCGCAGCACGACGTGCACTACGACCTGCCGCGCATCCGGAGGCTGGCGATCGAGGCGATCGAGGCGATGAGCGACGAAGAGCTCGCGGAACGAGCAGGCGCGCCGGTCGAAGTCGTGCCCGCGCTGCGCGGGGCACGCGACCTGAACGAGGCACGGGAGTACGCGCAGGCGATCCTCACACCGCCGCAGCCGGTCAAGGTCGGGGCGGCCGAGACCCTCGAACGCTTTCGCGAGCTGATCGAGCGTGCGAACGGGACCGTCGACGCGCGCTCGCTCGTGCGCGAGCTGAAAGCGGTCGGCGGCAACCTGCGAGCGCTGCGCGTCGCGCTGACGGGTCAGGAGCGCGGGCCCGAGCTCTGGGCCGTCATCGCAGCCCTCCCGCGCGATGAGACCCTGCGCAGGATCGATGCGGCTCTCTGACACTCTGACTCGGAAGAAGCAGGAGCTTCCGCCGCCGCCGGGCCCGATTCGCATGTACTTCTGCGGGCCGACGGTCTACCAGCGCGCGCACGTCGGCAACGCTCGCCCGTACGTCCTCGGCATGTGGCTACGCGGCTGGCTGCGCTCCCGCGGCTACGAGGTGAGGCTCGTCCACAACATCACGGACATCAACGACCGCATCTACGACGCCGCGCCGGGCGCAAGCGCGGAGCTGGCCGCGCGGGCAACGCTGTGGTACCTCGACGACACCGACGCACTCGGTCTCGGCCGACCCGATGATCTCCCCAAGGCGAGCGAGGTGATCCCCGAGATCATCCGGTTCATCTCCGAGCTGATCGAGCGCGACTACGCGTACGAGGTCGAAGGCGACGTGTACTTCCGGGTCGCAAGCTTTCCCGAGTACGGACAGCTTTCCGGCCAGAAGTCCGACCAGGTCGAGGAGCAGGAGCCCAACCCGCGCAAGGAGGATCAGCGCGACTTCGCGCTGTGGAAGGCGAACAAGCCCGACGAGGACACGTGGTGGGACTCGCCGTGGGGCCGCGGCCGTCCGGGGTGGCACATCGAGTGCTCGGTGATGGCCGAGGAGCTGCTCGGGCCGGTGTTCGAGATCCACGGCGGCGGGCTCGACCTCGTCTTTCCGCACCACGAGAACGAGCTCGCGCAGTCGCGTGCGTTGAGGCACGAGTTCGCGCGGATCTGGACGCACAACGGCCTGCTCCGTTTTATCGGATCGAAGATGTCCAAGTCGGAAGGAAACGTGGTCACGATCCGCGAGGCGCTCGACAAATGGGGGCGCGAGACGCTGCTCCTGTACTTCCTCACGGGACACTGGTCGAAGCCGATCGACTTCTCCGACGAGACCATGGCCGCCGCCGAAGCGCGGGTGGAGCGATTCCGCGACGTCTTCCGCGGTCCCTCGGAGCCGGCGGGAGAGGGGGAGTGGGAGCGCTTCGCCGCGGCGCTCGAAGAAGACTTCAACACTCCGGACGCGCTAGCCGTGATGCACGGCTGGCGGGATCACGACCTGCTGAGGCGCGCACTGGACGTCTTCGGCCTGGTTTCGCTGGCGGATGAGCAGGAGGCGCCGCCCGCGGTCGTCGAGCTCGCCGAGCGACGGCAGCAGGCCCGGGCCGCCCGCGACTTCGAGGAAGCCGATCGACTCCGAGCCGAGATCGAGGCCGCCGGCTGGGAGGCGCGCGACGTCGCCGAGGGCTTCCAGCTCGTTCCCAAGTGAGACGGGAGCAGGTCTATGGCCGGCGCGCCGTGCGGGAGGCGCTCCGTGGCCGGCGGGAGGTGCTCGAGCTGTGGGCGACCGAGCGGGCGGTGAAGACCGAGCCCTGGCTGCAGGAGGTCGAGCGCCCGCGCGTGCAAGTCAAGCCGGAGCGCGACCTCAGCGAGGCCGCCGGCACACGCGATCATCAGGGCGTGCTCGCGTGGTGCGAGCCGTACAAGTACGCGGACGGCTGGGAGCTCGCCGCCGTGGAGCGTCCGCTGCTCGTGTGTCTCGACCAAGTGACCGATCCGCGCAACCTCGGCGCGGTCATCCGCAGCGCCGAAGGAGCGGGAGCGACGGGAGTCGTCGTCCCGGCGCACGGCTCCGCGACGGTGACGCCCGCGGTCGCGCACGCATCCGCCGGAGCGGTCGAGCATCTGCCTGTCGCGGTCGTGCCGAATCTCGCCCGCTATCTCAGTGAAGTAAAACGTGGCGACTTCTGGATCTACGCCGCGGCCGGCGATGCGCAGACCTCGATGTGGGACGCGGATCTGACCGGCGGGCTCGCGCTCGTCTTCGGCGCGGAGGGCAAGGGCCTGCGCCCGCTCGTGCGCAAGACCTGCGACGAGGCGATCTCGATCCCGCTCGACGGTAACGTCGAGTCGCTGAATGTCAGCGTCGCGGCGGCGTTGATGCTCTACGAAGCACGGAGGCAGCGTGGTGGCTGACCCGACCCTCTATCTCTTCGATGGCCACAACCTCTTTCACGCCGGGGGCTACAAGGACCTGCGAGCTCTCCGTGACGAGCTCGCCAGCTTCGTCGCGCTCAAGGGCGCGCGCGGCTACCTCGTCTTCGACGGCTCCGGCGCGGACGAGTCGTACGGTCCGCTCGAGGTGCGCTACGCGAAGAACGCGGACACGATGCTCGAACGACTCGCCGCCGAGAACCGGGGCACCGAGATCGTCTGTCTCGTTTCTTCCGACACCGCGGTGCGCGGCACCTCGGGGCAGGAGGTGCAGAAGCGCTCGTCCGCGATCTTCCTCGGCGAGCTGGAAGCCGTCGCGCACAGCGAGAAGCGGCCACACCACCTCCGCGACACGCTCGACGACGAGACCCGGGAGAAACTGGAGCGAATTCGGCGCGGCGACTAGGCCGTGCAGTCTTCTCCAGCCGCCTCGGCAGCGCCGGGCAGCCGGCCGAGCAGGCGGGCGAACTGGTCGAGCTCTTCTCGGCTGAAGCGCGCCTCGAAAAACGCCCGCACGCCTGCGATGTGTGACTCAGAGGCCTCCCGCAGCTTGGTGCGCCCGGTCTCGGTGAGGACGGCGTAGGTGACCCGGCGGTCGCTCGCGCAGAAAGCCCGCTCGACGAGCCCGGCCTCCTCGAGGCCGTCCAGCAGCCGGGTCACGCCGGAAGCGGTGAGCAGCAGTTGGCCGGCCAGGTCGACCCGCCTCATCCGGCCCTCTTCGGCCCGCGAGAGGTGGAGGAGAGCCTCGTAGTCGTTGATCGTCAGGCTGTGCTCGGCCACGAGCTGCCCGCTGAGGGCCCGCGTGACCGAGGCGTGCCCGCGCAGGAGCCGCACCCAAGAATCCAGGGCCGAATCTTGTTGTTGGGTCAATACTTGACTAGACAATCTTTCCTCGCTATATTGCTTGCGTACTCAACTATAGCCTACTCAAGAAGGAGTGTAAATGAGCATCACGACAGACACTCGCCAGGCCCTGCCGGTCGGCACCTGGTCGCTCGACCCCATCCACTCGACGATCGGCTTCGAGGTCGACTACCTCGCCGGCTCGTTCCGCGGCCAATTCCGCGAGGTGGCCGGGAAGCTGGACGCCGAGGGCGACACGCCTGTGCTCACGGGCTCGGCGAAGGTCGCCAGCGTCGATGTCAAGGACGAGAACCTCGCCGCCCACCTCCAGTCCCCGGATTTCTTCGACGCCGAGCGCTACCCGGAGCTCAGCTTCGAGTCGAGCGAGATCGATCGCGCGGGCGGTCAGGTCACGGTCCGCGGTGGCATCACGATCAAGGGCGTCGAGAAGCCCGTCGAGCTGACGGGCACGATCGCCGAGCCGATCACCGATTACACCGGGAACGAGAAGCTCTCGGTGAAGCTCGACACGACAGTCGACCGCACCGAGTTCGGCGTCAACTGGAACGTGCCGCTCCCCGACGGGAAGCCGGCGCTGGCCGACGAGGTCAAGCTCTCGGCCGAGCTCTACTTCGTCAAGGAGGCGTAAGGGGGGTGAAGGTCCTCGCGATCTCGGGCAGCCTGCGCCGCGATTCGTACAACACGAAGCTGCTCCGCGCTGCGGAGGAGCTCTTCCCTCCCGAGGTGGAGGTCGAGATCTGGGAGGGGCTGAAGGCGGTCCCGCCCTACGACGAGGACGACGACGTCGAAGCGGCGCCGGCGGCCGTGGCAGCCCTCCGTGCCGCTATCGCCGGCGCCGACGCCGTCCTGTTTGCGACACCCGAGTACAACTCCTCGATCCCGGGCCAGCTCAAGAACGCGATCGACTGGGTCTCGCGCCCGCTGGTCACGAGCCCGCTGCGGAACAAGCCGGTGGCCGTCGTCGGAGCCAGCTCCGGAGCGTTCGGCGCGGTTTGGTCCCAGGCCGAGCTGCGGAAGGTGCTGGCCGCGACCGGTGCGCGGGTCGTGGACGCGGATGTGGCTGTGGGGCACGCCGCGACGAAATTCGACGAGGAGGGGCACCTCGTCGACGAGGCGAACGAGCAGCTCGCTGAGGTTGTCGACTCGCTCCTCGCCGAGACCCGGCCGGCTAGGCCGGTGCTGGCAGCAAACGAGGCGGCCTAGACCGCACGAACATACGTTCGTAACATCCTGGGTCCACTGCAAACCCCTTGTAAAGAGCAGCGCACCTTGCTATCTTCTCCCTCAACCTTAGGGTGAGACTTCGCGTCTCGCCGCCAAACCCGGGGGAGGCCAGGATGGCCGCACGGCCCGCAACCGCTGCGCAGAAGGCCCAGAGGGAGCTCGAGGACTTACAGCTCGTCATGCGCATCCGGAACGGCGACGGCGCCGCGCTGGAGGTCCTGATCCGCCGCTACACCGGGTTCGTCCGGCTGAAGGCGAGCTCCTACTTCCTCGCCGGCGGCGACTCCGAAGACCTCGTTCAGGAGGGGCTGATCGGGCTCTACAAGGCCGTCCGGGACTTCCGGGCCGACAAGGAGACGTCCTTCCGCAGTTTCGCCGAGCTCTGCGTGACCAGGCAGATCATCACCGCCATCAAGACGGCCACCCGCTTCAAGCACGCGCCGCTCAATACCTACGTCTCCTTCAGCCACACCCCGGCCGGCCAGGAGTCGGACAGCGAGTGCACCCTCGGCGACGCCCTGCCCGGGCCCAGCGTCGACGACCCATCGGTCTGTGTCATCTCGACCGAAGAGCTCCAGAGCCTCGTCTTCACCCTCGGCACCGGCCTCTCGCAGCTCGAGGCGGACGCTCTCCGGCTCTACCTGGAGGGCTCGTCCTACGAGGAGATGGCCGAGGACCTCGGCTGCGACACGAAGACGATCGACAACGCGCTCCAGCGCGTGAAGCGCAAGATCCTCACGCACCAGAAGTCGCGTCAGGTCCTGCTCTAGCGGGAATGTGGGCGCGCCCGCCGGCGTTTGTATACTCGTAGTGTCCTCGCGGCGTGGTCTCTTGGCACCCCGCGAATGCGCCCCCTCATTAACCGGAATCGAGAGGAGTGAAGATAGCTGACCCACCTTGCTGAACTTGATTTTCGATCGTTCGTCCACGAGGCCGAGGAGCTCGGCTCCGTCGACGAGGCGATCCTGGAGGCATTTGCCGTGGCAAACGAGCTCGAGGCGGAGGAGCTCGCCGAGCTGCGCGCCGAGCTCGAGGAGAAGGGGATCGAGATCGTCCTGGTCGAGGACGAGGCGCCGGCACCTCGCGTGCGCACCGCCGGGGACGTCTCCGGAACGACGGACAGCCTCACGCTGTTCATGGACGACGCCGGCCGCTACCCGCTGCTCACCGCCGCGGAGGAGGTCGCGCTCGCGAAGCGCATCGAGCGCGGCGACCGCGCGGCCAAGGAGCGGATGATCAACTCGAACCTGCGCCTGGTCGTCTCGATCGCGAAGCGGTACCAGGGCAGCGGCATGCACCTGGGCGACCTGATCCAGGAGGGCGTGATCGGCCTCAACCGCGCCGTCGAGAAGTTCGACTGGCGCCGCGGCTACAAGTTCTCGACCTATGCCACGTGGTGGATTCGGCAGGCGTGCCAGCGTGCCGTGTCCAACCAGTCCGCGACCATTCGCGTCCCGACGCACGTGCACGAGCGGAAGGTGAAGCTCGCGCGTGCTCGTCAGCGCCTCCAGGTCGCGACCGGCGAGGATCCGACTCTGGAGGAGCTCGCTCAGGCGACCGGGCTCGAGCTGCGCTACGTGGAGGAGGCTCTCGGGGCAGTCGAGGCCTCGGTCTCGCTGAACCAGTCGGTCGGATCCGACGGTGACGGCGAGTTCGGCGACCTCTTCGCTGATCCCAATGCGGAGGATCCCGCGGAGGAAGCGGCCGACGCCCTGCGTCGCAGCTCGGTGCGCGACGCGGTGCGGCGGCTGCCGGAGCGCGAGCGCCGCGTGCTCGAGCTGCGCTTCGGCTTCGACGGCGAGTCAACCTCACTGGAGCAGATCGGCCGTGAGCTCGGCATGAGCCGCGAGCGGGTGCGCCAGGTGGAGCGGGACGCGCTCGCGCGGCTGAAGGACGAGCTGGCCGAGGTCGTCTCGATCTCAGCAGGCGAGCTGGCCGACGCCGCCTAATCATTGGGCGGGCATTGCCCGCCCAATGTCACTGTGCCAATCTCGTAGCGGTCTGCAGATCGAATCAGCTTCTGCTGGCCGTTTTTCGGCGGTTCAACCCGCAGCGCTCCCTGACGCCGAATCGGAAGGTCGGCCATTGGGACTAGGTAAACGCCGCACGTCTCTGGGCAGTAGACGCCGAAGAAGTCCACCTCGCCCTGGTAATCGCGTTGCCTGATCCGCGGATTGGGATGATGGGCGTAGTTGCTGCACATGCTCCATCGAACAGCGCCGCCGCGCAAGCGGCCGGTCTTGCATTGAACACGCCGAAGTTCGGTCCCGTTCTAGATGACGAGGTCGTAACGGGCGTTTTCGCCAAACGGGAGGAGAACTTCGAATCCGACATCCCTCAGCGCAAGCATGATTGCCAGAGTCGTCCGGTCGCCGATGTCCTTCGGGTGCTCCACGTGATCACCTTGCCAGGAGCCTCGGCTGGGCCGTGTCCAAAACAGACAACATGGACTTCGCCTACCATAGAAGAGCGCCGGAGTAGCTCAGCTGGTAGAGCAACGGTTTTGTAAATCGTTGGCCGCGGGTTCGAGTCCCGCCTCCGGCTTCCCGTGTAGAACCGGCCGTCTGCGGGCAGGATCGACCGTAAGCTGCCGAGCGTCACGGTCACCTACGAGCTGATAACCGTCACCCGCGACGGGAGAGAACGCATCGCCACCTTTGCGTCGGAGGAACCGCTGTCGCCCGGCGACGTCGTCCGCTTCAAGGGTCGCGACTGGCTCGTCGAGCGGATCGAGGAGGGAACCCGTGAACGCGTCGTGGCGAAGCCGGCGCGCTACCGGCTCCGCCTCGTCCACCCCGACGGGCGTGAGGAACTCGGGGCGTTTCGCCGTTTCCGGCCAGACGGGCCGCGGCTCGGGCACGCGTTCACGACGCTCGAGGAGGGACAGCCCGCGAGCTGGCAGGTCGTCGACGAGCGGCTCGCGTACGACGAGGGTCAGCCGTACCTCGACATCGTCGCGGAGCGCGACTACGCCGAGGTCGAGGAGCTGCCCGACCACGAGCTCGAACACGTTCTCGCCATGCGCGAGGCCGGCTTTCCGGAGGGCGCCGTCTCGACGATCACGCAGGCCGTAGAGGCCGGACTCTCGGTCGAGCTGGTCGCACTCGAAGCGGGCGAGGCGCCCGACTGGGACGCTGCCGAGCGCTACATCGACGCGCTCATCCTCGAGGAG
>WNEY01002013.1_pt1 | contig 14702 bp, 13 predicted proteins | sample 5400531 | NCBI WGS metagenome assembly WNEY01 (sample SAMN13153338, study PRJNA577476) | soil metagenome | isolation source: 200 cm saprolite under Douglas fir tree site 1 | place: USA:California | collected 2015-04-18
CTACGTCGCCGTCATCGTTACCGGGAGGTGAGTCGGTGGGCTTAACGACAACTTTGAACGTCGGCACGGTCGTTGGACCGCTCAGTTCTGCATCCACGCCCGGCGGGGGACGCATCAACCGCATCTTCGCCAAATATGGCTTCAGGGCCGGGGCTGAAGGCCTCGACGGCGACCACGTCAAGGAGATTCAATTTGGTGGTCAAGATGCAATCGGAAATCTGTGGCCCCTCAATTTCAGTATCAACCGTGGCGCCGGTGCGAAGCTGGCACAAGCAACCGTGTTTCACAGCAAGGCATCTTCACCGTTCAAGATTAGCGACCTCAAAGCAGATACGACACACAAGTATTACTTCCGTATCAGATCGACGCTTTAACCAAGGTAGCCCGGATGAAGAGCAATTTTCTTGGGCCGATTTTCGGACTGGCCTTGCTGTTCGCTCTGATTGCAGGTGGTTATTTTCTTTTCAAATATGTTGTAGGCGTTTTTGCTACGCTTGATCCCCAGATTGAGACCCTTGCGGTCATTGCATCAGTTGTTGCCTTGCTCTGCGCAGTCATCCTCGCCGAGGGATTGAAGGCGCGCGCGCAACAAGAACAATATTCGATTGGGACGGTAGAAAAAGCGAAAGTGTACGAACGACTGCTGTCCCTCTGTTGTGAGCAATTGACAACCCAAGGGAACGAGAATGATCGGCCGGCGGATGCGGAGCTTGTCCAGGTCGAGCGTTTCCTGGCCTTGCATGGCGGCGCCAAGGTCATTTCCGCCTATGTCGAATTCCAGCGCTCGGCAAAACAAGATGGGAAGCCGGCCGGTGAAGTCGCTACGCCCTTGAATAAGCTGGTCCTGGAGATGCGCGCGGACTTGGGACGCAGCGAGGTCATTCGCAACGCCGGTGATCTCATCGAAATATTGTCGGGGCGGAGGCACAAGGCATGAATTCCAACGCCGCCAATCTTCAATCGGCCTCCGATTGGATTACCCGGATCGTCGCCGGCTGCCTGCGCGTGCATTTTGGAAAGGCTGAAACCTTCGAGTCGATCGCGTTCAGCTATTACGACGGCGATTCTTCACTCGCCCGCCTCATCCGGCGCTACCAGCCCACCGCGGAAGAGCTCACCGTGCTGATACTGGCCTTGGCGCCGCACCTGCGGCCGGAGTTTCTCGGCAAGCTCGTCGCCGAGCACCTGCCCGAAGGCGGCGAATTCCCGGAATTCGGCGGCGTCAAAGGCGCCAACTACCGCGGCATCCTGCCGACCGGCGAGACCGCCCAGTTCATCCTTGCGGGTGGCGACCTCAAGAAACGCCTGGCTGTGCAAAGCATGCTGGGCAGCGAGCACTGGTTTTCGCAGAAGCATATTCTGTGGCTCGAGCCCGTGCGGGAGGGCGAGCCGGTGATGAGCGGTCGATTGATTCTCGATCCCGAGATCGTCGAGGAGCTCACCACCGGCAAAGTGAGCAAGCCGCGTTTCAGCTCGGAGTTCCCTGCGGAATACATCGAGACGAAAATGGATTGGGGCGATCTCGTGCTGCATCCCAGCACGTTGAATCAAATCCGCGAGATCGAAAACTGGATCAAGCACAACGATACGCTGCTCTATGACTGGGGCATGGCGAGCAAGATCAAGCCGGGCTACCGTGCGTTGTTCTACGGTCCGCCGGGCACCGGCAAGACCTTGACCGCCACGCTCCTCGGCAAGCACACCGGCAAGGATGTGTTCCGTATCGATTTGTCGCGGGTCGTGTCCAAATATATCGGCGAGACCGAAAAAAATCTGTCACGACTCTTCGACAAGGCCGAGAACAAGAACTGGATCCTGTTTTTCGACGAGGCCGATGCGCTGTTCGGCAGGCGTACCGACATCCGCGACGCCCACGACAAGTACGCCAATCAGGAGGTCGCCTATCTGTTGCAGCGCATCGAGGGCTACAACGGGCTGGTGATCCTGGCGTCCAACCAGCGCGCCAATATCGACGATGCGTTTGTCCGGCGGTTGCAGACCATCATTCATTTCCCCATGCCGCGCCCCGAAGAGCGATACGAAATCTGGCAGAAGACGTTCCCCCCGCAAATCGCCATTGCCGACGATATCGACTGGCGTCACATCGCCGCGCGCCATGAGCTCACCGGCGCCGGCATCTTGAACGTCGCCCATTTCTGCGCGGTCGACGTTCTGGCGAAGCAGTCGCGCCGCCTCGACCTGAAAGGTCTGGAAGCCGCCATCCAGCGCGAATACGTCAAGGAAGGCAAGATCGTATAGGGTCGCGGCTTCGACCCGCCGGGGCAACCGCTATCGGACCGGCCTCGCCGACGATTTATCCCGATGGATTTGTGGTGCAAAACGGCTATCGTGACCGATAGCGGCTTCGTTTTCGAATTCAGAAGCTGCGCTCGCGGGAAGACACATGCTTGTGGGGAGTCGAACCATGCGCCTTTCGAGAATCCTGCTGACGAGCCTCGGCGCCGCGATGGCCTTCTATGCCGCGGCGGCATGGGGCGCAGAACCGGTCAAGATCCGCGTCTCCTGGATCGCGCCCATTACCAACTGGGCTTCGATCCTGCTGGAGAAGAAAGAGCTCGCGCAACACCTCGGCAAGTCGTACCTGCTGGAGCCGGTGCGCTACGTGGGCACGCCGCAGATGATCACGGCGCTGGCCAACCGCGAGCTCGAAATCGCCAACCTCGCGTTTTCCACGCTTCCGATCGCGATCCAGAACGCCGGCCTGGATGATCTGCGCGTCATTGCCGACGAGCTGCAGGACGGCGTGAACGACTACTATTCGCAAGAGTACATGGTCCTTGCCGACGGCCCGATCAAAAGCATCGAAAACCTCAAAGGCAAGGTCGTGGCCACGGTCGCGGCCGGTGCGGCGGTCGATGTCGCGATGCGCACCATGCTGCGCAGGCACGGCCTCGAGGACAAGCGCGACTATGCCATGGTGGAGGCTCCGCTCCCGACCATGCGAGCCATGCTCGCCGACAGGAAGGCGGATCTGGTTCCTCTCGTCCTCCCCTTCGCACTCGATCCCGATTTGCGACGCATTGCGCGGCCGCTGTTCTACAATCGTGACGTGGTCGGAGTGACGCAATTGCTCGTGTGGTGCGCGCGTCAATCGTTTCTCGAAAAAAATCGCGCGGCCATGGTCGATTTCATGGAGGATACACTGCGCATCACGCGTTGGTTCCTCGATCCGACGAACCACGGCGAGGTCGCGGCAATCGCAGGCCGCCTGACCAAGCAACCGCCCGAGCGCTTCGACTGGCCGTTCACCAAGCAAGATTATTACCACGCTCCGGACATGCGGCCGAACCTCGATGCGCTGCAGAAGAATGTAGCGATGATGAGGGAGCTCGGCTTCGTCACGAACGAGACCGACGTGAAAAAATATTCCGATCTCAGCCTCATCGACGCGGCGTCCCGGCGCCTCAAATAAGGCATCTGCCCGGATTCGCTCTGACCTGCTGCTATCACGCGTCCACGGACACGAGCGCCAAGACCCGTACCGGGCTGCCCGACCCCTGCTTGATCTTCAGCGGCGCGGCGACGATGACCGCGCCTTTGGGGGGCAACAGATCGAGATTGGTCAGGCATTGCAGGCCGTAGCGACCCTTGCCGTGCATGTAGAAATGCGCCGGATAAGGCGGGTTGAAATGCTGGCCCTGGCCGTAGTCCGTGCCGATGGTCTCGGTGCCGAAGCCGTGAACGTCGCGCTCCTCGACCAGCCATTTCACCACCGCGGGTTCCGGGCCGGGCGTATGGGCGCCGTCCTCGCCCAGGCCCGCGTATCCGGCATAGGGCTTCTTCGACCAGTCGGTCCGCAGCAGAACCCAGCTGCCGGCCGCGATCCTGCCGTGCTGCGCTTCCCACTGCTCGATAAAGGCGATCGTGAGCACGAAATCGGCGTCCGCGGCGCATTGTTGGGAGCAATCGATGACGGCGGCCGGTGCGATGAATTTCGCGACCTCGATCGTGTCGACGGCGCTGTTCGGCAGATCCTTTCCGGATATCCAATGGATGGGCGCGTCGAAATGGGTGCCGGTATGCTCGCCCATGCTGAAGTTGTTCCAGTACCAGGCCGGACCGCGCTCGTCATAGCGCGACACCTCCTCGATCCGGAACGGCGCGCATTGGCCGAGCTCGGGAGGCAGCGCGATGGTGGGAAAGTCCTGCGCCAGCGTCTGCGTCAGATCGACGACGCGGATCGCGCCGGTGGAGATGCCTTGCGCAAAAGCGAGTAGATCGATCGACATCGGTCGGCTTTCTAGCTAGCTGGCCATCTCGCGCTCGAGCGCTTTCGGATTGACGGCGAGGCGCTGGCGAACGTCGTCGGCGATATCACCCACGAAGACGTCTTCCAAACCCCGTTTCAGGGCGTCGATGACCGCCTTGGCGAGCGCGGCTGGCGCGACCTTGGGCGGCGGCACGGTCTGGAACCATTCGGTATCGAGCGGGCCGAAGAAGACGTTCAAGACCTTGACCCCGCCCGGCCGAAGCTCGGCGCGCAGGCAATGCGCGGCCGAGAGGCAGGCGGCCTCGGTCGCCGAGTAGGACCCGTAGGCGGGCCAGTTCATCAAGGCATGGACGGACAGAAGATTGACGAAAGCCGCCGCGGAATTGACCCCATCTGCTCCGCGCGAGCGCAAGACCGGACCGAAAGCCTGCGCCAGCCGCACGAGGCCGAAATAGCGGATATCCATCTCCTCGCGAGCCACCGTTAGGCCGCGGCGATCGACGAGCCCGCCCGGGCGCACATGCTCCGCGGTGTTGACGACGATGTCGACGCGCGCGCCGTTCTGCTGGGCCTGCTCGGTCACCGACTCGGTGTCGGTGACATCGAGCGGCACGATCTCCGCACGCTCTATGCGGCGCAGCTCACTCATTCCGGGAAACGGCTTCCAGGCGTCGGCAACACCGACGAAAACGATCGATGCTCCGGCTTCGGAAAAGGCTTTGGCCATTGCTTGCCCGACGGCAGTGCGCCCATCGGTGATCAACACGCGGCGGAATTTCGGATCGCAGGTCACCTCGCGCAGCTGCGGGTCGTCGGCCATGTTGGGCGTATCCTGTTCGGGCAATGCGATCATGACCGGCGCACCGCTCTTGTCGAGCTTGAGCTCCAGGCGCACGCGCGCGCCCTCTGCCGCGTCGCCGTGGAGATGCGCGACCACCGCGGGGCCGCAATCGAGCCGCACGATGCCGACGCGCCACGGCGCACGCTCGCGAAAATAGAGATCCGTCGAGGTGCGCACCGTGGTCTCCGCGACCAATGTGCCGCCACGATCGACCGGCGTGAACGGAAGCCGCGGCGACAGGCACGAAGGGCACGCCTCGCGAGGAGGATAGACCACGGTCCGGCAATCCGCACAGATTTGTAGCGCAAAGCGTCCTTCGGCCGCGGCAGCCGTAAGACCATGGGTCGTGCGGCTGCGCAATCCCTGTGGGCTCAGCGGAAGACGGGTCTTCTTGAGCGGATTCTTGCGCTTCGGGCGGATGAGCGGGTCGGTCACGCGGCCCTCGCGAGGATGGCGGCGCCGGAGGCCAAGCCGCGATCATAGTTGATCATGCCGAAGCCGGAAACGACGCAAATCCTCGCATCCGGCACTTGCGCGCCCATCGGTTGCCCGGTGAGCTGGCGAATGGCCTCAACCAGGCCGAGATAGCCGCCGGCGGCGCCGGCCTGGCCGGCCGAAAGCTGGCCTCCCGAGGTGTTGTGCGGGAACGTTCCATCGTTGGTGAGCGTGTGCGCGCGCACGAAATCCGGCCCCTCGCCTTTCGCGCAAAACCCGAGATCCTCGAATTGCATCATCGAGATGACGGGGTAGTCGTCGTAGGTCTGGAGGAAATCCGCATCGTCGGGCTTGACGCCGGACATGGCCCAAAGCTCGTCGGCATCGGCGGCCCAGCCGCCGCGGATCTGGACCGGATCGTCGGAATAGGCATTGTGCCGCTCGATCGTGGACAGCACCCGGACTCCGGCGAGATGGAGCGACCTTGCGGTCTCCTCGCGGCAGACGAGGAAGGCTTCGGCGCCCGCGCAGGGCATGACGCAATCGAAGAGATGGATGGGATCGGCAATCGGCCGCGCCGACATGTATTCGTCGAGCGTGAGCCGCTTCTTCATGAGCGCATGCGGATTGGCAAGCGCGTTGTCACGTTGCGCAATGCAGATCTTCGCAAAGTCCTCCCGCTTTGCCCCGTACTTGTTCATATAGTTCTTGGTGATCAGGGCAAACGATGCGTTGGCGCCGCCGGAGCCGTAGGGATAGACCGCATCCTGCGCAAAGCGTGAGAAAGTCGACAGCATCTTGCGAAACGAATCCACATGATTGGTGTCGCCCGCGACGCAGGCGACGAGATCGGCGTCGCCAACCTGCACGGCTCGCGCCGCACGGCGCAGCGCCACGACGCCGCTGGCGCCGCCCAGCGGCACTTCATCGAGCCACCGCGGTGACAGGCCGAGATGCTGGGTGAGGCCGATCGCCCGATCGGGCGCGAGTGTAAAGCTCGACAGCACGAGACCGTCGATATCTTTCGGGCGCAGTCCCGCCTGCTTCGTCAACTGGTGCAGCGCTCGGCCAATCCACCAATGGGCGCTATTGGTTGAATAGCGACGATAGCGAACCGTGACCGGCAAGCAGGCAACGACGCCGTCGTATGGCCAACGCGCGGAAGCGGCGCCTCTCATCCACCTACCCGTCTCACGTCAAGATCGCAGTGTTCCAGGCCGAAAAGGCTATCGCAGCCGGCACTCGAAATCGAGGCCATAGAGTGGCATAGATATGCGATATGCCGCCCAGGTAACTCGTATCGACATGACGCCCGCAGGTTCGTTGAAGGCTTCGCGCTTGTTCGCGCCGCATGACCGGACGCTGCCGGTGATGCTGAAACGTCAAGCCGAACGCTTCGCGCAGAAGCCGTTGGTCAGCGCCGGCGATCGAACGTTGAGCTTCACCGAGGCCTGCGGCGTCGCGGCGCGTTTTGCAGCTGCATTACGCGCGGCTGGGATTCGGCCCGGCGACCGCGTCGCGCTGATTTCGTCGAACCGCATCGAATTCATCGAGGCGTTTCTCGGCTCCGCCTGGCTCGGTGCTGTCTGTGTTCCGATCAACACGGCGTCGCGCGGTGCGCAGCTCCAGCACATTCTTTCCAATTGCGGCGCACGCTTGCTGATCATCGAGCCGCTGTATCTGCCAAACCTCACGCATCTCGACTACTCCTCGCTGTCCCTCGAAACCGTCTGGCTGATCGATGGCGCCGAGCAGGTGAACGTCGGATCGCTGCGGTCATCTCCCATGCCGCGGCACGAAACGCCGATCGAGCCGACGCGGTCGCGCCCGAGCGACCTCGTCGCCATACTCTATACGTCCGGCACGACCGGACCTTCGAAGGGAGTGTGTTGTCCCCACGCCCAATATTTCTGGTGGGGGATCAATACCAGCTCGTTGCTGCAATTGAGGCAAGACGACGTGCTTTGCACGACGCTGCCGCTGTTCCACACCAATGCGCTCAACACGTTCTACCAGGCGCTGCTGACGGGAGCATCCGCGGTGTACGAGCCGCGGTTCTCCGCCTCGGCGTTCTTCTCGACGCTTGCCGCGCGCAAAGCGACCGTCACGTATCTGCTTGGTGCCATGGTGCCGATCCTGCTCTCGCGCGCGACGACGACGGAGGAAAGCACCCACGGCGTTCGCATTGCGCTCGCGCCCGGGGTGCCCGCCCAGTTCCATGCGCAATTCACCGAACGTACGCACATTCGCTTGCTGGACGGTTGGGGCTCGACTGAAACGAATTTCGTCCTCGGAACGACGGCTGATCGGCAGCGACCGGGTCTGATGGGCCCGGTCTTCGATGGCTTTCAAGCGCGGGTCGTCGACGACGAGGACCACGACGTTTCCGACGGCGAGCCGGGCGAGCTGATCGTGCGAGCAGGCGCCCCTTTCGCGTTTGCAACGGGGTATTTCCGCGAACCGCAGAGGACGGTGGAAGCCTGGCGAAATCTCTGGTTCCACACCGGCGATCGCGTCATCCGCGAGGTCGACGGCTATTTTCGTTTCGTCGACCGGCTCAAAGATGCGATCCGGCGCCGCGGCGAGAACATTTCGTCGTTCGAGGTCGAGCAGGTGCTGTTGAGCCATCCGGCCGTGGCAAACGCCGCGGTCTTTCCGGTTCGCTCGGCGCTCGCCGAAGACGAGGTGATGGCGGCGATTGTCCTCCGCCCGGGCATTGGGCCCACGGAACTGGAGCTCATTCAATTCTGCGAGCCGCGCCTGCCTTACTTCGCGGTCCCCCGATATCTCGAATTTGCGGAGGAGCTGCCGACGACCGAAAACGGCAAAGTGCAAAAATACAAGCTCAGGGAGCGCGGGGTGACGGCGGCCACATGGGATCGCGAAGCGGCCGGCTATCAAATCAAGCGGCTTTGAAGCCCAATCTCCGGAGAGGAGGAGAGACTGACAATCGTCTACGAGATCGCGATCTGTGCGCGCTCCGACCAGGTGGATGCAGTCCGGCGCTGGTTCGAGACCGGGCCGGCCAAGATTTGGTGCGAGCTTCCCCGCCTTCAGGGCTTCGATGCGTATTCGCCCTCGCGGGGCGACGCGAAGGACCCCTATGTGGACGATGGGGCCGGCCCATGCGTCCTTTGCATGCTGAGCTTTCCCGATGAAGCCTCGCTTCGTGCGGCGATCGGTGGCACGGCATTCAGGCGCGCCCTGGCCGGCCTTCCGTCGAACGTTTCGATGACCGCCGATGCGATGGTGCGTAAGTTCTATTCCGTCGACGGCGAAGCCGAGGAGCAAGTCCTCGAGGCCCCATTCTCGTACATGGTCCGCTATCACCGGCCCGCCGAGGACGAGCGCGCCTTCGTCGAGAGCTATATTGCAACCCACCCCGCGCTGCTCGCCCGGCTGCCGAAGATCAGGTCCGTGCTCTGTTATTTTCCGATCGCTTGGTCGGACCCTAATGGTCTTGCGAGCGCGCAATACATGCTCGGCAACGAGGTCGCGTTCGAGTCGATCGACGACTTCAACGCGGCGATGGAATCTCCCGTTCGCCACGAGGTCCGCGCGCATTATCGGAAATTTCCGCCATTTTCGGGCCGCAACACGCACTATCCCATGCTTCGTACGCGGCTGTTCTGACACTTAGCTGGACGAGGGATGCGAATGCGGTCGGTCTCGCTTGACGACAAATACGCGCTGGAGGACGGACAAGTCCGCGATCGACGCGGCCCTGCAGCCGTTTCGCGACGATGCCGCCGAAACGGACTTCGATTCGTTCATCGCCCGCCGATCTGCGTATCTGACCGATTATCAGGACGCGGCTTACGCGCAGCGCTACCTGCGACTGGTCGCGCGCGCGCGAAGCCGAGCGCCGGGTCGGTCGCCGCGATGGTCCGCTCGCCTGGTCGGTGGCGCGCGGCTACTTCGGGCTGCTTGCCGTCAAGGACGAGTACGAGGTCGCCCGCCTCTACAGCGATGGAGAATTTACGCGCGCGGTGCAACGCCAGTTTTCGGGAGACTACAAGGTACGATACCATCTCGCGCACCCGCTGCTGGCGCGGCCCGACCCGGTGACCGGCCGTATTCGCAAGCAGACCTACGGCGCTTGGATGGGCAAGCTGTTCCGGGTCCTGGCGCGTCTCAAGCGCGTGCGCGGCACTTGGCTCGATCCGTTCGGCTACACGCGTGAGCGGGCGATGGAACGCAGGCTGATCACCGACTACGAAGCGACCGTCGGCGGCCTTCTCGCCACCCTCAACTCCGCCAACTATGACGTTACGGCGGAAATCGCCGCGCTCCCCGCGCAGATGCGCGGCTACGGCCCCGTCAAGGCGGCCAATGTGGCCCGCGCGAAGGAGCGCGAAGCCGGACTGCTGGCCGACTTTCAATCCAAGACGGCGCATGCGGTCCGAGCGACTCCCCTCAAAGTGTCGGATTCTGGCGCAACTCTTGCAAGCTCGCATGACCTGTCCGAATGAAAACCACAGACATTGAGTGGAATTTCCAGACGCCCTATAGTCCAAGCTCGCGAGATCGGGCGGCCAGATGCGAAGGATCACGCCGATGACACTTGAGCTGCGACGCCGAACATTCCTCCAGATGATGGCGCTCTGCGCCTCCGGTTGGTCCGCGCAGACGAACGACGCCTTGGCCGCCGGTGATTCCGTCACCATCGGATGGCCGAACGACGTTCCGACCTGGGATCCCAATCAGCGCTTCTCGCCGGACTCGCAGCCGATCTTCAAGATGGTCTTCGACCAGCCGCTCGACCAGGATCCGCAACTCAAGCTGGTGCCGCACCTGATCAAGAGTTGGGAGCTTGCAGGCGACGGCTTGAGCATGCCGATCGAGCTGCGCGACGACGTCGTTTTTCATAACGGCGACAAGCTGACCACCGAGGATTTCCGTTACACGTTCTTCGAACGCATCAAGTCGGGGCTGAAGCTCGATACCGCCAATTCCTGGCAGAAGGTGCAGGAGATCGAAATCCATTCTCCTACCAAGGCGACCATGCGCTTCGGCTCCCCGGCTCCCACGGCGCCGCAATGGCTGGCATTCCTCGGCAGCTATATTGTTCCCAAGAAATATCTCGAATCCGTTGGCGTCGAGGCCTTCGTCAAGAAGCCGGTCGGCAGCGGACCGTACAAGCTCGTCGACTACGAGCTCAACTCCCGCATCGTGCTCGAGCGCAATGACCAGTACTGGGGCCCCAAGCCGAAGATTGCCCGGGTCACGATCCAGGTGATCAAGGATCCGTCCGCCCGGATCGCGGCGATCCAGTCGGGACAGGTCGATTGCACCGTCAACATCCCGGTTCGCGAGGCCCAGCGCTTCCAGCAGGAGGCCGGCTTTGCCGCCGAGCTCAATCCGATCACCCGCGTGGTGCTGCTGCAAGTGCGCAACGATCTGGCCTTCGCCGACGACAACGTGCGGCTCGCCGCGCACCACGCCATCGACAAGGAAGCGCTGTCGAAGGCGTTCTACGGGGGAGCGGCGGTGCCGCTGTCGGTGGTTGCGACGCCCGGAACGCCGGCATTCCTCGCCGATTTTGCGTTCAAGCACGACCCGAATCTCGCGCGGCAGTTGCTGGCGAAGTCGGGCTTCGGACCGGACAAGCCGGTCAAGATCGGCTTTGCATCGACCAACGGACAATTCCCCGGTGACTACGACATTGCGCGCGCCATCGTGCAGATGTGGAAGCGCGTCGGCATCGACGCCAATCTGGAGGTCATCGAATACGCCAAGTACTTCGAGCTCAATCGCGGGAGCAAGCTGCCGGAGGCCACGCTTTACAGCTGGGATAACGCGACTGGCGACCCGGAAATCTTCGCCGGCTACTTGCTCAATCCGAGGATGCCGTTCTCGGCCTGGAAGGACATGGGGGTCGGACAGAAGGTGCTCGAGCTCTTCAATGTGGCGAATTACCAGACACGGATCGCGGGCTATCGGGAGCTCAACAAGGTCGCGGTCGAGACCGGCGCAACCATGCCGTTGTTGCAAAGCGTGCAGACGCTCGTTCGCAAGAAGGCCCTCACCTACACGAAGTACGGCAACGGCTGGGTATTGCCGCAGTCCATGGCATGGAGCTGACACTAAATTTAGTTTAGCAGCGAGTGCAGGGATGCTTCCGACGCTCCTTCAGTTCTTCGGTCGCCGCCTGCTCGTTTCCATTCCCATCCTGCTCTTGGTCTGCCTGCTGCTGTTCTCGATCCTTCGCGTCCTGCCGGTCGACCCGGCTGCGATGTCGCTGCCGCCGAACGCCTCCATCGCCGAGATCGAGGCCAAGCGCCACGAGATGGGGCTCGACCTGCCGCTCCCGCGGCAATTCCTGATCTGGTTGAAGGATGCGGTGCACGGCGAGTTCGGCCGATCCATTCAATTTCGGCGCGATGCGGCTTCTTTGGTCGCGCAGACGCTGCCCGCCACGGTCGAGCTGGCGGCCGTGGCAATGATCATCGCCACGGTCCTCGGATTGGGAGGCGGTCTCCTGCTGTTCCACGTGCGCGGCACCGCGCTCGAGGTGGCCGGCGACGTCGCCTCGACCGTGCTGTTGTCGATCCCGGAATTCCTCTGGGGACTGTTCCTGTTGTTCGTGTTCGGCGTGGCCTTCCATCTGCTGCCGTTCACCGGCCGGCTGTCGCCCGGTTTCGTGCGTCCGGATATCACCGGCTTCCTGCTGCTCGATACCCTCCTCACCGGGCGGATCGACATGTTCTGGGATGCCCTGCAGCATCTGATCCTGCCGGCCTGCGCGCTCGGCTTGGCATTCTCGCCGGCGATCATGCGCGTGCTGCGCTCGAGCCTGCTCGATGTCTATCAGGAGGATTTCGTCCAGCAGCTGCGATTGCGCGGCTTGTCCGAGCGACGCATCCTGATCGGGCACGCGCTGAAGAATGCCGTCCTGCCGACGCTGACATTGATGGGGGTCCAGTTCGGGTTCCTGTTCAGCGGTACGCTGTTGGTCGAGGTCATCTATTCCTATCCCGGCATGGGAAACCTGATGGTCGACGCCGTCCGCAACGCCGACCTGCCGATCATTCAGGCAGTCGGGCTCACCTATTGCGTGGTCGTCCTCCTCATCACTGCGATCGTCGACTGCCTCTATCTCGTGCTCAATCCGAAGCTGCGGGCGCGCCAGCCGTGAGCACGCTGTCACGTTGTCTTCGGTCAGGGCGCGTGATCGCAGGGGTTGGCATCGTCGCGCTCGTTTCGATCTGCGCGTTGCTTGCGCCGCTGATCGCCCCTATCGATCCCGGCGAGCAGGATCTGCTCAATATTCTGCTGCCGCCGGCCTGGGCGAGCGGCGGCGATCCGGCTTTTCCGCTCGGCACCGACAGCCTGGGCCGGTGCGTGTTGTCGCGGCTGCTCTACGGCGCGCGCACGGCGATGACGGTCGCAATTCTAGCCTCCCTCGGAGCCATGATCATCGGTACGATCCTGGCCCATGTCGCAGGCTATCTCGGCGGCGCGGCCGATTGGAGCATCGGCCGCATCGTCGACGTGTGGATGTCGTTCCCGCCGGTCATCTTGTCGCTGGTGCTCATGGTCGGCCTCGGAATCGGGCTGGACAAGGTCATCCTCGCCATCGTCCTCGTGGACTGGACGCGGTTCTGCCGCGTCTTGCGCAGCGAGGTGCTGATCGTGAAGCAGCGCGATTACGTGGCTGCCGCAAGACTCATCGGCTTCTCGCATTGGCAGACCGTGACCCGTGAGGTGCTCCCCGCCACGTTCCCGCTCCTGATCACCTTGCTGAGCCTGGAGATGGGAATCGCCGTGGTCGTGGAGGCCATTCTTTCGTTCGTGGGATTGGGCGTGGGTCCCAATCAGGTGGCCTGGGGACAGATGATCGCCGATGCGCGCCAGCATATCTATGAGTCGGCGGGCGGCTTGTTCTTCCCGGTCCTGGCGATCTTCGTGACAGTCACCGGCTTCAACCTGCTCGGCGACGGCCTGCGGCGCACGCTCGACGTCCGCCTGCTCAATGCGGGCGAGCAATGACCGATCTTCTGAGCGTCCGTGAGCTCGGTGTCAGCGCGACGATCGCTGGACAGAATGTGCCGGTGATCCGCCAGCTTTCGTTTGAGCTCCAGGCCTCGCGGATTTTGGGTCTCGTCGGCGAATCCGGGGCCGGCAAATCCATGGTCGGTCGCGCCATCGCGCATCTGCTGCCGCCCGGATTCGTGATTTCAACGGGTTCGTGCCTGTTCCAGGGGCGCGACCTCGTGCGGATGCAGGGCGAAGCCCGCCGTGCCTTGCTTGGACGCGATATCGCGTTCATTCCGCAATCGCCGCAGACCGCGCTCGATCCGCTGCAGACCATCGCCCAGCAGTTCGAGGAGCATCTCAAACGCGTCGGCGACGCGGCACGCAAGGAACGCAGGGATCGAGCGCTGGCGATGCTCGCCGCAGCGCACTTGCGCGCCCCCGAGCAATTGCTCGACAAGTATCCGCATCAATTGTCGGGCGGCATGTGCCAACGCGTGCTCATCGCCATGGCGTTCTCCAGCAGCCCCCGCCTCGTTATCGCGGACGAGGCGACGACCGCACTCGATGTCACCATCCAGCTTCAGATCCTCCGGCTGATCGCCGAGATGCAGCGGCAATATCGGACCGCGCTGATATTCATCACCCACAATCTTCGGCTCGCAACCCAGATTTGTGATGAAATCATGGTCATGTACGCGGGATCTGCGGTGGAAATCGGACCCGGGCGAGAGGTGTTTGCGAAACCCGCCCACCCCTATACGCGATGCTTGCAGCTCGCCGACCCCTCGGTCACGAACCGGACACTCTTCCTCCTCCCGGAACAAATGCCGGGGCTCGTCGAGTTGGCGCGTATGCCGGGGTGTGCGTTTGCGCCACGATGTCCAAATGTCCTGGACGAGTGTCGCCGCACACGGCCGGCCCTGGCCGAGCTGCGGCCAGGGCGCGGCGCCGCATGCATCCGCATCTCGGCGACGGCGGACATCGCGACCTCCGCAGCCATGGCCCAACCGGCCTCGGCGACCCCAGGAGAGCCGGTGTTGAGCGAGCCGACGTTGCGCGTCGAAGGGATCTCGAAGCGGTATACGGCCACACGCGGCATGTTCTTCGGCCGCTCCGACGTCATCGCGGTGAAGGACGTCGACTTCAGCATTGCCGAGAATGAGTTCGTCGCCTTGGTCGGCGAGAGCGGCAGCGGCAAGAGCACGATTGCAAAGC
>WNEY01002016.1_pt1 | contig 14693 bp, 12 predicted proteins | sample 5400531 | NCBI WGS metagenome assembly WNEY01 (sample SAMN13153338, study PRJNA577476) | soil metagenome | isolation source: 200 cm saprolite under Douglas fir tree site 1 | place: USA:California | collected 2015-04-18
CGCACGCACAACGACGACCAGAAGACCGGCGTCGAGATCGTGCGCAAGGCGATCTCCACGCCGGCACGCCAGATCGCGATCAATGCGGGCGAGGACGGCTCCATCATCGTCGGCAAGATCCTCGAGAAGGACCAGTACACCTTCGGCTTCGACGCCCAGAACGGCGAATATGTCGATATGGTGAAAAAGGGCATCATCGACCCGACCAAGGTGGTGCGCCAGGCGTTGCAGGGAGCCTCCTCGGTCGCGGGCCTCCTCATCACCACCGAGGCCATGGTCGCCGAGGTGCCGAAGAAGGGATCCGCGGCTCCGGCCATGCCGGGCGGCGGCGGAATGGGCGGAATGGACTTCTGATCCACCGGCCAATCGACGCAAGTTCGAAGGCCCGGGCGCAAGCCCGGGCCTTCTTGTGAAAGGACCGTCGATTTCAACGCGAGCGGCCTGTAGCCTCTTGCGCATGAAGAGCCGATCTCGGATTTCTCCGAAATCGGCTCTTCTTCTTTGCCTCACGCCGGCTCGTCCGCCTTGAGGCGCACGAGCTTGGTGAGCAGCGCGTCGAGGCCCGCGCCCTCGCCGGCGTGCAGGTCGATGCGGCCGACTTTCTCGACCAGCCGCTCGAGCGACTCGAGCTCCTTGAGCCGGAGGAGCAGCGGGTTGTCCTCCATCAGCTTGGCGGTGTTGAGGAGCGAACGCGTTGCCGCGGTCTCCTCCTGGCGGCGGATCAGGTTCGCCTTCGCGGTCCGCTCCGCCTCCACCACCTTGTTCACGAGTTCGCGGATCTCGCCCGGAAGGATGACGTCCTTCACGCCGAGCTCCGTCACCTCGATGCCGGTCTCCGCGAGGCGCTCGCGCACATAGGCGCGAAGCTCCGCGTCGAGCGCGTTCTTGGCCGACAGCACCTCGTCGAGCGTGCGCGAGGCCACCGCCTCGCGGATCGCGAACTGCACCAGCCGGTAGAGCCACGCGTCGACGTCCGGCACGGTGCCGACCGCGCGCTCCGGATCGACGATGCGGCGGAACGCGGTCAGCGTCACGCGCAGCGCGACGCGGTCCTTGGTCAGCATCTCCTGGGCGGTGATCTCCACCGCCTGCGGACGCAGATCGAAGCGCTTGACCTCGATCCGACGGCCGACCGTCCAGAACGCGTGCCGACCAGGCAGAAGCCGCTCGGTGAGCCGGCCCTCGACATAGAGCAGGCCCGCCTCGTGGTTCTCGACCACGTGCTCGGTGACCAGCAGGTTGCGCTCGCGCGCGACCATCGCCAGATGCCGCGGATCGACCTTCGGGTCGCTCGCAACGTCGATGCGCTCGACATCCACCTTGGTCGCGACCTTCCAGAATACGCGGGTCTGCCACGGGCCCATCAGGTGCAGCGGGCGGCCGTCGATGCTGACGATCGCGACCTCGAGTGCCTTGGTCGCAACCTCCTCGAACAGCTCGGCCGCAAGCTCCGGCCGCGCGGTCTTGAGCACGGCGAAGCGATCGGCCGGGAACTCGGCGCGCACGACGTTGTGCAGCTCGACCCCGAGCTGATGCACCGGATCGAACAGCGTGTGGCGGCCGGGCTCGAGCACCCGCTCGAACCGGCCGTTGCGCGTCAGGAGGGCGCGCTCGCCATCCTTGACCGTGACGCGCAGCGAGAACAGGTACCGGTTCACAACACATCTCCTTCGTTGGCCTTCCGGCGTACCGGGAGGCCGGGTTGCAGTCTCGAGGATTGGGTGCCCGGACGCGCACTTCCCGGGAGAGCGACGGGCCTGGGCTTGAGCCTCGCGTCGGCGGCGGACGCACGCGCTCGTTCGCCGCGCGAGGCGCGGCGGCCGAACGGATTGCCCGACGTCAGCGCGGGCGGTATCCGCCCCGGCGCAGAGCCGGTCTCACGGTGTCGAGGAGCGGGCGAGGAGCCTTTCGGCAGAACGACCGGACCGCGACTGAAGCACGCGTCCGGTCCCCTTCATTGGAGTCAGCTTATCAGGCTGATGGTGTCAGCTTGCGAGGCTGAACCGGAGCGTTTGGAACGGGAGTCGAACCCGCGACCCGATGAGTACAAATCATCTGCTCTTCCACTGAGCTATCCTCGCGTGTGGTAGAATCGACAGGAATCGAACCTGTGCCTCCGGGATTTCCCGGCGCTCTCCATGAGCTACAATCCTAAGCCTTCGTTCGGCGGAACACGGACGCGCAGAGCGCACCGCGCCAGCCGGGATCTCGCGAGCCCGAACACATGGCCTTGCGAAAGCGGAGCGGCGAGTAGATGCAAAGCACGGCAAAATAAAGACGGTTATGAATCTTACGGGGATTTAATCGAGGAGGCGTGGCGCGTGAGACACAGGTGGCGCGGCGATCGAGCCGCCAAAATGCCTACGACCACGAACGAGAAGGTGCGCGTACATCCGGCGTCACCGACTTGATCGTGGTCGCACTGACGACAGCGCCTTTCGGCTGCAACATCGCCATTCAGACCAATATGGGAAGCGGGAAAAGGTTCCGCAAGTGGCGGGCAAATAATTCGCTTCAGGTCGGACCACAGCCCCGCCGTGAACGGCAGCCAGCCGCCTCACTCCGCCGGCGCCACCGCGCGCGTGCGCTCGCGCTCGACGCCGTTGACCAAGAGCGTGATCGCGGTGGTGGCTACCACGATGCCGAGCGCGATGAGCGCGGTGGTGCCCAGCACCAGGCCGAAGCCGCCGCGGCTGTACAAGAAGGCGATCGCGGCGACCGCCGCGCCCGAGACCACGAAGCTGAGGAAATAGCGCACCGCGTAGACGCGCCCGCGCCAGGCGTCCGCGGTGTAGCGGGCGATCACCAGATCGTTGATGGTGACCTGGGCGTAGATCGCCGCCAACGTCACCGCGAGCGCGATGATGAGCGCCGCGCCGGACGCGTAGGCCGTCCACAGCACGCCGAGGAACTGCAGGAGCGCGATCACGGCGAACAAGGTGTGCATGGGGAATTTTTCGACCAGACGGCCGACCGCCAGCTGGGCGAGCGCGCCGCACATGAAGATCATGGTCGCAAGCCCGCCGACCAGGATGAGCGGCACGCCAGTGCCGAACCGCTCGTCCACGATCTTCGGCAGCGCCACGGTGGCGATGTGGAAGACGAGGCCGGCGGTCAGCGCGATGACGATGAACAGGCCGAAGATCGTCACCGCCATCCAGACGGCGAGCGGAACGTCGGCCACGGTGGCGCGATCCGAGGCCTTGCGGCGCTCGTCCGCAACGAGGCGTAGATAGAGCACGGCGGTCGCAAGGCAGATCACGCCCGGCGCCAGGAAGGCTGCGCGCCACCCGAGCCACGCCGCCAGCACCGCCGTGATCCCGGCCGCCGACGCGACGCCGAGATTGCCGCATACGCCGTTGAACGCCATCGAGCGCCCGCGCGTGGTGGCCTGCTCGATCAGCATGGCGGTGCCGACCGGGTGATAGATCGCAGCGAACATGCCGAGCGCCGTGAGCGCGATCGCCAGCAGGATGAGGTTCGCGGCGAGCCCGGCGGCGATCAGCGAGACCCCGCAGCCGCCGTAGAACAGCGCCATCATGTTGCGCCGGCTCCAGCGGTCGGCGAGCCAGCCGGCCGGCAGCGAGAACGCCCCGAAGGCGATGAACGAGGCGGTGCCGAGCGCGATCAGCTCGGCATAGCTCTTGCCGTAGATCACCTCGAGCCCGATCACCACGGTCGGGAAGATCAGCATCACGAAATGGTCGATGGCGTGGGCCCAATTGATGAAGCCGATGGACAGCCGGTGGTCCGAGGTTTCGGGCTGCTGCTGCGACATCGTAGCGGAGGATGGCGACATAAGGGCCTTCGGGTTCAGGGCCTTCGGTTCGGTGCGGCATCGGAGGCCGCCATCCGCATATACCGCGATTGCAGGCCGAATATCCATGCGGAAATGACAGAGCAGACGATCTCCGACCTGGAAATCGATCGAACACGATCGAGGAGCTCCCCATTGCATTTCCTGGGGGTGGCGCCACCTACCCATGCAGGGGAGCCCACAGGGCCAGGTTCGGTGGGATGAGCCTGGGGGCCGCCTGGGGGCCTGCGGGAGAGCCGCCGGGAGAAATCGAAATGATTGCCGAGCTCAGACGTAAAACTCGTCAAGACGACGCCGATCGCGACCAGCGGGAGCATCTCGAAAGGGCGCTCGACGAGGCGCTCGCGAATACCTTTCCGGCATCCGACCCGGTCTCAGCCGAGCAACCGGTGCCGCCCGCCCCCCGATCGTGACAGCGTCAAGACCTGAACGACGATCGGCATCTCGCGAGCTCACGGCAGCGTGCGATCCCCCGGGCGCCCACCGCGCCCGCTTCGTCGACTGTCCCGTGGCACGAAAATCACTCCGCGTGAATGGCAATCACACGGCAACCGGTAGCATCGCGCGTCGCGAGGACGCGCGATCCACTCGAGTCGAAACTCCGGCTCAGTGCTTGGCGCCGAGAGTGACGATCACGTCGGTCGGCTCGGGCTCGTGCGGCTCCAGCGTGGTCGGATTGCCACTGCTCCAGTTGGCGATATTCACGACCTCGACCCGCTGGGTTGCAGCCTGAGCGGCTTCGGTTCCCGCCCCGGCAGCTTCCGTCGGCTCCACGATGTTGAGTCCATGACTGTCGAGGAAGAAAGTGTGCTCCCCGAACAAGTTGTTCAACTGCGGCACCACTGGATGGTTATCGGGAAGCGCCTCGGCCCTGAATTGACTGAGGGTTCGTTCGACCTGTGCGGAAGTCAATTTCATCGCACGCTCCTGTTTCCGATTGGGCTCGGCGCAAGGCACAGCCACGTCATGTCGGGTGCTGCGGGGCCTCCCACCCCTCGAGGTGGTCGAACGTCATGGTCAGTTCGGTCATCCCGCGCGGAGTCACCTAAGGTCTCCGCGGGCACCGTCAAGTGAATCTCGAAATCACCCGCGCGGTTCCGCCTCCGCCGGGGCTCCGCTCCTCGATCCAACGACCATCGATTTCACGAATGCTCGAGCTTCATTGCAGGCAACTCTCTGAATTGATTGCCTGTTGTCGTCGGCGGCGCAGAAGTCAGATGTTATCTTGTTCTCGACATGTCTGTTCGACATGTCACGGCTGCGCACACTGAATGGAACTGGTTTTCCCTCAATCCCCGTTAGTCGAACGCCGTAGGCGCGGATTTTGCCGTCCTCACGCGACGGCCTACGTCGGCGGTTCCGCGCATTACAAGAAACATCGTGCTCGACGCACCCTGCAGGCGAAAGAACTGACCGGTTGCCTGTAGCCGGGACGGAACGAAGCTCCAGCGGAGAATCGCGCCCGGGATTTCGCCGGTCATATCCTCGCTTGGTTTTTCGGGCGGCGACGCCGAAGCCATTGTTATTTCGGTTAAATCCCGTCACACAATGGCGCTACGATTTTACTATAATTCGGTCAAAGTCGTGGCTAGACTCGCGTTCGCTCCACCGGGGAGCATTTCAAGGGGAGTGGCTTATGAAGAAGATCGTTGCGGCATTGCTGATCGTATCCGGCTTGGTGATTTTGGGCATCAGCGCCCAGGTTTATCTTTCGCCGACCTTTGCCGAGGGACCGAAGCCGGATCCCAATCCTCCGTGAGCGCGGCCTTCTAGGCTCAGGCGGACTGGCATGTTCTAGAGTTGGCCGGATGGCGGGCCGCGCCAGTGTTCTGCTTTGTCGAGCGCGCCGGCAAAGTGGGCGCGGGGAGTTGATGTTGGATGCTCGGCGCAGCTAGCCGTCCGTCGCGATCGTTGTACTTCCTCAACTGGTGGCTCGATGCTGCCGCGATCGGCGGGCTGTCGATCCTCGCTTTCGTCGTCGCCCGCCTGCTGGCGGATAGTGGCGGCCGAACGTTGGAACTGGCGCAGGTCGGCGCAATCTTAAGCGTTTTCGTCAACTACCCGCATTTTTCGGCCACCGTCTATCGCCTCTACGAGAGCCGCGACAGCGCACGGCAATTTCCCGTCACGGCCTACGGCCTGCCCTTCGTGCTGCTGGGCGCGGTTGCCGCCTCGCTGTGGCAACCCGATCTGGTTGCCCCCTACTTCATTCTGCTGTTTCTGATCTGGTCGCCCTACCATTACAGCGGGCAGACGCTTGGCATCACCATGATTTATGCGCGCCGGGTCGGATTTGACATCGGCCGGTGGCAGCGGCTTGCTCTCTCCGCTTTCGTATTTTCGACTTTTGTGGTGAGCCTCGTGCATCGCCAGCGGGGAGAGCCGACTGCCTCGCACGGCGTCACGTTGCCTTCGATTCCGTTTCCGGACTGGTTCGAGCCGGTCGTGACCGTGATCATGTGGGCGGGCGCCGCCGGTTTTCTCTGGTTCGTCATCGACTGGTGTCGGACGCGTCGGCAGATGCTGCCACCGATCGTTCTCCTGCCTGCGGCCTCGCAATTTGTCTGGTTCATGCCGGGAATGCAGACGGCGGCGTTCTACGAGTTCGTCCCGCTTTTTCACAGCCTGCAATATCTCTATATCGCCTGGGCGATGCAGGTCGGTCTGCGCCTGGGTCGGGGGGAGCAAGAGCGCTCGTGGCGCTCGATCCGCGCCGTCACGGCGAAGTGGGGACTGTGGAACTATTTCGGCGGCATCGTGCTGTTCATCGGGCTGCCCTGGCTGCTATTCTGGGTCCCGCTGCCGATGGTGACGATTGCCGGCGTGGTGGTGGCGGCCGTCAATATCCATCATTTCTTCGTGGATGGAGTGATCTGGAAGCTGCGGCATGCTCCATCCACGTCGCCGCTGATGATGAACGTCTCGGATTTGGCGGCGCCGCCGCGCCCGGCCCCAGCGTAGAGATGCCGTACCCTTATCTCGCGGTCGCATCGATCATCTTGTTCGCCCGGCCTGCGATGGCGGAGGAAGCTCCGCGTGTGCTGCTCGGCGCGCCGCTCACCGGTCGCGAGACTTTTCTGGCAATAGGCATCGGCACGATGATGCTGTGCGGCTTGGCCAGTTTTTTTCTGGCCGGGCGGGTGTCCGAACGAACGCAAACCGCCTTGGCGATGCTCGTCGTGCTGATCGGGGGATTCTGCCTGCTCGTGCTCTTCGGCGGGTTCATCTACGACAATCCGATTGCGGCAATCGCCGTCGTCTTGCTGCTGATCGGGCTGTTCAAGCTCATGAATCAATTCGAAGCCGCAAGGAGGCCAAGCGGGATGAATCCGAAGGATCGCAGATAAGCCCTCCGACCAGAGCGCGTTCCGATTGGATTGGAAGATGCTCTATGGCCGTCTTGTTTCCTGTTCGATCTGATCGATCCGTTTGCCGCAATGTTCGGCGACGTCACGCGGCTCGGCGTTGGTTTCATCCACGGCGGGATGCTTCACCGGGATATCCCGACACGCGCCGAATTGCGCGAGCGCGCCGAGCGGGTCATTCTGCGCCAGCAGGGCCTCGCCGATCCGTTGATGGGCCATGGCCCAGTTGCGCTGCCAGAGCGCGTTGATCGGAGCCTTTTTTGCCAATTGCTCGGCCCTTTCCAAATAGACGCGGTAATGCTTGAGCGCCTCGTCGACGAGCCCTTTCCTCAGGAGGGCGTCACCCAGCTTCGCATGTCCGATCGATACGTCGTTATCGTAGGTCTGGTTGGCGGGGTCGCCTCCAGCCAGCGCTTTCACCAGCGCGAAGTACTCGCCATAAGCATCGAGGGCGTCATTGTGATTGCCCTGCCGCAGCAGAATGTCGCCTTGCCGCTGCCGGCTTAGAGCCAATTGCCTTTTCCACGTCGCCCTGCCCTCGTCCTCGTTCGCCAGACGCGCGGCGATTCTTTCGTAGGTCTTATACTCGGCAAGTGCGCCCTCGAGATCGGCCTTGCCGCGCTTGGCGTCCCCCATGCTCCTGTGAGCCACCATCAGGCCCCATCGGAAGTCCGCGCTGACCGGCTTGAGCTTCGTCAGTCGCAGAAAGATGTCCAGGACCGTCTGGTATCGCCCGCTCGCACCGCCGACGTCGCCGTGCGCCAGCAGGACATCGCCGATCCGGAACAGCAGCGTGCCGAGGTCGCGCTGCCATATCAGGTTTTCCGGCTGTCGCTGCGCCACCCGCCGAGCGATCACCTCGGCCCGCAGATAGCTTTCGAGAGCTTGCGCCGTCTCCCCCAGCCATTTCTGCGCATCTCCGATCGACTCCAGGCTGAAGAACAGTCGATGCTGCAACACGTCATCTTCAGGCTGTGCCGCGGCCAGCCGGGTCACGATCGCCTCCTCCTGGCGGTAGGCCTCGAGCGCACCTACGACATCGCCGCCGGCGCTGCGACCGTCGCCGAGTCGATCGAAGCTGATGGCCAGCAGGAACGCAAGCTCGTGATTGGTCGGGTACGTCGCCGCCCAGATCGCGGCGAATCTGTTCATGATCGTCGCGGTCTCGAGCGCGTCGCCTCCGCGGCCGCTGCCAATATAGATTTGGGCTTGCAGGGCCAGGAGTTGAAGCTGCAAGGTTGCAATCCGTGGACTCGATCGTTCGGGCCTCGGCGTTTCGCGGAGGTCATAACCAAGCGACTTCAGACTGCTCAGGCCATTGTCCAGAATTCTCTGGGCGACATCCGTGGGTATGGAACTGGTGCTGAAGGCCTCGTCGATGATCTGAAAATTCTTCGTGGTGAGGTCGAGTGCCGCCGCATAGCTCGTTTCCGCGCGATTGCGCTGGAACCATGCGAAGACGCCGCCGCCGATCGCGATGGCGAGCAGCACCGCGGCGACGGCGGAAAAGGTCCGGCTGATCCGGGCAACTCTCCGCGCCGCTTCAACCTGCTTGCGCAAGGCCGCTTCCTCGCGCTCGCGCTCCCGTCGAACCCGCTCCTGCTCCGCTTCGCGCGAGCGTTCGATATACCGGACGACACTGTCCTCGCATTCGTCCCGGCGCCGATCGAGGAAGTCGACCGCCTCGGAAAGCGGAAGGCCGGAGCTCAGAAGCAGACTGTCGCGTTGATCCTCGTCGGTGGACTGCCAGCGAGCCGACGCCTGCTCCAATCGCGCTTTCAATTCGAGATCCGCGCGGTCGACCGTGATTTGCTCGCGGGCGCGATCCCAATGCGTCAGCAGCGCCTCGTGGGTGACGCGGATCCGCGGTTCGGCGCCGCCATCCTCGGCTTCGGCGACCAGCAGCCGAGCCTCGGGCGCCAGGAACGTCTCGACGAGCCTCCGCTCGGCGCTGTTCTCGGCAAAACGGCTGAGCACCATCGTGCGGGCCGTCGCCTCGCTCGCCGAGCTCGGAGCAACCGTCACGAGTGCGCGCAGCACGCGCGGCAGCGCCGCTTGCACCTCGGGCGGCTGGTTCTCGAAAACCTGGCTCGCACGCTGCCCAAGCGCCCCCTCGAGGCCGCCGAGCGCTCTATAGGCCGCGAATGCAAGCTTGTTGTCCGCCGTACGCTGCTGCCAAAGCTGATCGAGCAGAAACGACAGCAGCGGGAGCGCGCTGCGATTGCTCGCGGCCCGCTGAATCTCGTCGTCGAGACCGATTCCGACGCGTCCGTCGAAATCAAAATGCAGGCCCGCCTCGCGCGCCGGCCGACGAATGATCTGGCCGATCTCGGCGCTGTCGGGCGGCTGCAGCAGGTAGCGCGATTGCGCGGTCGCCAGTGCCATCAGGGCGGGCAAGCTGTCGATGCGGTCGAAGAAATCCGATCGCATCGTCGCCACGACCCAAACGAGGCCCGATTGCGCCAGCGCGGCCAGCGCGGACACAAAATCATCGCGCTGCTCGTGGGTCAGCGTCTGGATCGTGAACAATTCCTCGAGCTGATCGACCAGCAGCACGAGGCGCGATTCCGCGATTTCAGTGAGCGAGGCGGCCTTGCCGGACTCCGACAGGCCCTGCTCGATGGGCAGGATCGCCTGCTGGGGAGCCTCGCGCAGCAGGTCGGCGAGTCGCTCCGGGGTGTAACGCAGCGACGCCAGCTCGGGCAGCGCAGGCGGCGCCATGATCGCCGCCGCGAGCCCACGCATAAGGTCATCAGGCTGGTCGGCGGGCCGCATGACCGCTCGCCGGCAAAGGGCGACGCGGCCGATCATGCCCGGCAGCATCAGATCCGGCAGCAAGCCGGCCTGGACCACGGAGGATTTGCCGGAGCCGCTGGCGCCCAGGACCAGCACGAAGGCCGAGCCTTGCGCGGCTTGCCGAGCCAGAAGCTCGCGCAATTCGTTGCGCGCGCGCGTGCGGCCGAAGAACACGGGCGCATGCTCGAAGCCGAACGATTGCAGCCCACGAAACGGCGATCCATGCCAGCGAACCGTGTCGATGTTGTCGCCCGCGTGCTGTTTCTCGAGCAGGGCGTGAAGATGCTCGTAGATGCGATCCTCGAATTCGGCGGTGGTGGCAAAACCATGCCAGGCCGCGGTCGCGCTCTTGTGGTCCGCGCCCCGGAACCAACGGCCAATGAAATCGTCGACGAGATCGAGCTGCTCGATCTTTTCGTGCAGCGCAGCGCGATCGGCAAGGCCGGTCGTCGGCTCGGCCTGCTTTCGATAAAACAGGATGTGCGGGACGCCGTTCTTCCGCGCGCTGGCGAGCGCATCCTCGAATTCCCATTCGGTGCCGGTCACCGGCCGGCCGGACAGCGATCCGCGGAACCTGTCCACCGGCAACTGCAGACCCAGCCGCGACCACACGATGACGACCACGATGTCGGTCGTATGCGGCGGCGGGATGTTGCCGATGTCCTGGAAATGACGGCTCGCGACCAGTGGCTCGCGCTCCCACAGCACGGCCTCGACGTGGAAGCGATGACCGAATTCCTGATCGAGCCGGGCGATCACTCGCTCGGCGATCAGACGCTCAGGGCGAACATCCGACGGGGAGGAAATGAAGATGCGGAGCTTGGCCTTGCCGGCCATCTGCACCCCTTTGAGCAGAAGCTTACGCGACGGACATTCAAATGGGTCTCGTCGCCATCCCCCGGAGAGGTTGTATTCGTACGGCGAAGGAAAGTCGAGCCAGCAACGCCGTGTGCCGCCTCGGTCGAGAGCGCGCCGCCGACCGGTCGCGTCGGCGGCGCCGGCATCCTATCGTTAGTGAGCCTCAATCCAACGTGCGGCGGAAGCGGGTGATCGCAATGGCCATGGCGATCAGCGTCAGCCCGGCGAGCGCGAGCGTGTCGTAATGCAGGTCGGCGAGCGATGCGCCCTTGAGCATGATGGCGCGCACGATCCGAAGATAGTGGGTGAGCGGCAGGAATTCGCCGATCCATTGCGCCCAATTGGGCATGCCGGCGAACGGAAACATGAATCCGGAAAGCAGGATGTTCGGCAGGAAGAACATCATCGACATCTGCATCGCCTGCAGCTGGTTCTGGGCAATGGTCGAGAAGGTGTAGCCGACCGAGAGGTTGGTCGTGATGAACAACGTGCTGAGCGCGGCGAGCAGAAAGAGGCTGCCGAGCACCGGCACGCCGAACAACCCGATGCCGAGGCCGATGATCAGGGCGGCCTGCACGAAGCCGACGATGATGTAGGGGATGATCTTGCCGAGCATGATCTCGACCGGCGTGATCGGCATCGAGAGCAGGCTTTCCATCGTGCCGCGCTCGATCTCGCGCGTCACCGAGAGTGCCGTGAAGATCAGCATCGTCATGGTCAGGATGGTGCCGACGAGGCCGGGCACGATGTTGAGCGCGGTATTGGCGGCCGGGTTGTAGCGGGCGTGGGTGCGGATCTCGAACGCCGGCTGGGCGCCGTCGGGGACGGCGCGGTCGTAGCGGAGCGCGGTCTGCACCAGGCTGCCGAGCGCCGCCATCGCCGAGCCGGCCGCCACCGGATCGGTCGCGTCGGCGGCGACCAGGAGCGCCGGGCGGTCGCCGCGCCGCACCGCGCGCTCGAAATTGGCCGGGATCTCGATCGCGAACAGGACCGTGCCGGACGCCAGCAGTTGGTCGAATTCGGCCTCGCTGTGCACCACATGGGTGACTTCGAAATACTTGGTGTTCTCGATCGCCTTGAGGATGGAACGCCCGAGATCGCTCTGCTCCTGCAGCAAGACCGCCGTCGGCAGATGCCGAGGGTTGGTATTGATCGCGTAACCGAACAGCATGAGCTGCACCAGCGGGATCATGATGATCATCGCGAACGAGACGCGGTCGCGCTTGAGCTGGATGAATTCCTTGATCAGCATCGCCCAAGTCCGTCGCCAAGAGTCGCGGCGCCACAAGTCGCGACCCCAGGAGCGCGATGCTCGTCGGCGCGGCGTGGTCACGGCCGTCATTGGAAATTGTCCTTCGCCCTGCTCATGAGATCGATGAAGACGTCCTCGAGCGAAGGCTTCGACCGGGTCCAAACCAGACCCGGGCCGCTGCGATGGGGCGCGATCGCAGCTTCGAGCTCCGCCTCATCGCGCCCGGACACGTGCAGGCTCGTTCCGAAGGGCGCGACCATGTCGATGCCCGGGGTCTTCTCGAGTTCCTCGGCGAGCTTGGTCAAGCTCTCTCCGTTCGACGCGCTCACCTCGTAAGTCGTGAGATGGGACGCGCTGATCACCTCCTCCACCGTGCCGTGGACGAGCAACACGCCGTAGGCGATGTAGGCGATCTCATGACAACGCTCGGCCTCGTCCATGTAGTGGGTCGAGACCAGCACCGTGAGCCCCTCGCCCGCCAGCGCGTGGATCTCGTTCCAGAACTCGCGCCGCGCCTTGGGGTCGACGCCCGCGGTCGGCTCGTCGAGCAGGAGAAGCTGCGGGTTCGGCAGCGTGCAGGCGCCGAGCGCAAGCCGCTGCTTCCAGCCGCCCGAGAGCTCGCCGGCCAGCTGCTCCTCGCGGCCGGTCAGGCCGAGCCGCTCGACCATCGCGCGCGCCGCAGCGGTCGGATCGGCGAGCCCATAGAGGCGCGCGACGAACTCCAGGTTCTCGCGCACCGAAAGGTCCTGATAGAGGCTGAAGCGCTGCGTCATGTAGCCGACATGGCGCTTGATCTCATCGGCCTCGGTGCGGATGTCGTAGCCGAGGCAGGTGCCGCGGCCCTCGTCCGGCGTGAGCAGGCCGGTGAGCATGCGGATGGTCGTGGTCTTGCCCGAGCCGTTGGGACCGAGAAAGCCGTAGATGGTGCCGCGCCTCACCTGCATGGAGAGATTGCGCACGACCTGGCGGCCGTCGAAGGACTTGGTGAGCCCTTCCACGTCGATCGCGATGTCGGGCGCCGCCATCACGGCGCCTTGTCCGGCGGCGCCAGCGCGACGCTGACCGGCTGCCCCACCCGCAGGCGCTCGGGCCGCGCCGGCCGCGCTTCGATCAAGAATACGAGCTTCGAGCGCTCCTCGAGGCTGTAGATCACCGGCGGCGTGAATTCCGAGGTGCGGGCGATGAAGCTGATCCTGGCGGTCAACCCGCCGTCGCAGCCGTCGCAGGACACGTTCACGGTATCGCCCAGCTTGAGCTTGGGCAGCACCGCTTCGTTGACGAAGAAGCGCAGCTTGATATTGCCCGGCGGCAACAGGGCGATCACCGGCCGGCCGGCGGGGACGAGCTCTCCGACCCGGTAATAGACCTGCTCGACCGTGCCGGCGACCGGGCTGAAGACCTTGCGGCGCACCAGCCGGGTCTGCGCCGAGTTGAGCCTCGCTTGCGCCGTGCGCAGCGCCGCCTCGGCGTCGTCCAAGGCTCTTTGGGTGCCGGCCTGGGTCTTGAGCAGTTGCTGGGCACGATCATAGGCCTGTTGCGCGTTCTTCACCGCGGCTTCCTGCATGGCGACGTCGGCCAGCTGCAGATCGGCATCGACCGTGAAGATCGGTGCGCGCAGCGCCACCTGGTCGCCCTCGCGCACCGACAGCGTCTCGACGCGGCCGGCCTCGTCGGGACCGACGAAGATCAGCTCGGCCTCGACCCAGCCCTGGTAGGTCGGCTCCTTGCCGTTGCCGCAGCCCGCCAGGACAAGTGCCGCGGCCAGTGCGAGGGCAAGCGCCATGCGACGCCGGATCATGGCGCTTTCCTTTCGCCGAACAGAAGGTCGAGGTGGGCATGCATCAGCTCGCGCACGTCGAGCGGCGCGTAGCGGCCGAACAGGCCGTTCCACAGGATCGCCACCAGCCCGGGGGCGACCAACAGCTGGGGAAAGCGCGCCAGCGCGTCGTGACGGAGCTCGCCGCGCTCGACTGCACGGGTAAGCAGCGCACGCATGGCCGGGACCACCCGCGCAATCACTTCGCGGTAATAGAATTCCGCCAGCTTGGGAAAGCGCGTGCCCTCGGAAATGATCAGGCGGATCACGTCCTTGCGGCGGGTGCCGTAGATCTCGCGCACGAACAGGTCGACGAATGTCTCGGCGACGACGCGGACCGGAATATCGACCTTGGGCATCGCCTCGATGGCGCCGACCAGGGGGCTGAGCATCGTGCGCACGAGCTCCTGGAACAGGCTCTCCTTGTCGCGGAAGTAGAGATAGATCGTGCCCTTGGCGACGCCGGCGCGGCGGGCCACGTCATCGAGCCGCGTCGCCGCAAAGCCGCGCGCGGAAAACTCCTCGAGCGCGGCCGCAAGGATAGCTTCGCGGCGCTCGGCGCGCCGCCCCGCGCGCGGGTCGTTTCCAGCACGCTTGCGAGCGCGCGCCTTGCGCGTCGTCACCCGCCTCGACGTGATCTCGTCCATGATCGATGCCAAATGACTGACCGGTCAGTCATTAAATACGCCGGCCGGCTCCCAGCCGCAAGGGCGTGGGGGCCGGCTCTCGGATATAACGCAATCGCCTCGACGGGCGTGGCGCGTTTAGACTGGAAAAACGAAACAACAG
>WNEY01018338.1_pt1 | contig 14691 bp, 9 predicted proteins | sample 5400531 | NCBI WGS metagenome assembly WNEY01 (sample SAMN13153338, study PRJNA577476) | soil metagenome | isolation source: 200 cm saprolite under Douglas fir tree site 1 | place: USA:California | collected 2015-04-18
CGGCTTCTACGTCACCGTCGCCGGCCTCGTGGGAGAACCGGACTACGAGCAGCGCTTCACGACTCCCGCGAAGGATCTGGACAGGGTGCTGAAGGCCAGCGGCTCCGACGTCCACGTCTACAGCCTGATCGGCGGCGATGCGACGCGCAAGCGCGTCACGCAGGTGCTCGAGCAGGTGGCGCGCGAGGCCAGGTCCGACGACGCCTTCGTGCTGACGCTCATCGGGCATGGCTCCTACGACGGCGTCGAGTACAAGTTCAACCTCGTTGGGCCCGACATGTCGGCGGCGGATCTCGCCGAATTGTGCAATCGGATTCCCGCCAGGCGTCAGCTGATCGTGAATGCCACGAGCGCCAGCGGCGGCTCCATTCCCGCGTTTCAGCGGGCGGGGCGCGCCGTCATCAGCTCGACCAAGAGCGGCACGGAAAAGAACGCGACCGTGTTCGTTCGCTACTGGGTCGAGGCCCTGCAGGACCCGTCGGCCGACGTCGACAAGAACGAGTCGGTCAGCGCGCTCGAGGCCTTGCAGTACGCCGACCGGAAGACCGCCGAGTTTTACACGTCGCAGAAGCGCCTGGCGACCGAGCACGCCGTGTTCGAGGATACCGGGAAGGGCGAAGCCGTGCGCGCGGCGTCGACCGAGGGCGGCGAGGGACGGCTGCTGGCGAGCCTGACGCTGGTCCGTTTCGGCGATGCGCAGAAAGCCGCGCGCGACCCGGCCAAGCGCGACCTGCTCGCCAAAAAGGAAGACCTGGAACGGCGAATCGATGTGCTCAAATACCAGAAGGCCGCGATGGCCCAGAACGACTACGAGCAGCAGTTGAAGGCGCTGCTCGTCGAGCTGGCTCGCGTCCAGGCGACGTTGGATAAGTAGGGAGCTTCGTGTTGAGGAGAAGGGCGACACTCCTGACGCTCGTCGTGATGCTCCTCGCGTGCATCCGCGTGTTGGTGGCTTCCGTCGCGCCCGCCGACTGCGCCGCCCTGCGTCGCCACGGCCGCCGCGCCGAGGCCCAGGCCTGCTACCAGTCGCTCGCGCTGTCCGCCGACCCGTACCTTCGCGCCGAGGGCGACTGGGGGCTCGAGCTCTACCAGGACGCGAACAACGAATTCCGGACCGCCGTGGCTCGCGCCGACGGGAACGCGCACGTCCGCGTCCGCTGGGGCCGCCTCTTCCACGAGCGCTTCAACAACGTCGACGCCTCCAAGCTGTTCGCCGAAGCGCTCGAGCGCGATGCGCGAAATGCCGACGCGTATCTGGGCCTCGCCCTCGTTGCCGCGGACGCCTTCGACAGGAAAGCCCGCGAGTACGCCGAGAAGGCACTGGCGCTCGATCCGAAACTGTTTGAAGCCCACGAGATTCTGGCCACCCTCGCGCTGGAGGATTCCAACGCCGCCGAAGCCGTGAAGCAGGCCGACGCCGCCATCGAGCTTGCGCCCGACGCCCTCGATGCCTTCGCCATCCGCGCGGCGGTGGAGCTGCTGGCGGACCGGTCACCAGACGCATGGATCGAGCGGATGCGGCAAGTCAATCCGGCCTACGGCCAGGGCTACGCGCTCGTCGCGTCGCAGCTCGTGATGAACCGCCGCTATGAAGAAGGTGTCGCCTATTATCGCAAGGCGGTCGATCTCGATCCGCGTCTGTGGTCGGCCCGATCGCAGCTCGCGATCAACCTGATGCGGCTCGGCCAGGAGGACGAGCCACGGCGGCAGCTCGAGATGTGCTACAAGAACGGCTACCGCGACGCGGCGACGGTCAACAGCCTCCGCCTCCTCGACAGCTACAAGAACTTCTCGGTTGTCGCAGACCCGCAGACGATCCTGAAGCTCGACGCGAAGGAAGCCGCGATCCTCCGGCCCTATTTCGACGATGTGCTGAAGCGCGCCATGACGACCTACGCGCAGAAGTACAAAATGACGCTGCCGGGCCCGGTACAAGTCGAGGTCTACCCGAACCACGACGACTTCGCCGTGCGCACCTATGGACTGCCGGGCCTCGGCGCGCTCGGCGTGACATTCGGGACCGTCGTCGCGATGGACAGCCCGTCGGGCCGCAAACCCGGATCGTTCAACTGGGCTGCCACGCTGTGGCACGAGACGAACCACGTCTACGTGCTCACGGCCACTCGACATCGCGCGCCGCGCTGGTTTGCGGAAGGCCTGGCCGTTCATGAAGAGGGTCTGGGCAACCCCGCATGGGCCGACCGTCTCACACCGGACGTGGTGGTCGCGCTCAAGGACAAGAAGCTGTTGGCGGTGTCACAGCTCGACCGCGGGTTCATCCATCCCGAGTATCCCGAGCAGATCCTGGTGTCCTACTATCAGGCGGGCCGGATCTGCGACTACATTCAGGAACGCTGGGGAGCCGACAGGCTCGTCGACATGGTGCACGCGTTCGCCGAGCTGAGGCCGACGCCGGAGGTCATTCAGCAGTCCCTCGGCCTGGCGCCGGCTGCGTTCGACGAACAGTTCCTGGCGTGGCTCTACCAGCGCGCCGGCCCCATCGTCACCAGGTTCGACGAGTGGCGGACCGGCCTCAAGCACCTGGTGGAGCTGGTCAACAGCGGTCAATCGGATGCCGCGCTCGAAGTCGGCGAAGCCGTGCGCCGTCTGTATCCCGAGTATGTCCAGGACGCCAACGCGTACGAGTTCCTCTCCGAGATCAAGATCGCGAAGGGCGACGAGGCAGGCGCCACGGCAGTGCTCATCGATTACCAGAAATTCGGCGGGAGCAATCCGACCACCCTCAAGAAGCTCGCCTCGCTTCAGGAGGAGATGGGACGGCCCCGCGACGCGGCCGCGACGCTCGACGCGATCAACGCGATCTACCCGGTCAACGACGAGGATCTGCATCGTCGTCTCGGCGGCTTGTGGCTGAAGCAGGAGAGCTACGCGGGCGCGGTGCGCGAGTACGCCGCGGTCGTGGCCCTGCATCCGCTCGACAAGGCCGGCGCGCTCTACGATCTCGCGCAGGCGTACTTCGCGGCGCGCCAGCTGGACAAAGCCGAATCGACCGTGCTCGGAGCGCTCGAAGCGGCGCCTGGCTTTCGGTCCGCGCAGCAGCTCCTCCTGAAAATCGAAGAGGCCGCGCCGAAGCGGCGTCACTGACCGCAGGCGTCGCGACGCACCGGAACGATAGGACGATCAATCATGGTAACGCCCGCTGCTGACATCACCACCCTCGACTCCGCGGAATTGACAGAGCGCATCGAGCGCTTTCGCACCGTGCGCGACGAGATCCTGGCGCAGGTCCACTCCGTCATCGTTGGCCAGGACGAAGTGCTGGAACAGATCCTCATTGCGCTGTTCGTGGGCGGCCATTGCCTCATCACGGGCCTGCCGGGCACCGCGAAGACGCTGATGGTCCGCACCATCGCGCAAACGCTGGGCCTGCTCTTCAAGCGCATTCAGTTCACGCCGGACCTGATGCCGTCGGACATCACCGGCACCGACATCATCGAGGAGGATCAGACGACGGGCCGGCGGCGATGGACGTTCGTGCAGGGGCCCATCTTCGGGAACATCCTGCTGGCCGACGAGATCAATCGCACGCCGCCGAAGACTCAGTCGGCGTTGCTCGAGGCGATGCAGGAGCTCTCCTGCACGGTGCGCGGCAATCACTACACGCTGCCGTCGCCGTTCCTGGTGCTCGCGACGCAGAATCCCATCGAGCTGGAGGGCACCTACCCGCTGCCCGAAGCGCAGCTCGATCGGTTTCTGTTCAACACCGTGCTCGACTACCTGAGCGCCAAGGACGAAGTGAAGGTCGTCGGCCAGACGACGGCGAACCGGGTGGTCCAGATCCAGACGGTGACCAGCGCGGAAGAGATTCTGGAGTTCCAGCGGCTGGTCCGCATGGTGCCGATCGCGGAATCGGTCGAGGAGTACGTCGTGAACCTCGTGCGCGGCACGCGCCCGACCGACGGCAGCGCCCCGGGGTTCGTCAAGCAGTACGTCAACTTCGGCGCCAGCGTTCGCGCCGCGCAGTTCATCGTGCTCGGGTCCAAGGTTCGCGCGCTGTCGCGCCGCCGCTATCACGTCGCCTACGAGGACATCACGGCGCTGGCGGCGCCGGTCCTGCGGCATCGGATCCTGCTGAACTTCCACGCGGAGTCGGAGCACATCGACACGGACGAGATCATCCGCCGCCTGCTCGCTCACATGCCACCGCCCGCGGCGAAGGACTGAGCGCCCGGTGACGCAGCGCTTCCTCGATCCGGACGTCCTCGCGGCCATCTCCGGCCTGGAGCTGATCGCCAGGACCGTCGTCGATGGCTTCGTGGCCGGCCTGCATCGCTCTCCCGATTTCGGGTTCAGCCAGGAGTTCGCGGAGTACCGCGCCTACACACCGGGCGACGATCTGCGTCACGTCGACTGGAACGTCTTCGCCCGCACCGAGCGCACGTATCTGAAGCGCTATCGCGGCGAGACCAACAGCCTGCTGACGGTGCTTCTCGACGCCAGCCAGTCGATGGAGTACGCCTCGCACGCGGTCAGCAAGATGGACTACGCGCGGTTCATCGCCGCGTCGCTCTTCTACCTGGCCATCCACAGCCAGCGCGACGCCGCCGGACTGATTGTGTTCGACGACGAGGTCCGCAACTACATCAGGCCGTCGACGCGTCAGGGGCAGCTCGCGCGCCTGATGAACGGGCTCGAGCTCGCCGAGCCGCACGCGCGCACCGACTTCAGCAAGCCGATGCGTCACTTCCAGGAGTTCCTCAGGCGCCGCGGCTTGGTCGTGATCGTGTCCGACTTCTACGAGCCGCCGGAACGCATCGTGCGCACCATCGAGCCGCTGCGCTTCCACGGCAACGAGGTCGTCCTCTTTCACGTCCTCGATCCGCAGGAGATCGCGCCCTCGTTTCGCGACGCCGCCGTGCTCGTGGACCTCGAGACGAGCCAGCAGATGGAGGTCACGCCCGACTACGCGCAGCGGGAATATCGCGGGAAGATGAACGCGCACCTGGCCGACCTCCGGACACGCAGTCGTGGCGCAGGCCTGGACTACTTCCTGCTGCCGACGGATCGTCCGCTCGACGCCGCGCTTCGCGAATACCTGACCATCAGGCACAAGAGGAACTGATGGGCCTCTTTGCTCCCTGGTTCCTGGCGGGTGTCGCGGCCGTGGGGCTGCCGATCTACCTGCACCTGCTCAGGCGTCACCGGACGACGCCGCGGCCGTTCAGCTCGCTCATGTTCTTCGAGCCGCGGACCCAGAGCTCGATCAAGCATCGCCGGCTGCGGTATCTGCTCCTGCTGTCGCTCCGGATGGTGCTCCTCGTGCTGCTGGCGCTGGCGTTCGCGAATCCCTTCATCACGCGGCCAGCCGCGCGCACGCAGGGCGACAGGCTCCTCCTCCTGGTGATCGACGATTCGTTCAGCATGCGCGCGGGCACTCGAATGAACGATGCCAGGCGCGAGGCGTTGTCGGTGCTGGCGTCCCGCCGATTCTCGGAACGGATGCAGGTGATGGCGATCGACGCGCAGCTGCACGCGCTGACGCCGCAGACGCGGGACACCACGGCCGCGCGCGCGGCCGTGGAGAGCGTGCAGGCCGGCGACTCCCGCAGCAGCTTCGCCGAGCTGGCGCGCGCCGTGCGGCTGGTGGCCGACGAGTCCCGCGCCTCCATCGAGCTGCACCTCTTCAGCGACTTGCAGCGGTCGAGCATGGCGCCGACGTTCCCGGAGATGACCTTCCCCGAGACGGTCACACTGGCCCTCCATCCCGTCGTCAAGACCGCGACGCCCAACTGGACGGTCGAGAGCGTCACCGCGCCCGGACAGCTCTGGGGCTCGCCGCGAGACGCCAGGCCCTCGCGCGTCCAAGCGGTCGTGACCGGCTACGACACGCCGGCTGCCGCGCGCACGGCATGTCCGCATCGATTCGGCCGATGCCTTTCCCAACGACGACGGCTACCTGTTCGCCGTCGAGCGATCGGATCCGCAGCGCGTGCTGTTCATCCACGCGACCACCGACGCGCGCTCGCCGCGCTATTTCGGCGACGCGCTGCGGTCGGCGGCCGAGTCTGCGTTCGGCCTACAATCGGTCTCGGTCGAGCAGGCGGTGAACCTCTCCCTGTCGAAGTACGGCTTCGTCGTCCTGTCGAACCTTTTCGGGCTGCCGGCGTCGCTCGAGAGCAGTCTGCTCGGATACGTCAGGGACGGCGGGAACGTCCTGCTCTCGCTCGGAACCTCCGCCGCCCGTCGTGGTCGCGTGCCGATCTTCGGCGAGGCGATTCGAAGCGTGCACGACTACCCGCGCGAATCGTCCGGCGGTCACGATCAGTTTCTGTCGATGGGTGAAACCGATCGGTCGCACCCATCGGTCGGGAAGATCGGCAGCCTCGCGGACGTGAAGTTCTACTATGCCGTCGACGTCGACCCCGCGGATGCCCGCGTCGTCGCCCGTCTGACCGATCGCACGCCGCTGCTGCTCGACAAGAAGATCGGCGAGGGACGCGTGCTGCTGTTCACCTCCGGCCTCGACAACCTGACGAATGACTTTCCGCTCCATCCAGCATTCGTCGCCTTCGTGGAGCAGACCGCTCGCTACCTGTCCGGCGCGGAGCGTCCGGCGAGCGCGCGCACGGTCGACTCGTTCTTCGACCTGCGGACCACCCGCGAGCAGGAGCCCGGGCGGCAGCTCGGCGTCGAGGTCGTCGATCCCGACGGCCATCGTCCGTTGTCGTTGAACGAAGCGGCGACGACGCAATCCCTGCGCCTGACGCGCGCGGGGTTCTACCAGGCCCGGCTGGCGAACGGGCGTGAAGAAGTCGTAGGCGTCAACCCCGATCGCCGCGAGTCCAACCTGATCGTCATGCCGGACGATGTGCTGGCGCTGTGGCGGGGAGGTCCGAAATCACCCGAACCGGCTCCTTCAAGAGACGGAAGCGTCCCACAGGAACGTGAGCCGGTCAGCGTGTGGTGGTACATAATGCTGTTGGTGCTCACCTCAGCGCTGGTCGAGTCATGGCTGGCCAGCCGATATCTCGGCACACGACGCGAGGAGTCTTGACATGCGAGGCACGATGAGCGCGCGACAAGAGCTCAACTCCTACGTCACGCAGATCGAGCGTCGTCTGCGGCTTGGCTTGCTGTCGCGAGGGACCGCCGTTGTGGTCGGCGCCGCCCTCGGTGCGACGATCGTTCTCGCGTTCGCGCTCGGCGCCCTGGCGTTCCCGGACGGCAGCATCACGGGCGCGCGCCTCGTGCTCTTCCTCGCGCTCGCGCTCGCTGCGGTCTTCGGTCTCGGCATCCCGTTCTCGCACCTGACGCGCGTCCATGCCGCCAGGAAGGCCGAGGAGGCCTTCCCCGGCTTCGAGCAGCGTCTCGAAACGTTCGTCGACAACGAGGGCGACGAGCCGTTCCTCGAGTTGCTGGCCGCAGACGCCCTCGACGTCGCGCGCACCGTTCGGCCGGAGAGCGTTGCGCCGAACAGCGCGCTGATCGCCTGGCTGGGTCTGGGGGTCGTCTCACTTGCGGTGCTCTTGTGGCTCGTCGTGGCGCAGCCGGGGATCGTCGGCTACGGCGCGCATGTGCTCTGGACGGGTGCGCACGGCGGCGCGGCGCCGCTGACCGAGCTTCAGGTCAGTCCGGGAGACGCCACCGTCCGTCGCAACACTGACCAGCTCATCACGGCGCGGACGCCCGGCCTCCTGACCCCGCAGATTCTCTTGTTCGCGCGCTACCAAAGCTCGGCGAAATGGGAACAGGTCGCGATGCAGCCGCGCTCGGGCGCGTCCGGCTACCAGTTCGTCCTGACCGGAGTGCCCGAGAACGTCGAGTACTACGTCGAAGCCGGTCCGCGCCGCTCCCGCCACTTCAACATCCGAGTCGTGGATCTGCCGTCGGTCAAGCAAATCAAGGTCACCTATCACTACCCATCGTGGACGGGCTTGAAAGACAGCAGCGAAGACAGCGGCGGCGATTTGCGAGCGCTCGAAGGCACGCGCGCGGATCTCGACGTGGTGACCGATCGACCGCTGACGGACGGGTTCCTCGTTCTCGAGGGCGGCAAGCAGGTGCATCTCTCGGGCGGCGCCAGCAATCACTATCAGGGCGCGGTCTCGATCGAGCAGGACGGCGCGTACCATGTCGCCGCGCTCGATCAGGGTCAGGCCGTTCGTCTGTCCGAGGACTACTTCATCGAAGCGCGCAAGACCAGCCCGCCCGAGGTCAGCATCGCGAGGCCGGGCGGCGACTACCGCGCGAGCGCCATCGAAGAAGTGACGGTCGCCGTCAAGGCGCAGGACGATTTCGGCCTCAAGGATCTGGACCTCCACTACTCCGTCAACGGAGGCCCCGAGAATGCCGTTCGTCTCCTCAAGCAGCCCGGCGACAAACAGGCCTCGGGTTCGAGCGTGCTCGCGCTGGAGGATTTCAAGCTGGTGCCCGGCGATCTCGTGAGCGTCTATGCCAGCGCGAAGGACGCGCGATCCGAGTCGCACACCGACATGCTGTTCATCCAGGTCGATCCGTTCGAGCGCGAGTTCTCGCAGTCTCAGCAGGCCGGTGGCGGCGGTGGTGGAGGTGGTGGCGGCGGCCAGCGCACGGACCCGAGCGAGATCTCGCAGCGTGAGAAGGAAATGATCGCCGCGACGTTCAAGCAGCAGAGCGACAAGAAGGCGACCGAGAAGCAGGCCGCCGAGACGGCCAGGTTCCTGTCGGAGGCGCAGTCGACGCTGCGCAGCCAGTCGCTGTCGCTGTCCGGTCGGCTGGAGGCCCGCGACCTCACCCGGGCGAATCATGAGTTCAGCGTGTTTCAGCAGGAGATGACGGCCGCGGCCGAGGCGATGGCTCCGGCCGCGACGCGGCTCCAGCAGCAAAAGTGGCGGGACGCCATTCCCGAGGAACAGAAAGCGCTGCAGCATCTGCTCCGGGCCGAGGCGACCTTCCGCCAAATCGAAGTGGCGTTCGGCGCCGGCGGTGGCGGCGGCGGGGGAGCGGGCCGCGATCTCGCCAGCCTGTTCGATCTCGAGCTCGACACCGAGAAGAACCAGTACGAAACGCAGCAGTCCGCGTCGTCGTCGGCCGACCAGCGCGCGCAGGAGATCAACGAAGCGCTGAAGAAGCTCGACGAGCTGGCGCGCCGCCAGGAACAGCTGGCCGCGCAGCAGCGCAACAACACCGCGCAAGGCTTCGAGCAGCGCTGGCACCAGGAGATGTTGCAGCGGGAGGCCGAGCAGCTGCAGCGCCAAGTGGAGCAGCTCGCTCAGGAGCGACAGAACGGCCAGCAGGCCGGAGGGCAGAAAGGCTCGAGCTCGGCGGGTGCGCAAGGCTCTCAAGGCTCACCAGGCTCGCAAGATTCGCAGGGCTCACAAGGCGGTCAGGGCCAGTCCTCCGCCGACGCGCGCGGGCGGGCCTCGCAGCAGGCGGCGCAACAGGCGCTGGATCGTCTGAGACAGGCGCAGGAGGAGATGCGGCGTGCCGCATCCGATCCGCGCGCCTCCTCCGACGCGCGTCTGGCGGCCGAACGGCTCCGCGAGGCAAGCAGTCTGCTCGGCGGGATGCAGTCGCAGGTCGCCACCGGACGGCTGGGCTCGATCGCGAAGGAGGCCGATCGCCTGACGGCCGAGGAGAAGAGTCAGGCCGATCGCGTCGGCAAGCTCAAGGAGCGACCCGGTCCATCCACGGCGCGCGACATCCAGCAGTTGGCCAACGATCGACAGCGCATGGCCGACGATCTCTCGAACCTTCGGCAGGACATACGGAACGCCGCGCGCGATCTCGATGCCGGCCAGCGCGCAGCCTCCGGCAAGCTGCGGGAGGCGCTCGAGGGCATGGACGAGACCGACCTCGAAACGCGCCTGCAGCGCACGGCCGACTGGCTTCGCAGCGGGATCGACCCGAACGGCAACGGCACCGAAGCGCAGATCGCTTCGGGTCTGCAACGTCTGAGCGATCAGCTGCACCAGGCGCAGCAGGCGCTCGTGGCGGGCGCCCAGCGACAGGAAGGAACGAACACCGCGGAGGCAGCCCTCGACGCCGTCGAGCGGCTGCGTCGTCAGATCGACGCGTTGAGCGGGCAGGACGGGCAGAGAAACGCTGGTCAACAAGGGCGGGGCGGGCAGAATCCGAGTCGCAAGAACTACCAGACCGGTGCGCTCAGCCGCGACGGGCAGGCCGGCCAGCCCGGTCCGCAGGGTGGACAGAGCGGGCAAGGCGGCCAGCGCGGACAAGGTTCTCAAACCGGTCGGGGTGACGGATGGGGCGCGGTTGGCGGCGATATCAGGCTAGGCGGCGCGGGCGCTCGGAACGGAACCCTCTACGGCGACTACGATACGGGCAACAACGCTCGGCCCGGGCCTCCGAGGGGCGCGCCCGCCCAGCAGACCCCGGCGGTCGACAACCAGCAGACGATTCAGCAGGGGCTGAGCGAGCTGACCCGGCTGCGGCGCGCCGTCGCGAACGATCCCGAGATGCAGCGTCAGATCCAGGAGCTGATCACGGCGATGGAGCACCTCGATCTTCGCCGCTTCCCCGGCAACCCAGCGATGGTCGAGGAGCTCCACCAGCGGCTCCTGAGCGGCGTGGACACGCTCGAGCTGCAGTTGCGGCGCAGCCTGGACGACAAGCGCCCCGGCCAGATCCGCAGCGCCGATTCCCTCGCGGTGCCGCCGGGGTACAAGGACGCTGTTGCCGACTACTTCCGCCGTCTCAGCACGACGGCCAAGGATCGCGAGAAGCAGCAGTAAACGGGGATCGAGGGTGGGGATAGTTGTGCTCCGCAATAATGCCGCGAGGCCCAAAACCCTGGCAAATTCTATCGCGCCACGCCGATGGGATGGGCGGTCCCGGTGCTTTTTGAGACCGTCGCTGCTGCGAGTGCATCGCTTACGATCCTGCGACAATGGCCAATGCGCATCGCCTGTGATCTCCTGCGGTTGCTCTCGACGGCGGTACGATCGAATGCGCAACTCGCAGCCGAGAATTTGTTCCTGAGAACGCAGCTGGCATTGTATGTGGAGCGGCAGGTGAAGCCGCGCCGCGCCGATGATGCGACTCGGATGGCGCTCGTCGCGCTGTCGTGGCTGATCGACTGGCGTCCTATCCTCACGGTTGTGAAGCCGGCTACGCTCATCCGATGGCATCGAAAGGGTTTCCAGTTGTTTTGGCGCTGGAAGTCAAGGCCTCGCGGGAGACCGCGATTGCCAGCCGACCTACAGCGGCTGATTGCTGCAATGGCGGCGGCGAATCGAACCTGGAGGAGCGGATTGCGTCGGAACTCCTGTTGAAACTCGGGATTCGTGTGTCGCCTCGGACCGTGAGGCGCTATTGTCTCGGGGCGCCGCGCCTCGGGGCGGCGCACGGTCGCAGACGTGGACCACATTTGTGCGGAATCACGCGAGCGCCGTGTTGGCGTGCGATTTCTTTGTGGCGGTCACGGCGACGTTCCGCGTGTTCTACATCTTCGTGGTTCTGGATGTGGGCACTCGCCGGATCCTGCACTGGAAGGTGACCGACCATCCGACGGCGGACTGGACGGCGCAGCAATTCCGGATGGTGGTGTGTCAGGCGATCAGCCCTCCTATCGATGGCTCATTCACGACCGCGACAGCATCTATTCCGAGGGCATCGATGCCACCGTGGGGGCCATGGGTCTGACGATTCTCAAGACGCCCGTGCGGGCCCCTCAAGCGAATGCGTATTGCGAACGGCTGATCGGCACGATTCGTCGCGAGTGTCTGGATTGCGTGATTACGCTGAATGAGCGGCACGTCCGTCGGATACTCGTGGAGTGGGTCGCTCATTACAACCACGGACGCCCGCATGCGATTTTGGGACCTGGCATCCCGGATCGGCAGGGCGAGGCGACTCGCGAAGAGGCACACGGTCATCGCCTGCCGGTTGGCTTTCGAGTCGTCGCGAAGCCGCTGCTGGGCGGGCTGCATCATGAGTACCGACTGGAATCCGCTGCGTGAAGCCGGCCATGAAATTGGTCGCCGTTTGTTTTTGCGGATCACAGAGTTCTATGATCTGAGCATGGTTGCTTCCTCTTGGCCAAAAACACTCCAGCAAGCCATCGTCTACTTCTCGGACTCTGACACCGCATTCGCAGAGATGGTCAAGTTCCGTTGGCCGAATGGTGTCGTTCGGTGTCCGACTTGCGGCAGTTCGGCCGTCTGCTTCACCGAGTCGCGTCGTATCTGGCAGTGCCGAGAACAGCACGCCCGCCGACAGTTCTCCGTGAAGATCGGCAGCATCATGGAAGACAGCCCGCTCGGCATCGACAAGTGGCTGATTGCCTCCTGGCTCATTTCGTCGGCTAAGAACGGCATCAGTTCGTACGAGCTGGCTAAGGCTATCGGCATCACTCAAAAATCGGCTTGGTTCATGTTGCACCGTATCCGCCTCGCCATGCAGAACGACAACGGTGGGAAGCTGGGCGGGCACGTCGAAGTCGATGAAACCTACATCGGCGGGAAGGCTCGCAACATGCACAAGTCCAAGCGCGCACGGGTCATCAAGGGAACTGGCGGCATGGGCAAGGTCGCTGTGATGGGGTTGTTGCAACGGCATGGCCCTGACGGACACAGCACCGTGCGCGCCAGTGTCGTCAAGGGCATCGGCAAGAAGCTCTTGCAGGCTGCCGTCCGTGCCAACGTCGAGAAGGATGCCAGCGTCTTCACAGACGCCCTGTTGTCCTACGAAGGATTGAACGAAGACTACGTGCATCAAGTCATCGACCACGCTGAGCGATACGTGGACGGCCAGATCCATACCAACGGCATGGAAACTTCTGGAGCCTGTTGAAACGTGCCTTGAAGGGCACATACATCTCTGTTGAACCGTTCCATCTGTTTCGCTATATCGATGAAGAAGCGTTTCGTTTTAACTCCCGAAAACTGACCGATGCGGCACGGTTCGCCGTCACTGCTGCTTCCATGTTCGGCAAGCGGTTGACTTTCAATCAACTGACAGCATCAGATGCGACGTGTTGATCGTTCAGCGCCAATGAAACGCCGCGGCAAGAGATGACAGATATTGAATCGCCACAAACGATTACTTTGAGGCTTGCGTTGCTATGTGAACAGGCTTGGTCAGACTCGTTCGGCATCAGCTCTATTCGCAATGTGATTGCTGGCATGGGTCCGCGCGGAATGGAATCACGATGCCTGTCCGTGGCTAATTCCCAAATTGCCCTGCAAACAATCCTGAAGAACTCGCCTTGCGGTGACTCCGCATCCGATGCCGCGTCAGCTTTTACTCAGGACGCAGAGCGCGGCGGCAGTTCAAACGGTCAACACGACGCGAGGTTTGGAGGTTGGTTGGTTCACGCCGCCATCGGCGTCTGATACAGCCCGCGACGGTGTGGCTGCCATCGATACGAACTGATACTCGCGCGGGCACAGATCGTGTCTGTGCACGGTTTCGGCGTGCGCCCGTTCAACCCCGCATGCGTTCGATGGCCGTTATAGTAACGTTGGAAATCGAGGAGCTTCATCTCGAGATCCGCGGCCGTCCAGAACAGGGTGCGGTCCAGACATTCGCGCCGAATGGTGCCAATCAGCCGTTCGACGAAAGGATGCGAAAGCGGGACGTACGGCACGGTCTTGATGGCTTTCACGTCGAGTATCCGCAGATTCGCCTGCCATTGGTGGAATCGATACAGCGGATCGTGGTCCGAGCTGAGGTACGTCGGCGGGGCTTGGCATTGCGTCGCTCGATTGAACATCCGGCACAATCCCACGCCATCAACCACACCACGATGCACGCCAAACCCCACGATGAGACGCGTGCATCGGTCCAGCAGGACGAGCACCCAGTGTGTGCGCAGAACCCCCGATTCGCACCGAAACAGATCGAGACTCCCCAGACTGTCCTTCGTGTGACCGAGGACCGTGAGCCACGACGGCCCCGTGGAGTCTGGTGCCGGCTGGTACCGAACGGCGAGAATGCGCCGCACCACATCCTTGGTGATGGGAATCCCGAAAGCCAGGGCCATCTGTTGAGCGATTCGGGGACAACCCCAGGTCGGATTCCGCCGTTTCATGTCGACGACGGCGGCCATGACTTCCTGGCTGGGTCCTTTTGGGCCCGGTTTCGTCGGCGCCTTGGACGAGAACAGCCGGCGATATTTCCGCTTTGTCATCGCTCGATGAAGGCTCAAGAGCGTGGAGGGTTTCAAGACGATCGCGGAACGGGTCAGCCGGCCTGGGCGCATGAGGAGCGCACACACACCGGCGACGATGCGATCCGCGACGCGGAGATTGGGTGAACGTCTCCGGGACCGATTGAGGATGAGCAGTTGCTGCTTGACGAGCACGGATTCGGCGACCACAGACCGCGCGCCGCCGGGACCGGCAAGTCGGGCGACCGTCGCCAACAGATGCAGAAAGAGGACGGCCAGATCGCGCACGGCACATCCTAGCAAGATCGCGACACCCCAGAAATGCAACGAGTTTACCAATTCGCCATGCACATGGAGCCTGGCCGAACGTGCAGAGTCATTTCGCTTCCTGACTCGCGACCAGGACCAGAAATTCACCGACGGTTTTGACAACGTATTTCGGGGCAGTGGGATCGAGATTCTTCGCACGCCGTTTCGCGCGCCGCAGGCGAAGGGCTACGCTTCATACTGCACCTCATTGGTCTGATCGGAGAGAAGGTTAGGGAACCGTCGGTCGGACAGGCGTCGGCCCTGCATCTTGATCGGGGCGTTTGGGCCGGGCGGTTCATAGAGACATTCAC
>WNEY01003118.1_pt1 | contig 14686 bp, 9 predicted proteins | sample 5400531 | NCBI WGS metagenome assembly WNEY01 (sample SAMN13153338, study PRJNA577476) | soil metagenome | isolation source: 200 cm saprolite under Douglas fir tree site 1 | place: USA:California | collected 2015-04-18
CAGCGCGTATCAAGTTGAGGTTACGAGGACCGGTGTCAGCATCAGTTTTTTTCCATTCGTTAGTCGAGGACGAGTTGGTCCGAAGTTCGTGAGGTGGTTGACGGGCATCCCTCTTCGTCGTCACAGCGAACGCAAAGCTGAAAATTTTGAGCTTGACCCCTGAAACACGAGGCCAATTGTTTGACTTCGTACAGCCTGAGCTGTGCAAAGCTGGACTGGAAAGCGGCGGGGAGGATGAGATGGGGGGAGGTTCAGGCGGTTTGCTCGAGAGCACTACAGAGGTAAGTCCTTGACGGTAACTGCTGGCTGAAGGGTCCGACGATTTGTTAGGAAAAGATCACGATGACAATCATCCGCAAATCCACAGTTGGTGAACAGCAACCTGGTGCGGCGCAACCGTTGCAGAGCTTACAGCGGAGGTTGACCGAGCGCCAGCTATCAATGATTGCCATCGGTGGCGCTATTGGAGTCGGTCTTTTCCTAGGCAGCAACGTAACTATCAACCTTGCCGGGCCGGCAGTTATTCTCACCTATCTTCTCGGTGCAGTTCTGGCGCTGATCATGGCGTACTCGCTAGCCGAGATGGCGGTTGTGCATCCCGTTGCGGGCTCTTTCGGCATTTATGCGGAACGTTACCTCAACCCCTGGTTCGGCTTTACCGTTCGCGTCACCTACGGGCTGATTCAGATCGTGGCGATTGGCGCGGAAGTGACCGCCGTCGCCATTTATTTCCAGTACTGGTTCCCCGGAACACCGCAGTGGATCTGGGTCGCCGCAGTCTCTCTAGTGGTTGTTGCGATCAACGCTGCGCAGGTTGGAAATTTCGGGGAATTCGAATACTGGTTCTCCCTGGCGAAGATTATCGCGATCATTGCTTTTATCGTGGTTGGGATCGCGCTTATCACCGGCTTGTCCCCGCGCCCGGCGCTGGGGTTCCGAAACTTGGTTGCTTATGGCGGCTTCTTGCCGCATGGATTTCGCGGCATGTGGCTGGCGTTCACTCTAACCATGGCAAGCTACATGGGTGTCGAAGTAGTGGCGGTGACGGCGGGAGAGGCGCGGCGCCCCGAAGAAGCGATTCCGCGTGCCATGCGCACCATGGTATTCCGTCTCATCCTGTTTTACGTCCTGGCTATTGCCGTGATGGTCACCATGACGCCCTGGAACCAGACTGGTGACGGGACGATCACCGGGAGTCCTTTCGTACGCGCCTTCGCTGCGATCGGAGTGCCGTACGCGGCCCTGATCATGAACCTGGTCGTGATCACCGCCGCCCTCTCCAGCGCAAACACCAACTTGTACCTTTCGACCCGGATGTTGTTCTCTCTGGCCAGGGGACGCTATGCACCCACGCCTCTCGGCCGGCTGAGCCGCAACGGAGTGCCCCATCGGGCACTGGCGGCGTCCAGCCTGGGCATGGCGGTTGCGATTCTGCTGGCCATTTACGTGCCGAAACGTGCGTTTCTCCTCATGTACGGCTCGGCGGTCGCGGGAATGTATTTCGTCTGGATCGTGATCCTGCTGGCGCACCTCCGCTTTCGCCGCTCCATCGGCGCGAAAGTAAATGACTTGCCGCTAAAGCTGCGGCTGTTTCCGCTTTCGAATATTCTGGGCATCGTGGTTCTGGCTGCGATCGCATGCAGCACCTTTTACGTGGATGGTCTGCAATACTCTATGCCAAGTTTTGCCGTGCTCCTCGCGATCATGAGTCTACTCTACTGGAGGGTCCACCGCAGTGGTAAGGCGATCGCGGGTGCTCAATTCGAAACCATTCCGGAGAGCTCTCCCGTGGAACTCTAGTCATGCCTCCTGACGCGAATGCAGGAATTAGGGTCGCTCTCGTGACCGGGGCCGGAAGCGCCGACGGCATCGGATTTGCCACGGCACGGTTGCTGGGCCGGCAGGGATTCAAAATCTCGATCGCTTCGACCACCCAACGGATTGAAGGGCGAGCACGCGAGCTGATGGACTTCGGTATCGAGGCTATTTCTTTCGCAGCCGATCTGGTGCAGTTGCAAAACGCCAAACTCCTGGCCGAGCATACGGTACAGCGCCTTGGCCGCATCGACGTGCTGGTGAACAATGCAGGAATGACATCCGTCGGCCAACCTGAAGTCGTCAAGCGGTTCGCGGACCTCACCGAGGCTGAGTGGGACCGCGGCATTGGCATCAACCTGAAGACCGCTTTTAACGTGACGAAATCAGTACTTCCCCACATGGTGCGGGCGGGATACGGACGAATTATTAACGTGTCATCGGTGACGGGGCCGGTTGCAACTTATCCTGGAGCGTCGGCGTACAGTGCCGCAAAGGCCGCTATGGTGGGCCTGACCAGGAGCCTGGCCCTGGAAGTGGCGCGGCAGGGAATCACGGTGAATGCAGTAGCGCCCGGCTGGATCAAGACCGATTCCTCCACAGAGCAGGAACTTGCCGCAAGCGTGAATACTCCGGTAGGGAGACCTGGTGCGCCAGACGAGGTCGCTTCTCTTATTGCGTTCCTCGCATCGGAGAGTTCTTCCTACATCACTGGCCAGATGGTGGTGGTCGACGGCGGCAACACTATCCAGGAATACAAAGGCCGCCCCGGACTCTATTACTAGCGACCGCTCGTTCGGCTGGTGCTGACGCGTCAAACTAGTTGCATCACACGGTTCAACGGAGATTCTGCTATGGCGAGCCACAAAGCTAACAACAGTTCGAACCGCAATGGCCGGAAACAGACTAGAACCCCGGTCGCGCCCTACATGGCGGTCGGTCTGTCGACCGTCGTGCATGGAATCGGCAGCCGAAAAGACATAGCAAAGAATCTGGACATCATCGAAGACGGCATCCACGCGGCCATGTCGGTGGTCAGCATCAACATGCCGGTGAAGATCATCGCGCTCGCCGAAGGCGCGCTCACCGGATTCACGGATGAAGCCTTCGATCTTCCCCACACCATTGCCGCAAAAGAACTGTTCATCGAGATTCCCGGCGAAGAGACCGATCGTCTCGCCCAGCTGGCCCGCAACTACGAAACCTACATCATTGCGCAGTGCAAGGCGCGCTGGCCGGAGGTGATGAAGAACCGCTTTTTCAACACACTCTTTGTCATCGATCCCAAAGGCAAAGTTGTACACAAAGTGGCCAAGAACCACATCTGGTGCCGCGAGCGTTCCTGCACTCCGCATGACGTATACGACCGGTGGGTCGAGCTCTTCGGTGATGGTATTGATGCTTTCTATCCGGTCCTGAAAACCGAAGACATCGGGAACGTCGGCAGCATCTGCTGCAGCGATGGCGAGTATCCCGAGGCGGTGCGCGCTCTTGCCTTCAATGGCGCTGAAGTCGTGTATCGCCCCAGCGAGGCCATCCCGATGACCAACAGCGGTTATCCCGGCGGAGGCACCTGGATGATCCAGAATCAGGCGCATGCGCATTTCAATTCCCTATACATGATCTGCCCCAACATCGGGCCAGTCTTTCTGCACCCTGGCATGAAGCACCCGTTCGATATAGCAGGCGGCCACTCTCACATTGTCGATTACATGGGCAGTGTGGTCTCCTATTCGCCCTCTGGCTACAACACCGCGGTTGCGGCTACGGTCGATATTGAAGCGCTGCGCCAGTTCCGGGTGAGAAACCTGAACAGTAACTGGATCAAGGATCTGCGCACCGAGATCTTTCGCAAGATGTATGACAAGCCTATCCACCCCAAGAACCTGTGGATGAAGAAGGACCCGGAGCGGCACCAGAAAGTTGATGAGTATTATCGCGACAACATTCGCCGCCTGGTCGAACGTGGCACGTTCACAGCTCCCGCGCACGATTTTCCTGGTTGTGAGTACAAGCCCGCCTCCACCGATCCTGAACAAGAAAAATGGGAGAACATCAAACAGCTTTGGAAAGAACCTGCGAAACGATGAGTAGGCCTGCAATTTCAGGCTGGATTTGGAATGACGATTCGCACCCAGTTGCAATGGAGGGATGGGTATGAGCGCTGCCGTCGAAGAGGTCCACTCTTCACTGAAACGCCAGTTCCGCGGAGACCTGCTGCGCCCTCACGAGAACGGATACGACCTCGCCCGAAGCATTTGGAACGGTATGGTAGCCCGCAAACCCGGCTTGATCGCTCGCTGCGCAGACGTTGCTGATGTGCAGACTGCCGTGCGCGCCGCTTCCGCCGCTGGTGTTCTCACTGCCGTGCGCTGCGGCGGACACAGCCTTGCCGGCTTCAGCACCTGTGAAGGCGGATTGGTAATCGACCTCTTTAAGATGCGGCAGGTGACCGTGGACCGGGAAGCGCGTCGAGGCCGCCTGGCCGGAGGTTGTCTGCTCGGCTCGGTTGACACGGCTACTCAGAAGAAGGGGCTCGCATTCCCCGCCGGTGTCGTGTCGCACACAGGCGCGTCCGGGCTGATCCTGGGCGGCGGATTCGGGTGGCTGACTCGGCTTCACGGACTATCAAGCGACAACGTGCAAGGCTTCACGATGGTGACCGCGGACGGTTCCGTTGTTCATGCCGACTCGAAAGAAAACCCCGACTTGTACTGGGCCCTCCGCGGAGGCGGCGGCAACTTTGGAGTTGTCACCGAGTTTGAAGTGAAACTTTATCCCGTGTCCTCCGTCTTGCTGGGCGAAGCGTTTTGCCTCGGCGACGACATCCCTCGGATCGTGCGGCGCTGGAGAGATTTCATGCCAGAGGCGCCCGACAATCTGAGATGGACACTTTCTCTGCGGCTTGCTCCTGATACCCCGGATTTTCCGGAAGAAGTTCGCGGAGGTCCGGTGGCGAGCCAGGCGGCGCTTTGGGTGGGCGATCTCGAGAAAGGGAGCCGATGCCTGGACAATGTTCTATCCTTCTGCAATCCAGTGGCTGTAACCAGGAAGACCATGTCCTTTTTGGCGCTGCAGACTATGGCTGATCTAGAGTTCCCGCACGGTCGGCGATACTACACAAAATCTGGTTACTTCATGTCCGTCGATGACATTAGCATCGACCAGATGATAGAAGCCTTGGAGTCGATCCCCTCTCCTATGACTCAGATCGAGCTTGCCTATCTGGGCGGAGCTGTGAATCGGGTCGGAGCTGCGGAAACAGCGTTCGGCGATCGCAGTTCGCCATTCGTCCTCAATCTCCTGGGAAACTGGGCTGATGCCTCCGAGGACTCAGCCAACGTTTCTTGGGTTCGTAGCCTGTTCAAGAAGCTCCGGCCGTCGATGACTCCCGGCGTTTACGTCAACTTCATGAGTGGAGACGAGGACGACCGCGTGCCCGAGGCATACCGTGAACGCTGGGAACGCCTCGTGACCGTGAAATCACAGTACGATCCGAATAACTTTTTCCGCCTTAATCAAAACATTCGCCCGCAGAAAACGGTAGAAAAGGAAGACTGATCTACGAGCATCCTGCGCCACAATTGGGTTGAGGCCTCGACCAATACGCGAGAAGTTTGGGCCTTGGCAGATCCAGCATGGCCGGATACTCCGTCTCGGTGGGTCTCGGAGGCTGGCGAAATGCTTCTAGGTTTCGATAGGAATAGTAATGCGAGACCTGGCATCCGCGACTCACAGAATAGTCGCGGTTGCGAATCTTGAACCAAATGGTCTCGCCATCTGGCAGATCTGAACTGTGCTTTAGCGGAGCGCCAAGGACTGGGCAAGCACGAGCTGGAATCAGCCGTCGAACAGCTGGCCCGACCTGGACCGATAAGACTTGCCCGCCGTCGCCCTAACATCTGGAGAACTTGGGTACTTAGTCATTCAGGTTTTTGCCGCCTTGGATGACAAACCCATTCATCCACAAGTTGACAACCCCTCCCTTGTAATTCCACCCGTCCTTTTGCTATTGTTGGCCGCCTCAAGCGACCCACCTAACTCTTTGCCTGTGCCGTGGGGACATATGAAAAAGAATGTCACGATAACCGTCAATGGAGTAGACCACCGCGCGCCGGTTGAGCCGCGCCTGCTGCTCGTGCACTTCCTGCGCGAAGTCGCCGGGCTTACCGGCACCCACGTTGGCTGCGAGACCTCACTGTGTGGCGCCTGCACTGTCCTGATGGACGGCCGCGCCGTCAAATCCTGCACCGTGCTTGCCGTCCAGGCCGATGGCCACAAGGTCACCACCATCGAAGGCCTGGCCAAGGGCGACGAGCTGCATCCCCTGCAGGAAGGATTCTGGGAGGAGCACGGCCTGCAATGCGGTTTCTGCACGCCGGGCATGATCATGTGCTCACATGATTTGCTGGAGCATCATCCCAGCCCGACCGACTCCGAGATCCGCGAGGGCATCAACGGCAACCTGTGCCGCTGCACTGGCTACCAGAACATCGTTGCCGCCGTGAAATATGCCTCCCGCAAGATGTCCAGGGGCGTCGCGGCACGCGCAGGAGCGAGGTAAGCCATGGTGACCAAAACGACCAAAGCAAAGACCAACAGCAAGGCCGCTACCGCCCATTGGGTGGGCAAGAAGCTCAAGCGCAAGGAAGATCCTCGCCTGATCCAGGGGATCAGCCACTACACCGACGACTTCAAGCTCGCGGGCATGCTCTGTTGTGCCTTCACGCGTTCTCCGCATGCCCACGCCGAGATTACGGCCATCCGCACCGATGCGGCCAAGGCTCTCCCCAGTGTGGTTGCAGTTTTCACCAGTGCAGACACGGCTAGGCTGGGTCCGGTTCCGTGCGCCATCCAGATGCCCGACCTGAAGATTCCCCGGCATCCGGTGCTCGCCACCGGCCGCGTGAGATACGTAGGCGAGCCGGTAGCGGTCGTTGTCGCAGAAGACTTCTACACTGCGCGCGATGCTGCCGAACTTGTCGAAGTCGATTACGAGCCGCTGGCCGTAGTCACCGACATGGAAAAGGCGTTGAGTAAGCAGACACCCTACGTCCACGACGAATTCAAGAGCAACCAGGCCTTCACCCACACGCTCAAGAATGGCGATATCGACGCCGCCTTCAAGAAAGCCGACCTCGTGGTCAAGCAGCGCATGCTGAACCAGCGGCTCGCGCCCATCGCCATGGAGGCGCGCGCCGTGATGGCGGAGTATCTCCCCGGCGAAAATCGTCTGACTGTCTGGTCATCCACCCAAATTCCGCACCTCCTGAAAACTCAGATCTCAGTCATGGTCGGTCTGCCGGAGACCGCGGTGCGCGTGATTGCGCCTGAGGTCGGGGGCGGCTTCGGCAGCAAGCTTAACGTTTATGGGGAAGAAGGAGTCGTTCCCTGGCTGGCTATGAAGCTGGGCCGTCCGGTGAAGTGGGCTGAGACGCGTCGGGAAAACTTCCTCGCCACCATCCACGGCCGTGACACCATCAACGATGTCGAACTGGCGGTCAAGAAAGACGGCACCCTTCTGGGCATGCGTGCCCGCATTCTGGCGGACCTGGGCGCCTATCACCAGCTCCTCACGCCGCTGATCCCGCAGCTCACGGCGCTCATGCATGCCGGCTGCTACAAGATTCCGGCGATCCAGATTGATATCGTGGGCGTCTTTACAAATAAGATGTCCACCGACGCGTACCGCGGTGCGGGACGCCCTGAGGCCACCTATAACGTCGAGCGCATTATGGACATCGCCGCGCTCGAGCTGGGCCTGGACCCGGTCCAGTTCCGCCTCAAGAATTTTCCGCAGCCCAAAGAATTTCCCTACACAACCATTACGGGCCTCAGGTACGACTCGGCCAAGTACCAGGAGAGCCTGGCAAAGGCGCTGAAGCTGGCCGGGTACGACGACCTGCGCCGCCGTCAGAAGAGCGGCTGGAAGAATGGAAAGTATTACGGCGTTGGGGTTGCGACGTATGTTGAGATTTGCGCCATCGGACCCTCCGCGGCAACGCCCGCCGGTGGCTGGGAGAGTGGGACAGTGCGCATCGAACCGACTGGCAAAGTCACGTTGCTCACCGGTGCGTCGCCGCATGGCCAGGGTGAGGAAACCACCTTCGCCCAGCTGATCGCCGATGAACTCGGCATCGACCCCGACGACGTGAACGTTGTCCACGGCGACACTATGGCCGTGCCGTACGGGATTGGAACTTTCGGCAGCCGCGCTACCGCGGTCGGTGGAACCGCTGCTTATCTGGCCACCCAGAAGCTCAAAGCCAAGATGGCCACGCTGGCCGCGCACTTGCTTGGAGGCAAGCCCTCCGACATCACCATCGGCCGCCGCCAGCTGAGTGCGAAAGGCGGCAACAAGTCCATCTCCTTCGGCGACCTGGTTACAGCGGCCTACACCGCCCGCAACATTCCACCCGGCTTTGAACCCGGCCTGGAGGCGACGCACTTTTTCGAGCCGTCAAATTTCACCTTTCCCTTCGGCACGCACATTGCATCCGTGGAAGTGGATACGGAAACCGGTGAAGTGAAAATCGAGAAGTACGTCGCCGTGGACGACTGCGGCAACATCATTAACCCACTTTTAGTGGCGGGACAGATCCATGGTGGCATCGCCCAGGGCATGGGACAGGCCATGTGGGAAGAACTGATCTACAACGAAGATGGCCAGCTGCTGACGGGCACCCTGATGGACTACGCTCTCCCCAAAGCGCACGTCTTGCCCGAATTCACTCTCGATCACACGGTCACGCCGTCGCCGGTAAATCCGATGGGCGTGAAAGGCGTAGGGGAGGCGGGCACAATCGCTTCGACGCCATGCATGGTGAACGCAGTCTGCGATGCGCTTTCGCCGCTCGGCGTGCGGCACATCGAGATGCCGCTGAAACCCGAACGGGTGTGGAACGCGATCCGGGAGGCGCAGTCGGCGCCCGCTCAAAAATCTTCCTCTAAGATGTCAACCCGAACGCAGAGGGGGAGGCGCGCATGATTCCGGCAAACTTTGATTACGAATCGCCCAGCACTCTGAACGAAGCGTTGGATCTGCTGGCCTCGCGTGAGGATGCCAAGATTCTTGCCGGCGGCCACAGCCTGCTGCCGGCAATGAAGTTGCGGCTGGCCCAGCCCGCCATGCTGGTGGATATCGGCCGCATCGAGGGGCTCAGCTACATCCGCGAATCTGGCGATCGCGTCGTGATCGGAGCTTTGACCACCCACGCTGAGATCGCGGCGTCAACCGTGCTGCAGCAATTTTCACCTTTGCTGAAGCTGACCGCCTGCCAGATCGGGGATACTCAGGTACGCAACCGCGGCACGATCGGCGGCTCGGTTGCGCAAGCGCATCCCGCGGCCGACTATCCCGCGGCTGTCCTCGCGCTGGATGCGGAGATCGTTGCCCACAGCCGTTCCGGCGAGCGGGTCATTCCGGCTAGTAAATTTTTCACCGGCATGTTTTCTACCGAGTTGCGCAACGACGAAATTCTTACCGAAGTGCGAGTGCCAGGGACGAACGGCCAGAGTGTGGCCTACAAGAAGCACCACCACCCGGCTTCGGGATACGCCGTCGTGGGTGTGGCTGTGCGCTTGAAGATGTCAGGAGACAAAATTGAGGACGCTGCGGTGGGGATTACTGGCGTGTCGCAGGTCGCTTACCGCGCCACTGTGGTGGAGAACGCTCTGCGCGGCAAGACGACGAGCGCCTTTGCGGACGCGGCTTTAAAGGCGGCAGAAGATGTCGAAGTTCTGGGCGACTCCTACGCGTCTGCGGACTATAGGCGACACTTGGTAACCGTCATGGTTCGTCGCACCCTCGAACAGGCCTCGGGCGGCCGCGGGAAGTAAGAATGACCCTCGGCCTCGGCACGCCTCGATCGACTCCCCATCCCGTCGTTTCACCGGCAAGTCATGTGGCTGCTGGGCTTGGTGTTCTTTTTGAGTTGGAAGACATCAACACCTTCGCGTTCGCAGCACCAGCCGTCATGAAGTCCTGTAACCTGTCGATTTCGACAATCAGCTTCGCTCGTTTCTGCGACGTTTATAGGCATGTTCGTTGGGGGGAGCGAGAGGTGACTGGTTTTCCGATCGGGTCGGGCGAAGAAGGGCGCTGATACTCACCACGCTCTGGTACACCGGGTTTTCACTTCTTAATGCTTTCGTTCTGGAGGCCGGCCGGGCTAGTTCTCACGCGACTGCTGACCTGAGGACACCCTTAACCCGAATCCCTGCGCCAACTCCTCGTCGAGTTCTGCAGAGGAGATCGACTCGTGATCATAAATGAGGAATCGATAGCCATGCTCGCTGGGTAAGGCTTCGCGAAGCTGCTGTAAGGTCCATTCTGCTGTCGTGTGGGCCGTCACGTTGCACTGCAGAATGCGTCGTGAACCCACTTCCAAGATGACCCGTACGTGGAGAACGAAACTTGGCCGTGATCGCAACCATGAAATCAAAGGCAACCACCGCTTCTGCATCTGCGCACGAATGTCGCCGAGCGTTGCGAGGAAAACTCTTTTCCGGCTGCGATAGTTGGGTTCCTGAGGCCAGTACTTACGGACGGTTCGAGGCGAAACGTGGATGCCGAGCTTGAGAGAGCTCGGCGGCCACTCGCGCCTGACCCCACGCTGGGTTCTCGCGTGCCCTGCGGACTACTGCTACCGTTCCGGTTTTTTCCAAATGCCCCGATCGTGCATAAGCCGGATTTGGCGTTTATTTACTTTTTGGCGGTATTCGGCATGTTTCATTGGCTCTCGCTTCAGGTACAGGTTCTTCGGATAAATCGGCTTCTCGTAGAGAATCTGGTAAAGCTCGGTGCGCAGGTCCTTCAGCCAGTTGTCCCACTGCGCCCGCGCCCGGTGGTCGCGGAGGGCCTCGATGTCGATTACTCCGGCCACATAGGTTGAGCCCCCGCCGTACTCCTGGCGTCCCACAATCTGGCCTTTGTAGTTAATGATGAAGGAACGTCCGCCAAAGGCATCGATGGGAGTCGTTTCTTCGGGGAACAGGTAATAGGTCCCGAGGTTAGGCGCAACGATGTACATGTTGTTGTCCAACGCCCGCGCCCGGCTTTGAATTTCGAAAATTTCATTGCCGGTGGCGGGGTGTGGGTACGAGGCGCGATAGACCACCTCGGCTCCATTCAGCGCCAAGGCCCGTGCATTCTCGGGATACGATCCTTCGTTAGCCATCATAATTCCCATGCGGCCGATTTCCGTATCCACCACCGGCCAGAAAGCGTCCAGGTTGCGCCCGTACTTCTCGATCCACCAGTCGTAGACATCGTGTGGGCACACGGAGTGCTCAACCGGAAACAGTGGTGAAACTTTGTAGTGCTTGAGAATCACCTTCCCCTTCGGGTTAAGAATGAAGCCGACGTTAAAGAAGCGGTCTTTCAGGTCCGGATGACGAGCCTTAGCCTGGGCCATTACGAAGGCGTCGTACTCGCGCGCGATCTTCCCCAGCTCTTCCGTTTCCTCTCCGGGTATGTCAATGGCGCACTCTCGCGCGAACTTCACGTGATCGAGATCAAGCACTTCATCGTTGAAGGCCTGGAGCGCGCCCTCGGGGATTGCAATCAACCGCACCGGGATATCGAGGGCCGACAGCCAACTGGCAGCTTTCACCAGATGCTTCAGATGGTCGAGGTTGATCTTGATGTCTTTGCGGCGGCGAATTCCGCGGATGGAGGGAATCAAGCCTACGGCAGTATAAGGTTTCACCACGGTTCTCTTCCTCACTGGGCAGGGCCAGAGCAACGAACGACTGGCCCGCGCAAAGCTTTGGTTGGCAAGGGGACTGAGCGTCCCATTGCCGTACGTACTAGAACGTAACCCGGAATGAAAGCTGGATCTGGCGTGCCGGCGCCACGAACTTTGGAGCCCCGAAGGTAGGATTCGCAGGACTGGAAACATGGTCGCCGAACTGCTTCGGCAACGGGCCAGCAAAGTCCGCCAAGCCGTAGACGTGGTCTATGTCCTCCACGTTGGGCCGGTTGAGCAGGTTGAAGAACTCGATGCTGGCTTCTCCCTTGATCCGCTCAGTGAAGGGAATGACACGTTGTACCCGCAGATCGGTGTCATAGTACCGATCACCCTTGTAGTAGTTGCGGGGAGTGTTGCCCACGCGGTCGGGGAAAGGGAAACCGTCACCGTTGGTGTCAAAGCCTGCATTGACGCTAAAAAACCGCGCGCTTTGCAAACTGGAAAGGATGGAAAGCTTGAAGTCGCGCACCACTATCGGCCATTGCTTGGGGGATTCAGTCAGGAACGCGAGCGTAAAGCGGTGGCGGACGTCGTTGTCACCGACGGCGCGATCAAATTCGGGGTGAAGATAGTTCTCCGGAGTATTGGGCAGGTTGACCGTGGTCGCAATGTCGATGGATTTGGACCAGGTGTAGTTGGCCAGGAAGTTGAAGTGGTGCGAAAGAGCCTTTCGCACGCTGAGAGTACCGGCGTTGTAGAGCGAGAAACCGATCGGTTTCACGTAGAGCACGAAGCCGAACCGGGGATCGGCGGGCCCGCCCTTAGTAGGTACTCCACACAGGCAGCCGGCTGGCATGCATCCACTGATATCCCAGCGATATGTAGAGGTCTTTGCCAACCTGGTGCTCCACTTCGAGGCTGGCTTGCTCGGAGAAGGGCTGATTGAATTTCTTCTGAGCGTAGCCCAGCGGGACCTGTGCCAAGAAATTGGGGGAAGGATAGGTCCCGGTGGCAACAAAATTCATGAAATCCGCCCTCAGCAGCCCAGGGATCGGAGCCTCGCCCACCGCCCCCGAAGGCCCGAACCCGATCAGGTTCTGGCTGGGATTCTTGAACTCCGGCAAGAACGGCTGATTCATATAACTGAATTCCGAAGCGCCCACCCAGCTCACCAGCACGTCGCTGTATACGAACGGTCCGTCGAACAAACCGAAGCCGCCGCGCACCACACCCTTCCCTCCATGGAAAGCATAGGCAAACGAAGCACGTGGTTGGATGTTGTTGTAGTTAGTCGGGTGGAACCCGCCTATCTGTTTCAGTTCGGAGCCGGGTGGGAAATTGTCTACATCATAGCGGACACCGAAAGTAAGGCTCAGGTTGGACCTGGCTTTCCACTGGTCTTGGATGTAGCCCGACCACAGCATGTGCCGATAAGAAACTGAGGTGGCGTCATTGAACACTTGTTCACTGGGCCCAGCGTAGAGGCCATTCTCAAAATTGGGGTCACGAGGCGGAACCTGCTGGCCGAACAGCGACCGGGGCTCCAGGAACAGGAAGGCAACAGGTGTGCCTGGACCCGTGCCTGGGATGGTGCCATCGAACGGTGGCGCACCAAAAAAGCTCTGCGGGCTAAAAATCGCGAAACCTGGGCTGAACAAAGTCACTTGCGTGCTGGTCCAGATGGGCTGGATCTCACCGCCAAATTTGAAAGTGTGATTGCCGTGAGCGTAGGTCAAGTTGTCCGCTAGCTGGAAATGCTGCTCCTTGTAACGGCGAACGCTACCCACAAAGCCGCCCGATGACATCAAGTCAGGAATACCCAAGGCTGGCTCGAATCCCAGCCCCTTCGGTTCCAGGTTGAAGTTCCGGTTGCCGTACTGCACCAGGGTCTCCGACGTCAGGTTGTGGCTGAACACGTGGATCAGGTTGCCGTAAATGGTCTGGTCACGGACCGGATTGTCGCGGTAGGAGGAAGGCAGTCCTTCGCCCGGCGCCGCGCCGCGCGCGTTTTGCTTGCGCGAGTCGTTCAACAGATAGGTGATATTGAGGAAGGTCTTGTCGCTTAAGACGTTGTTGGCTTTGACGATGGCCTTGTCGTAATCGTCAATGGTCAGAAATGAGTTCAGTCTCTCCGGCTGCAAACCAAGCGACTGCTTCACCGCGTTGATGCCCCCGATGGAGTTCAGGATGAAGGAGGAATACAGTGGCGAGTCCGCTCGCCTCTGCCCCTCGTATCCGAGGAAGTAGAAGCTCTTCTCCTTACGGATGGGGCCGCCCAGCGTCCCTCCGAACTGGTTGAAGCGCAGGGTATCGAAACCCGGAGCGGCGAGCAGGTTCTTGGCATCCAGCTTATTGGTGCGGAAGAACTCGTAGGCCGAGCCGTGCACATCATTCGTGCCTGATTTCGTGATGGTGTTGACGACCGAGCCCAGGTTGCGGCCGGTGTCCGCCGCATACGGGCTCTCCACCACGCGGAATTCCTGCACCCAGTCCTGCGAAGGGCTGATGCGCTGTACACCCGAGATGCTGGTAGTGTAGTCGATGCCGTCGAGGGCGAAGAACGAAGTGTGGCTCTCCCGGACACCGCCGAAACTGAGCTTCAGAACTGTCTCTGTAAAAGGCGACTGCGCACCGACGGCGGTGCTCCTGCCTACGTTCACTGACGGGGTGAGCAGGACGAAGTCAATGAAGTCGCGCCCGGAAATGGGCAGGTCATTGATCTTGGGAGTATCAATCACCTGGCTGACATCGGACTTCTCAGTGTCAATACCCCGGATAACGTCTTGCACTTGCACCTCTTCAGTGACCGTAACGCCCAGGGTGACCACCACAGAGGCGGTCTGTCCCACCGACAGGGAAATCGGTAGCTTCCGCGGAGTGAACCCTTTGGCCACCACCGTCAGTTCATAGTTGCCGGGGGGAATGCCGGGGATCACCGACAGGCCGTGCGATTCGGTGACATCGCTTCGATTGACGCCGGTTTGGGCATTCTTGATCGTAACGGTTGCGCCCGGAATCACGGCACCGGTCTGGTCATTCACCGTCACCTTCAAGGTGGCCAGCTCCTGGCCTAGCGCGTTCCACGACGACAACAGAAACCAAACCACAGCGCCCACTAACCAAACCGAAGTCCGCTTCATGGGGGATCTCTTTCCCGTTAGGACCGGCGTTTGTCCTCT
>WNEY01002019.1_pt1 | contig 14682 bp, 13 predicted proteins | sample 5400531 | NCBI WGS metagenome assembly WNEY01 (sample SAMN13153338, study PRJNA577476) | soil metagenome | isolation source: 200 cm saprolite under Douglas fir tree site 1 | place: USA:California | collected 2015-04-18
ATACCCTTTTCCAATAGGCAGGCACTCACTAATGCGCTGGTCCCAGCTGCACATCCCGACATTGCGCGACGATCCGGCCGACGCCGACGCCGCCAGCCACCGGCTGCTGCTGCGCGGCGGGTTCATCCGCCAGCTCATGGCCGGCCACTACTCGCTGCTGCCGCTCGGGATCCGCGTGCGCACCAGGGTCATCGCCATCATCCGCGAGGAGATGAACCGGATCGGGGCGCAGGAATGCCTGCTGCCGTCCATGCAGCCCGCGCAGATCTGGGAGAAGAGCGGCCGCCTTGAGGTGATGGGGGAGGAGATGTTCCGGCTCACCGATCGCAAGGGCGCGGGCGTCGTCCTCGGGATGACCCACGAGGAGATCTTCACTACGCTGGCGCTCGAGCTGTCGTCCTACCGCGAGCTGCCCCAGTCCTGGTACCAGTTCCAGATCAAGTTCCGTGACGAGCCCCGGCCGAAGAGCGGCCTGATCCGGGTGCGGGAGTTCACGATGAAGGACTCCTACAGCTTCGATCTGGATGAGGCGGGCCTGGATGCCTCATTTGAGGCGCACAGGCAAGCCTACGAGCGGATCTTCGCCCGGCTCGGCATCCCGGCGTTCGGCGCGGAGGCATCCAACGGAACGATGGGCGGCAGCGACTCCATCGAGTTCGTGTGCCCGTCGCAGGCCGGCGAGGACCTGGTCGCGCGCTGCGGCAACTGCGGGTACGCCGCCAATCTGGAGAAGGCGACATCCGCGCTGGCAGCCATTGAGGACGGGCCTGGCCCGCCAGCGCCCGAGCGGCTGCCGACGCCCGGCGTGCGGACGATCGATGACCTGGCGAACAAGCACGGCATCCCGGCGGACCGGCAGATCAAGACGCTGGTCCAGGTCATCGCGGGACAGCCGACCCTGGTCCTGCTGCGCGGCGACCACCCGCTGGCGAAGCAGAAGCTGATCGACGCGACCGGCGGAGTCGAGATCCGCCCGGCTCAGAGCGAGGAGATCAGGGCCGTACTCGGCGCGTCGCCTGGCAGCCTGGGCGCGGTCGGTGTCACGGATCTGCCGGTCATCGCGGACCTGGCGCTGCGGGGACGCACGGACATGGCCACCGGCGCCAACATCGACGACGTGCACCTGACCGGCGTCGATATCGGCCGGGACATCGCCGTCACCAGCTGGGCGGACCTGCGCGAGGTCACGGCCGGCGAGCCGTGCCCGCGCTGCGGCACCGCGCTGGAACTCGTGCAGACGATCGAGGTCGGGCACATCTTCAAGCTCGGCCGCAAGTTCACCACCGCGTTCGGGGTATCCGTCCTCGGCCCTGATGGCGAGCCCATCGTCCCCATCATGGGGTGCTACGGCATCGGCGTGGAGCGGGCGATGGCCGCCATCGCCGAGGTCCATCACGACGACGCGGGACTGACCTGGCCGGTGCAGGTCGCTCCGGCGGAGGTAACGGTGATCCTGCTGACGCCGCGCGACGATGCCGCGCGCGACGCCGCAGACCGGCTGTACCGGGAGCTGCTGGCGGCTGGCGTGGACGTGCTGATCGACGACAGGGACGAGCGGCCGGGGGTCAAGTACAAGGACGCGGAGCTGACCGGGATCCCCTGCCGGGTGAGCGTCGGCAGCCGCGATCTGGCCGACGGGGTCATGGAGATCACCAGCAGGGCGACCGGGGAGAAGGAGCGGGTCCCGGTAGCGGAGGCCGTCGCGTACGTGCGCGACTTCCTGGCCAGGTCAGCGGGCTAGCGGCAGGTGATCACGTCTGCGGGCGTGCGGCGCGGCGGCGAGAGTGCCGCGTCGGACGCGCCGATCGCGATGGCCCGTCGGCTCGCAGCGCCGCCTCGGTGACCCGCCGGCGCCAGGGCTTGCGCCCGCTGTCCGGGACGTCCGCGCAAGTCTGAGGGTAGGTCACCCCGACGAGCCGTTCGTTCTGGCTAGCTAGCGCTGCCCACTGCTGACCGTCGCCCGACATGGCGTCCTCCCGCGATAGCTCCAGCGCCATGTGTCCGGCACCCATATGCCAGCTTGACGCTCTCACTACTTGTGAGACGCGAGCCACGTGGTCCAGACCAGAAATATTGGTAACGAATCGGCAACAACTTCCGGCATCGCCCCGGTCGGCGAACCCGGGCTGCCGGTCAGGCGGGGTCAGAGCCTGGACCAGGCCTCGGTCAGCACGCTGCGCAGGATCTGCTCCATCTCGTCGAAGTGCTCCTGGGTACAGATCAGCGGCGGGGACAGCTGAATGACCGGATCGCCGCGGTCATCGGCACGGCACACCAGGCCGGCGTCGAACAGGGCGTGCGACATGTAGCCGCGCAGCAGCCGTTCTGACTCTTCGTCGGTGAACGTCTCCCTGGTGGCCTTGTCCTTCACCATCTCGATCCCGTAGAAGTACCCGTCACCGCGGACGTCACCGACGATCGGCAGGTCGCTGAGCTTCTCCAGGGTGGCGCGGAACGCGTCCTGCCTCGCACGGACATTGCCGAGCAGGTCTTCCTTCTCGAAGACATCAAGGTTGGCGAGCCCGATCGCGCAGGAGACCGGATGGCCGGCGAAGGTGACGCCGTGCAGGAAGGTGGCCGAGCCCTTGCTGAACGGCTCCATCAGCGCGTCGCTGACCATCATTCCGCCGAGCGGCGCGTACCCCGAGGTCACGCCCTTGGCGAAGGTGATGATGTCCGGCTGGTAGCCATAGCGCTCGCAGCCGAAGTAGTACCCGAGCCGGCCGAAGGCACAGATCACCTCATCGGACACCAGCAGGACGCCGTACCGGTCGCAGATCTGCCTGACTCGCTCGAAGTAGCCGGGCGGCGGCGGGAAGCAGCCGCCGCTGTTCTGCAGGGGCTCGAGCACAACCGCGGCAACCGACTCGGGGCCCTCGCGCAGGATGGCCCGCTCGATCTCGTCAGCTGCCCACCGCCCGAATGCCGTCAGGTCGTGGGCCATGAACTCAGGGGCGCGGTAGAAATTGGTGTTCGGCACGCGCACGCCGCCGGGCGGCAGCGGCTCGAATGGCTGCTTGAGCCCGGCCAGCCCGGTGATGGCCAGCGCGCCCATCGTGGTGCCGTGGTAGGCGATGTCGCGGCTGAGCACCTTGTAGCGGGCGGGCTCGCCGATCGCCTTGAAGTACTGCTTGGCCAGCTTCCACGCCGACTCCACGGCCTCGGAGCCGCTGGTGGTGAAGAACACCCGGTTCAGGTCGCCAGGGGCCAGGTCGGCCAGCCGCTCGGCCAGCTCGATCGCCCGCGGATGGGCGTACGACCAGAGCGGGAAGTAGGCGAGCTCGCTGCCCTGCCGCGCGCCAGCCTCGGCGACCTCAGTGCGGCCGTGCCCGATCTGGCTGACGAACAGCCCGGACAGCCCGTCCAGGTAGCGCTTGCCGTGCTGGTCGAAAACGTACGGGCCCGAGCCGCGCACGATCATCGGCATGTCGCTGTCCGCGAACGTCGACATGCGGGTGAAGTGCAGCCACATGTGCTTCTTGGCTGATGCCTGCCAGGCCGCTGCCTGGGCCGCTGGGTCGTTGGTGTCACGAGAGATGGTCATCTGGTCCCCCAGCTGTAGGTCTGCTTGCGGAGTTTGAGGTACACGAAGGTCTCAGTCGTCGTCACGCTGGGGAAGGACCGCACCCGGCTCAGGATCTCCAGCAGCTGGTCGTCGTCCTCGCAGACGACCTCGATCAGCAGATCGAACGAACCAGCCGTGATCACCACGTAATCGATCTCTTCCATGCCCGCCAGGTGGTCGGCCACCCGCTCAAGGTCGCCGCTGCACCGGACGCCGATCATCGTCTGCCTGCGAAAGCCCAGCGACATCGGGTCGGTCACGGCGACGATCTGCATGGCGCCCATCTCCAGCAGGCGCTGTACCCGCTGGCGCACCGCTGCCTCGGAGAGGCCGACGGCCTTGCCGATCGACGCATACGAGCGCCGCCCGTCCTGCTGGAGCTGCTCGATGATCTGCTTCGAAACATCGTCGAGGACAACGCGAGGGCTGTCCCGCTCCGCTCTGCCGCCCTGGTCCATGCGCAGCCGTCCGGCCAGGGCGAGCGGAGCTACCGGCGTATGAGCCATGCATTGCCTCCTTCGCAAGGCAATCGTGCCACGCAACGGGTATCTGTCAACTGAATCCGCAGGTATCTGCTAATTTGGCGACTGATTTACTTGCACAGTAACGGACCCGTCCGCGTCCTGGCGACCAGGAGGTCAACGTTGACATCGACCGTGTCACGGCTGGCCGCCTGGCGCCAGCTGCGGAACTTCGTGAACGGCGAGTTCGTTCCCGCCCAGGCGGGCCTGACCAGCGACATTGTCGATCCGAGCAGTGGCGAGCCGTACGCGAGGGCCCCGGTTTCCGGCAGCGCTGGGTTCGAGGACTACACCAGGATCAAGCACGTCATGAGCTACCTGGGCTGACTGCGGCATGCCGACACCGGGGGCGAGGTCTCTGGCCGACGCCCGGCCGGCGCCGCACTGGCTGGAGCAGCCGGGGGCTCCTCTGCCCGCGCCCGTGCTGAGTTTGCTGGACGCCGCGCAGGTCCGCGCCGAGCGTCGGGGCATCCAGGTTCGGCGCGAACGTCATACTGAGTGTGCCCCCGGCCTCCTGCCGGGTCCTGCTGGAGGAGGCTGTGCCGTGATCGGCAAGGACGTGCTGGCCACCGCCGTCGCGGTGCCCGTGACTCCCTTCGACGCCGCGGGGGAGATCGACCTGGGCGCGCACGCTGCCCTCCTGGGCCGTCTGGTCAGCGCGGGAATCACGGTCGTCACCCCGAACGGCAACACCGGCGAGTTCTACGCCCTCACCGCCGCTGAGTCGCGCCGACTGGTCGAGTCCACGGTGGCGGCATGACGCCTGCTGGCGGGCAGGACCCGGCGCGGCTGCGCAGTAACGCCTGGTTCGACGGCGACGGGCTGCGGGCGTTCAGCCACCGCACCCGGATGCGCCAGCTGGGCGTGGCCCCCGAGGAGCACCGCGGCAAGCCGGTCATCGCCGTGCTCAACACCTGGTCGGAGCTCAACCCCTGTCACATGCACCTGCGCGAGCGCGCGGGGCAGGTCAAGCGGGGGGTCTGGCAGGCGGGCGGCTTCCCGGCGGAGTTCGGCGTGGCCACCCTGTCGGAGACGTTCCAGAAGCCGACCCCGATGCTGTACCGCAACCTGCTGGCCATGGAGACCGAGGAACTGCTGCGCTCCTACCCGGTGGACGGCGCGGTGCTGCTGGGCGGCTGTGACAAGACCACGCCCGCGCTGCTGATGGGGGCGGCCAGCGCGGGCATCCCGGCCATCTACGTTCCGGCCGGGCCGATGCTGCGCGGCAACTACCGCGGCGGCCCGCTGGGCAGCGGCACCGACCTGTGGAAGTTCTGGGACGAGATGCGGGCGGGCAAGATCGGCGACTGCGAGATGGCCGATCTGGAGTACGGCATCGCCCGCTCGCCCGGCCACTGCATGACCATGGGCACCGCGTCGACCATGACCTCGGCCGCCGAGGCCCTCGGGATGACGCTGCCCGGCGCCGCGTCGATCCCGGCCGTGGACTCGGCCCATCACCGGATGGCGGCGGCCAGCGGCCGCCGCATCGTCGAGATGGTCTGGGAGGGCCTGGTTCCCGCTGACGTGCTCACCCGCGAGGCCTTCGAGGACGCGATCACCACGGTGCTCGCCCTGGGCGGCTCGACCAACGCGGTGATCCATCTCATCGCGATAGCCGGCCGGTGCGGAGTGCCGCTAGCGCTGGCGGACTTCGACGCGATCTCCCGGCGGGTTCCCGTGCTGGCGAATATCCGCCCCAGCGGGGACTACCTGATGGAGGACTTCTACTACGCTGGCGGCCTGCGCGCGCTGCTGGCCAGGCTCGCGGAGGTCCCCGGCGCCTTGCACCCGGGCAGGCTCACCGTGGCCGGCCGGACACTGGGCGAGCAGCTGGAGAACGCCGCAGTGCACAACGACGATGTCATCCGGTCACCAGATCGGGCCCTGGCGGCCGAGGGCGGAATCGCGATACTGCACGGCAACCTCGCGCCGGACGGAGCCGTCATCAAGCACACCGCCGCGGACCCTGGCCTGCTCAGGCACACCGGCCCGGCCGTCGTCTTCGACGGCTACCGGCAGATGCAGGAGCAGATCAACGACCCTGCCCTCGGCGTGACCCCCGACAGCGTGCTCGTGCTGCGCAACTGCGGCCCAAGGGGCGGACCCGGCATGCCCGAGTACGGCATGCTGCCGATACCCGACTACCTGCTGGAACGGGGAGTAAGGGACATGGTGCGGATCTCCGACGCGCGGATGAGCGGGACCAGCTACGGCGCCTGCGTGCTGCATGTGGCGCCCGAGTCCTACGTCGGCGGTCCGCTGGCCCTGGTGCGCACCGGGGACGCGATCACGCTGGACGCCGGCGCCCGGCTGCTGCGGCTGGAAGTGGACGACGCTGAGCTGGACAGCCGCCGGGCCGCCTGGCCGCCGCCGTCGCCGCGGTACGAGCGCGGCTACGGCTGGCTCTACAGCGACCATGTCACCCAGGCCGATCAGGGCTGTGACTTCGGATTCCTGTCCCGGCCGGGTCGCAACCCCGAGCCCGATCCCCGCTGACCGGCTCTGCCCCCAGCGCGGCTGCTGACCGGACCTGCCCCCGGAGCCGGGACCTGCTGACCGGACCTGCCCCCGGAGCCAGGACCTGCTGACCGGACCTGCCCCCGGAGCCGGGGCCATGCTGACCGGACCTGCCCCCGGAGCCGGGGCCATGCTGACTGGCCTCGATAGCGTTGCTGCCATGTCGACGATCCTTATCACCGGCGCGGCGGGCATGATCGGGACGATGCTGCGCCCGCGCCTGGCCCGGCCGGGCCGCACCCTGCGCCTGCTCGACACCACGGCACTGACCGCGGGCGAGGGCGAGGAGGCCATCACCGCCTCGATCACTGATCTTGACGCCATGACGGCTGCCTGCCAGGGCGCCGACGCGGTGATACACCTCGCCGCGATCTCGGCGGAGGCGCCATGGCACCAGATCATCGAGGTCAACATCAACGGCACCTACGCCATCTTCGAGGCGGCCCGCCGGGCCGGGGTGAGCCGGCTGGTCTACGCGTCGTCGAACCATGCCGTCGGATTCACGCCCAGGTCGGCGTTCCCGGTTCCTGACTACGCCTTCCCTGCCCCTGACACCTACTACGGGGTGTCCAAGGCGTCAGGCGAGGCGCTGGCGGCGCTGTATCACCACAGGTATGGCCTGGATGCGATCTGCGTCAGGATCCTGACCTGCGATGACCGCCCGCCGACCGTGCGATCGCTGTCCACCTGGCTGTCACCGGACGACGCCGGGCAGCTGTTCGAGAGCTGCCTGTCAGCGGAGCGTCCCGGATTCCGGGTGATCTTCGGGGTATCAGCGAACACCCGAGGCGGCTGGGTGTCGCTCGCCGAGGCCAAGTCGCTCGGCTACCAGCCCCGTGACGACGCCGAGGCCTATGCCGCCGAGGTCTTCGCCAGGCAGGGCGAGCTGGAGCCCGATGACCCGGTGCTGAGATATCTCGGCGGTGAGTACACCCTGCCGGACCTGGACGCAGGCCGGCTGTCGTGACCGGCGCGCGCGCATCAGGGACGCCCTAGTGCTGGTGTCGGCGAACCTCTACCCATGGGACGTGGACGGCGATCGGCTCGCGGCGGGCCGGATCGCGGCAAGGAGGAGCATGACCTGCTCGCACCTCACCGGCGCGATCCAGCTGCCCGACGGGTGCTGGATCCGCGGCCGTGGCCTGAGCCGTCCCGCACCCGCGGGCGCGTCTCCTGACTATGGCCTCTACCTGGGCAGCCAGCGGCTGCGGCGCCGCCACGAGCGCCGGCTGCCCTGGCCGCAGCACTGGATCGACTGGCCCGATTTCCGGCTGCCCCGCGATCGCGACGACGCGGTCGAGCAGATCAGGGCACTGCATGAGGACGCGCGGGCCGGCCGCCAGGTCGAGGTGGCGTGCGGCGCGGGCATCGGCCGCACCGGCACGGTCATCGCCTGCCTCGCCGTTCTGGCCGGGCTCGCCCCCGGCGACGCCGTCATCTGGGCGCGAGCGAATTACCACCACCGCGCGGCCGAGACACCGTGGCAGCGCACCTGGGTGCTGCGCTTCCCCTCCCGGTAGCCGGTAGTCTCGCTTGCCCTGGAGGGCTGGGTCATTTGGCGAGCCAGGCATCGAGAGGCAGACTGACCTCATGTCGGCAAGCGGCATCGGCGCGCGAAGGGGCGAGCTATGAGTCAGTCGGGCGATGCGGGGCACGCGCAGCACGAATCCAGGCCAGCCAGGCACGTGACGCACTGGATCGGCGGCAAGCCGTGGACCGGCGCCGCCCCGGCGCAGCGTGGTGACATCTACAACCCGGCGACCGGGCACGTCGCGGGGACCGTGGACTTCGCGTCCGCCGCCGAGGTCAGTGCGGCTGTGCAGGCCGCCGCATCCGCCTTCCCGGCCTGGCGGGAGACGTCGCTGACCAAGCGGGCATCGGTGATGTTCGCGTTCCGCGAGCTGATCCGCTCCCGGCACGCCGAGCTGGCCGCGCTGATCAGCGCCGAGCACGGGAAGGTCGCCTCGGACGCGGCCGGCGAGGTGGCCCGCGGCCTGGAGGTAGTCGAGTTCGCCTGCGGGATCCCGCACCTGCTCAAGGGCGGATTCTCGGAGAACGTCTCCACGGGAGTGGACGCGTACTCGATCCGGCAGCCGCTCGGCGTGGTAGCCGGCATCACCCCGTTCAACTTCCCGGCCATGGTGCCGATGTGGATGTTCCCGATCGCGCTGGCGTGCGGCAATGCCTTCGTGCTCAAGCCCTCGGAGAAGGACCCGTCGGCGTCGGTGCTGCTGGCCGAGATGCTCGCCGAGGCCGGCCTGCCCGACGGCGTGTTCAACGTCGTGCACGGCGGCAAGGAGGCGGTCGACGCGCTGCTGACTCACCCCGGCGTGCGCGCGGTCAGCTTCGTGGGATCGACGCCGGTAGCCCGTTATGTGTCGGAAACCGGGACAGCCGCCGGCAAGCGGGTGCAGGCTCTCGGCGGCGCGAAAAACCACATGGTGGTGCTGCCCGACGCCGACCTTGACCTGGCTGCTGATGCTGCCGTGTCGGCGGGCTTCGGCTCCGCGGGGGAACGGTGCATGGCGATCTCGGTGCTGGTAGCCGTCGACCCGGTCGGCGACGAGCTGATCGCGAAGATCCGCGAGCGGGTGGCGCGGCTGCGGGTAGGACCCGGTGACGACGAGGGATCCGAGATGGGGCCGCTGATCACCCGCGCGCACCGGGACAAGGTGGCGTCCTACCTGGATTCGGGCGTCCGCGAGGGCGCGGTGCTGGCCATCGACGGCCGCGGCCATCCGGTCACCGGCGGCTCGGCGGACGGCTTCTGGCTCGGCCCGAGCGTGCTGGACTACGTCACGCCGCAGATGGGCTGCTACGCCGACGAGATCTTCGGCCCGGTGCTGTCGGTGGTGCGAGCGCCGACCTATGACGACGCGCTGGGGGTGGTGAGCGGGAACCCGTACGGCAACGGCACGGCGATCTTCACCAACGACGGGGGAGCGGCCCGCAGGTACACCCACGAGGTAGAGGTCGGCATGGTCGGGATCAACGTGCCGATCCCGGTGCCGATGGCGTTCTACTCCTTCGGCGGCTGGAAAGCGTCCCTGTTCGGCGACACGCACGTGCACGGCACCGAGGGCGTGCACTTCTACACCCGCGGCAAGGCCGTCACCTCGCGCTGGCTGGATCCCAGCCACGGCGGCGTGAACCTGGGCTTCCCGGTCAACCAGTAGCTTGGAGCGGGACATTTCTATGAGGAGGCAGTCATGAGTGACCACACACCCGATCCCGCCCGCGGCGCCAGGGTCGTGGCGATGGACCGGGCGCATGTGTTCCACTCATGGGCGGCGCAGAAGTCGCTGCAGCCGCTGGCGATCGCTGCCGCCGAGGGCTGCTGGTTCTGGGATTACGACGGCAAGCGGTACCTGGACTTCTCCAGCCAGCTGATCAACACCAACATCGGGCACCAGCACCCGAAGGTCACCGCGGCGATCGCGGCGCAGGCGGCCACGCTCGCGACGATAGCCCCGCAGCACGCCAACGAGGCCCGCGGCGAGGCGGCGACGCGGATCGCCGCCCTGGCGCCGGACGGCCTGGAGAAGGTGTTCTTCACCAACGGCGGCGCGGACGCGATCGAGAACGCCATCCGGATGGCACGGCTGCATACCGGCCGCGCCAAGGTGCTCAGCTTCTACCGCTCCTACCACGGCAACACCGGAGCGGCGATCAATGCCACCGGCGATCCGCGCCGCTGGCCGAACGAGTTCGCGACCGGGCATGTGCACTTCTTCGGGCCGCACCTGTACCGGACGCCGTTCTGGGCGCAGACGCCGGAGCAGGAGAGCGAGCGCGCGCTGCAGCACCTGGAGCAGGTGATCCAGTACGAGGGGCCGTCCACGATCGCGGCCCTCCTGCTGGAGACCGTCGTCGGGACCGCCGGGGTGCTGGTCCCGCCGCCCGGCTACCTGGCTGGCGTGCGAGCGCTGTGCGACAAGCACGGCATCGTCTACATCGCCGATGAGGTGATGTGCGGATTTGGCCGGACGGGCACCTGGTTCGCGTTCGAGCATTTCGGCGTGGTGCCGGACCTGATCACCTTCGCCAAGGGCTCGAACTCCGGTTACGTGCCGGTGGGCGGGGTCATCATCTCCGACGAGATAGCGGCGACCTTCGATGACCGCGTCTTCCCCGGCGGGCTGACCTACTCAGGGCACCCGCTGGCCTGCGCGTCGGTGGTGGCGACCATCGACGCGATGAAGGACGAAGGCATCCTGGAGAATGCCGCGGCGATCGGGGCTGACGTGCTCGGCCCTGGACTGCGCGAGCTCGCGGAACGGCATCCGGTGATCGGCGAGGTGCGCGGGCTCGGCGTGTTCTGGGCGCTGGACCTGGTCTCCGACCGCCAGACGCGCGCCATGCTGGCGCCCTACGGCGGCTCGTCCGAGGCGATGACCGCGCTGATGGCACAGTGCCGCGCCCGCGGCCTGATGCCGTTCATTAACTACAACCGGCTGCACGTCGTGCCGCCGTGCATCGTCTCGGAGTCCGAGGCCAAGGAGGGCCTGGGGATCCTGGACGAGGTCTTCACCGTCATCGACGCCTACTACCAGGGCAGCTGACGGCCCGGAGCAGCGGTGGCCGGCCCTGGGGCCCCGGTCCGGGTCTGGGCTTAGTGACGTCGTACGGGCCGCGCGAGCCCCGCGCGGCTGCTGGTGCTAGGCCGGGGTGGTCAGCTGCGCGCTGAGGAAGCTCAGCTTGCGAGGGTCTCCGATAACGTGGATCGCCTGGATGGACTCGCCGGCCATGGTGAAGACCAGCACGCCGGCGAGCTCGCGGCTGATGAAGGCGAGCACGGCGGGCTGACCGCCGACCGGGTGGGATACCAGCGTGGCGCCCTGGCCCCAGAACCGCAGCAGGTTCCGCGCCACGTGCTCCGCGCCGGTCACGACCCCCGGCTGCGCCACGGCGTCAGGACCGAGATCAACATCGCCCCAGGCATCGGGGGCGAGCACCTCGAGCAAGCCGCTGAGGTCGCCGCTGGAGCATGCGGCAATGAACTTCTCGGTGACCAGCCGATGCTCGGCGGAAGCGATGTCAAAGCGCGCGCTGCCCGGGCCCGCGGCTATCTTCTGCCTGGCCCGCCTGGCCAGCTGCCGGCACGCCGGGACGGTCCGGCCGACCGTCTCGGCCACGGCGTCAAAGGGCATGCGGAAGATGTCATGCAGGACGAGGACGACCCGCTCGGCCGGGCTGAGCTGCTGCAGCACGACCAGCAGGGCGAGCCTGACCCCGTCGTCGAAGGTGACCCGGTCGGCGGGATCAGCCAGGGCCTGCTCGGGCGGCGGCGCGACGAACTCGATCTCGGTGGCGTCGTGCGCCCGTTCCCGGCGGGACCGCGCGGACCTGATCTGATCCAGGCAGAGCCGGCTGGTGACCACGATCAGCCAGCCGCGCTCGTTCTCGATGTCGCCGAGGTCGGCCTGCATCAGCCGGGAAAACGCGTCCTGCACGATGTCCTCGGCTGCGCCGATGTCCCCGAGCATCCGGAACGCGAGGTCAACAAGGTACGGGCGGTGCAGCTGGTACGCCTGGCTGATCGTGTCGCGGTCCTGTGCCCCGTTCATGCCGGATCCTCCCTCGGCCCGGCGCAGGCCGGGTGAACTGGCCGGCTCGACGCCATGCCTCTTCCTACCTGACGGCACAGCACGGCGAATAGTGACATCGCCCGCAGCCGGGCTCCCGGCGTCACTTTTCCGCTTCGCGTGCCGTCCTTGCCTGTGACGTGCCGCAGCCGTCCCTGGCGTGGCAGTCCAGCACTGAAGGGGGATTCATGACCCGCATACCGAGCCACACCATCGAGGACGCCGCGCAGGCCGCGCGGCCGCTGCTCGCGGAGATGGTCCAGTTCTCGCCCACCGGACAGCTGCTGAACCTGCATGCGCAGATGGCACACGCGCCGGCTGTCCTCGAGGCGTACGTGTCGATCAGGAGGGCGACTGCCCGGCACGGGACGCTCGAGGCGCCCATCCGCTCCGCGCTCATGCTCGCGGCGGCGGTGCACGACGGCAGCCAGTACGCGATGGCCATCATCTCCACGCTCGCGCTGCGGGCGGGCTGGCGCCCGGATCAGGTGGCGGCGCTGCTCGCGGGCGAGGACCTCGGCGACGAGCGGACCGACACGCTGATCGGCGTGGTCAGGGAGGCCGCGGCCAGCTCCGGGCACGTCAGCGACCCGACCTGGGCCCGCGCGATCGGAAGCGGCTGGACGGACGAGCAGCTGGCCGAGGCCTTCGGCTACCTGGGCCTGACCGTCTTCACCTCCTACTTCCTCAACTACGCGGGGACCGAGCTGGACATTCCGGCCGGCCTGCCCGCCGCCGAGTCGGCCGGCGTCAGCCAGCCCGCCGCCACCAGCGGCGCGGCGAGCTGACATGGAACTGGTCCAGAGCCGGATCGTGACCGACGACGTCGAGGGGCTGGCAGCGTTCTACGCCGCCCTGGTCGGGACGTCGGTGGCGCTCAACGAGTACTACGTCGAGGTGCAGGCGGGCCCGATGTCGGTCGGGTTCTCCAAGCGCCGTTTCACCGAGTACGACGACGCGGTCCGGCCAGGCAGCCCGCCTCACGGCGACGAGGTCATCCTCGACTTCCTGGTGGACGACGTGGACGCGGAGTACTGCCGCGTCACCGCGCTAGGCGTCGACTGGGTCATGCCGCCGACGACCCAGCCCTGGGGGACTCGCTCGATGATCTTCCGGGATCCCGAGGGGAACCTGGTCAACGTGTTCTCGCGCAGGTAACCAGCCGTCACTTCTGCCTGACGCCGTGACAGCAGCTGCCACGGCGCCAGCCCACTATGCCCATCTCAAGGGAGGAACATTCCCATGGCTTCCGATACCACCGTGGCCGGGCCGGGTGCCGGTCAGCACGACGCTGCCGTTCCGGCCGGATCCCGGCACCCGGGGCTCGCCCTCGTGGTGATCTCCATGGCCCAGCTGATGCTGGTGCTCGACGAACTGATCGTCAACACGGCCCTGCCGCACATCCAGCGGGCACTGCACTTTTCCGGCACTGGCCTGGAATGGGTGGTGACCGGATATGCCGTCACATTCGGCGGGCTACTGCTGCTCGGCGGGCGAGCAGGCGACATTCTCGGCCGGAGACGGATGTTCGGCGCTGGGATTGCGTTCTTTACTCTTGCGTCCTTGCTCGGCGGCCTCGCCACCAGCTCGTGGCTGCTGATCGCGGCGCGGGTCCTGCAGGGCGTCGGCGCGGCGCTGGCGGCGCCCGCCGGACTGTCGCTGATCGCGGTGACCTTCCCTGAGGGAAAACTCCGCACCCGCGCGCTGGGCATGTACGCGGCGATGACCGGCCTGGGCGGTGGCGTCGGCGTGGTGGCCGGCGGGCTCCTCACCACTTATGCGTCCTGGCGGTGGGTGTTCTTCGTCAACGTGCCGATCGGCCTGCTGCTGGTATTCGGGACCCGGTTCGCGATCCCGGAGTCGCAGCGGTATCCCCGGCGGTGGGACCTGCCCGGTGCCGTCACGGGCACGGCCGGGTTCGCGCTGCTCATCTACGGCCTCACCCGCGGCGCGACCGGGCCTGATGGCATCTCGCACTGGGGAGATCGAGCCACCATCGTGGCCCTGGCCGGGGCCGCCGCGGCGATCATCGCCTTCGTTGTCATCGAAGCGCGGTCCCGCCAGCCGTTGCTGCCATTGTGGATCTTCGCCAGCAGGAACCGTAGCGGCGTCTACCTGATCCTGCTCTGCCTGGCCTCGGCCTTCTTCGGCATGTTCTTCTTCCTCACGCTGTTCACTCAGGTCGTCTGGGGGTACAGCGCGCTGCGCGGCGGTCTTGCGTACCTGCCGTTCGTCGGCAGCTTCGTGGTCGTGGCCGGGATCACCACCCAGCTGGTCCCGCGGTTCGGCGCACGGGTCCCCATGACCATCGGCGCCGTGCTCGCCCCGGCGGGAATGTTCTGGCTGGCTGGCGTTCATCAGCACAGCCACTACCTGACCGGCGTCGGCCTGCCGCTGATCGTCTTCGCCGCGGCCGCCGGGCTGATCTTCGTCCCGCTCACGATGGCCCTGGTCGCCGGGATCGCCGACGAGCATCAGGGAGTGGCCTCCA
>WNEY01002021.1_pt1 | contig 14677 bp, 14 predicted proteins | sample 5400531 | NCBI WGS metagenome assembly WNEY01 (sample SAMN13153338, study PRJNA577476) | soil metagenome | isolation source: 200 cm saprolite under Douglas fir tree site 1 | place: USA:California | collected 2015-04-18
AAATATCTTTCGTGGCTGGCCGATAGCGTCACGAAGACGCGCAGAAAACGCAAATAGCGCTCGCTATTCGTAGCCGCGCGTCAGCCCAAAAAAGGTAACTCGAGCTAGACGTAAAGCAGCGCCTGGTCGAGGTCGGCGATGATGTCTTCGACGTCTTCGATGCCGACGGACAAGCGGACCAGGCCTTCGGTGATGCCCACGCGATCCTGAACCTCCTTGGGCATGGAGGCGTGGGTCATCATCGCCGGAAGCGAAATCAAAGTTTCGACGCCACCGAGGCTTTCCGCCAGAGAGCAAAGCTTGACGTGATTGAGGAATCGCCGCGCGGCTTCCAGCGATCCTACGTCGAAGGAGAGCATGGCGCCGGGGCCCTTCTGCTGGCGGCGGGCCACTTCGTGTTGTGGATGAGACGGCAGGCCGGGGTAGAAGACCTTTTTAATTTTGGGATGCGCGTCGAGATGGCGCGCCACGGTGATGCCGTTGGCGTTGTGCTGCAACATGCGAACCGCCAGCGTCTTGATGCCGCGTGAAACGAGGAAGCAATCCATGGGAGACAGGCCCGTGCCCGCGGAGCGCTGAATGAAATAAATTTTTTCCGCATCCTCGGGACGCGTGAGTACCACGGCCCCACCGGTGGAATCGCTGTGGCCGTTCAAATACTTCGTCATGGAATGAACCACGATGTGCGCGCCAAGTTCGATGGGACGCTGCAAATAAGGACTTAGAAATGTGTTATCGACCACGATCGAGAGGTTGCGCTCGTTGGCCAGCTTGGAAACCGCCGCGATATCGGTGACGCTGAGCGTGGGGTTGGCCGGCGTCTCGATGTACAGCATTTTCGTGTTAGGGCGCAACGCGGTGCGCACGAAATCGGGCACAGAAGTGTCCACGAAGCTGAATTCCAGTCCGAAGTGCACGAGGAGTTGCGTGGAAAGGCGGAATACGCCACCGTAAACCGCTTCGGAGAGGACCACGTGATCGCCCGGGCGCAGCAGCCGGAAAACCGCGTCGATTCCCGCCATACCGGAAGAAAAAACGTAGGCGCTGTGGCCGCCTTCCAGTTTGGCAACCGTGCGTTCCAGGGCTTTGCGGTTCGGGTGGTTCGTTCGCGCGTAATCGTAGCCTTTGTTTTTGCCCAGCTCTTCGTTGACGTACGTGGAGGTTTGATAGATGGGCGCGACAATGGCCCCGGTGGCGGGATCGGGCTCCTGCCCGACATGAATGGCGTTGGTGGCAAAACCCATTGTGCTCTCCTTGCGATTCCCGTTCTGATCGTGATGCAGTCAGTTTGACGTCCGGCGCTGACCGTTCGGGGTGGATTTCATTCTTGAAGCGTCCCCATCTTGCCCGTTGAGCAGTTTCTTGAGAACTTACAGGAGCCGTATTGATGAGTCAAATGGCCCTTGCTCGTGGTTTCCACGGCAGAGCAGAGCGGGGGCAGCACCCCGGGTGGAAGCGGCATCCAATCTTAACGTCGCGAGACTTGACCCGGCCTGCTGTTCCGTAGACCATGGAGTACAGCGATTTATGAAATTCTCGACGAAGTTTTTTGCGTGCGTGTGCATCGCTGCATGCTCGGTGGTTGCCCGCGGAGTGGCCGCCCAGAATTCACCGGCATCGCCATCCAAACCGCAGACTCCGATCCCCGCGAGCGATGTACAGTCGCGGATCACCATTGAAGTGACCGGCGGCGAGAAGAGCGTTCCCGTTGAGAACGCCAGCGTGTACGTGAAATTTATCGAAGAGCACTCGCTGAAGAAGGACAAGAAGCTGGAAATGAACGTAAAGACCAGCCGCGATGGCATCGCGCACGTGCCCAACGCGCCGATGGGGAGAGTTTTGGTTCAAGTTGTCGCCGAAGGGTGGAAAACTTACGGACACTGGCTCGACATCACTGATCCAAAGCAGACGATCAAGGTGCATCTCGAGAGGCCGCCGAAGTGGTACTGAAAGAAATCCGCGGCCAATCGTTAAGAATCAACAGCTTAGGAAATACTGACGAAAACATTTGCTCACGATTCAGTGCTTGAACTCTTCGAGCGAATTATTTTCCCGTTATCGCAGGATTCTTCGACGCATGAAGGTGCGTGTGAAAAACAACGTTGCACTCAAATGGTGCAAAGTGGAGAAGAGTGTTGAAGGGCGAGAAGTTAGCAGTGCGCGGGCAGGGGATTTCCACAACGTTATCAACATTTGTGTTGAAATCTTAACGTGGAGGAAATATTTTTTGCGAACTTCGGCACGCGTCTTGCCCTGTGGCCCGATACGGTACTTTTGACCGATACGAAACACAGATGTTAGAGTACAAATCTGGCTGCGCGCGATGACGGAAACCTACGACGGACCATTTTCCCTTCTGCAAATGTTCTGGGGCAGTATCACCGCCCGGCCGCTGCGCAGCTTTCTGAGCGTGATTGCCATCGCCATCCAGGTGATTCTCGTTCTGATGATTGTTGGTCTCACGTCCGGCGTGATTTCCGAATGGGGAAAGCGCGTCGAGGGCGTCGGTGCGGATATCCTGGTTCAGCCGCCAAACTCCTCGATTTTTTTCGCATTCTTAAGTGTCGGGATGCAGGAGCCGCTCGGCGAAAAAATCGCCGCGTTGAGCGGCGTCGATGAGGTAGCGCCAACCGTCATCCTCACGGAACCAAAAAACTTAGTGATGGTCTACGGGATAGATTACAAGCGCTTCAACGCCCTGAGCAAAGGTTTCCTGTTCCGCGCTGGCAGGTCGTTCGAAGGGCCGGACGAGGTGATCGCCGACGACATCATCGCGCAAACCCGCCACCTGAAGGTCGGTAGCCAGGTCGAGCTGTTAAATCATTGGTTTACAGTCTGCGGGATCGTCGCGCACGGAAAAGGCGCGCGATACTTCATTCCCATTCGCACCGCGCAGGAGATCGCCGGTGCGGAGAGGCGCGTTTCGATGTTTTATGTGAGAAGCAAAGGAGATACGGAAGCCACCCGCGCACAAATTCTTCAGTTGATGCCGGAGTACAGCGTCCGCTCCTTGTCGGAATACATGACTCTGATGAATTCGTCGAACTTGCCGCAGTTGCGACCCTTCACGCGCACGATGGTGGCCCTGGGAATCGTGGTGAGCTTCCTCGTGGTCCTCTTGAATATGCACACCATGGTGATGGAGCGCACACGCGAGATCGGCATTCTGAAAGCGCTGGGTTTTTCCAGGCTCGACGTCGTCCAGATGCTGTTGGGCGAGACCCTCATCCTTACGTTGATGGGCACCGGTTTGGGAATAGCGCTTACTTTCCTGATGCAGGCAATTTTGAAGCAGGTAAATCCAGGCTTAACGATTCTGATTTCCCCAGCGTGGGTTTTTTCCGCAATCATGCTCGCGCTCGTGGGCGCCGCCACTGGCGCAGTCTACCCCGCGCTCCGCGCCGCCAGCTACGACCCGGTTGTCGCTCTCGCTTACGAGTGACCCTGACCTATTATTGATGAACTAGATGGAACTTCGTGGGAGAAAGAGAAATGGCCCCTTCCCGGGACAAGCACTATCAAGCCCGGATTCTGGAGCGCCGGGACCTTTCGCCGGATCTCTGGATCATTCGAATCGACCCCGGCGGACCGTTCGAATTCCGCGCCGGGCAGTACGCAACCCTGGGCGTTGAGCACGAAGGAAAGCGCATCGAAAGAGCCTACTCCATCGTTTCATCGCCTTATGAAGAGTCGCTCGAATTTTTCCTCGAGTTGGTCCCGCAAGGGGATCTAACGCCGGATCTTTTCAAGCTGAACAAAGGCGACGCGCTGCTGTGCAGAAAAATCGCCAAGGGGCGCTTCACGCTGGATTTGCGCAGCGGGCGGACGCACCACCTCTTGGTCTCCACGGTGACGGGGATTGCTCCGTTTGTGAGTTACGTTCGAACGATTTATCGAGATTGGAAAAATGGCGGCAGCCCCATGCCCGGCAACCACAAGCTATATTGCCTGCAGGGTGCGAGCCGTTCCTGGGAATTCGGCTACCGCGAAGAATTGGAACGCTATTCGAACGAAGTGCCGTGGTTCAAATATGTGACCACGGTGAGCCGGCCGTGGGAGGATTCGAATTGGAAGGGCGAGACCGGGCGCGTGGATGACGTGCTGCGTAAATACGCAGATGCCTGGGGCCTCCGGCCGGAGGCGACCACGGCTTATCTGTGCGGCAATCCGAACATGGTCGAACAAACCCGCGGCATCCTGCAGCGCGCGGGCTGGAAGAAGGATGCGATGTTCGATGAAGTCTATTATGTTCAGGGAAAGAGCGGCGTGGCCGATGCCGCTGAAGCTGCTTCGCCTTGATTCATCGCGACTTGATTTATTTCTAGTTCCAGCTGAAAGCAAGTTTTCATTCGCGGAGGCCGCAATTCCCAAGATTTTTGAATCCGCGGCGCGTCACTTTTCTGCATTTATAAGGGCGTTCAAGTCTTTTCAGCACAAATCGAAAACTACGCGCCTGGGGCGTGCTCCTCGAGTTGGCTGGTTATGTCTTCGATGGCGGACAAGGGGCAAAGAACGTAAACTTTTTGGTCCGGGGCGTCGACGTCAATCTGCAATTTGCCCTGGTGCGTGCGCATCCGAACGTGCTGGTCGTTATCATCAATCTGAACGAATTCCGCATCGGGATACTTTTTCAATTCTTTGACGAAGGCGTGGAGGATGGGCAGGGCTTCGCGAGCCTGCTCGGAGGCATCGCGCATGTGCTTGCTTGGGACGAAATGCATGGCCATGGGGATGGCCGCGGCGGGAACCCACATGTGAACGTGGGAGCCGCCGGAGCGGAATTCGTCGACATCGATGCGGATGAGGCCTTCGCGCATGGTATAGGCGCCCGCGAGTATGAGTGTACCGCCAAGTCCGAGAGCTGCTTTCGCGAGTAGCATCATGCGTGCCTCCAGCTGGGCGAAGATGGCGGCGTGAAGCCGCCTCTACAAAACCTTTCAGTCCGTGACATTTTTGGAATCGAGCCAGACACGGACGGTGTTTTCATGATCCTTCACGGAGACGAGTTCAGTATCGCCCTGCGCGGATAAGGCGTGAAGCGCGGCTACGAGGTCCAATTCATCTGTGCCGGCGGAAAAGAGTGCATCGATGACTTTCATGGGGACCTTGATCTCGATCTCGGACTTCTTGGAATTCTCCTTGTCGAGGACATGAACGATCAGGTGGTTGTTCAGCTTGGCGACGCGAACGTCGCAATCGTTGCTCTGCACGGTGACGAACTCGCCGTCCTTCGTGGTGCGGATGGCTTCGACGAGGGCGCGGAGATCGACGTCACTGACGTGGGCGTCGTCGATCCTGACCTTGCCGTCGTGGAGGCGATGTTTGTTGATGGCGGGGAGAACTTTTTCAGCCAGTTCGAGCGGGACGTTGACGCGGACGGTTTCGCCTTTGGCGTCGGAACTGATGACGCGGACGTGCAGCCAACGGTCCTTGGAGACGGATGCCGTTGATTGAGAGGGGCTTGCCGGAGCGGCGGTAGATTGCGCGAGTGCGCCGGGCGGCGAAAAGACGAGAACGGCGGTGGCGACGAGAGCGGTTTTGGCGAAGAAACCCCTGTTACGGTCGGACATGACTGGAAGCCTCCTGGCCGGCCGAGGGGCCGGTTCTTGGAGATAGGTACGAGAGGGGAGGAAGGAAAGTTTCCCGGAAAGAAAGGGGGATAGTGGGCTGCGGGAAGTGGATAGTGACAAAGGATCGCCGTGGCAAGGGGGAGAGTCAGGTGAGGGGGTACACGAGTCTGTGTGGGTACTCGGTTTTTGTTCGTCGCGACCACAACATATTGTGAGAGAGTGGTTGGCCGCGCACAATTTGTGGCCACGACTTGTAGTTGCTACACAGACTCGTACACCCCCCATTACATGCATGAATTTGAAAACAAAGGGTTTGCAAAATGAGCCCACGTAAGTGCGTGAAAACAAAGGTGGATGCGCAGCGGGGGATGAGTTCCAGAATGGGAATTTTGGGTACACACCCGGCAGTTCTCGTAAGAGTGGCAAACAAAGGAGTTGCAGGGTACGGAACTTGGAAGAGGGTACGGAAAACCGGAGATAGGGGAAGTAAAGGAGGTAGACGAAGTAAAGGAGGCGGAGCGGAAAACACAGAAGGCGCGGGACTTAGCGAGCTGGCGGGTGTGGCATTGCTTATTCGCTCGGAATGGTAGCACGAAAATTTAACTTTGTCAAGAAATAACTCAGAAGTACTGGGACTAAGGCAAGGAAAAAACAAAGTCAAGAACTCCACACGTAAACCCGACGCATTGGGCACTCAAGTTCGTATCAGGATTTGTTGTGCTGGCCACGCGCCCGCTCATTCTTTATTGATTGTAGTTCGCTCCGGTTGTACTCATGCTCGCCAACGGATAGAATTCCACAGGAGGGACGCCATTGATGGGTCTCCCGACACCATGAATCAGGCATTCCGTCTCTCCATTGCAATCCCAGTCCACAATGAGGAATCTGTTCTTCCTGAACTCCTGCGCCGAATGCGGGCCGCCCTGGACCAGGTGCCCGGCGGCCCCCACGAGATTATATTGGTGGACGACGGCAGCACCGACCGCACATTCCCGATCCTCGAAGAAGCGACAAAGCAGGACTCACGCATCCTGGCCATTTCGCTTTCGCGCAATTTTGGCCATCAGGCGGCGCTCACCGCCGCCCTTGATCACGTGACTGGAGATGCCACCGTGGTGATGGACGGTGATTTGCAGGACGTACCCGAAGTCATACCCCAATTCGTCGCGCGCTACGAGCAAGGATATGACGTCGTCTACGCTCAGCGCATTCGTCGCAAGGAACCGTGGTTACTGCGCCTTTGCTACTTTGTCTTCTATCGGCTGATGGCCAGCCTCTCCGATATCCGTTTGCCGCTAGACTCAGGAGATTTCGGGTTGATGTCGCGGCGCGTCATCGAGCAAGTTCGCCTGATGCCGGAGCATCACCGCTACTTGCGCGGCATGCGCAGCTGGGTGGGGTTCCGGCAGATAGGAATTCCGGTCGAGCGGGCAGAGCGACATTCCGGGAAGAGCAAGTACAGTTTGCTGGGGCTATTGAAGCTCGCGACGGACGGGATTTTCGCGTTCTCGATCGTGCCTATACGGGCGGCGGCGCTGGCGGGGGCCTTCGTGATGCTGCTCTCCTTCGTATATGTGCTGTATGCGCTGTATGCCAAACTCTTTCAGCACATCTCTCCTCAGGGCTTCACTGGGCTACTTGTTGCGGTGATTTTTCTGTCCGGCATCGTGCTGTTTTTTCTGGGAGTAATCGGTGAGTATGTCGGCCGGATTTACGAGGAGACCAAGGGCCGCCCGCAGTACATCATCGGGAGGGTGGCCGGGCGAACGGGGGCCGGAACCGGTGATAGAGCCAGTGAAATATCCGCAGGGGAACGAACGCGGGACCGGTAGTTTCCTCGCGGCTCGAAAGAGCCGCGGCGATTTTTCAGCGAATTCGAGTTCCGAGGCTTGATTCTTGAGAAAAATAGAATATTTGTCTCCACCGGCTCCTGTCAGCATGACCGATGGCTATTTTGAGCTCGCTTCGCTCGATCATTTCTGGGTGCGCAGACGCTTTGAGGTATTCCAGCAATTGGCTGGCAATCTAATTTCAGGAGCCCGAGAGATCGCTGAATTCGGCTGTGGCCACGGAATTCTGCAGCGGCAAATCGAGGAAGCGTATGGCCGGGAAGTTACGGGATTCGACCTAAATGAAAATGGACTGAAACACAACCTCAGCCGGTCCAGTAAGGTATGTTGTTACGATGTTTTTCAAATGGAGCCAACGCTGCGTGAGCGCTATGACCTAATCTTTCTATGGGACGTTCTGGAGCACATCGCTGATGAAGATCGATTCTTGAAAGCACTGGTGTTTCACTTAGCTCCCAGCGGGACGGTGGTCCTGAATGTGCCCGCGGGCCAGTGGGCCTTTTCGTCGTATGACGAAGCAGCCGGCCACGTTCGCCGTTACTCGATCGGTATGCTGCGAGAGACCGTCCGTCGCAACCAACTTGAATTCAATCTATGGAGTTACTGGGGGTTGCCTTTAGTGCCGACCTTGCTGCTCCGGAAGTTCTGGCTCAGGGGCACCCATGACCAGCGCAAGATTTATTCTGCCGGGTTCGGAATGCGGTCTGCGACTATCAACGAAGTCATGGGCGTTGTTTCCAAGTGTGAAGTGATCCCGCAAATGTTTATGGGTACGTCGCTGATGGGGGTTTTTCAAGTGGTGGAAAAACGAAGTATGTAAGCTCATCGTTCCGAACGAGAGATGTCCTCCATATCGACGAGATAGACTTTCACGTTCTGGTCGGCCACCACGGTGCGCAGCGAATAACCTTCCCGGACGAGCCGAGTGGGCCACCAGTCGAAGGGCCCACCTCTCGAATATAAAAGAAATATACGATGCTCTGATACAAAATCTGAGAAGTCATACACTTGAAGGGGCGAGTACGATTTGAGGACCAGCAAACTTTTTTCGACACTGTCGTTCCCTTGATAGGTAACGGATCCTACGGGGTCAACGACGCTCACAAAGTGCCGCGCCTGGTCTGGCAAGGCGTAGTACGCCATCGGTAGATAATCCAATCCGTCGGATACGACCACGGGTAAGTCCCGATAGCGAGTTAAGCTGTTCAAGATACGCTCGAGATCCTCCGCTGGAGAGTGGACGGCAGCCAAGTGACCGCGGTGCGTGACCCAAAATGACCGCTCCTGAAAAGACACGACAGAAAAAACAAAGACGGCGAAGATCGTCACGCCTTTGCGGCCTGACCAGTGCAGAAGGTATCCGCAAGCCATCACTATGCCCAGCACGCTTGGAAGCGCGTAACGGTTGATCATCATCCCGTGGCCGATTTTCGTTGCGGCAAAACCAATGAACGGCAGCGCTAGAAATACCAAGGCGAGCACCGGCTCGTGGGAAGAAGTGTCCGCCGCATAATTTGAAGCCATGCTGGGCCAAATGAGAGCCATTAAGATAAACACCGATAAAACAGCCGCGATGCCGATACCGATGGGCGTCGAGGTGTGAAAAAACCAGCCGTAAATTGGCGTGATGTTAGCGATGGCGGGCGGCGCCCACGGATGCGCGCCATAATATGCTTTGAATTGAGTCAGCAAGGGCCAAAAAACCACCAAGGGCAGAAAACCGCATATCAACGCGAGCCACACCTTCAAGCGAAACTGCCTTGTTCTGAGAAGGAATGCCCCCTCGGCAGCGCAAAAGGGCACAATTGAGAAAATCGCGTAATAGTGCAGAGCTTCCGCCAGAGCCAAACTGATGCCCAAGAAACACATCCATCGGGTGGCGGGTGCGCGTTGGTAGCAAAGCAAACCAAATGAGATGCACGCGGCGACCAGACTATAGGGCCTCGCTTCGGTTGCATAAGGTTCATAAATTGAGGTCATGAATAGTGCCGCGGTGCAAACGAAAGCAACGGCGGGATTGCTTCTTGTCTTGACAACGAGAAACACACACAAGACGACGATAGCGAACCCAACGATACTGGGAAGCCGAAAAGCAATGTGTTCGTTTTTGACGAGTGCGGCGCTGAACCGTTCCAGCAAATAAAATACCGGTGGATTCGAATCGGCGGCATGCCTGAGAGCATCGTACATCGCGGAGACGGTCGGTTGCCTTACCACAATCCGCGTACATATCTCGTCATACCAAAAGGGTGTGCTGGCAGCAGTGAAAACGCTTCTGACCAACCCATAAGCGGTCAGCGCGGCCAACGCGGGAACCGCCAGTCTGTCCAAATCCAAGTTCAATTGCCGAGGAGAGAAATGGGATTCTCTATCGTTGGCCGAGACCTGGTGATCCTGCATTCGTCTGCTTTCTCCAAACTTCGAGGATTCCTGCAAGAATCGACCAACCACGACAACCCTGCTCTTCTGCGGACGATCTGCGAGAGTAACATATTCGAGATTGTCGCTTCGGTTTTCTTCCGTGCAAGGCGACAAGAGCCCAGCGACATGAACACTATCGATTAGGCGTGTTCTGAGGTGTGCATTACAAACGTTTCACGTTTGGCCGGAGCGATCAGGCCTACCCAACTCATATTGAATCACAGTATGATTCGGCCCGAACTCCGACTCGCCGGCCTTGTCCTTGCTGGAATACTGATTGTCGATTATGGTCTGGCGCTTCAAATGCAGTCTTTACGTGACAACGCTTACGATGCAAAGTCCCGGGAAGCATTTCTTTCAATCGCTCGAGACGCCAAGATCCGAGGCTTAACGTCGGCAAGAATCGGTGGGACATGGTGGTTTGAACCGGAAATGGGATTTTACCGGCGACGCTACCGCGCGGAGTGGCTTTCCCCCCACGACGTTAAGGATCCGACGTACCTCTATCAGGCTGCTAACACGCTCATGCCCTTAGACTACGATTATTTCCTATATACACGTGCAAATGACCCTGGGCTGAAAGCTCCCAGAGTAAGAACGATCTTTCACGACAACAAGACACGGCTTACGATTATCGCTATCGACAGTCCGTTGCCGAAACCATAGCGGGGGGATCCCCGAGTAGGTTGGGGCAGGCGTGGTGAACGCCAACCGAGGGTAGTGCCGACTTGAAACTGACTGCGGGCTACGCTGAAACGGAGGCCCGCGATGGCGTCCCCGGAGGCATTCCAACAACTCCCATCGCGGGCCTATTTCCCCTATTCACATCCGAGCTAGAAGCTATAACTCCGGGCCGGAGCTTGTCTGTACAGGATTGAACACCTGTCAAAACAAGGGCCCGAACCACGAGACGACCTAGGAAGTGCGGGGTTAGACGTCGCAGAGGTCGGCGGCTTGGCGGAGAGAGGCGAGGGGGTCGCGGGTGGGGACGAATTCGTGGGCGACGTAGCCGCGGAAATTGGTGGCGGCGATGCCGCGCATGACGCCGTCCCATTGGACTTCCTGGGTGGCGTCGAGTTCGTGGCGGCCGGGGACGCCGCCGGTGTGGAAGTGGGCGATCCAATCGATGTTTTTCTGGATGGTGCGGACGAGATCGCCTTCCATAATTTGCATGTGATAGATGTCGAAGAGGAGCTTGACGCGGGGGGAGTTGACGGCTTGGACGACTTGGACGCCCCAGGCGGAGTGGTCGCACATGTAGTCGTGGTGGTCGACTTTGCTGTTGAGAAGCTCGATGCAGATGGTGACGCCGTGGTCCTCGGCGATTTTCTTGACGCGGTTGAGACCGGCGATGGTGTTCCGGGCGCCCTCTTCGTCGGACATGCCATTGCGGTTGCCGGAAAAAGTGATGACGTTAGGGACGCCGGCTTTGGCGGCTAGCGGGATGTATTTGCGAAAACCTTCTTCGATTTTGGTGTGATTTTCGGGGCGGTTCATGGCGCTGGCAATTTCGCCACCGCCACCGTAACCCATGCTGCAGACCAGGCCGTAGCGCGCGGGAACTTCGAATTCGTCGGGATTGAGGAGGTCGACGGCCTTCAGGCCGATCTCGGCGGCGAAGGCACAGAGCTTGTCCAGGGGAATTTTCTGGTAACACCAGCGGGAGACGGACTGGCGGATGTTGCCCTTACGTTTTATGGGAGCGTTTTCCTGGGACCAGGAGGCGGATGGGAGAGAAGCCAAGGTGGCGCCTGAGAGAACACTCTTGAGCACGTTGCGGCGCGATAGTTTGGACATGGTAGAAACGCAGAGTTTAACGGAGAAAGCCCGATGAGGGAGAAGAAATTATTTTTTTTCGGGCTTGGGGCTTTGCGGAGACGGAACGGCGGCGGTTTCCGGGAGTTCTACGCGCCAGATGTCTTTTTCGGATTGGAGACGGTAGAGGCCGACTTGGTTGGATTCGGAGGTGCCGACATGGCCGATCCAGACGACGCGGAAGCGGGCTTTGCGCCAGCGGCGGCGGACTTCGATGGTCTGGCCGGGGGAGGTCAAGAAGCCGATGCCGTCGAGGCGCGCGCCATCCTCGCTGAGATCGACGGTGTAGGCACTCTGGACAAAAGGATGGCCCTTGGGGTCGGTGCCCTTGACGATGACGCGGAGAGTTTTGGGAATGCGAGGCTCCTTGCGACTTTTTTTCCACAAGTCGAAGATGGGCTGTTTGAAAGCCAAGCCAACGCGAGTTTCGCGGTCGGAGTAAGGGTCGAGGTAGGCGACGCGGACCTCCTGCTCCTGGCCGCTGCTCTTGTGAATGAGAAAAACGGTGTCGCCCAGTGCGAGTTTGACTTTCAGGGTGACGAGGGCGCCGCTGGGATTGACGAGGACGGTCTCAGTGTCTTCGTGAAAGGCGCCGCCTTTGCCGGCAAAACCGTAAATCACGACGGGTACGCGCATGGGGATGCGCTCGCCGGAGCGGGGTATTTTCTTTTCGGGGGTGGTGGGGAAGGGGATGGCTAAAGATGGCGGCGCATTTTGTGAGGATTGAGGATCGTCGATAGGGGCGACCTCCATTGCTTCTTGTGGAATGCCTTGCTGGAGGCCGTGCTCGCGACACTTAAATTCCCAAGTCTGCTGGAGGATCTGCTCGAGGGATTCCTCGCGGTTGGAAAGGGTGACCCAGGAGTCGGCGTCGCCGTTTGGACACCTGAGGCGGATGGCGAAGTTCCTAGGCATGTGAGTTTCCCACGAATTCTGATGATACCTGTTTGCCGCGAGCCCAGCGGCGGGCCCGCAGGTGGGTTTCCTCGAAAAGTAAACGGCGGGGAGGAGGAGGGTGAGCATTTTGTGTATCAGGGCCGTAACCTTTGCCGGATTGCGGACTCGTATGAGGCGAACGGAATGAGGGGGCAAGGGAACTGCCCTCCAAAACTCAACGTACAGGAGAGATTCGAATGGTTCGCACGATCAAGGCAGGATTGGTATTTGCAGGGCTGGCGGGGATGTTTCTGCTGCAGCCGTCGCTGCTTGCACAAGACAGCATGAAACAAGACGACATGAAGCACGACAAGATGCAAGACGACAAAATGATGCACGACGGGAAGGCAAAGACGTTGGAGACGGGAAAGTTCCACGGCAAGGTGCACGCAACTTCGGGACGCGCGACGGTGTACCAAGAGGCGGATGGGAAGCTGGTGCTGCGGCTGACCAATTTCAAGACTTCGAACGGGCCGGATGTGCATGTGATCCTGGTGGCGACGAAAGATGCGATGGACGACGCGAACTTCTTGAAAGACAACACCGAAAAAGTGGAGCTGGGAAAGCTGAAGGGGAATGAAGGCGACCAGAATTACGAAATTCCTGCCGGGACGGACCTGACAAAGTTCCGGACGGTTTCGATTTACTGCGAGCGGTTCAATGCGAACTTCGGGGCGGCACCGCTGGAGAAATTCTAAGGATTCGAAAGGGAGAGAGAAAAATCGGGCAGGTCACACTGCCCGATTTTTTCTTGAGAGAAAAACGATGAATACGAATACTAAATCGTGGTTGTCGCGCAACAAGTGGATTCTAATCTTGTTCGGGGTTCCAGTAATTGCAGGCGCGTGGTGGGCGTTCCGGCCGGAGAAGCTGTTCATCGATCAGAGGGTGAATGAGGCTGCGCCAGCGGCGTTGAGCTCGGAGCCGGAGGCGTTGTACACGGGGCGACTGGAAGGGAAGGTTCACCAGACGAGCGGGCGGGCGACGATCTATAAAACTTCTGATGGCAAGGAGTATTTGCGGCTTTCGGATTTTACGACCTCGAACGGGCCGGACGTGCATGTGCTGCTGGCGCGGGCGGAGGACAAGGCGCTGGACGGGGAGATCGTGAAAGGCGAGCTTGATAGCGTAGAACTTGGAACGATGAAGGGAAATCAGGGCGATCAGAATTATGATTTGCCGGCGAGCGTGGATTTGAATAAGTATCAAGCAGTGGCGATTTATTGCGAAAGATTCCACGCGATCTTTGGAGTTGCGAGGCTGGAGAAGTTTTAAAATAAAAAGTGTGAGGTAACGATACGAACGCAGCCATGTGAAGAGGGCAGCTACAGTTTGTTATGCGAACGATGGAAACAAATGAGGCGGGGCTGATCGCGCGGATACTGGCGGGCGAAAAAGAACTGTTTCATGAGTTGATCCGGCCATTTGAGCGCATGGTGTACCTGACACTGATTTCAATCTTGAAGAATGAGACAGATGCGGAGGATGCGGCGCAGGAGACGGTGATCAGCGCTTACCGGCATCTGGCGTCATTCAGGGGGGACGCCAAGTTCAGCACCTGGCTGACGACCATTGCGATCAACGAAGGCCGGAAACGACTGAGAAAGGCGAAGGGGGCGGCGGAGGAATCGATCGAGGAACAAGAAGAGGGTCACGAAGGAGACTTCACGCCCGCGCCGTTGACGGATTGGCGGGAGATTCCGCTGGAGGCACTGGAACGGAAGGAATTGCGAGAGGCGCTGCGATCGGCCGTGGCGGAATTGCCTAACATTTACCGGCAAGTGTTTATCTTGAGAGACCTGGAAGAACTAAACACCGAGGAAACGGCGCAGGCGCTGGGAATCAATCCCGGGGCTGTGAAAGTGCGGCTGCACCGCGCGCGAATGATGCTGCAACAGCGTCTGGTTCCTATCCTGAAAACGACGGCACCGGCACGCAGGGGGTTCTTCGGGAGAGCACTATGAATCTGGATTGCAAACACGTGTGGGAGCACATCTCGGAATATCTTGACGGGACTGTCGATGCCAAACTGCGCGAGGACATCGAGCTGCATCTCGAACACTGCGAAATCTGCTCGGCGATATT
>WNEY01002022.1_pt1 | contig 14675 bp, 10 predicted proteins | sample 5400531 | NCBI WGS metagenome assembly WNEY01 (sample SAMN13153338, study PRJNA577476) | soil metagenome | isolation source: 200 cm saprolite under Douglas fir tree site 1 | place: USA:California | collected 2015-04-18
AGGGGATCTGCTGATCGACGATGGTTTGCTCACTCGCGTGGGTCCACATCTGCTCAGCTGAAGCGCGAGTTTCATTGGCCTTAATTCGATCGTAGGCCCACCCACCGACAGTCATCGGGCTGAGGCGGCGCAGAAGGCGGCGCTAGGAAAGACCGAAGACCGCAGCCCTCTAGTTACTGGCGAGTACGGGCACAGTAAGATCCCGCCATGAACTTGAACGGCGTAGCTGCGATCGTCTCCGGCGGTGCCAGCGGTCTCGGCGAGGCAACAGTACGTGACCTAGCCGCGCACGGCTGCAAGGTCGTGGTCGCTGACCTGAACGAAGAGCGGGGTAAGGCGATCGCCGAGGAGGTCGCCGGCACCTTCGCCAGAACCGACGTCGCCGACGAAGCCTCGGTTACCGAGGCCGTAGGGCTGGCCGAGGCGTTCGACGCGCCGCTGCGAGTGGTAGTGAACTGCGCCGGCATCGGCTGGGCCTCGCGCACGGTCGGCCGCGACGGCACCCCGCACGACCTGGCCACCTACCGCAAGGTCATCGACGTCAACCTGATCGGCACGTTCAACCTGATGCGCATCGGCGCCGCCGCGATCGCCAAGACCGAGCCGGCGGACGCCGACGGCCAGCGCGGTGTCGTGATCAACACCGCCTCGATCGCCGGCATCGAAGGCCAGACCGGCCAGATCGCCTACTCGGCCTCCAAGGGCGGCATCATCGGCATGACCGTCCCGGCCGCTCGTGACCTGGCCGCGATCGGCGTCCGGGTCAACACGATCTGCCCGGGCATTATCGACACCCCGATCTACGGCGCGGGCCCGCAGAGCGATGAGTTCAAGGCCAAGCTGATCGCGCCGATCGTGTTCCCCAAGCGGATGGGCACGGCCGCCGAGTTCGCTCAGCTGGTCAGGTCGTTGATCGACAACGACTACATGAACGCCGAGGTCATCAGGTTCGACGGCGGAATCCGGTTCCAGCCGAAATAGCCCGGCCGAAGCGGTCGATTGAAGCAAGCCAAGCCCCGGCCGAAGCAAACCCCGGTCAAGACAGCACTGCACGTCTGGGAGGGCACCCCATGTCAGAATCGGTTCTTACCGACGTAGCCGATGGCGTTGCCGTCATCACGATCAACCGTCCCGAGGCGCGGAACGCCGTGAACGGCGCCGTCGCCCGCGGCATCGCGGCCGCCGTCGAGGATTTTGATAACCGGGGCGACATCCGCGTTCTGATCCTGACAGGGGCCGGCGCAAATTTTTCTTCCGGAATGGACCTTAAAGGTTTTCTTTCTGGAGACGCTCCGATAGCGGAAGGGCGCGGGTTCGGCGGGATCGTGGAGCGTCCGCCGGCCAAGCCCGTGATCGCGGCCGTCGAGGGCTATGCCCTCGCCGGCGGATTTGAACTAGTGCTCGCGTGTGACCTGATCGTGGCCAGCGAAGAGGCCAAGTTCGGGCTGCCGGAGGTCCGGCGCGGCCTGGTGGCCGGCGCCGGCGGGCTGCTCCGGTTGCCGAGCCGGGTGCCGTATCACCTGGCAATGGAGATCGCTTTGACCGGGGAGCACTTCAGTGCTGCTAGGCTCGCGGCTGCTGGCCTGGTCAGCAAGCTTGTCCCGGCGGGTGAGGCGCTGTCGGCGGCGAAGGAACTCGCGGCCCGGATAGCGCTCGGCGCTCCGCTCGCGCTCGCGGCATCCAAGCGCGTGATCGTCGAGTCGAGCGACTGGTCCGCGGCCGAGGCGTTCGCCAAGCAGACCGAGGTCATCAGGCCGATCTTCGGGTCGAAAGATTCGATGGAGGGCGCGATGGCGTTCGCGGAGAAGCGGCCGCCGGTCTGGAAGGGCGAGTAAGCCCCAGGCCTAGGGCGCTGGCGGGTCGGCCTGGCCCAAGGGAGGAGCTATGGCCGTTCCCCAGATCAGCGTCGTGGTGCCGTTCTACAACAATGTTGATCTGCTCGGCGACTGCCTGGACTCGATCGCCGCGCAGACGCATTCCGACCTCGGCGTGGTCATGGTCGACGACGGGTCGACCGACGGCAGCACCGAGGTGGCCGCTAAGCGGGCGGCCGCCGACCCGAGGTTCACGCTGGTGCGTGTCCCCAATGGCGGCCCCGGCTCGGCGCGCAACCACGGGGTGGCCGCCGGGACCGGAGAATTCCTCGCGTTCGTGGACGCCGACGACCTGCTGCCGCCTGACGCCTACGAGCGGCAACTCGCCGTCCTCGACGCCAGCGGCTCCGACTTCGTCTGCGGCGCGGTGCTGCGGCTGACCGGCGACGAGCTCGGCCCGTCCGGCCTGCACGACCAGGCGATCAAGGCCAGTCGACGCCGGACGCATATCAGCAAGACGCAAGAGCTGCTCTACGACATCTCGGTGTTCAACAAGCTGTTCCGCCGGTCGTACTGGGACTCCTCGGGGCTGCGCTTCCCCGAGGGCATGCTGTGGGAGGACCTGGTCGCGATGACCAAGGCCCACGTGCTGGCCCGCGCGGTCGACGTGACCACCGATCCGGTCTACCACTGGCGGGACCGCGACAAGGGCGCACCGTCGATCACGCAATCCCGGATGCGGATCGGCAACTTCCGCGACCGCATTACCGCGCTAACCATGATCGATGACTTCCTCCGCGAGTCGTCGACACAGGCTCTGCTCCGGGCCCACCAGCACAAGGCGCTGGTCAATGACCTCTGGCTATATGTCAGAGACCTGACTCGTGGGAGCGAGTACTACCAGCGCGAGTTCACCGAGCTGGCCGGCGGCTACCTGCGCCAAGTCGACCACCGGGTGGTCACCGCGATGCCGGCCACCAGAAAGCTGGCGTATTACCTGATCACGGCCGGCCGCCAGGCCGAGCTGGTCGACTACGCCAGGTGGCTTGAGGCCAACCCGGGCCGGACCCCGCCAATCGTGCGCTCGTTCGGCCGGCTGCGCGCGGATCTGCCGCTGCGCGCGTCGGCCGCTGCCGGCGCGCCGTCCGTCGGCCCGCCGTCCGTCGGCCCGCCGGTCCCGGGCTGGGTGTTCAAGCCCCAGTTCCGCGAACTCGACCCGCAGGTTCAGGTGTCCAGGCTCTCCTGGCGCGGCCGGACGCTGGTGATCGAGGGCAGCGCCTACGTGCCTTCGATGGACATCGTCCGGCGCCGGAACACGACCAAGATCGTCGTGCTGGTACCGCGCGACCGTCGTCGCCGACCGCCGATCGTGCTGCCCGCCCGGTCGGTGCGCCGGCCGGAGTTGACCGAGGCGTCAGCGCAGGACCGCTACTCCTACGACTGGGCCGGCTTCCGATGCGAGATCAGCCCGCGCTGGTTCGGCGCCGGGCGGCGCTGGCTGACCGGGGACTGGGATTGCTTCGTGCTGGTCAGGGGCCGGTCGGTGTGGCGGCCGGCCCGGCTGCACTCGCCCGGTCCAGGCGCCGAGGATCCGAAGTCGATCGAAGTCGGCCCGGGCGTATGCTTCGGCCCGCACTGGGCCGGGCGCCGGCTGCAGATCCGGGTCCGGCGCGGATCGCCGGCGGCCCCGGCTGCCCCGGCCGATGCGACGGCTGGGCTGAGCGCGGCCTGGAGCGCGGACGGCCGCTTGTTGCTGACCGGCACCGCGCCGACGGACTGGACGGGTCCGGTCGAGCTGCGCCACCTCGACGGCTGGGAACGCCACACCTTCCCCATCACCACAACCAGCGCCGATCGCCAGGACGGCCGCCGCGAATTCTCGGCCGAGGTCCCCGTCGCCGCGGTCGATACCTTCGGTGAACCGCTGCCGCTGCGCGACGGCCGCTGGGCGATCGACCTGCCTGGCCTGCAGGTACTCCTCGCTTCGGTCGATCATCGCTCTAACTGCCTTGATAAGAAGAAATATTGCGCCGGTCCGGGCGTAGCTGGCAGCGGACTCTTGCTTCAGGTCGGTCCAGCTCTGGGCCTAGCCGAACGCGGCCGGATCCGGCGGCGGCTGCTGCGGGACCTGTACTACCCGCTGCAACGGCGGCTCCCGCTACGCCAGGCGATCCTGTTCCTCAGCTTTGACGGCAAGTCGTGCAACGACAACCCGCTCGCGATCGCCAGCGAACTCCGCCGCCGCGGCGACCAGCGCGAGCAGATCTGGGCGGTCGACGACTGGTCGGTCAAGGTGCCGCCAGGAGCCCGGGCGGTGCTGATCGGCACGGTCGGCTACCTGGCCGCACTCGGCCGGTCGGCCTGCCTGATCGCGAACGATCACGTGGCGCTTCCTTTTCGGCGGCGGGCAGGCCAGCGATACGTGCAGACGTGGCACGGTACGCCGCTCAAGCGCCTCGGCTACGACATCGCCGCACCGAGCTTCGTCAGCGGCAGCCGCTACTTCGACTTCATGGCCGGCGACGTCGCCCAATGGGATCTGCTGATCTCGCCGAACCCGTTCAGCACCCCGATCCTGCGCCAGGCCTTCAAGTTCACCGGCGAGATCGCCGAGACCGGCTACCCGCGCAACGATGTGTTGCTGACCCGTGATGCCGGGCGGGAGTCACTGATCAGGGATCGGCTCGGCCTGCCGTCCGGCAAGCGGGTGGCAATGTACGTTCCGACCTGGCGCGACAACCAGCACGACGGCACCAGCCGGTACCGACTCGACCTGCGACTCGATCTCGCAGCGGCGCACGAACGGCTCGCCGATGACTACGTCTTGCTGGTCAGAGGTCATCACCTGATGGCTGGATGGAAGCTCGCTGAGGCTGAACCTGGGTTCGTCTTCGATGTGACCGCTTATCCGGACATTAACGACCTGCTTCGCATCACCGATGTGCTGATCACCGACTATTCCTCGGTCACCTTCGACTTTGCGCCAACCGGGCGGCCGATCTTGTTCTTCACCTATGACCTGGTCGAATACCGCGACAAGCTGCGCGGCTTCTACTTCGACTTCGAGGAGTCCGCGCCCGGGCCGCTGCTGTCCACCTCCACCGAGGTCATAGCCGCGCTGGACGATCTTGACTCGGTCGTGGCCGACTGCCAGCCGGCCTACGCCGCGTTTGCGGCCAGGTTCTGCCCGCTCGACGATGGCAAGGCGGCATCGCGGGCGTGTGACCGCATCTTCGGGGATTAAGGCTCGGGGATTAAGGCGAACTTTCGGCGGCTAAGCTGCCAGCGTGGCAGTCCAGACCAGCCGACAGGTGGCCGGGCCCGGGCCGGGCCGGGTCAGCTCGCGTCGGCTGCCTGGCTGGCTGGTCGTGGCCGTCCCGGTCGCCGGCGAGCTTGCCCTCGGCGGATACCGGATCGCCGGTCCCTCGCTCTGGCGCGATGAAGCCGCGACCATCTCGGGCTCGAACCGACCGGTGGGCGCGATCTGGGCGCTGACCTCGCATCAAGACGCCGTGCACGGACTCTATTACTTGCTCGTCCACGCGGCGATCGCGATCGGCGGCCTCTCGGAGACCGCGCTGCGGCTGCCGTCCCTGATTGCGATGGCTCTCGCCGCCGGACTGACCGCCGAGCTTGGCCGGCGACTGGCGAAGGACACCGGGCTGCCGGCGCCAGGAGCGGTCGGCTTGCTGGCCGGGCTGCTGCTGGCGGTGGTTCCGCTGACGACCAGGTACGCCCAAGAGGCGAGGCCGTACGCGCTGACCACGCTGTTCGCCGTCGCCGCCAGCTACCTGCTCGTGCGCGCGGCGATGCCAGCCCGGGAGGGCGACCCCCCGGAAGCCCCGCCGGAAGCCCCCGCGGCGATGCCAGCCTGGCGGGGCGACCCCCCGGAAGCCCCCGCGGCGATGCCAGCCTGGCGGGGCGACCCCCCGGAACCCCCCGCGGTCGACCGACGATGGCCGTGGTGGGCCGGGTATGCGGTCGCTATCACCTTGATCGGCCTGTTCAACCTGTTCGCCTTGCTGCTCGTGGCCGCCCACGCCCTAACTTTGCTCGCAGCCAGGTTCAGATCAGCGCCGAGGAGCTCCCTGTCAGCCAGGTTCAGATCAGCGCCGTGGAGCTCCCTGTCAGCCAGGTTCACCCCGGCTGGTCCTGTAGCCCCCGGGTCCGCATCCCCCACACCTACAGTCGCGCCAGCCCCAATGGCGGCATCGGCCCCGGTCGCCACATCCACCTCCGAAGTTGACGCCGACACTGGCGCCGGTGTGAGTGCCGGTGCTGACCTGGCAGCGAGCTCCGATCGGGCTCAACCAACCGGACCGGCCCTGCCGCCCGGTGTGCTGGTGCGCTGGCTGGTCGCCTGCGGGGCCGCCGCCGCGCTACTCGCGCCGGTCGCGGTCCTCAGCGTCCGGCAGTCCGCTCAGCTGAACTGGGTGACCAGGCCGGACCCGTCCACGGTCGCGACGCTCGTGCGCGACTTCGCCGGCATTACCGTGCTTATCCCGGTCGTGGCTCTGCTCGCCCTGCTCGGCTGTGCGGCCGGTCCCGGCATCCGGCGGGGTGCCGGCCTGACGCTGGCAGTGCTCACGTTGCCCTGGCTGATCGTGCCGCCGGTACTGCTGCTGGGGGTCTCACTCGCCGATCCGCTGTACGTCGAGCGCTATGTGATGTTCTGCCTGCCGGCCCTGTCGCTGCTAGCCGCCGCCGGGCTGGTCTGGCTGGTCGAGCTGACCAGGCGGGCCGCCGCCGAGCGCGGTCTGGTGCCCGGCCGCGAACGCCTGCTCGCGGTAGTCCCATCCGCAGTGCTCGCGATAGTGATCGTGGCCGCGCTGACCGGCCCGCAGCGCGCGATCAGGCAGCCGTCGGCCAGGGCCGACAACCTGCGCGCCGTCACCGCGGTCGTCGCCGCCAACGAGCGCGCAGGAGACGCGGTCTTGTATCTGCCCTGGGACACCGCCCTGGTCGGCATGGCCTATCCGGTCCCGTTCGCCAAGCTGCGCAACATCGGCCTCGGCTCCGCGCCGATCGCCTCCGCGACCCTGCGCGGCCTGCCAGCCAGCCCGAACGTGGTCACCGCCCGCCTGCGCGCGGTCCCCCGGGTCTGGACCGTGCAGTGGAACCCCCCAACTCCCTCATCCGGCCAGTTGACCAAGAACCTGGCCGCCAGCGGCCTCCACCTGGTCCGCCGCTGGCAAGTCCAGTCGGTCCTGCTAAGCCTCTATGCCCGCTAGCCGACGCATTCCCGGTCACCGTTGCCGCATCGGGGAAAGGATGATGCTGCCCGGGCGACATCGATCCTTCCCCGATGTCCCCGGTCGCCCGCGCGGACTTCATGATCCAGCCAGTTGCCGGACTGTCGGCCTCAGGACCGGGCTGGCCCGGTCCGGCCCGGTCACGGCCACAGCATCAGGGGGGCACCGAGGCGGTAGCTTCCCGGGACGGAACTCTCATTAGGTGGGCACCGATGTCGCGGACCCACGACAGCGCTGACCCGCTGCTGTTGTTGTCCGGTCCGGGGTGACAGCAGCGCTGACCCCGGGCTGTCGTGGGAGCAACGTCTCCGGGTCAGCGCTGTCGTGGCCGAGCGGAGAGCTACGGCAGCGTTGACCCGTGGCTGCTGCTGATCAAGATCACTTCGAGGGTGCGGCCGGGCGATGCGTAACTGTGGGCCGTTGGCCCGGCTGGGCGGCCCGAGCCTGGCCGCCCGGGCCAGGTGATGGGCCGTTCGGGAGCGTGGTTGGCCGCGCGTCAGGCGGCTCGGGCCAGGGTCTCGTAGGTCGGCGCCGGCGCGCGGGGCCAGGCGGCTCGGGCCAGGGTCTCGAAGATCGGACCGTTGTGGCGCTACTTCATGGCAGTGGCCCCGCCGCAGACGGGTGCGCGGCGGGGCCACGTGGTTTGCGCTGGCTGGCCGGCAAAGCCGGCCAGCCAGCCGCCCGGCGGCGGGGGGTGTCCGCCGGACTCGGGTCCGGTCAGGGGTTGGCCCTCAGGGCGCCACGGGGGCTGGCGCCTCTTGGGCCACTGGGGGGGTAATGGCCGGACCCTGGCCTCGAGGTTCGGGCACGTTTTGGCAACGTGCGTGCAAATACTAGGCTAGCGCGCTGCGGCGCGAGCGCGAGGGGCACGAGCGGTCAGTTGCTGGCGGAGCTTGCCTCGACCGCGATGCAAACGGGACATGACGGTGCCGATCGGAGTGCCCATCATGGCCGCAACTTCGCGATAGGGATATCCCTCAACGTCGGCCAGCCAAATCGTCGTCTTGAAATCATCAGGTAGTTCTCGCAGCGCGGTAAGCACGGCCGAGTCGGTGATCTTGTCTAGCGCCTCCGCTTCGGCCGATCGGGCCGGACCCGCCAGCGGGTCGCGGCCAAGCTGCCAGTCCTGCTGCGGGTCCGCACCGGGGCTGATCGCTGGCTCCCGCTTGGTTTTCCGGTAGGTGTTGATGAACGTGTTCGCCAAGATCCGATGCAGCCAGGCGCGCAAGTTCGTACCGGGCGTGAACTGGTGATAAGCGGTGAATGCCTTGGTGAGCGTCTCCTGCACGAGGTCCTCGGCATCGGCCGGGTTCCGCGTCATCCGCAGCGCGGCCGAGTAGAGCTGGTCGAGGTACGGCAGGATCTCCTCGTCGAACTCGATCCTGGGCGATCCCCCGACGCCAGTGGTAAGTAGCGCCGTCGTTGCGGTCGGCGCGGTGTCTGATTCGATAGTCGCGGCATTCATGCGAACGCTTGCTCCCTTGGCTGGGTGCTTCCCCGTACTTGGTTACTACCTAAGACGTCGTTGCGAGGCTCCTGGATTCGTGATCTGGGTTACATAGCGACTACACATCGTCATGAAGACCTCTCCATACTCTGACTGACGCTTCGGCTGCGTGCGTGGTTCACTGTTGGCACCTTCGGGTTAGCTCTGAGTTCACTGGCATCTCCGCTGGTCGCAGCATTTGGCGTTCGCCCCGTTGATGACGCACGATGGACTGAGAAAGCGGACGAACTGACTGGGAGGCCCGAAGTGGCGAGAGTGAAGCCTATCGCTGACCTCAGCGCGCTGTTCGGCTTGGTCGATGCCATCGCCGGGGCGAGCGATCGCGGATGCTGGCCAGACGAAGCCGACCGCGCCAACCAGCGGCCGGGCGGCGACAAGGTCAAGCGCGCCTGCTGGCCAGATCCGGACGACCTCCGACGCGGCGAACCCGCCCCCGCCGACCGGGTGCGTAAAGCCGCCCGCGGCCGTGGGTGGTGAGTGGGCAATCCCCCCGTAAACAACACGAATAGCAGCTACCCGGCAAGCGGTGCAGGAAACGTCTAGCTGGTCAGGCCGCGGCAGGACTGGTCAGGCCGTGGCAGGAGCCGACATTCCTGGCGGGCCGTAGGCGGCCAAGGCGCGGCGGAGCCGGTCGCGGCCTCGGTGCAGGCGCGACATGACGGTGCCGATCGGGGTGCCCATCATCGCGGCGACCTCGCGATACGGGTAGCCCTCGATGTCGGCCAGGTAGACCGCCGTCCTGAAATCCTTCGGCAGATCGCGCAGCGCGCGCAGTACCTCGGAATCGCCGAGGCGATCGAGCGCCTCGGCCTCGGCCGAGCGTGCCACTTGGGACGGATCGGTTCCCTGCTGCCATTCGTCCGGCGACTCTGGCGCGGCGGCCAAGGCCGGCTCGCGCTTGGTCTTGCGGTAGCTGTTGACGAACGTGTTCGACAAAATCTTGTGCAGCCAGGCCCGTAGGTTGGTGCCCGGCTTGAACTGGTGGAACCCCGTGTAAGCCTTGGCCAGCGTCTCCTGCACCAGGTCTTCGGCGTCGCTGGCGTTACGGGTCATCCGGAGCGCGGCCTGGTAGAGCTGGCCCAGGTACGGACGCACCTGCTGCTCGAAGCCGGCCTGCGCATCGGCAGGCGTAAGGGCGTCGGCCCGGTCCTCGCTAATGACCCTCACCCCCGCACGTCTGCCGTTGGACAGCTCTCAACCTAATAACCTAGCACGGGAGTAGGCCGTCGCATTAAATCGCGCATTTAGGCCATATCGCTTAAAACGCGTCCGTCGGTTCATATCCAGCTGCTGAACCACATGCGCTGTCGCCAGAACTCATAGGGCAGCACCTGCGCGGTCAGTACCGGATACATGAACGCGAAGTTGGCGAGCACCAGCAACAGGTAGGCGCCGACGATCACGGCGCCGACGGCTCTTCGTCCTGGCGTGGCGTTGGTCGGGCCGATGATCAAGCCCAGACAGAGTGTGATCGCTATCACCAGGAACGGCAGGAACGCGATCGCGTAGAAGTAGTACTCGGTCCGGTTGTCGTGCCAGGCGAACCAGAACCACGGCAGCCAGCCCGCCGCGACCCCGACCAGCACCGTGCCCGCTCGCCAGTCCCGGCGGCTGATCCACCACGCCAGGCAGAACGCGATCGCCGCCATCGACGCCCACCAGATCGCCGGCGTACCGATCGCGAGCACCTCTTGCGAGCAGGAGCTGGCCCCGCAGCCCTTAGGCGCGGCGTAGAAGAACGACACCGGCCGGGCGAGCGCCAGCCAGCCCCACGGCTCTGATACGTAACCCGCATGCGAACTCAAGCCAAGGCCGAAGCCCAGCACTGACTTCTGGTACTGGTACCACGAGTCGAGCGTCGACCAGATCGGCGTGTGATTGCCGCCCAGCGCCGCCCAGTTCCGGTCGTAGCCGAGGCTGCTGGCGAACCACCCCGACCAGCTCGCGGTGTACGCGGCAAACGGGATCACGCCGAAGGTGAGCGGCAGCCACACGGCGTCACTGCGCAGGGCACCGGTCAGGCGGTCGCGGTAGCCGGCGGCCCGCCGGGCGCCGAGATCCCAGGCGATCGCCATGATCGCGAACGCGAACAGGAACCAGACGCCGTTCCACTTGGACGCGCAGGCGAGGCCGAGGAAGATGCCAGCCAGCACCCGCCGCCATCTGATGCCCAGGTTCGGCCCGCCACCGGCCAGGTCGACCCCGGCGATCCCAGCTCCCGCGTCACCAGCCGCCATCGCCGCGTCCGCTAGCCGCGCCCGCATCGCATCCCGGTCCAGCACGAGCATGCCGAACGCCGCGAGCACCCAGAACATCACGAAGATGTCGAGGATCGCGGTGCGGCTGAGCACCAGCTCGAGAGCGTCCAGCGACATCAGCAGGCCGGCGATGCAGCCGAGCATCGTGGACCTGGTCATCCGCCGGGCGATCCGGCTGATCATCAAGATGGACAGCGTGCCCACCAGCGCGACCACGAAGCGCCAGCCGAACGGGGTGAGGCCGAACAGCCACTCGCCGACGGCGATCATCACTTTGCCGAGCGGCGGGTGCACCACATACTCACCGGTGTTGGTCAGGATGTGCGTGCTGCCGTGGGCCAGCAGGTGGTCGACGACGTTACGGTTCTTGGCGCTGTCGACGGCATTCAGCTCGACGCCGTGCTTCAAGATGCCGTAGGCGTCAGGAACGTAGTAGGTCTCGTCGAACACCACCGCGTGCGGCGCGCTCAGCCGGTAGAACCGCAGGAACCCGCCGAACAACGTCACGAGGAGCGGTCCAGCCCAGCCCCAGAACGACGCCGGCGGCATCGGCGGCACCAGCCGGTCCCGCAGCGAGGTGGTCGCCCCGCGCGTCCAGGTACTCGTCTGCTCCTGCCTGCCAGCTCCAGCGTCGCTAAAGCCGATCGGCGGCGCAAACCCGAATGATCTCATCGCAGTTCATCGTAGGGCCGGCAGGCAATAGCGTGGGCGGTGATGAACACCGGCATAGGGCGCTGCGAGGCAGCGCTAATACTCGCTGGAGCGCCGATCGGGAGGCCGCAAGATGCGTCGGCGGCGCTGATCGAGGCGCTGGGCAAGGCCCAGGTCATTGCGGCCGAGGACACCAGGCGGCTGCGCAGGCTGGCCGCCGCATTGGATGTGCAGGTCACCGGGCGGCTGGTGTCCTTCTACGAGGACGTCGAAGCCGCTCGGGTGCCCGCCCTGATCGACGAACTCACCTCGGGCCGCGACGTGCTGCTCATCACCGACGCCGGCATGCCGTCGGTCAGCGATCCCGGCTACCGGCTGGTCACCGCCGCCGTCGAGGCCGGGCTGACGGTCACGGTGCTGCCGGGGCCGTCGGCAGTCACCGCCGCGCTGGCGGTTTCCGGGCTGCCAAGCGACCGGTTCTGCTTTGAGGGCTTTCCGCCCCGCAAGGCCGGAGAGCGGGCCAGGCGATTCGCCGAACTGGCCGGCGAGCGGCGGACGATGGTGTTCTTCGAATCGCCGCGCCGGCTAGGCGCCACCTTGACCGCGCTCGCCGACGCCTTCGGCCAGGACCGCACGGCGGTCGTCTGCCGAGAGCTGACCAAGACCCACGAGGAGATCATCAGAGGCTCGCTTGGCGAGCTGGCCGGGTGGGCGCAGAAGGAAGTCCTGGGCGAGATCACCGTCGTAGTCGGCGGCGCACCCGACCCGCGAGCCGCCACCGAGACGCTCGACCCGGCTCAGGCCGCCGAGGAGGTCGCCGCCGCCGAGGCAACCGGGATGACCCGCTCCGAGGCGATCGCCGCTACCGCGGCCAAGCTGGCCGTGCGCAAACGCGAGGTGTACGAGGCTGTCGTGGCGGCCAAGCACGCCAAGCAGCCTTAATTTTGGCTCTAGGCTTGAACCATGTCGTCAACCGAAAGCCGTCACATCCTGGCCGCGCCCGCGTGGCCGTACGCCAATGGGCCCCGTCACATCGGGCACGTCTCCGGATTCGGGCTGCCCTGCGACATGTTCTCGCGCTACCACAGGATGGCGGGCGACCAGGTCCTCATGGTCAGCGGCACTGACGAGCACGGCACCCCGATCCAGGTGCAGGCCGACGCCGAGGGCGTCACCGCCCGCGAGCTGGCGGATCGCTACAACCGGGTAATCGCCGAAGACCTCGCCGGGCTCGGCATGTCCTACGACCTGTTCACCAGGACCACCACGCTGAACCACTACGCGGTGACCCAGGAGATCTTCAAGGGCCTGTACGACAACGGCTACATCTTCGCCAAGACCACGCTCGGGGCCGTCTCGCCGTCGACCGGCCGCACGCTGCCTGACCGCTACATCGAGGGCACCTGCCCGATCTGCGGCTACGACGGCGCGCGCGGCGACCAGTGCGACAACTGCCAGAACCAGCTGGACCCGGTCGACCTGATCAACCCGCGCTCCAAGATCAACGGCGAAACCCCGGCGTTCGTGGAGACCGAGCAGTTCTTCCTTGACCTGCCCGCCTTCGCCGACGTGCTGGGCACCTGGCTGCAGTCCAAGAGCGGTCAGTGGCGGCCGAACGTGCTCAAGTTCTCGCTCAACCTGCTCGGCGATCTGCAGCCGCGGGCGATCACCAGGGACCTGGACTGGGGCGTTCCGATCCCGCTGGACGGCTGGCTGGATAGGGCCGACAAGCGGATCTACGTGTGGTTCGACGCCGTGATCGGATACCTGTCCGCCTCGATCGAGTGGGCCAGGCGCTCGGGCGACCCGGACGCCTGGCGAGCCTGGTGGCAGTCCCCCGATGCCCAGGCCTACTACTTCATGGGCAAGGACAACATCGTCTTCCACTCCGAGATCTGGCCCGCGATGCTGCTCGGCTACGGCGGCAAGGGCGCGAAGGGCGGCCAGCCCGGCTCGCTCGGCGAGCTGAACCTGCCGTCTGAGGTCGTCTCGTCTGAGTACCTGACCATGGAGGGGCGCAAGTTCTCCTCGTCGCGGTCGATCGTGATCTATGTGCGCGACTTCCTGTCCCGCTACGACGTGGACGCGCTGCGGTACTACGTCGCGGTGGCCGGGCCAGAGAGCCAGGACACGGACTTCACCTGGAGCGAGTTCATCCGGCGCAACAACGACGAGCTGGTGGCCAACTGGGGCAACCTGGTGAACCGCGGCATCTCGTTCGCCGCGCGCAACGTCGGCGAGATCCCGGCGGCGGGTCAGCTCACCGAGGCCGACCTCGGGATTATGGAGCGGTCCCGCAATGCTTTCTCCCAAATAGGAGAGTCGCTGTCCCGGTCACGCTTTAAGGCCGCGATCACCGAGACCATGCGGACGCTCGCGGAAGCGAACAAGTACCTGTCTGATGAGGCGCCCTGGAAGCTGCGCGAGTCCGACCCGGAGCGGATGAAGACGATCTGCCACGTGGCGCTGCAGCTCGTGGACGACGGGAAGACGCTGATGACGCCGTTCCTGCCGAACTCGTCGCAGAAGGTGTTCGAGATGCTCGGCGGCCAGGGCAGTTGGGCCGACCAGCCGAGGATCGATGAGGTCGATGAGGAGGGTGGCCGGCCGTATCCGGTGATTATCGGCAGCTACACCGGCCAGGCGGCCTGGCGGTCGGCCCCCATCAAGGCGGGCACCAGGCTGGAGGCGCCGACGCCGTTGTTCCCCAAGATCGACCCGGCCGTGGTGATCGAGGAGCTGGACCGGCTCGGCGGCTACGACACGTGATCACTGACGCTCCGCTCGCGCCGGCGCCGGAGCCGCTTCCGGCGCCGGCGTTCGACTCGCACACGCATCTGGACATGCTGCCGGTGCCGATCACCTCGGTGCTCGAACAGGCCAGGGCGGCGAACATCATCCGCATGGTGACTGTCGGCTGCGACCTGGAGTCCTCGCGGTGGGTCGCCGACCAGGCGGCGGCGCATCCGGACATCTACGCGGCGGTGGCGATCCATCCGAACGAGACGGCCAAGGCGGCGGCCAGCACCGCCGGCGCGCGCGGCACGCTGGGCGAGATCGCCGCGCTCGCGGCGCTGCCCCAGGTGCGTGCGGTCGGCGAGACTGGCCTCGACTACTACCGGGACAACGCGCCGGGCGAGACCCAGCGGGAATGGTTCCGCGCGCACATCGAGATCGCCAGGGCCACCGGCAA
>WNEY01002023.1_pt1 | contig 14674 bp, 7 predicted proteins | sample 5400531 | NCBI WGS metagenome assembly WNEY01 (sample SAMN13153338, study PRJNA577476) | soil metagenome | isolation source: 200 cm saprolite under Douglas fir tree site 1 | place: USA:California | collected 2015-04-18
CATTCTGATGGGACGGATCGCGCGAGTGATCCGGGACAAACGGGTGTTGCACTTGATCGGGAAATACCTGCGGCGCGGAGCGATGGTGGACGGGTTGGTGGAAGCGAGCGTGGAGGGAACTCCGCAGGGCGGACCGCTGTCTCCGCTGCTGGCCAACATCTATCTGGATGCACTCGATCAGGAGCTGGAGAAGCGCGGGCACTGCTTCTGCCGGTACGCGGATGACTGCAATATCTACGTAGGCAGTCAGGCGGCGGCGGAACGGACGCTGGTGTCGATCCAGGCTTGGATTGAGAAGCATCTGCGACTGAAGGTGAATGCCGCCAAGAGCGGAACAGGGAGGGTCTGGGAACGCAAGTTCCTGGGCTTTCGACTGGATCGTGACGGGCGGATCGGAGTAGCGCCGGAGAGTCTCGAACGATTCAAAACGAAGGTGCGGGAGATGTGGCGGGGGAACCAGAGCCGGACCAGTAACCAACTGCGCGACGACTGGGGCTCCTACGTGCGCGGCTGGTGGGGTTACTTCCGACTGGCCGAAGTACGTCCACCGATCTTCCGGCTGGAGGGATGGATTCGGCGGCATATCCGGAAATGCTTCTGGCTGCGATGGCATTCGGCTGTCGGCCGGGAGCGGGCGCTCCGGCGGCTGGGAGTACATCCCCGGCTGCTTCCGACTGTGCGCACGAGCCGCGGCGCGTGGTTCATGGCTGCTACCAGCACCGTGAATGCAGGGCTGCGGTCGCGCACGCTACGCGGTTTCGGCTTCCTCATGCCATCCGATCTTGCGGCGCTATCACGCCGCTGGGTTCAACCGCCGGATGCGGAAAACCGCACGTCCGGTGGTGTGGGAGGGTGACCGGGCGCAATCCCGGTCACTCGACCTGATCATCCGCTCCCGCTTAGCGGCCGGGAGGACCCACGCCGAGCTGATCCCGGATTCTCTTGTCAAACTGATCCACTTCGTCGGCCGGCGCACAGATGTCCTCCATAATACCGGCGAAGCCGTCGACGGTTTTGATGGAATCCTTTTCCAACAAATGGAACCTCTTGGTTTGACCAACCCACGGCTTGGTGAGCAACTTGGGATCGGTGATCGTCCAGTTCAGCTCGACCGTGTTGAAGTTCGTTCGACGATAATGCTCCTGCAAATGCATCGAGTCGCTGTGAGGGTACCCGAAATGATCGATCCAGGTCCGTTCGTCATGACCGGTCGAGTCAACCACGAAGGTGTCTCCATCCGAGTGGCCGACCGAGTAGCCCCACCACCGAGGTTGATCGGGATCGTCAGGGAGCTTGCGGCCGTCCGTCCAGATGGTGCGAACGCCGTAACCCCACATGAAGTGCTGATAGATTCTGTCCGGCAGCACGATGAATTCAACCGGGTCGGGATATATTAGCGCGCGCGTCACGCCCATCGGATTGCAGTACTGATAGGGGTCCGTCCCGTTCGAGGGCGGCACGGCTCTGCGACGTCCGACATGCTCCTCCGTATGCGAGGCCGCATCGGGGGTTCCAAGCGTGCGGCCGTAGGACGGTTTATTGGCGTCGAACATTTTCTGGCCCAGGGGCGTGAATGGAGGAACATCGTTGCCAAAACCGCGGTCCCCGCAGTCCGGACAAGTGCCGCCACCGCCGTATCCGAGACGGCTCGAATTGCGGGTCCATATTCCGGCCAGATCATGCGGATCGAATTTCTTGTCGGACGGTTGAATCCTCGCCAACGGGGCGCCGCCCCCTCCGCCGCGGCCTTGGGCGAACATCACCGATGTCAGGAAAACTCCGCACAGCAGAGCAAAAAGTAAACTGAATTGGCGAATTCTCATGGTCTGTCGGCCTCTCTCTATTTACGCTTCAAGCTCGTATACACAGCGTCGACGAACATATCGGTAGTCCAGGGGCCGGAAGTGGCTCCAAAACGATCGTCATAATCCACGGTGACCCTGGCCGCTTTCACCTGCTCGGGCGTGGCGCCTTTATCGATCATGGCTTGCACCCGGTCGCGGACGATGGCCAGCATGTCGCGGTACTCCGATACTTCGTACTCGTCACACACGCGTCCACGCCCTGGAATGATCAATGTGCCGCCTTCTCCTTCGTGCTTGTAGATGGTCTTATCCAGAATGTGGTTCAGCGCCGCGATCTCGCCCTGGATGCTCCCGCCGTTTGCGACATCAATGAAGGGATACTGGGTGGTCGAGAAAATGTCGCCGGTCACAATAACATCCGCGCGCCGGAAGTGAACGATGCTGTCGCCGTCGGTGACCGCCTTGGGCTCCCAGATGATGTCGATGCCTTCATCGTTGTAGTATTTTCTCCTGCGGCCTTGCAGGAAGGTATCGCTGGGCCACCCCTCCGAGGGCGTCGGCGCCACCTTACCGGTAGGCGCGCTCATGCGGTTCTGAACGTTCTGGTGCGCGATAATCGTCGCCCCCACGCCCGCATCGGCGAACTGGCCGGAAAAAAACGAGCCCGCCAGACTGGGGTCGGAGCCGGCCGCACGCACCTTCAGATTCCCACCGGTATGGTCGGGATGAAAGCTGGTATTCACGATGAATTGGATCGGCTTGTCGGTCAGCTTGCGAATAGCCGCGACAACTTTATCCGCCAACTGGCCCTTTCCCGTATCCACCACCAGGGCTCCCTGTTCGCCCACCTGAACCGCGATATTGCCGCCGTCGCCCACCAGCATGTAGACATCGCCCTGCACGCGCAACACGTGAATCTCGCCATCGTGTGGGTCCGGATCGACGGCCCGACTGCTATGTGGGGGGCCGTTTGAAGGCAGCAATGAGGCCTTGGCCGCGGCATCGGTGCCAGCGGGGTCCTTGAGTTTCGCGAGGTACTCCGGATAGCTCGTTTCGGCGCCACCCAGGGCTGCGAGGAGCGGAATGTGGTACTTGTCGGAGAACTCGCGGAGATAGGGATTCTGTCCGAACAGGTAACTCGGCACCTGATCGTTGGCGCGGCCCAGAACCTGCTCGCCATCGTCACAAGCGTACAACCAGGCTTCCGGGTCCCTGGTAGTGCGAGTCATATCCGTAGTTCTCATCAACGGCTCGCTGAGATACACGGGGTCCGTCAGCACGGAAACATAGGTGATGCGGTCGCCGTGCCGCATGAAATGCTCCACCAAGGTGGCCTGATCGCTCTGCGTCATGCCATTGGCCTTGATCCAGTTGCGTTTCATGTGCGACGTGTAAACGGTCAGCACGGTGCCCTCGTACTTGCCCGTCGAGAATCCCAGGAAAGTATGTTGCGCGTAAGGAGGGGGGTGCGGGCGTCCGTCCATCCAGATGGTTCGGGTTCCTTCGGTGATTTGCCCGTACATCTTGATCGCGATGAGCCTCTGCGTGTAGGGATCGCGCTCCTCCCAGAACCGGTAGTTTCCACCGCCGTGTAATAGAAAGTGCGGGCTGTACTGCGCGCATTGCTGCTGCCGCAAGGTCATGCGGGAGGGGTCCCATGTAAGCGCGTACATTCGGCCAGCTTCGCTGAGCGGGTACCCGCCATATGCAACGAGCGGAATGGTGGCGTTGGAATCTGTCCCCTGGTAAACGTTGAACCAAGCCCCGGTAATGTCGATCCCGGATGCTTGCACAGCGGTGCCTTGGCCAAACGCGGCAGTGCTTGCCAACACCGCAACGATCACCACCAAGAGACTGACTGCTTTCATTTGCACTCCCCTTATCCTCAAAAAATGATACTGGACCCCGAGGACCTACGCAATGGGACGACCCACTGCACCCACTGCCGAGGGCTGGGGTTGACAAGCAGGGCGAGTCTCAAGATACTAAACGGAGTTAATCGGGGCTGCGGCAGAGGACTGCCATCAACTTAATAAGAGGAGGGCACGAAATGAACGACCGCGATTCTAAACGAGGTATGGCGAACGCTCCGCTTTCCCGCCGGGAGCTTCTGGCAGGATTTGCCGCAGCCGCCGCGGGGACCATGTTGCCCTCCGGGCTGATCGCGCAAGCCCCGCGGCCGGCGGGCGGGACCAATCCGCGCCGCATCGACGTTCATCACCACTTCCAGACGGCATTTGCCGGAGAGAATGGAGGCCTGAGTTGGTGGACCCCCGACAAGTCGCTCGAACAGATGGACAAGTTTGGGATCGCTACGGCGATGCTGTCCCATCCGGGCGATGGCGGACTCTTTGATGGGACGGAGAAGGGGCGTGCCCTGGCACGGAAGATCAATGAGTATGGGGCAAAACTGGTTAGTGACAATCCTAAACGTTTTGGACTTTTAGCGGTTCTGCCTTTTCGCGACGTAGAAGGAAGCGTACGAGAGATTGAATATGCCATGGACACGCTGAAGGCCGACGGTTTTGGAATCACCAGCAACAACGGCGAAGTGTGGCCTGGCGATCCCACCTTGCTGCCGATCTTCCAGGAATTCAACCGTCACAAGGCCGTAGTGTTCATTCATCCCTTTGTCAACAAATGCTGCCGCCAGCTTGTGAAAGGCGTAAACGACGCCGTGATCGAGTACGACATCGACACAACCAGGGCCATCACCAGCCTGTTATACAACGGTGTGTTGTCGCAGTGCCCGGACGTCCGCATCATCGTGAACCATTCGGGCGCGGCGGTGCCCACGCTGGCCGGGCGAATCAAGGACCGTGTCCCTGGTGCACAGACCTCCAACTTCGGGACCAAGGCAACCAATAATGAAGGGAGAAACGAGAAGATACCCAATGGCGTGTTCTACGAGTTGAGGAAACTCTATTACGAATGCGCGCACGCTGCGTACCCGATGCCGATGGCGGCGTTGTTGAAATTCGTTCCGCCCTCGCAGCTCTTGTTCGGCACGGATTACCCGGCCGAGCCGCCGGAGAGCACGCTCAATGAGCTGCCTAAGAACGACCTCTCGCCCGCAATCCAGCGTGCCCAGAACCGTGAGAATGCCGAGCGCCTATTTCCGCGGCTGAAGGCCTGACTATGCGGCACTCGGCGCGAAATCACGATTACGAACTCACCCGCGAGAAACGATAAGCCTGTCGCGGAGATGAGCAACATCGTTATGGCCAATGGCGAAACCGTGTGCGGATTATCCGACGCCCGCGCCAGCGCTGTGCGTCCTCGGAGGAAACCCATTGAAGACTGCACCGCTCCGTGTAATCGCGGTTCAGTTTCAGCGTTCTGCGATCGCAGAGCCGCGACCACAGGAAGCGGTCAATCAGTCGAATTTTCCAACAACCTTGTTAGCTGAGCCGAGGGTCGCGCGCCCTATTTCGCCGCGCAGGGCGTAGGGTTCCAGCCGGAAGCGTCCGCTTGCTTCTTGAAGTGGGTACTGAGCAGTAGTGGCTGGTTGAGGTAGGCCGGATCCTCAACGGTCGAGGTGACTATTATGTACGTGTCGCCGTTGGGCTCAGTCACTCGATCGAAATATTCAGTCAGAACCGCGTTGGCGCTATAGGGCACGCCATTCTTCCGCAAATAGCCGGGCTTGAAATTGGTAGTGATCACTCTCAGCGAGCCCGCGCGCCGGTCGGGGGCGTTCCGATTGGGCGCCAAGGTATCCACCACCGCCGCCGGCAAATACTCCCATGAGGCTTTCGAAACGCCCTGCCAATCTCCACCTTGATTTTGCGGGGGACCGAACGAGAAGATGCGCGTCTGCGTTCCGGAATCCATTTCGAGTTTCAGCGTCTGGTCGTCCTGCCAGGTGATGTGCAGGCGTCCGGGAACGCGCATCAGCGCCGGAGCGCCGTAACTCTTGCATTGCTCTCCAGCCGCCTCATCCTTCGCGGGATCCCAAGCATCGGCGATTTTGCGGGCTTCGGCATTCATCGGCATGCTGGTGTAATCGCCCTTGAGAGGCGTGACCATTCGGAAGCGCCAGTCTCCCGTGACCAGCGACACCCAGTAGCCCGTGAGATCGATGGGCGCCCCCGCCTTGCCGGTCGGCGGCGGCTGCGCAGCGCCTCCCCGGCCTCCGCGTCCCTGAGCATTCAGGCTCAGCACGACGAGCAAAATCGCAAGGACCAGCTTCGCAGGGCAGATTTTCATTGGCGGGTGGTTCCTCTCTCTGTATACGCTACTACTTCGCCGCGCACGGAGTGGGGTTCCAACCGGAAGCGTCCGCCTGCTTCTTAAAGTGGGTGCTGAGCATAAACGGCTGGTCGAGGTACGTTGGGTCCTCAACAGTCGAGGTCACTACGACGTAGGAGTCGCCATTGGGCTCAGTCACTCGATCAAAATACTCGGTCAGGATCGCATTGGCGCTATAAGGGACGCCGTTCTTCCGCAAGTAGCCAGGCTTGAAATTGGTGGTGATCACTTTCAGCGAGCCCGCGCGCCGGTCCGGCACGCCCACGCTGGTTCGCGCTCCATCGGTAGAGATGATCTGGGCCGGCAAATACTCCCATGATGCTTTGGAAATGCCCTGCCAATCTCCACCTTGAGTCTGAGGGGGGCCAAAGGAGAACAGACGCGTCTGTGTTCCGGAGTCCATTTCGAGCTTCAGGGTCTGGTCGTCCTGCCAGGTGATGTGAAGTCGTCCGGGTACGCGCATCAGCGCCGGAGCGCCGTAACTCTTGCACTGTTCCCCCGCCGCCTCATCCTTCGCGGGATCCCAGGCATCTGCTATTTTGCGGGCTTCGGCGTTCATGGGCATGCTGGTGTAGTCGCCCTTGAGCGGAGTCATCATGCGAAACCGCCAGTCTCCAGTGACCACCGACACCCAATACCCGGTGAGATCGATGGGAGCTCCCGCTTTGGGGCTCTGCGGAGGTTGCGGCGCGCCGCCCCGGCCGCCCCGCCCTTGGGCAGTCAAGCTCGAGGTGGCGAGCAAAATTACAAACGCCGCCTTCACGAAAGGTACCGCGCGTGTCATGGGCCGGATTCGCTATGCGGTTAGTCGAACGTCTGACCCTGGCCGCCCCACTTCCATCCGTCCGCCGGACGTGTGATGTTCACCATGCGCATCCGGTGGTCGTCCGGATTCCGGCCCGGTTGGCCCACCACGAGGACGTGGTCGCCCGCCTTGAGACTTTCGCGGGTCACGCCCTGGCGGCCCAACTGGCCACCTCCGCCCCACTCGATAGCCCACGTCTGCATCACGCCCTTTTCGTCGGGCGCTTCCACATGCACGAAGGAGTGTGGGTTGCGGAAGAGAAACTGCACCACATTCCCTTCGATTTTCTGCGTTTGCCCTTCCAGATAGGTGGCAGCGAAGGAATGATGAGCGTATACACGCCCGCCGGTGATCATGACTCCGGCAATAAGAAATACAGCAAGCAGAGCGTTTTTCACGCAGTCAAGCCCCCAGGGCGATAGTATACGTCAGAGCCGCACGTGTGTCTAGAGTTATCCATGTGTCTGTCAACGGTTATTAGAATTGTCCCCTTGCTGCGTATTCTACGGGACCGTGCAAGTCCCTCCAACGCAGTCAGGGAGACGCGGATGTAACTTTTGCGGACCATAGGGCTTCGCGAGAAACCTCTGGCGTATTGTTAGCGGCTTCTCGGTTCCCCTCCGGATGGAAGAAGTGGAACACCGAACCCGATCCCGGAGTGGACTCCACCCAAATGCGGCCGCCCAGGCGCTCCACGGCCGCGCGGCAAATGGCCAGACCGACGCCGGTGCCGGATTGTTCCGCTCCGTGGAGCCGGCGAAATACGCCGAAAATGTATTCGAAATACTTGGGCTCAACGCCGATGCCATTGTCCCGAACCGAGAATATGCAGCCGCTGCCGCTAGCTTCGGCTGAGATCTGAATATGCGGCCGGCCCCCCGACCGGTACTTGATTCCGTTGCTGATCAGATTCTTGAACAGTTGCACCAGCAGGATTTCGATGGAATCGATGGTCGGAAGGGGCTGGCATTCGATCAAGGCGCCGGACTCATCAATCATTCCTTGGAGGGCAAACGTAGCGGTCTTCACAACCTCGTTACAATTCACGGAAGCCCAGGCCTGCTGGCCGGATTCACTCACATAGATATATTGTTGCAGCCCGCTGACGAGTTCGTACATCCGGGCGCCATGCTGTTCGATGAATTTCAGCATGGTGTCTTCGCGTTCATCCAGCCGCCCAGCGACCGATTTCGCGAGCCATTGAGAGTAGGCAAGGACTGTGCGGATGGGTTCCTGGAGATCGTGACTGGCCGCCCAGGCGAACTGGCGCAAAGCTTCATTGGAGCGGGTCAATTCCGCGGTCCGCTCCGCGACTCGCTTCTCCAGTTCCTGATTAATTTTGCTGATCCGATTTTCGGCCTGGACCTGATCGGTGGCGTCCCGGATGGCGGTAGTCACTAGAACAGTGTCGGGTGCGCTGAACGAATTGCTGGTGATCTCAGCCGGAAACACGGATCCGTTCTGACGGACCCCGGTCATGCGAGTCTCGGTCGCCGGCGACGCCGCGGGAAGCGCTCTGTCAATGAGCTCCGGGCATTGCCAGCCCGGAATCAAAGTGCGGATATCGCAACCAATCAAGGACTCACGCGGGTGCCCGAACAGCGTATCCGTGCGGGTATTGGCCAGTTCAATCACGCCGGAAGCGCTGGTAATGACCATGGCGTCCGGCGCGCCTTCCAGAACCGCGCGGAAAGTGCGTTCCGCGCGCGATAATTCCTGCGCCTGCCGGCGAAGCAGCTGCTCGCTCCGGCTGAGCTCGACAAACACGCTGACTTTGCTCTGGAGAACTTCCGGGACAATCGGTTTAAAAAGAAAATCGACCGCGCCCAGATCATACCCGCGAAACAGTTGCTCATCGCTGTGGTAGGCGGTGAGGAACAGAATCGGCGTGTGACGGGAGCGCTTGCGGGACCGGATCAGCTCCGCGGTCTCGAATCCATCGATCCCGGGCATTCGAACGTCCAGAAGGATGGCCGCGAAATCATGATCCAGGCACAGCCGTAAGGCGTCGGTCCCATTTTCAGCCAGCATCAACTCCTGTTTCAAGGGCTCGAGTACTGCCTGCAGAGCAAGCAGGTTGTCCTTGTCGTCATCGACGGCCAGGATCTTGACCGGCTGCGGGCCCGGCGCCTGGTCCGAAGCGGACCGCGACGACTGGGAAACGGCAGGATTCATACGGCCCCCGCGTCCACCCGCTGATCCGGCCCGTCCGGCATCGCGCCCACCGCCCCCACGCCCGTCAGCCAGACGCGCATGACAGAGAAAAGATAAGCAAGGTCCACGGGTTTAGTCACGTAGTCCGAAGCGCCTGCCTGGAGGCACTTCTCGCGGTCGCCTTTCATCGCCTTAGCGGTGAGTGCGATGATCGGCAGCGCGGCGAAGCGGGGAATCTGCCGGATCGCCCGTGTGGTTTCATAGCCGTCCATCTCCGGCATCATGATATCCATCAGTACCAGATCGATTCCACTTTCTTGCTCGAGCAATTTGACGCCGCTCTTGCCGTTTTCAGCGTGGAGCACGGTGATCTCATATTGCTCGAGAGCGCTCGTGAGAGCGAAAATGTTGCGCAGGTCGTCGTCCACCACTAGAATTCTTCGCCCGGCTAACATCGGATCGGTCTGCCGCACCTGGCCCAGAATCTTCTTTTGAGCAGCCGGAAGATTCTCTTCGGACCGGTGCAGCAATAACATTGTCTCATCCAGCAGCCGCTCGAGCGATGGAACGTACCGAATGGCGCCGGCCTGGCAACGCCGATGCAAATCGGCAGCCAGCTCCGAATTGAGTTTGGCCAAACCAAAAACGATGACCGGCGGGACAAAGGGCGCCAGACGAGTCTGAATTGCCTCTATGAACTCGACATCTGCTCCTCCCGAGACCGCCCAGTCCATCACGACTCCATCCGGCGGCTGGGATGAAACCATGTCCATCGCCTGTTGCGGCGATGCCGCCTGCAAAAGCGTGAGGTCATCGGCCGCGAGAAAATCGCAAATTTCCTTGCGCATTGCTTCCGAGGCTGCCACCACCAGGAGTTTCTTGGTCCGGGATTGCATGGAGTCCTGCACGACCGGGAAGATCTGATTGAACGAGCTCTGCTCCGATGCCTTCTGAACGCACGTCATGGCCCCCAGAGCAAAGCCATCGAAAGCCGTCTCGGTCCCGGAGATCACGTGCACGGGGATGTGCCGCGTCCCGGGATCGTGCTTCAAATGGTCCAAGACCGTCCACCCGCTCATATCCGGCAGGCGGACGTCGAGCGTAATGGCGCTGGGCTTGAAATTTCTGGCTAAGGTGAGTGCCGTCGCGCCACGGAGCGCCACCAAAGCCTTCAGCCCGAGCTCATGGGCTCTTTCCACAAGGAGGCCGGCAAAAGTCGGATCATCCTCTACAATCAGCAGCACGGAGTCTTCCGGCTGAATGATATTACGGTCGTCGTCGACCGTCGTTTCGTGATCCAGCAGCCAGTTGGGCAGCGCCAGCGCGCCTTGTTCAAAGCGGTTATCCACGTCGCGGGCCGTCCAGACCCGCATCACCGAGAACAGCAGATCGATATCCACCGGCTTGGTGACATAATCGGAGGCTCCGGCGCGCAGGCATTTTTCCCGGTCGCCCTTCATCGCCTTGGCGGTGAGCGCGATGATCGGAAGCGTCTTGAACTCGGGAAGCCTGCGAATCTCGCGCATCGTTTCGTAGCCGTCCATTTCCGGCATCATGATATCCATCAGGACGATATCGACGTCGCGTGTGTTCTTCAGAAGCTCCACTCCGGCCCGGCCGTTCTCGGCGTGGAGAACCTTCAATTCGCGCTGTTCGAGGACGCTCGCCAGTGCGAAAATGTTTCTCACATCGTCATCGATCACCAGCACCTTGCGGCCGGCCAGCATCGAATCCGATTCACGAACCTCGGCCAGCACGCGTCTCTGTTCCGTCGAGAGCGAGGCTTCCGGGCGATGCAGCAGCAGAACGGTCTCATCCAAGAGACGTTCGATCGTGGAAGCGTGCCGCACTGGTCCGCTGCGCGCGCGCTGATGCAGTTCCGCGACCTGGTTCTCGGAAAGCGGACAGCTGCCGGAGACAACGATGGGAGGCGCTTGGAGCGCCGATCTGGATTGGACCGACTCGATAAATTCGATACCGGTGGCGTCCGGCAGTACCCAATCGAGCACGATTCCGTCCACCCGGCTGGAGGCGAGGAGTTGGACCGCGGAACCAAGGTCGGGCGCATCGACAATCTCCAGATCGTCGCCGGCCATCAGGTGGCGGATATCGGCCTTGCGCACGTCGTTTTCCGCGATCAGCAGAAGCGTTTTTTTGTGGGGCTCCATGGAGCGCTGGATGACTTCGAAGATCTCATCGAGAGACTCCTTGGTTACGTCTTTTTGCAGGCAGCTCATCGCTCCCAGCGCAAACCCGCGCTTGTTGTTTTCGTGTCCCGATATGATGTGCACCGGGATGTGAGCCGTGCGGGCGTCATGCTTCAGCCGGTCGAGAAGCGTCCAGCCGCTCATATCCGGCAGCCGCACATCCAGCGTGATGGCGCTCGGCTGGAACTCGCGTGCCAGTGAAATCGCAGTATCGCCCCGCGAGGCGACTACGGCCTTGGCTCCGCGGTCGTGCGTGAGGTCGACCATGATGCGCGCGAAAGTGGCATCGTCTTCGACGATCAGCAGCACCCGGTCGCCCTGAGTCACAAGATTGCGGTCGTCGTCGACCTCCGTTTCCTGGACCATCTCCGCGGGCAGCGAACTGGCAGTTGGAGACAAAACGAGGTTCACTTCGCCGGCCGCGTCTTGTTGCGCCGGGGCGGTGAGAGAAGGAGCCGCGTCGCTGCTCTCCGATTTCGGCGCCGATGAGATGTATGCCTGGGGCACGTAGAGAGTGAAGATACTGCCGCGGCCCACCGTGCTCTGGACGCGGATTTCGCCTCCGAGCAAGCGCGCCAGCTCGCGGCTGATGGAGAGACCGAGGCCCGTGCCGCCGTACTTTCTGCTGGTGGTTCCATCCGCCTGCTGGAAAGCCTCGAAGATGATGCGCTGCTTTTCCTGAGCGATTCCGATTCCGGTGTCGGTCACCGAAAATGCGATCACGTCCTTGGCTCGGTTCATGACCGGATGGGACGGGCTCCAGCCGCTGGTGACGCGCTCCATCGTCAATCTGACGGATCCATGCTCGGTGAATTTGAGAGCGTTTGACAACAGGTTCTTCAGCACTTGCTGCAGCCGCTTGACGTCGGTCCGGATGATCTCGGAGGAAAGCGCCTCGTCCACGTCGATCGACAGGCCGATGCCCTTGCCTTCCGCCACATGGCGGAAAGTCCGCACGCAGTAGTCTTCCAGTTCCGTGAAGCGCACGATGCCGACCTCGATGTCGATCTTCCCGGACTCGATCTTGGACAGATCGAGAATATCGTTGATCAGGGCCAGGAGGTCGGTGCCGGAGGAGTGAATCGTCTCGGCAAACTTGATTTGCTTCAGGCTGAGGTTTCCTTCCGTATTGTCAGCCAGCACGCGCGCCAGAATCAGCAGGTTGTTGAGCGGCGTACGCAGCTCGTGCGACATATTGGCCAGGAATTCGCTCTTGTACTTGGAGGTCAGCGCCAGTTGCTCGGCCTTGTCCTCCAGAGCATGCTTGGCTTGCTCGATTTCGCGGTTCTTGGCTTCGACTTCGGTGTTTTGTTCGGCCAGCAACTGCGCTTTTTCCTGCATCTCGGCGTTGGTCATTTGCAGCTCTTCCGCCAGGGCTTGGCTCTGCTGCAAAAGCTGCTCGGTACGCATGGTGGCCGCGATCGTATTGAGCACGATGCCGATACTTTCAGTGAGCTGATCCAGAAACGCGATGTGGATTTCGGAAAGCTTATGGAAGGAGGCCAGCTCCACCACCGCCTTCACTTCGCCCTCAAACAGCACCGGCAGAACCACGATGGTGGTGGGGGACGCGCCTCCCAGGCTGGAACGGACCTGGATATAATTTTCGGGAATGTCGCGCACCAGAATGCGTTGTTTCTCCTTGGCGCACTGTCCCACCAAGCCCTGGCCGAAGTTGAAGTGCGTCGGAATGTCATCCCGGCTGTCGTAAGCGTAACCCGCCATGAACTTCAGCATGGGACCGGAGTCGCTGTTTTCCGCGATATAGAAACTTCCGCGCTGCGCGCTGACCAGCGGCGCCAGCTCGGAGAGCAATAACTGAGCCACGGTGAGCAGATCGCGCTGGCCCTGCACCATGCGAGTGAACTTCGCGATGTTGGTCTTGAGCCAATCCTGGTCGGTGTTCTTGCGCGTGGTGGCCGCCAGATTCTCGATCATTTCGTTGAGATTGTCCTTGAGTGCCGCTACTTCGCCCAGGGCTTCCACCGCAATCGATCGGGTCAGGTCGCCCTTGGTGACAGCCGTCGCCACTTCCGCGATGGCGCGCACTTGGTTCGTTAGGTTGGCCGCCAATTGGTTCACGTTGTCGGTGAGGTCACGCCACAAGCCCGTCGCGGCCGGCACGCGAGCCTGGCCTCCCAGCTTGCCTTCGATTCCGACCTCGCGCGCCACCGTGGTCACCTGGTCCGCAAAGGTTGCCAGCGTGTCGATCATGGCGTTGATGGTATCGGCCAGCTCCGCAATCTCACCCTTGGTTTCGAGCACCAGCTTGCGCTTCAAGTCGCCGTTAGCCACAGCGGTCACCACCTTGGCAATGCCGCGCACTTGAGTGGTCAGGTTGGCGGCCATCAGGTTGACGTTGTCCGTCAGATCCTTCCAGGTTCCGGCTACGCCGCGGACTTCGGCCTGCCCTCCCAGTTTCCCTTCCGTGCCGACCTCGCGGGCCACGCGCGTCACTTCGCTCGCAAAGGAGTTGAGCTGATCCACCATCGTATTGATGGTGTTCTTCAGCTCCAGAATCTCGCCGCGCACGTCCACGGTAATTTTGCGGGACAAGTCGCCCATGGCGACCGCGGTGGTCACCTGGGCGATGTTGCGGACCTGGTTGGTGAGGTTGGAGGCCATCGAATTCACCGACTCGGTCAGATCCTTCCACGTGCCCGCGACTCCGTACACATCGGCCTGTCCGCCGAGCCGGCCTTCGGTGCCCACTTCGCGGGCCACGCGCGTCACTTCGCTGGCGAATGAGCTGAGCTGATCCACCATGGTGTTGATGGTGTCCTTCAGCGCAAGAATTTCGCCGCGCGCATCCACCGTGATCTTGCGCGACAAGTCGCCCTTGGCGACGGCCGTCGTCACGTCCGCAATGTTGCGGACCTGCGCGGTGAGGTTTGAAGCCATCGAGTTCACCGATTCCGTCAGATCCTTCCACGTGCCGGCCACGCCGCGCACGTCTGCCTGGCCGCCCAGCTTGCCTTCGGTGCCCACCTCGCGAGCCACGCGTGTGACTTCGCTGGCGAACGCGTTGAGCTGATCGACCATGGTATTGATCGTGTTCTTCAGCTCCAGAATTTCACCGCGCGCGTCCACCGTGATCTTGGTGGTTAAGTCGCCCTTGGCCACAGCCGTCGTCACGCCCGCGATGTTGCGGACCTGATTGGTCAGGTTGGACGCCATCGAATTCACCGAGTCCGTCAGATCCTTCCAGGTTCCCGCCACGCCGCGAACATCAGCCTGGCCGCCGAGCTTCCCTTCCGTACCCACTTCGCGCGCCACGCGCGTTACCTCGCTCGCAAAGGAGCTGAGCTGGTCCACCATCGTGTTGATCGTATTCTTCAACTCCAGGAATTCACCGCGCGCGTCGACCGTGATGGTGCGCGACAGGTCGCCTTTGGCCACCGCCGTGGTCACCTCTGCGATGTTGCGGACCTGGTTGGTCAGGTTGGACGCCA
>WNEY01002028.1_pt1 | contig 14661 bp, 15 predicted proteins | sample 5400531 | NCBI WGS metagenome assembly WNEY01 (sample SAMN13153338, study PRJNA577476) | soil metagenome | isolation source: 200 cm saprolite under Douglas fir tree site 1 | place: USA:California | collected 2015-04-18
AGCCCGGCCCAGCCGAGCACGTTGAACGGGCGCAGGAACGCGGTCGCCGGGATCCGCACCTCGAGCTCGTCGCAGTCGACGGGCGGAACCTCGACGCCCAGCACCGGCGAGACGTACAGGTCGACGCTCGGCCGGTACCCGCGCCAGACCCGCACCGCCTCGCGCGCCCGCTCGACCTCTGCGGGCTCGATCTTCTGCGCGTGCTCGAGCTTGCGGCGGACGTTGTCGCCGTACTCGTCCGCACGGGCGGGAAAGGTCGCGTCGTGCGACTCGGCTGCCTCGTGGAAGAAGAGCGGCCAGGTGTCGTCCGGCGGCTCGGGGACTTCCGCCTCGACGACCTGGGCGCCGAGCTCCTCCAGCCGTTCCACGTAGCGCTCGGCGTCACGGTTCTCCGGCAGCGCCGGCCCGCCCACCGAGGGCGGCCTGGTCAGCAGGCCGACGGTAAGGCCCTGGAGGCGCGGCTCGGGCACCGGCTCTCCCGTCAGGATCGACCACATCAGCGCCACGTCGGCGACGCTCGTGCCCATCGGTCCGACCGTGTCGAAGCTCGGACAGAGCGGATAGACGCCCTCCGTCGAGATGCGGCCCCAGCTCGGCTTCAGCCCCACGGTGCCGCAGCACGAGGACGGCAGCCGGACCGAGCAGCCGGTGTCAGTGCCGATGCCGATCTCGCACATGCCCGCGGCGAGCGCGGCCGCGTTGCCGCCCGAGGAGCCGCCGGTCGTCCGGCCGGGATGGGTCGGGTTCTGGACGGTGCCGTACCAGGGATTCTGGCTCGTCACGCCCCAGGCGAACTCGTGCAGGTTCGCCTTGCCCACGACCACCGCGCCCGCGTCGACGAGCCGCTGCACCGCCGGCGCCGTCCGCTCGGGGACGTGCGCGGCGTAGATCTTCGAGCCGTAGGTCGTGCGGATCCCCGCCGTGTCGAACAGGTCCTTGACGAGCAGCCGCTTCCCGGCCAGCGGCCCGGGCCTGGGCTCCGCCGGCTCGACCTCGGTGATGACGGCGTTGAACGGATCGGTCACGGGATCCGCGCGACCGCCTCGATCTCGAGCCTCGCGCCCGGCACCGCCAGCCTGCTCACCTCGACCAGCGTGCTCGCCGGCCGGACGTCGCCGAAGATCTCCTGCCGCACGGGGTTGATCCGCGCGCGGTCGTCGATGTCCGTGAGAAAGACGGTGACCTTGACGATGTCGGCGAAGGTCGCGCCGGCCGCGGCGAGGATGCGGCCGATGTTCGCGAACACCTGCCGCGTCTGAGCGACCACGTCGTCGCCGCCGACGAGCCGGCCGTCGCCGTCGACCGGGACGCAGCCCGAGATGAAGAGCAGCTCACCGGCACGGACGGCGTCCGTGTAGTGGCTGATCGGCTCGGCGAGGGCCGGGACGCGGATCTCTTCGCGCTCGCTCACCGCGTGCGATGATCGCACGTCGTGGAGCCTCAGTTCGTCAAGTTCAGCGACATCCGCCCGTTCGAGCTCGCTCCGGGCGTCACCGGGCAGCCGCTCTTCGGCGAGGGGGCGATGATCAACATCATCGAGTTCGAGCCCGGGGCGACGGTGCCGCTGCACAGCCACCCGCACGAGCAGCTCGGCTTCTGCCTGCGCGGCACGCAGGTGCTGATCGTCGACGGCGAGGAGCATCCGATCGGCCCGATGGAGGGCTACGTGCTCCCGGGGGGCGTCGAGCACTCCGCCTACTGCGGGCCCGAGGGCGCGACCGTCGTCGACGTCTTCCAGCCTGTGCGAGAGGACTACCGGGCGCGCTACTGATTTTTCGCCGCAACGGGGACGGGCGAAGCCCGGCCCACAGCGGCCTTTTCAGGCCCGGACGACGCGCCCGTGGATCTCGCGGGTCAGCTCGTCCACCTGCCTCGTCAGGCGCGTGTTCTCCTCGATCAGCTGCTTGAGCAGCTCGATGCCCCGCTCGGCCAGCTGCTGCCGCTGCAGGCTGTCCTGCGCGAGCGCCTCGCGGTGCTTCGCGTCGGCGTTGGCGTGGGCCTTGTCGCGGTCGGCCTGGCGCGTCTGCGCGAGCAGGATCAGCGGCGCCGCGTAGGCGGCCTGCGTCGAGAAGGCGAGGTTGAGCAGGATGAACGGGTAGAGGTCGAAGTGCACCAGGCCCGTCGCGTTGACCACGATCCACCCGAGCACGACGAGCGTCTGGGAGATCAGGAACTTCGGCGTGCCGAAGAAGCGGGCGAACGCCTCCGCCTTCGCGCCGAAGTCGCCGGGCCCGAACGGCGCGGCGAGGTGCTCGCACTCCTCGAGGAAGCGCCGGTGGTTCGCGACCGCCATCACGGCCACGTTCGACGCGCCAATGCGCGCTCCTCGACTAGATCACGCCGTAGGTCCGGAACGCCTCGCTGACCGGCATCCCCTCGGCGAGCTTGCTGCGGACAAGGTTCTCGCCGGCGACTTTCTCCTCGGCCGCGGCCAGGATCTCCTCGGCGACCGCGGCCGGGATCACGACCACGCCGTCGTGGTCGCCGAGCACGAGGTCGCCGGGGCTCACCTCGACGCCGCCGCACGCGACGGGGACGCCGACCTCGTCCACGTCGATCCGCCCGAGCGAGTCGGCGCAGTGGATCCCGGCGGCGAAGGTCGGGAACCGCATCTCGATCAGGGAGAGCGTGTCCCGCGCGAACGCGTCCGCCACGATCCCGCGCGCGCCGCGGTAGCGCGACGCGGTCGCGAGCAGCTCCCCCCAGTAGGAGCCGCGGCAGGTCGAGACGACCATCACGTCCCCGGGCTGGAGCGCGTCGACGGCCGCCAGCTCGCCCCGGTACCAGTCGGCGGGATCCTCTGGGACGGCCTCGACCTCCACGCAGTGGACGGTCATCGCGTAGCCGGCGACCCGCGCCTCGGGGTAGAGCGGCCGGATGTGCGGCGCCATCACGCCGGAGCGGATGCCCGCGCGATCGAGGCAGTCGGAGACGACCGCGGGGTGGAGGCGCTCGAGGCGCTCGATCAGCGCGAGGTCACGTTCGGGCATCGTAGGCTCCTCTCAGACGGTGCGTATGCTCCGCTCGATGGACGGTCTGCGCAGCGGACGCTGGTTCGGCGGGCACGACCTGGGGGGCTTCATCCATCGGGCGTCGCTCCACGCCGAGGGGATCTCGCGCACCGCGCTCGCGGGCCGGCCGGTCGTCGGGATCTGCAATTCCTGGTCCGAGCTCGTCAACTGCAACCTGCACTTCCGCGGGCTCGCGGAGGCGGTGAAGCGCGGCGTGCTGCTCGCGGGCGGGCTGCCGCTCGAGTTCCCGACGATCTCGCTGGGCGAGAACCTGATGAAGCCCACGGCGATGCTCTTCCGGAACCTGATGGCGATGGACGTCGAGGAGTGCATTCGCGCCTATCCGCTCGACGCCGTCGTCCTGCTCGGCGGCTGCGACAAGACCGTGCCGGCGCAGCTGATGGGCGCGGCGAGCGCAGACGTGCCGGCGATCATGGTCACGGGCGGGCCCGCCGAGCCGGCCTGGTTCCGGGGGCGGCAGCTGGGCAGCGGCACCGATCTCTGGCTCTACGCCGACGAGCTCCGCGCGGGGCGGATGAGCGACGAGGAGTTTGCCGAGCTCGAAGCGGCCGCGACGCCGGGCTTCGGCCACTGCAACGAGATGGGAACGGCCTCGACGATGGCGTCGCTCGTCGAGGCGCTCGGGATGTCGCTGCCGGGCACGGCCACGATCCCGGCCGTCGACGCGGCGCGTGTCCGCGCCGCCGAGGCGACCGGGCGCCGCGCTGTCGCCCTGGCCGAGCAGGGGCTGCGCCCCTCGCGGATCCTGACCGCACAGGCGTTCGACAACGCGATCACCGTGCTGATGGCGATCGGCGGCGGCACCAACGCGGTCGTCCACCTGCTCGCGCTCGCGGGCCGCGTCGGCGTCACACTCACGCTCGACCGCTTCCACGAGCTGTCGCTGCGCACGCCGCTGCTCGCGAACGTGCGGCCCTCCGGCGAGCACCTCGTCGAGCAGTTGCACCGCGCCGGCGGCATCCAGGCAGTCCTGAAGGAGCTGGAGCCGCTCCTGCACGGGGAGGCGCTCACGGTCACCGGGGCCACGCTCGCGGAGGGCTTCGCCGGCGCGGAGGCGCTCGACCGCGACGTGATCGCCGCGCTCGGCCACCCGCTCTCGCCCGAGGGCGGCATCGCGGTCGTCCACGGCAGCCTCGCTCCCGACGGCGCCCTGCTCAAGCGCAGCGCCGCCTCGCCCGAGCTGCTCCGCCACCGCGGCCCCGCGGTCGTCTTCGAGGACGTCTACGACGTCGCCGCGCGAATCGACGACCCCGCGCTCGAGGTCGGGCCCGACTCCGTGCTCGTATTGCGCAACGCTGGGCCGAAGGGCGGTCCCGGGATGCCCGAATGGGGGCAGCTGCCGATCCCGAGCAAGCTGCTCGCCCGGGGCGTGAGCGACCTCGTCCGGGTCTCCGACGCGCGGATGAGCGGCACGGCCTTCGGCACCGTCGTCCTGCACGTCGCCCCGGAGGCCGCCGCGGGTGGGCCGCTGCGCGCGGTCGAGGACGGCGACCCGATCGTGCTCGACGTCGAGGCGCAGCGGCTCGATCTCGACGTCCCCGTGGAGGAGGTCGCGCGGCGGCTCGAGCGCCTCGGCCCGCCGGAGCCGAAGTACCGCCGCGGCTACGGCGCCCTCTACCTCGAGCACGTGCTCCAGGCGAACGAGGGCTGCGACTTCGACTTCCTGCGCGCGCGACCCGGCGAGCCCGCCGAGAGCGAGCCGCTCGGCCTGCTCAGCGGCTGGGTCGGCGGTTGGTGACCTAGCTTCCGTAGACGCCTTCCCCGGTCTCGCGGTCGAAGACGTAGAGGCGGCCGGTGTCCACCACGAGCTCGAGCCGCTCGCCCTCGCGGGCGCCGGTCGTCCGGCCGAGACGGCCGACGAAGGGGCTCGCACTTCGTGCCGCCGTCCTGCGCGCGGCCGCGGGCTCCTCCGGGGCGGTCGCCTCCTCCACCTCGCTGCGGCGCACCGGCGGCACGCCGAGCGAGAAGTGGACGTAGACCTCGGAGCCCATGTCCTCGCGGATCTCGGGGACGACCGAGAGCGTGCGGCCGGGCTGGGCGCCACCCGCGAGCGACGCGTCCTCGAGGTCCTCCGGCCGGAAGCCGAGGAGCACCCGCCGCCCGGCGTAGTCGCCGAGCGCCGGACGCGCGCCGACCTGCAGCGCGTTCTCGCCGAAGCGGGCGACCAGGCCGCCGTCCATGCGCTGCAGCTCCGCCTCGACCAGGTTCATCGCCGGCGAGCCGATGAACCCCGCCACGAACAGGTTGGCCGGGCGCTCGTACAGCCGCTGCGGCTGGTCAGCCTGCTGCAGGACGCCCTTCCGCATCACGGCGACGCGGTCGCCCATCGTCATCGCCTCGGTCTGGTCGTGCGTCACGTAGATCGTCGTCACGGCGAGGTCGCGCTGCAGGCGCAGGATCTCCGCCCGCATCTCGACCCGCAGCTTCGCGTCGAGGTTCGAGAGCGGCTCGTCCATCAGGAACGCCTGCGGCTCGCGGACGATCGCCCGGCCCATCGCGACCCGCTGGCGCTGGCCTCCCGAGAGCGTGCGCGGCTTCTTCGTCAGGCTCTCCTCGAGCCCGAGCGTGCCCGCCGTCTCGGTCACCCGCCGCTCGATCTCCTCCTTCGGCACCTTCCTGTGCCGGAGCCCGAACGCCATGTTGTCGAAGACGTTCATGTGCGGATAGAGCGCGTAGCTCTGGAACACCATCGCGATGTCTCGCTCCTTCGGCAGCAGGTCGTTCACGACACGGCCGCCGATCCGGATCGTCCCGCCGGTGATCTCCTCCAGGCCGGCGACCATCCGCAGCGCGCTCGTCTTGCCGCAGCCGGAGGGGCCGACGAAGACCACGAACTCGCCGTCGGCGATCTCTAGGTCGAGCTCGTGGACGGCCTCGGTGCCGTCGGCGTAGACCTTGGTGACGCGCTCGAGCGCGATCTCAGCCATCGCCCAGCTCCAGGAGCACCTTGCCGCGGGGCCCGCTCGGCTCGGCGAGCTCTGCGAAGGCGCGCTCGAACTCGTCCAGGCGGAAGCGGTGCGTGACGATGCGGCCGGGCTGGATCTGGCCTGTGTTCAGGAGCCCGACGACGCTCGCCCAGGCGGATGACGTGTAGCCGATGCTGGCCGCGAGCGTGAGGTCGTTGTTCACGAGCAGGTCTGCCGGCAGCACGAGCGTCTCGCCCGTGGGCGGCAACCCGAGCAGCAGGACGGTCCCGCCCCGGCGCGCCGCGGCGACCGCGACGCCCACGGCCTCGGGCGCGCCGGCCGCCTCCACCACCAGGTCGTAGCCCGCTCCGGGCGGGTCGCCGGTCGTGAACGCGGTGACGCCGAGCGAGCGTGCGAGGTCCTCCTGCTCGGCCCGGTGTCCCACCAGCGCGAGCTCGGCCGGCGACCAGAGGCCTGCGAGCAGGGCCGCGAGCAGCCCGATCGTCCCGTCGCCGACCACGAGCACGCGGCGGCCAGCCTCCGGCCGTGCCTTCCGCAGTCCCGTCATCACGACCGAGGTCGGCTCGACGAGCGCCGCGTCGAGCAGCGGGACGCCGTCGGCGAGCGGGTGCACGACGCGGGCGGGGACGAGGATCTGGTCGCCGGCGCCGCCCTCGCGCGTGAAGCCGACCTCGTCGTAGACCTCGCAGACGTTGGTCGCGCCCGCGCGGCAGCTCGCGCAGCGGCCACACGGGATGATGCCCTCGGCGACGCACCGCAGCCCCGGCTCCAGCTCCGTCACGCCCGGGCCGACCGCCTCGATCGTCCCCGACCACTCGTGCCCGAGCGTCAGCGGGTAGCGGACGAAGGCTGGGTCGACCTCGCCGCGCAGCAGCTCGAGGTCCGTACCGCAGAGCCCGCAGAAGCCGGGGCGGACTACGACCTCGCCGGGCCCGGGCTCGAGCGCCGGCCGCTCGACGACCTCGAGCGAGCCCGGCCGCTCGACGACGAGCGCGCGCCTGCTCACACCACGGCCTCGACCGAGCGGGCCTCGCCGGGCGCGCCGAGCGCCGCGGAGATCCGCTCCGCGTGCTCGCGAACGGTCTGACCGAGCTGGTCGATCTTCCAGGCCGGCAGGTCGAGCTTGAGCCCGGTCGCGCTGATCGCGCCGGCGCAGCGGCCGGAGTGGTCGAAGACCGCGGCCCCGACGCAGAACACGCCCTCGGCGTCCTCCTCGTCGTCGACCGCGTAGCCGCGACGGCGAATCGTGCCGAGCTCGTGCAAGAGAGCCGCCGCGTCGGTGATCGTGTGCGCGGTCTTCCCCGGGAGCCCCGCGACGGCCGCGATCTCGCGCACGGTCGCGTCGGGCAGCGACGCGAGCATCGCCTTCCCGACCGCGGAGCAATGCAGGTGCTCGCGCTTGCCGAGGTGCGCGGCGAAGCGCACCGTGCTCTGGTGGGCGTCGACCCGTCCGATCACGACCGCGTACTGCTCATCGAGCACGGCGACCCGCGAGGTGAGGTCGGTGGCGTCGGTGAGCGAGCGCAGCACCGGCATCGCGACGTCGCGCAGCGCGATCTGCGACACGACCACGTCGCCGAGGCGGGCGAGCGCCATCCCGAGCCGGTAGCGCCTGGCCATCCCGCTGCCGGAGTCGGCGACGAAGCCGCCGGCGAGCATCGTCTGCAGGATCGCGTAGGCCGTGCTCTTCGAGACCCCCAGCGTGCGACCGAGGTCGGAGAGCGTCATCCCGTCCGAGCCGGCCTCGGCGAGCGCCTCCAGCAGGCTGAACGCCCGCTCGACGCTCTGGACGCGATAGCGATCTTCGGCCACGCTGTTCTGCTCTCCCGAACGAGGGTCCCGAACGACGAACACTACGGTGCGGCCGCGAGGGCTGTCCAGCGGTTGACAGAGCCCGTCGCCCGTGAGAGCGTTGGTGACTGCGAACGATGTTCGGTATCACCGAACAGATCCTGACGGCGCGTCGCGGGGAGATGGAGGCGAAGCTGTCGCTGCTGCGCGGCCTGCTCGATCGTCGCGGGCCGCCCGCTGCGGTGCTGACGGCGCCCGACTCCGTGGCCTGGCTCACCGGCGGAGTCACGAGCGCGCTCGAGCGCGGCTCGGCCGTGAGCCCGCTCTGGCTGGTGGTGACCGCGGACACGGTCGCGGCGCTGACCACCAACGTCGAGCGGCCGCGCATCGAGGCCGAGGCCGAGCTCGGGGTGCCGCTGCACGAGGCGTCGTGGTTCGAGCCGGACGGGCTCGCCCGCCTCGCCGAGGACGTCGCCGGCCACGCGTCCGACGCACTCGCCTGGGATAGCTCGCCGGCGTTCGCCGAGGATCTGATCGCGCTGCGGCTGCGGCTGCTGGAGCCCGAGCGGGAGCGACTCGGGCGACTCGGCGTCGACACGGCGGCGGCGCTCGAGGAGGCGTTGCGGGCGTGGCAGCCGGGCGAGCTCGACCGCGGCGTCCAGGCCGGGATCGCCGAGCGGCTCGAGCGGGACGGGTGCTTTGCCGCCTGCCTGATCGTGGGCGGGGACGAGCGGGTCGAGCGCTTCCGTCACCCGCTCGCGAACGGCGAGCCGATGACGAGGCTCGTGATGGCCGTCGTCGTCGCCGAGCGCGGTGGCCTGCACGCAGCCGCCACGCGCTTCGCGTACGCCGGCCGGCTGCCCGACTCGGTCCGGGCGGCGCGCGACGCCGCGCGCGAGGTCGAGTCCGGAGTGCTCGCGGCCACGCGGCCCGGCGCAAGCTACGGCGACGCAGTCCGCGCGCTCGACGTCGCCTACGCCGCCGCGGGCCACCCGGGCGCCTGGCGCGAGCACTACCAGGGCGGGCCGGTCGGCTACCGCCAGCGCGAGTTCGAGCTCTCCCCGGCGCAGACGGGCAGTCGCTGGTACTCGACGCCGATCGAGGCCGGACACGCCGTCGCCTGGAACCCCAGCATCGCGGGTGGCGGCAAGGTCGAGGACACCTATCTCGTCGAGGAGGGCGGCCTGCGCCGTCTCACCGACACCGGCGCCTGGCCGGCAGGCGCGCTGCTCGACGTGACCGGCGGAGGCTTCGAGTGAAGGCGGACGCCGCGCTCGGCCGCTTCGGCGTGGCGCCCGAGAACGGCGTGCCCCTGAGCGGGCGCCGCTTCCCGGACGGGGCCGCCTTCCGGGTCGAGATCCCGAGCGTCGAGGGCCCGCGCGTGCTCGAGGAGGTCGTCCGAGCCGCCGAGGCCGAGGGGATCGTGATCAACCGCGTCTCCCAGGGCAGCGGCGCGATGCTGCTCCGCGAGTCGGAGCTGCGCGAGCTGGCGGCGATCGGCGCCGGGACCGGGATCGAGGTCTCGCTCTTCGTCGGCCCGCGCGAGGGCTACGACGTGGGCGCGCATGCCCGCTCGCCCGACGGCTCCGCGCATTCCGGCCAGCTCCGCGGCGTCCGCGGCCTCGCCTACGCGGTCGAGGACGTCGCCCGCGCAGTCGAGTGCGGGATCCGCAGCTTCCTCGTCGCCGACCTCGGGCTGCTCTCGCTGCTCGCCGCCATGCAGCGGGCGGGAGAGCTTCCCGCGGAGGTCGTCTGGAAGGTCTCCGTGATGATGGCGCCGTCGAACCCACTCGCGCTGCAGCTGCTCGAGCAGCTCGGCGCCACGACGGCGAACATCCCCTCGGACGTGACGGTCGCGCAGCTCGCGGAGCTGCGCGCGGCGTCGTCGCTGCCGCTCGACCTCTACGTCGAGTCGCCGGACTCGCTCGGCGGCGTCGTGCGGGGTGACGAGGTCGGCGACCTGGTCGCGGCCGGCGCGCCGCTGTACGCGAAGTTCGGGCTGCGCAACTCGCGGCCGCTCTACCCGGCGGGTGCGCACCTGGTCGACGAGGCCTGCGCGATTGCCCGTGAGAAGGTGCACCGGGCGGCGGCGGCGCTGGAGTGGCTCGCCCGCCTGCGGCCGGAGCTCGTCCAGTCGGAGCCCGGGGCGCCGGGCCTCGGCGTCCCGCAGGCGCTCGCAATCGAGAAGGCAACGGTCAAAGGAGGATGACGTGCGAAAGCTGATCATCGGCGCCGCGGCGCTCGCCGCCGCCGCGCTGACGGCCGCGGCGCTGGGCGCCCCGGCCCGCATGGGCGCCGGCAACGTCACGCTGACGCTCTGGCACAACTACGGGACCGAGAGCAACGCCGTCGCGACCAAGAACCTCGTCGCCGCGTTCGAGCAGCTCCACCCGAACATCACGATCAAGGTCGTGAGCCAGCCCGCGGACAACTACTTCGCGCTGCTGCAGGCGGCCTCGATCTCGCACACCGGGCCGGACCTCGCCGTCCAGTGGACGGGGCTGTTCGACCTCAAGTACCAGAAGTTCCTGCTCAACCTGAAGCCGTACTTCTCGGCGGCCGAGATCGCAAAGATCAACGGCGCGCCGTACATGAGCGTCGACTTCAACCCGTCGAAGGGCCTGCTCGTGATGCCGCTCGAGAACCAGTTCTACATCGGCTTCTACAACAAGGCCCTGTTCCGCAAGGCCGGCATCTCCGGGCCGCCCGCCAGCTGGTCGCAGCTGCAGGCCGACTGCGCGAAGCTGAAGGCGAAGGGCATCACCCCGATGATCTACGGCGCCGACACGCAGGCGCTGGGGGCGCAGTTCTATCCCTTCTACGACTTCAGCTACCAGATGATCGGCGTCTTCTCGCCCACCCAGTGGCGCGACCTCTACACGGGGAAGACGTCCTGGACGTCACCGCAGATCGTCGCGCAGATGAACAAGTGGGTGGCGCTGCCGAAGAGCGGCTGCACGAACAAGGACGTGCTGACGAAGACGAACATCCTCGGCGCCTTCATCAAGGGCCAGGCGGCGATGATCGTCGACGGCAACTGGGACGCCGCCACGCTCCAGCAGGGTCTGGGCAAGAACCTGGCGCCGTTCGTGCCGCCCTACGCCGACGGCGCTCAGCACGGCGTCGTCCAGTACCCCGGCGACGGCTTCTCGGTCATGAGTTACTCCAAGCACAGGGACGAGGCGGTCCAGTTCCTCAAGTTCATGATGACCGCGCAGGCCGCCAAGATCGTCTCGGCGGCCGGCCTGATCCCGGACATCAAGGGCTTCCGGACGAGCAACCCGGTCTCGAACCAGATGCTCGACTTCGCCGCGAAGCAGCACTTCACGGCCTATCCGATGCTGGACAACGTGATCCAGCCGGAGGTCGTGACGACGGCGCAGAAGCAGCTCGTGGCCGCGTTCGGCGGCAATATCTCCGTCCTGAGCGCCCTGAAGAGCATGAAGTCCACGCTCGACTCGCTTCCGTCCACCCGGAAGGGACCGAGCTATCGGGGCTAGCACGGAGCTCGGCGCCGCGCCCGCTCCGGCGGGCGCGGCGCGTCTGCCCCTGCGCGGCGGCCGCCTCGCGGCCCGCCGGCGCCGGGCCGGGATCCTCTTCACCCTCCCGGTGATCGCCCTGGTCGGGTCGCTGCTGCTCTATCCGATCGGGCAGACCTTCTACTACAGCTTCACGAACTGGGACGGGATCTCCTCGCAGTGGGTGGGCGTCGGGACCTACACGCACCTGTTCCACAACCCGGAGTTCACGCGCGTGCTCGAGAACAACGCGCTGATGATCCTCGCGATCCCGGTCGCGATCCTGCTGCCGCTCGGCGTCGCCTTCCTGATCTCGAGCCACGTGCGGGGCTGGAGGTTCTTCCGCTCCGTCTTCTTCCTGCCGACGGCCGTGTCGTGGGTCGTGATCGGCTACATCGCCGTGCGCTTCTTCCAGGACAACGGGATCCTCCAGCACCTGCTGAACCACGTCGGGCTCGGCTTCCTGCACCCGAACATGCTCTCGCACGAGCGCTCGGCGCTGGTCGCCGTGATGATCACGTTCGTCTGGTCGATGTTCGGGACGAACCTGATCATCTTCCTCGCCGGCATGGCGACGATCGACCAGGAGATCTACGACGCCGCCCGGGTGGACGGGGCCGGGACGCTGAGCGTGATGTTCCGGATCACGTTCCCCCTGCTGAAGCGGTTCGTCCAGTTCACCTTCATCATCAGCCTGATCACGGCGTTCAGCGCGCTGTTCAGCCTGATCTTCGTGATGACGGGGGGCGGGCCGGGCTACGGGACGACGACGCTCGAGTTCTTCGTCTACCAGCAGGCGTTCTCGGCCGGCGACTTCGGCGTCGGCGCGACAGCCGGCGTCGTGCTCTTCGTCGCGGTCTTCGCGGTCAGCATGCTGCAGCTGCGCCTGCTGCGGAGCGAGGACTAGTGGCCGTCTCCGTCTGGCGGCGGCGCGGCGGTCGCCTCGCGATCTACGCGGCGCTCGGCGTGATCGCGGTCGTGATGCTCTACCCGTTCTGGTCGATGGGGATCGCGTCCTTCCGCTCGCTCGAGCAGTTCCAGCTCGGGCACGGCTTCTCGCTCGCCGGCTGGCACGAGCTCTTCCGCACCCTGCCCGTCGGTCGTGAGCTGCTCAACTCGACGCTGATCACGCTTTCCGCGATCGCGCTGATCCTGGTCGTCTCGACGACCGCGGGCTATGCGCTCGGGACGCTGCGCTACCGGCTCTCGAGCGTCGTCTTCCTCGTGATCGCCAGCGCGATGATGGTGCCGATGCAGTCGATGATCGTCCCGGAGTACGTCAACCTCGCCCGGCTCGGCTTCATCAACCACTACTACGGGGCGATCCTCGTCTACGCCGCGCTCGGCGCGCCCTTCTCGACCTTTCTGATGACGACGTACTTCCGCCGCCTGCCGGAGGACGTGATCGAGGCGTCGCTGATCGACGGGCTCGGCTACGGGCGCATCTTCTTCCAGATCATGCTCCCGCTCGCGCTGCCGGCGATCTTCACCGTGGTCGTGCTCCAGTTCATCCAGATCTGGGACGACCTGCTCGTCGGGCTGCTCTTCCTGCAGACGCCGACCCTGCGCCCGATCACGGTCGGGCTCGCCACCATCCCCGCGCAGCACCTGCTGAACGTGCCCGTGCTGATGGCGGGCTCGCTGATGAGCGCGCTGCCGGCGATCGTGGTCTACCTGATCTTCCAGCGCTACCTGATCAGCGGCCTGACGACGGGAATGAGCAAGTAGCTCAGCCGGCGAAGGCGTGCGCAGGCAGCCCGCGGACGCCGGGGCCAGCGGGCGCGGTCACCGCGCCGCGCCGAGGACGTGAGGCGCCGTCGGCGAGCGGCCGATGTCGAAGCGGCGGCAGCGCTCGATCGCGAAGCCCGCCCGCTCGATCGCGGCGACAGTGTCCCGGCTGGCGTGGCAGCCTCCTGCGAGGCGCGGCCACACGCGGTCGAGCGCGCGCTGGAGCGAGGCGAGGCGGCGCCCGTCCGGCGCGATCACATGCTCCCAGAAGCGAAGCTCCCCGCCGGGGCGCAGGACGCGCCGGATCTCCGCCAGCGCCCGGTCCGGATCGCCGACGCTGCAGAGCACGAGCGAGACGACGGCGGCGTCGAAGGAGCCGGCGGCGAGCGGCAGCTCCTCGGCGAGTCCGGGCATGACACGAACCGGCACGGGCGCGGCGCCGGCGGCCTGCTCGGCGAGCCGGCGCAGGTACGGCTCGGGCTCGACTGCGACCACCTCGTTCACGCCGGGCGGGTAGTAGGGGAACGAGGCGCCGCTCCCCGCGCCGACCTCGACCACCCGGCCGGCGAGCCCCTCGACGAGCTCGCGGCGGTACTGCTCGAGCAGCCCCGCTCCCGCCCGCATGAGCAGCGCGAAGGCGCGGGCGAAGACCGGGTGCGGAAGGTCACGGGTCACGCGAATCACGTCGCTGACAACGTCCCTCGTTAGGCGGGCGGCGCTGGTGTCTGATTGACGACCTCAAAGGGAACGGATCGCATGAGGTCACCGTCGATGCTTGCGTGGAAGCTGTAGCGGCCGGCAGCCGGGAACTCTGGACGGGCATTGATGGCGATCAGGATTGGTTGGCTTGCTCCGTGGCGGAGACCGGGGGGGCGACCCTGCTCGAGCTCCGCGGTTAGCAGCTCGCCGACTCGTTGACCGTCGGCGTCGACCAGCTCGAGAGCGAAGGCGAAGCGGCGGTTCGTGAGGCTGTACGGAACCGTGATGCCTAGGGCGATCGCAAACGGTGCCTGAGGCGGGCCTGGGAGCTGGGGCACCAGCAAGTTCGTCCAACCGCCCCCGAGCATGAACAGCTTCCCGCCGACCGCCTGAGCCCCGTCCGCGAGGATCATGAAGTCAATCTCGAGTCGAGTCGGATCTGCGTTCACGTTCACCGCCAGCGCTCCTTCGGACTAGACGACGCGGAGGTGGATCTTCTCAAGGCCTTGCCGAACGGGACGGCCGGACGCTTTCTGAGACGCTCTGCGTTGCTCTCCATGCGCTGGCCACCTCCCCGGGAGCCGGGCGTGGTCTAGCTCTTCATGGCGAGCTCTCGCCGGTGACGCGCGGCGATTGGGACGAGCGGCACGTGGAGCTTCGGCACGCTTAGCTCCCGGCTTGCTACCCGCCTGGGAGCCCCTAGTCGTCGAGCGGCGCCAGCAGCGCGGCGAGCGAGAGCACGATGACCAGCAGGAGGATGAGGTAGACCATGCCGTCACAACGGCGGCGCGGGCTCGAGAGTTACGCGCCGGCGCGGATCTCGCTCAGCGTCGCCCGCGGCGTGATCGCCTCGGGGTCGACGCGCAGCTCGAGCAGCGCCGGCCGGCCTGCCGCGAGCGCCCGCTCGAGCGCGTCCGCGAACTCGTCGGTGCGCCGGACGACCTCGCCGTGCGCGCCGAACGCCTC
>WNEY01002029.1_pt1 | contig 14657 bp, 10 predicted proteins | sample 5400531 | NCBI WGS metagenome assembly WNEY01 (sample SAMN13153338, study PRJNA577476) | soil metagenome | isolation source: 200 cm saprolite under Douglas fir tree site 1 | place: USA:California | collected 2015-04-18
GTCGTCGTTACGCCGACGGCGTCGGGCAAGACGCTGTGCTACAACGCGCCGGTTCTGAACGCGATTCTTCAGGATCCGTCCAGTCGCGCGCTGTATCTTTTCCCGACGAAAGCGCTCGCACAGGATCAGCTCGCCGAGCTGCAGGTGATGTGCGATGCGATCGATCGCGCTTCCGGGGACCAGATCGGCGTGTTCACCTACGACGGCGATACACCGCAGGACGCGCGCCGAACGATCCGCTCGCGCGCGCATCTCGTGCTCAGCAATCCGGACATGGTGCATTCAGGCATCCTGCCGCATCATCCGCGTTGGGGCAGACTGTTCGAGAACCTGCGCTACGTGATCGTCGACGAGCTGCACGCGTACCGCGGCGTGTTCGGCAGTCATCTGTGCAACGTGCTGCGCCGGCTTCGACGCATCTGCCGGCACTACGGCTCTCATCCGGTCTTCCTGTGCTCCTCGGCGACGATTGCGAACCCGCGAGAGCTGGCCGAGCGTTTGACGGAGCAGGCGTTCGAGCTCGTGGACACGAGCGGCGCGCCGCGGGGCGAGAAGTTCTTCGTGTTCGTGAACCCGCCGGTCGTCAATCAGCAGTTGGGGATCAGGCGTTCGTATCTCGGGGAAACGCGGCGCATCGCGTCCGAGTTCCTCAAACGCAACCTGCAGGTGATCGTCTTCGCGCAGAGCCGCCTCTCGACGGAAATCCTGACGACGTATTTGAAGGACGATTTCGAGGGGATTCCCGGAGCGCCCGAGCGGATTCGCGGCTACCGGGGCGGTTACCTGCCGAACCGGCGGCGCGAGATCGAGAAAGGCCTGCGTGAGGGGACGGTGCGGGCCGTGATCTCGACCAACGCGCTCGAGCTCGGCATCGACATCGGCGCGCTCGACGTGTCGGTGATGGCGGGTTATCCCGGGACGATCGCGGCGACCTGGCAGCGCGCGGGGCGCGCGGGACGGCGAGCCAGCCGGTCGGCGGCGGTCATGGTGGCGAGCAGTGCGCCGCTCGACCAGTTCGTCGTGCGCAACCCGTCGTATTTCTTCGATGCCTCGCCGGAGCGCGCGCTGATCGATCCCGACAACCTGCACATCCTGGTCGATCACATCAAATGCGGGGCATTCGAGCTGCCGTTCGGCGCGACGGAAGCATTCGGCCGTCACGACGTGCAGGAGATTCTGGGAGTGCTCTGCGAGCAGGGGTTCGTCCACCAGGCCGGGGACGGCGCCCCGTGGACGTGGACGAACGAGTCGTACCCGGCCGACGCGGTCAGCCTGCGGTCGGTGTCGTCGGACAACTTCGTGATCGTCGACACGACCGAGGAACCGCGCGTGATTGGCGAGACCGGTTTCACCAGCGGGCCAGCCACGCTGCACCCGAAAGCGATCTATATCGTCGAAGCGAAGCTCTATCAGGTGGAGCGACTCGACTTCGAGGGACGCAAGGCGTTCGTCCGCGAGATCGACTGTGACTACTACACCACTGCCATCACCTACACGAAGGTGACGCCGATCGACACGTTCGCGGAAAAGGGGTACGGCCCCTTTTCGGAGGGGCCCGGTTGCGACAAGGGGCCGTCCCCCGTTTCCGCTTCGCACGGGGAAGCTCATGTCGTCTCGCGTGTCGTCGGATTCAAGAAGATCAAGTTCTACACGAACGAGAACGTCGGATCGGGCGAGCTCGATCTACCCGAGCAGCAGATGCACACGACGTCGTACTGGCTCACGATCCCGCCGGAGGTGATGGGGCTGCTGCCGTACGCGTCGGACGAACGCCGCGACGGCATCGTGGGCCTGGCCTTCGCATTGCGGCAGGTCGCGCAGCTCCTGCTGATGTGTGACGGCCACGACATCGGCATCTCGATCGAGATCGGGGACGGCGAGGGGCTCGCCGGCGCAGCGGCGAGCCCGCAGAAGATCTTCGTGTACGACAATTATCCCGGCGGCATTGGCTTCAGCGCGCCGCTGTACCAGATGCACGACGAGCTGCTCGCCGGCACGCGCACGCTCATCGCCGAGTGCCCGTGCGAGAACGGCTGCCCGGGGTGCGTCGGTCCCGTCGGCAACACCGGTCCGATGGCCAAAGCCGCGGCGCTGCGCATTCTTGATCTGGTCGTCGAAGACGCGGCGCGAGAACGCTCGACGACGGAGGTTCGCGCGTTTTGAGTGCTCTGGCCGATCGCATTCGCGGGATCGTGGCGCCCGGAACGCCGCGTCCAAAGGGACCCGCTCCACCAGATCGACTCGCCCCACGTCCTTTCCCCGACCTCGTCACCGCGCTCGGTGGCATCTGGCGCGGCGGGTGTTTCGTCGTCGAACGGCGATGGAATCCGGCGGTGCGCCACGGAGACGAGGCGGTCGGCACGCTGGCGGAGCGTCTGGAGGAGGGCTCCGGCGACGCGGTCCTGTATTGCAGCGGTGCCCCGGCGCGCGCGCCATTCGTGTTCTTCGATCTCGAGACGACGGGGCTCAGCGGCGGCGCGGGGACACAGGCGTTCCTCGTCGGCTGCGCGCATTTCGAGGCCGACGGGTCGTTCGTCACGCGCCAGTTCCTGCTCGCGCGCTATGTCGACGAGCGACCGCTGCTCGAGACCGTGTCCGCCGAGCTGGCGCGCGCAGGGACGCTGGTCAGCTTCAACGGCAAATCGTTCGACGTGCCGCTCCTCGAAACGCGTTATCTGTTTCACCGCCTGCCGTGGAACGGCCGCGAGCTGCCGCACGTCGACGTGCTGCATCCCGCGCGACGATTCTGGTGGACAGATCGAGGGCGAGCCTTTCAGGCTCGCCGTGACGGCGACCCTGAAAGGGTCGCCCTACACAAGGACTGCCGCTGTTCGCTCGTCGCACTCGAGCGCCAGATCGTCGGCGCCCGCCGCGTCGGTGACGTGCCTGGGTTCGAGATCCCAGGCCGCTACTTCCAGTTCGTCCGCTCGGGAGATGCGCGGCCGCTCGCCGCAGTCCTCGAGCACAATCGCCTCGATCTGCTGACGCTGGCGGCGCTGACCGCGCGATTGCTGAACCTGACGCGCCGCGGCCCCGCCAGCGCGCGCGATCCGCGCGAGGTGCTCGCGCTCGGCCATGTCTACGCGGGCGCCGGGCTCGAAGACCGTGCGCGGGCCGCGTACTCTCACGCAATCGATCGCTGCCGGTCGCCGCGGGGTGCATACGACGCGATCCGGATCGAAGCGTTGCGGCTGCTCGCGCTGGCCTGGCGCCGCGCGCGCCAGTTCGAAAAGGCGGCCGCCTGCTGGTCCGAGCTGCTGGACATCCGTGGATGCCCGGCGCCCCTCGGACGCGAGGCCACCATCGCGCTCGCGATCCACCATGAGCATCGCAAGCGGGATCTTGTCCTCGCGAAACGGTTCGCCCTGGGCGGTCTCGCCAGCGTCGATGCCGGCCTGCGTCCCGCGCTCGTTCAGGCGGTGAAGCATCGTCTCGCCCGGATCGAACGGAAAATGGGCGCGTCGGGACTGAACGGCGAACTGCTGGACTGAATCGCGCCGTCATCGCGGCACCAGGAAGACTCCCCATTGCTCATCGTGGTCGACGCGGTAGTTTCGTTCCAGCGCGTCGCGAAACCGTGGCCCGAGATCGCGACCAGGCCTGTCGAGTTGTGCGGCGCTGAAATAGCGCGACTCGACGAGGCGCACGAGCTCGTCGGCGCGCGACGGTTCACGTCGAATGCGCTCCTGCATGTTGAAGAAATCGACCTCGGCCGGTTTTCCCGCCCAGTAGCAGAGCGCCAGGTCCTCGCAGAGCGCGGGCCCGGTGTGCGCCTCGAGAAACTCGACGTCGCGTGCCGCGCTGGCAGCCTCGGACCATCGCGGATCGAGCCAGTAGCGGGGCGATCCCCAGTGGATTTGTGCGGCGAGTCCGACGACGGCGAGCGGAACGGCCAGATAGCCCGCCACCATCGTCAGCCGTAGATAGTGACCGCGCGGGCCGGCCGGCGGCGCGAGCCGGTTGAGCGCGAGCGCTGACGTCAGGCACAGCGCCCACTCTGCGTCGAACATGGCGTTCCAGTACACCCCGCTGCCGCCGAACATCGCCAGGCCGACGAGCGTAGCGATCGCTGCGAGCAGGACGCCGAAGGCGGCGTGCCGGTCGCGCGGCAGCCAAAGGAGCAGAATCGCCAGGCCGGCGAGCGGTACCGCCATGCGGGGAATCCAGACCGCCGACATCGATGCCAGCTTGCCGAGTGCATACGCGCGCGGAGACAAAAGGTGCTCAAGAAACCCCGGACCGAACAGCGCCAGACAGGCGCCGAGCCCGGCGGCAGCGAGGAGTGCGCAATAGACGACCAGCCGCCAGGCGGCGCGCCGATCGAACAGCATCAGCCAGGCCACGCACGCAAGCGGCACGGCGATGAGGTTGTGCTTCGTGAAGATGCTGGCGGCAAACCCGAGCGCGCAGGCGAACAGCGACCCTCTCGTGCGGGGTTCGCGCAGCAGGACGGGCAGGGCGAGCGACGCGATCGCGTGCGCCAGGATTTGCGGATCGTTCACGCCCACGTAGTCGCTGAAGACCAGCATGTTCACCGCGAAGAGCAGAGCAGCGAACGCCGCTTCAGACCACGTGCAGCGCAGCAGCCTTGCTGTCGCGGCGAGCGTCATCGTCCAGATCAGAAATGAGAGCAGCGACAACAGACGGCCGGCGAGCATCGCGTCGCCGACGAGCTTTCCGGCTGCGGCGACGATGTAGAAGGAGATGGGCGGATAGTTGGTGAGGATCAGTCCCGCCGGACTCGGATAGAGGGGTTGGCCCGCGGCTGCACTCGCCGTGTGATACGCGTTCCACCCCTCGTTGTAGTTGAGCGGGATCCGGCGCGGTGCCGTCAGACCGATGCGAAGCAGGACCAGGCTGCACGCGATGGCGAGCGTCAGGGACACCCACCGCAGCATCGTGTCCTAGTGTGCGACCGGCGTCGCTACCTTCTTCGCTTTCTCGGCCGCGGCTTTCTTGCGGCTTTCCGATGTCTGTGCGCCGTACTTCTTCGTGAACCGCTCCACGCGGCCTTCGGTATCGAGCAGTTTCTGCTTACCCGTGAAGAAGGGGTGGCAGCTCGAGCAGATTTCGAGGTGTAGCTCGTGTTTGGTCGACCGGGTCTTCCACGTCGCCCCGCACGCGCAGCGCGCCTCGACGTCGTGATACTTGGGATGAATGGCGTCCTTCACAGCGTGCTCCCTTGCTCCTTCGGGGAAAACCCCATTATAGCAGGGCAGCGGAGGCAGGAAGGGCCGGATGGACAGGAAGGAGGCCGGGCGGGGAGCCCATCCTACCCGTCTTGTCTTGACCTATGGCGTGGCGTCTGGTACGCGGTTCCAGCGGTGTGTCCTGAGGGCCTCGTGCAGCCGCGGCGGCAGCGGCGCACCGTCGCTTACCGCCAGGTTCCGCTCGACGTGGCTCGGCCGGCGCATGCCCGGAATCGTCGTGCTGACCGCCGGGTGTTCGAGGATGAATCGGAGCGCCATCTCGGGGAGATCCATGCCGTCCGGCACGAGCGGCGTGAGGCGATCGACGCGCGCGAGCGTGGCGGCGAGATGATCGCGGTTGAAGTAGACGTTCCTCCAGTCGCCCTCTGGCCACTTCGACTCCGCGGTGAGCGTTCCCGTGAGGCTGCCCTCGTCGAACGGGACGCGCGCAATTACCGCGATGTCGTGCGCCTGACAGTACGGGAACAGCTCGTCCTCGGGAGCCTGGTCGAAGACGTTGTAGACGACCTGCACGCTGTCGATGAGACCGGTCTCGAGGGCGCGCAGCACGTTGGTGGCTTCCCATCGATTGGTGCTGATGCCGACGCCGCACACAAGCTTCTCGCGCTTCAGATCGTCGATCGCCCGATGCCATCCGGTGTCGGCGGCCCACGCGTCGCTCCAGACGTGAAACTGCTGGAGATCGATCGCCGGTACGCCGAGATTCTGCAGGCTCTTTTCCGTGTACTCGCGGATGTGATCTGGCGGATACGCCTCGTGGACCGGATACTCGGCCCTGGCCGGCCACTTCATGTTCTTCGGCGGCATCTTCGTTGCGACGAACACGGGCGTGTCGGGGTGGGCGCGAAGCGCCTGGCCGAGCAGCGTCTCGCTCTTTCCCATCCCGTACACCCACGCCGTGTCGAAGAAGTTGCAGCCGAGCGCGAACGCGCGGTCCAACGACCGCAGCGACTCGTCATCGTCGGACCCGGTCCAGCCGCCCATGCCCCACATGCCGTAGCCGATTTCCGAGACCTGCCAGCCGGTCGGTCCGAACCTGCGCGTGCGCATGTGTCATCTTCGCACGACGTGGCGCCGCGATTCTCGTTGTGGCGGTTAGAATCAGCCTGTGATGAAGGTGACCGTCGCGGACGGCGCCGTGTGGGTTCTCTGCGCCCTGGCATTCGTGTTCGGCGCGTGGGGACTTCACGTTGGGTGGACCCACGGTATCCTCGACGTTCACGGATGGCGGCAGAGCCACACCGCCATCTCCGTCCAGGAGATGCTCCGCGGCGGTCCCTTCTGGCACTACCGCACGCCGATCTTCGGTCCACCGTGGCAATGGCCGCTGGAGCTCCCGATTTTTCAGTGGCTGGTGGCGATCTCAACCCGGCTGTTCGGGACGACGCTCGAGGCGACCGGACGCGCGGTTTCCGTCGCGTTCTTCATCGGCACGCTTGCGGCGTCCTGGGTCGGCCTCGAGCTCTTCGAGATCGCGCCCCGGCATCGCCCGGTTGTGCTGGCGCTGCTCTGGGTCAGCCCGATGTACATCTTCTGGTCCCGCTCGTTCATGATGGAGTCCACGGCGCTGTTCTTCGCGGTGGCGTATGTGGCGTCGGTCTACCGCGCCACGCGGTCGCCGAGCGGCGAGCCCTCCACCGCAGCGCTCGTCGCCGCCGCAGTGGCGGGCGCGCTCGCGGGCGCCACGAAGGCGACGACGTTCGTGCCGTTTCTCGCCGGCGCGACGACGGTGGCCGTGCTTCGCTGGCGCCAGGGCGCCTGGACTCGCCGCACGGCGATGTGGGTCGGCGTCGCCGCGTTTGCGATTCCGCTGGCGGCGACGGCCGCCTGGCTGGCGTTTGTCGACGTGCAGAAAACCACGAATCCGCTGGCGGCCGAACTGGTGTGGTCGGGTGAGCGCGATCAGCGTTTCGGATCGCTCGCGGATCGCCTCGTGCTGCGCAACTGGTACGCCTCGCCCGCCAACGCCATTCTGGGGCGGACGCGGCATGCCGTTGTCGCCAGCGTGTGGGTGTTTGGGGCCGCGTGTCTGTCGCTGGCCGCCGCGCGCCGCCGTCTCGGGCTCTGCGCGGTGTGCGGCCTGCTCTACATGCTGCCGATCGCGATCTTCATGCCGTTGTTCGTCGTGCACGTGTACTACGGGTACGAGAACGGCATCTTCCTGATCGTCCTTCTCGGGTGCGGCATCGTGGCATGCCTCGAGGGTCCGCCGCCGGCGCGATGGGCGGGCGTCGCGTTGTTCGCCGCCGCCCTCGTGGCGATGTCCGCGAACTACCTGCGCGGCTATTACCAGGACCAGACCTACGGCGACACCGCGCCGATGACGATCGGCCTGCTGACGCGGCGCATGACGTCGCCGAGCGACGTGATGCTGATCTACGGACTCGGGTACTCGCCGGCCATGCCGTATTCCGCCGAGCGTCGCGCCATCATGGACTGGAAGAACCGCAGCCTCGACGATCCGGTGATCCGCGTTCCGCTCGACCGGCTGGCCTCCGAGGGCGCGCGCATCGGCGCGATAGTGGCGTGCGGAACGGCGCGCGCCGAAGCCACCGTGCGCGCGAACATCGCGAAGCTTGGGTTTCCCGAACGGCCGTGGCACACGGAGCCGTACTGCGACCTCTACTTCAAGCCTTGAGCAACAATGCCGGCATGATCACGCACCAGATCGTCGGCGGCGAGGACATGCCGGCCGTCATCATCACAATCGCCGCAGTCCCTCATGCCTGTCCTTTTCCACCGTTCGACATCGACGCCAGGAAGTCCTGATTCGTCTTGGTCTTCGCCATTCGGGAGAGCAGCAGCTCCATCGCTTCCACAGGAGACAGCGGCGTCAGCACCTTGCGTAGCACCCACACGCGGTTGAGATCCTCTTTCGGAATGAGGAGCTCTTCCTTCCGCGTGCCGCTCTTCAGAATGTCGATCGACGGGAACACGCGGCGATCCGTGAGCTTCCGATCGAGATGGATCTCGAGGTTGCCGGTGCCCTTGAACTCTTCGAAGATCACTTCATCCATGCGCGAGCCGGTGTCGACCAGCGCCGTCGAAATGATGGTCAGGGAGCCGCCTTCCTCGATATTGCGCGCTGCGCCGAAGAAGCGCTTGGGGCGCTGCAGCGCGTTGCTGTCGACGCCGCCCGAGAGGACCTTGCCCGACGGCGGAACGATCGTGTTGTAGGCGCGCGCGAGCCGCGTGATCGAGTCGAGCAGGATGACCACGTCCTTCTTGTGCTCGACCAGACGCTTCGCCTTCTCGATCACCATTTCCGCGACCTGCACGTGGCGCTGCGCGGGCTCGTCGAACGTCGACGAGATCACCTCGCCGTGCACCGACCGCTGCATGTCGGTGACTTCTTCGGGCCGCTCGTCGATGAGCAGCACGATCAGGTACACCTCGGGGTGATTGTGCGTGATGCTGTTCGCGATGTTCTGCAGCAGCATCGTCTTGCCGGTCCGCGGCGGCGCGACGATCAGGCCACGCTGACCCTTGCCGATGGGCACCATCATGTCGAGCACGCGGGCCGACAGGTTCTCGGCTTCGGTTTCGAGCGAGATCTTCGACAGTGGGTACAGCGGCGTGAGGTTCTCGAAGAACACCTTCTCGCGCGCCCGTTCCGGCGGCTCGAAGTTGACCGCCTCGACCTTGATCAGCGCGAAGTAACGCTCCCCGTCCTTGGGGGGCCGGATCTGGCCGGAGACGGTGTCGCCGGTGTGGAGGTCGAACTTGCGGATCTGCGACGGCGACACGTAGATGTCGTCGGGGCCCGGCAGGTAGTTGTAGTCCGGGGCGCGCAGGAATCCGAAGCCGTCCGGCAGCACTTCCAGCACGCCCTCGGAGAAGATCAGGCCGCTTTTTTCGGCGCGCGCTTTCAGGATCTCGAAGATCAGCTCCTGCTTGCGCATGCCGGTCGCGCCCGGCACGTCGAGCCCCTTCGCGATCTTCGTCAGCGCGCCGACGCTCATGTCCTTGAGCGTCGAGAGCTCTAACTTTTCCGGCGGGGGTGTGGCCGCCTGGCCGTTTGCCTTGGGCGCGGGTTGAGTTGCCGGCGCGGGTGGCTGTTGTTCAGTAGTCGGTCGATCAGTGTCCACAGTTCGTCCAGTCCTTCGCCCGTGACCGCCGAGACCGGCAGCACGGAATTCTCAAACACGGCTTCGAGTGTCCGCATCGCGTGCAGCCGTTCGGCGCGCGACAGCTTGTCGATTTTGGTCGCGACCAGCGCGTGCGCCGCGGCCGTCGCCTGAATCCAGCCCCACGCCTGGCGGTCGGCGGCCAGGCCCGGATGCCGCGCGTCCACCAGGAGGAGTCCGGCCGGCTGCCGTGCGAACACGGCCCCGGCGAGCGCCTCGAAGCCCGAGTCGCCGCCGCGGGCGTAGCCGTAACCCGGCAGATCAAGCAGGTAGAACGGGGCGCCGCCGCCCCGCGTCACGCGATAGACGTTGGCGAGCCGCGTCTTGCCCGGCGCGGCACTCGTGCGCGCGACGCGCTCACGGACCAGCGCGTTGATCAGGCTCGACTTGCCGACATTCGAGCGGCCGACGAGCGCAATCTCGGCGAGCCCATCTCGCGTGAGGTCACTCGCGTCTGCTGCGCTTCGAATGAAGCTCGCCTCGATGTTCAAGGGCTGGATGGGCGGGACCGGCGAGATGGGCGGGATGGGCCGTGTCTGTTCCCTTCCTGCCCCTCCTGCCTATCCGGCCCGTCCTGCCTTCATCGTCAGTGGGTAATCGTGTCGTCGACGATGTCGACCGGCTCGGCCTGCGGTTCAGCGGGCAGGCGTCCCGCCAGCGGCTCGGCCAATGCGATCTTCAGGACCTCGTCCATGGTCTGGACCAAGTAGACGTTCAACGTGTCCAGCACGTTTTTCGGAATGTCCGCCAAATCCTTCTCGTTGTCTTTCGGCAGGATGAGGTTCTTGATGCCGGCGCGGTGCGCGGCGAGCACCTTCTCCTTCACGCCGCCGATCGGCAGCACCTTTCCTCGCAGCGTGATTTCACCCGTCATCGCGACGTCCTTCCGGATCGGCACCCGCGTCAGCGCGGAAACGAGCGCCGTCGCGAGCGTGATGCCGGCCGATGGGCCGTCCTTGGGGATGGCGCCTTCGGGCACGTGGATGTGGACGTCGGTCTTGCGGTTGAATTCCTTCGGAATCCCGTACTCCTCGGCCTTGGAGCGCACGTAGCTCATCGCCGCCTGCGCCGACTCCTGCATGACGTCGCCGAGCTTCCCGGTGAGCGTGAGGTGGCCCTTGCCCGGCATCAGCGTCGCTTCGGTGACCAGGATCTCGCCGCCGACCTCGGTCCAGGCCAGACCGGTCGCGATGCCGACCTCGTTGGTCTCCTCCGCCATCGTGTTGCGGAACCGCGGCACACCGAGGTACTGCGTCACCTTGTCGGGCGTAATCTCCTCGCTGAAGCTCTTGCCCTCGGACACCACCTTGCGGGCAATCTTGCGGCAGATCGACGAGATCTCGCGCTCGAGGTTCCGCACGCCCGCTTCGCGCGTGTAGCGCTGGATGATGGCCGAGAAGGATCCCTCGGTGAACGTGATGTTTTCCTTGGTCAGGCCGGCCCCCTCGATCGCCTTCGGCGAGAGGAACGTCTGGGCGATCTGGACTTTTTCGATCTCCGTGTAGCCGGCAAGCTGGAGCACTTCCATGCGGTCCCGCAGCGCCTGCGGAATGGTGTGGAGCACGTTCGCGGTGCAGATGAACATCACGTGCGACAGGTCGTACTCGACGTCGAGGTAGTGATCGAGGAACGTGTGGTTCTGTTCGGGGTCGAGGACCTCGAGCAGCGCCGCCGACGGATCGCCGCGGAAGTCCATCGACATCTTGTCGACCTCGTCGAGCAGGAACACCGGGTTCATGGTGCCGGCCTTCTTCATCATCTGGATGATCTGGCCGGGGAACGCGCCGATGTAGGTGCGGCGGTGGCCGCGGATTTCCGCCTCGTCACGCACGCCGCCGAGCGACAGCCGCACGAACTGACGGTTCATCGCGCGGGCGATCGACTTGGCGAGCGACGTCTTGCCGACTCCGGGAGGCCCGGAGAAGGTGAGGATGGTCGCCTTCGGCTTCTTGACCAGCGCGCGGACCGCGAGGAACTCGAGGATGCGCTCCTTGATCTTCTCGAGCCCGTAATGGTCTTCGTGCAGAATCTCTTCGGCGCGCCTCAGGTCGCGGCTCTCGCGGCTCTTCTTGTGCCACGGCACGGCGATCAGCCAGTCGAGGTAGTTGCGCGAGACGGTCGCCTCGGCGGACATCGGCGGCATCGCTTCCAGGCGCTTCAACTCCTGGATCGCCTTCTCCTCGACGTCCTTCGGCATCTTGGCGGTTTCGATCTTCTTCTTCAGCTCGTCGACTTCGTTGCCCTTCTCGTCCTTGCGGCCCAGCTCTTTCTGGATCGCCTTCATCTTCTCGTTGAGGTAGTACTCCTTCTGGGCCTTCTCCATCTGCTTCTTGACGCGGGACTGGATCTTGCGGTCCACCTGGAGCTTGTCGACCTCGATTTCGAGGATGCCGGCGATGCGATTCAGGCGCTCGAGCGGAGAGATGATTTCGAGGAGGTTCTGTTTCTCGTCGACGCCGATGAGCAGGTGCGCCGCGATCGTGTCCGCCAGCTTGCCCGGGTCGTCGACGCGGACGGCGGCGATCATCGCGTCGTAATGCAGGTTGTTCGACAGCTTGACGTACTGCTCGAACAGCGACACCACGCGGCTCATCGTCTGCTCGGCGTCCGCGCTCGTCTCGCGCTGCTTCGGCAGCATCTTGACGACCACGCGGTAGAAGCCCTTGTCTTCCTTCCACTCGACGGCGCGCGCGCGATCGACGCCCTCGACGAGCACCTTGATGTTGCTGTCCGGCAGCTTCAGGCTCTGGACCACGTTGGCGACGCAGCCCATCGTGAAAATGTCTTCAGGTCGCGGATCGTCTACCGACGCGTCGTGCTGCGCCGCCAGGAAGATCCGCTTGTCCTTCAGCAGCGCGTGCTCGAGGGCGCGCGTCGACGAGGGGCGTCCGATGACGAACGGCATCATCATGTGCGGGAAGACGACGACGTCCCGCAGCGGGACGATCGGGAGGGTCTCGTACACTTCCAACGGGGTCTCCAACGTTAACCGGCTTTCTCAATCAGGGTGATGGGTTTGTCCTTCGCGAGCACGACTTCACGCGTGATGGTGACCTCGCGGACCTTCTTCTGGTTGGGCACCTGATACATCAGGTCCAGCATCAGGTCTTCGATGATCATGCGCAGGCCGCGGGCGCCGATCTTGCGCTCGAGCGCCGACTCGGCAATGGCCTCGAGCGCGTCGTCGGTGAAGCGGAGCTTCACGTTCTCGTATTCGAACAGCTTCATGTACTGGCGCGTGATGGCGTTGCGCGGCTGGGTGAGGATCTGGATGAGCGCGGCCTTGTCGAGCTCGTGCAGCGTGCCGATCACCGGCAAGCGGCCGACGAACTCGGGGATGAGGCCGTACTTGATGAGGTCCTGCGGCTCGAGCTGCTCGAGCGTCGTGCCGATGTCGCGCGTGCGCAGCGACTTGACGTCCGCCTTGAAGCCGAGCGTCTTCTTGCCGATGCGCCGTTCGATCTGTTTGTCGAGACCGACGAATGCGCCGCCGCAGACAAAGAGGATGTTGCTCGTGTCGACCTGGAAAAACTCCTGGTGCGGATGCTTGCGGCCGCCCTGTGGCGGGACGTTGGCGACGGTACCTTCGAGGATCTTCAGCAGCGCCTGCTGGACGCCTTCGCCCGACACGTCGCGCGTGATCGACGGATTCTCGTCCTTGCGGCAAATCTTGTCGACTTCGTCGATGTAGATGATCCCCTGCTGGCACTTCTCGATATCGCCGCCGGCGGCCTGGAGCAGCTTGAGGATGATGTTCTCGACGTCTTCGCCGACGTAGCCCGCTTCCGTGAGCGTGGTCGCGTCGACGATCGTGAAGGGAACCGAGAGGAGCTTGGCGAGGGTCTGCGCCAGCAGTGTCTTGCCGGTGCCGGTCGGGCCGATGAGCAGGATGTTGCTCTTCGTCAGCTCGATGTCGTTGCGGGTGCGCGGCTGTTTCTGGATTTCAATGCGCTTGTAATGGTTGTAGACGGCGACCGCGAGCTTCTTCTTCGTGCGCTCCTGGCCGATCACGTACTCGTCGAGGAATTTCTTGATTTCCTGCGGTGTGGGGAGGGACGAGCGGGTGCCTCGGTTCTCGAAGCGGTTGTCGTCCGCGATGATGTCGTTGCAGACCTCGACGCATTCGTCACAAATGAAGACCGTGGGCCCCGCGATGAGCTTACGGACATCGTTCTGGTCCTTGTTGCAGAAGGAGCAACGCAGGACCTCGGTTTCCCCGGCTTTTTTCACCATTGCTGTAAGCCCTTAGCCCTTACCGATCAGCCAGTTGCCCGCGAGCCTAGGCCCTCTTGCGAATAACATCGTCAATGATACCGTATTCCTTGCCCTGGTCGGCTGACATGATGTAGTCCCGCTCGGTGTCGTCCTGGATACGCTTGACGAGCTGTCCGGTATGTTGCACGAGGATGTCGTTGATTCGCTCGCGCATACGCAGGATCTCTCGGGCTGCAATATCAATATCGGTCGCTTGGCCCGCCAAACCAGACATCAGCGGCTGATGGATGACAATCCGTGAATTCGGGAGCGAAAAACGCTTTCCCTTCGCCCCCGCCGCCAGCAGCACAGCCGCCATCGAGGCCGCCTGGCCGATGCAGTAGGTCTGGACGTCCGGCTTGATGAACTGCATGGTGTCATAAATGGCCATCCCGGCGGTAATCGAGCCGCCCGGACTGTTTATGTAAAGGAGGATGTCCTTGTCCGGGTCTTCGGCTTCGAGGAAGAGCATCTGGGCGATGGCCAGGTTCGCAATTTGATCATCGATCGGTGTGCCGATGAAGATGATGCTGTCCTTCAGAAGGCGGGAGAAAATGTCGTACGCGCGCTCGCCACGATTCGTCTGTTCGACGACCATCGGCACGAGTTGCATGCGCGAGTCATTACCAGTTCCGTAAGGCTGATGCCGCATAAAGTGTGTCGCTGAGTTGTCGGGGAAAATCGCGTGCGGGGTGTCTTACGAGTCTCGGCCAATTGTAACACGCGCCATGACGAAGTCAATTGACTTCTCCCGGCGTAAGCCCGCGTAGACACGGAACAACCCGCCTTCTTTCTCGAGCGTCGCGCGCACGGCGGCCGGCGTTCGGCCCGTCCGTTCCGCGTATTTCCCCACCTCGCGCTCGATCTCTTCTTCGGTCACCTCGAGCTGCTCGCGCCGGCTGACCTCGTCGAGCACCAGCGCGGCCGCGACCGCTTCGCGCGCGACCCCGCGCTGGCTTTCCCGGAACGCGTTCCAATCGATGCCCGCCTGACGCGGGTCCATGTTCTGATCGATCAGCCGGCGCGCGAAATCCTCGAGCCGACGGTCGACCTCGCGGTCGACCAT
>WNEY01002030.1_pt1 | contig 14656 bp, 19 predicted proteins | sample 5400531 | NCBI WGS metagenome assembly WNEY01 (sample SAMN13153338, study PRJNA577476) | soil metagenome | isolation source: 200 cm saprolite under Douglas fir tree site 1 | place: USA:California | collected 2015-04-18
CAGGGCACCCATCACGGCGTCTCTCCGAAACATCTCCAGGTCTACCTCGACGAGTTCGTCTTCCGCCACAACCGCCGCCGCACACCCCTCGCCGGCTTCCAAACCCTGCTCGGCCTCGGAGCGACCCACGAACCGACCATCTACCGCCAGATCACCCGCCGCCAGCCGCGAAACCGCCCCGCGGAACAAAGCGGATAAGCATGAGCTTCGCTTTCGCGCAGGATTAGGGTCGCCGCTTCGGCGTTCCCATACCCGAAGCGAAAGGGAAGCTTTCGCGTAGGAAGCGCTAGCGCTAGCGCTTGGCGCGGTCGGCCGGCACGAAGAGGCGGCAGTGGGGGCATTTGAAACCCCGGTGACGTTCGGTCTGGCCCGCCATCAACTCGGCCTTGAAGGTCTTCTTGCAGTGGGGGCACACGATCTCGTGCGCCGGCTCCTGGGTGGGCACCTCGGTCACCGTGCCACGCTACCTGTCCTAGGAGGGATTGGCGAAATAGGGCAGGGTCAGGCGGAGGTTCGGCAGCGCGGTCGCTTACGATCTCCTCCGTTAACGACAGCGGAGGTGCCCCTTGGCCCGAACCGGATTTATCGACCACATCGGGATTGGCGTGCCGGATCTCGTCGCGGCCAAGCAGTACTACGACGACCTCATGTACGTACTCGGGCTCCGCGAATGGTTCGAGACAAGCCCCGGAGGACCACTCAACTACGGGCCTGACGGTGCTCAAGGTTCACAGCTGTTCTTCTACCAAGCAGAGGAACCGGGAACCTACTCACTCCGCCAAACGGGCCTTCATCACCTCGCATTCTTGGTCGCGAGCAGAGCGGTCGTCCGAGAAGCACACCAATGGGCATGTGCACGCGAGGCCATCATCTTGGACGAACCACGCGACTTCCCCCAGTATGGGGAACATTGTTTTGCGACCTACTGGCTCGATCCTCATGGATTCAAGCTTGAGGCGGTTTGCCACAGTCCCGAAGAGACCGTCTCCGGGCAAAACCCCCGAGCGCGCACGGCGTCCAGCAGCGGCGCTGCGTAAAGCGACTCGTTCCTAGGTCAGGTAGAGGCGGTAGTCGTCGAGCGGCGCCCGTTCCGGCGGCGGAGGATCGGTGCGCGGCGACCCGAGGTGGATCAGGCCGAGGAACCGCTCGCCGTCGGGCAAGCCGACCGCATCGCGTCCCGCCTTCGTGCGGAGCACCTGCGGTGTCCGCCAATAGCTTGCGAGCCCGCGCGCGTGCGCGGCGAGCAGGACTGCGTAGATCGCACTCGCGGTCGCGCAGATGTCTTCCTCGTCCTGCTCGAGGTCGCCGGTCAAGACAGCAGAGGCAACGACGAGCGTCGGCGCACGCTCGAGCTTCGGGGCTTCCGCGGGACCGGCGGCCTCCTTGAGACGCTTCAGTGTCACGGGGCCGAGCACGCGAAAGCGCCAGGGGTTCGTCCGGTGATGGTTCGGCGCCCAGCGCGCGAGCTCGAGCAACTCGTCGACGACCTCGGTTGGCACGGGCTCCGGCCCGAACGACTTGTGCGTCCGCCGCGACTGGATCAGCTCCGAAATGTCCGTCAAGGCGCGCACCCTATCCGCGCCGGCCTATCTAATAGTCGTCGAGTCGCGGCATGCGCCGCTGCTCGTGCGGCGACTGTGGCAGCACGCGCCGCCAGCTCAGGAAGCGCCCGGCTCCGCGACCGCTGTCCTGGCTACCCGGTGCATCGAATTGAGCCTTGAACGCGGGCTTGTTGTCGATCGACGAGATGAAGAGGAAGAAGACGGCGAAGGCCGCCCCTTCCGAGACGTGACCGAACACTGCACCGACGGCCACGACCAGGCCGAGAAACAGCCAGAGCGACCTCGCCGGCCGGCGGAGCATCATGAACGGATTATCGGCCTCGCTCCCGCGCCGAATCGTTGCGGTGAGGTTAAGAGCCGCCCGTGTCCTCGGGCGGCACGAGGCGGTTGCCCTCGATCCTGAAGCCGGCGGCGCGCAGGAAAGGCCGTGCAACCTCGACTGCGCGCGCGAGGTTGGTGGCCATCCAGAAGCAGAGCGCGGCGAGCGGTAGCTCGACCAGCGCCGCCTCGACCGAGGCCTGCACGAGCTCACCCGTGGTGCGTGAAGTCAGCACGTCGAACCAGGCGTCGCACACCAGCAGCGTTCCACTGATCGCTGCGGCAACCTCGGCATAGGGCGAACGACGGACCACCGCAACAGCTGTGACGACCAGCGCGACGCCGAGGCCGATGTCGAACCCGCCCCAAGCAACGTGCCAGTGGTTGGCCGTGTAGTTCCGTGGCAGTGTGATGATCAGGAACCCGGCCCAGACGATCAGGATGAGGGCGCAGAGGATGAACGCCGGGGCGATCCAGGGCGGCACGAGCCAGCGACCTCCCCCCGAACGGAGTCCTGCGCGCGCTCTGAACTGGATCATCTACGCAGACTAGATGCAGGCTCTAGTGCGACTCGAGGAGCTGCTTCATCCGCGCTTGGTCTTTGGGGATCTGCTTCCGCGCCTGGCTCTTCGCCACAGGCAAGAGCAACTTGCCGCCGAGCCCGTGCCCTTGGAAGTCGAGTGTGAACGTGAGCCGCGAACGTGAACCATCGCCGACGGGCTCCACTGAGATGTTTCCGACCGCACGGATCGGCCCGTCGAGCACACGGAACGACGACTGCCGCGGCGGGTCGTGCTCGGTGACCTCGTAGGTCATCGTGCGGTCGCCGCCCGGTACCCGGCGCGTTTCCCGCACGCGCTTGCCGACTCCCATCGGCTGGTCATCCTCGGGCTGCACGTCGACGATCTGTTCCTGCCACTCGCCGTGCCGCTTGACGTCGTCGAGGTATGCGAACACCTCTTCGGGCCTTCTGTTGATCTCGATGCTCTCGGTAATGGGTGCCACTGTTGCCTCCTCGGGCCGAATTACAGGCCGATCCTCCTGTTTGGCGGCTCGCCGGTCAATTCCGGCCCGGCTCTCATCGACCACTCATCTGCTGGTCTTAGCCTGCGCGGAGGTGATGAGGGGATGAGCGCGGCAGTCGAAGCGCGAGGCGTACGCAAGGAATACGGCGGTCTCGTCGCGGTCGAAGATCTGACATTCGCCGTCGAGCGAGGTCACATCCTCGGCGTGCTCGGTCCGAACGGCGCCGGAAAGACGAGCGCGATCCGCGTGCTCACGACGATCCTCGCGCCGACGCGGGGAACGTTCGCCGTAGCGGGCATCCCCAGCACGCGCCCCGCGGACATCCGGCAGCGGATCGGTGTGCTGCCCGAGAGCGCCGGCTACCCCGAACGGCTGACCGGTGAGGAGTACCTGCGCTACCACGCGCGCCTCTTTGGTCTCGGCAAGCAGAGCGCGCGCGCCGTTGCCGTCAGATTGCTCGCGGAAGCCGGTCTGCCCGCGGGCGCCCGCGCCCCAATCGGCACTTACAGTCGAGGAATGCGGCAGCGGCTCGGCATCGCGCGGGCCCTCGTCAATGAGCCGCAGGTGCTGTTTCTAGACGAGCCGACGATGGGGCTCGACCCTTCCGGACAACGCCAGGTGCTCACACTCGTGCGCCGCATCGCGCGCGAACGCGGCGCAACAGTCCTGCTCAGCACACACCTGCTCGCCGAGGTCGAGGAGACGTGTTCGCGTGTGCTGATCCTCAACCGTGGGCGCGTCGCAGCGGAAGGCACCGTGGCGGACGTATCGCGGCAGGCTGCGGCACCGCGCAGCGCCCGGCTCCGCGTCGAGGCGGACTCCGTCCCCAAGGCCTTCCGCATCCTTACGGCCGAGCGTGGAATCCGTGTTGTCGAGCCAACTGATGGTCAACCGGGCACGCTGGCTCTGACGCTGGCGGACAAGCAGGACTCCACGTCGATGAACGCCGCGTTGTGCGCACTTGCCGAGGGCGGCGTGTCGGTTCTGTTCTTCGAGCTCGAGGGTGCCCGCCTGAGCGATGCGTTCCTCGCCATGACCGAGGCGGCTTAGATGGTGGCCGTCGAAAGCACTGCGCGACCGCGCGCTTGGGCGGTCGTCACGGGTCAGGAGCTGCGCGACCTTTGGCTCGGAGGGAGAGGGCTGCTGCTCAGCCTGGCGTTCAGCGGCCTGCTCAGCGCGCTTTCGTACCTCGTTGCGACGAACCAGGCCCTGAACTTTCTGGAGCAACGGGAATCCGTGAATCTGACCTTGCAGGTTGCCATCGCGGTCGGCGCGATGCTCGCGCTTCTGGGGGGCGCCGATGCCATCAGCGGTGAGCGGGAACGTGGCTCGCTCGAAAGCCTGCTGCTGACGCCGGTCTCGCGCCTCGAGCTCACCGCCGGGAAACTGCTCGCTGCGTTGTCACTGTGGATCGCGGCGTTGGTCGTCACGATCCCGTACGTCTGGTTCCTCGGGCGCGGCATCGGAATCGTCGGCGACGCCCTCGCGACCGGTGCGCTCGTCGGCACGCTGCTCGCGATCTTCCTGGTCTCGCTCGGCGTGCTCGTCAGCATCTTCGCCGGTTCCAACCGGGTCAGCCTCTCGGTGAGCCTGTTCGTGCTGCTCGCCCTCTTCGCCCCGACTCAGTTCCCGACAAGCGCGCAGCAGGGGTGGGCGGGAGATCTCTTCCTGCGGGCGAACCCGCTGACCGCGGGCGAGCATTACGTCGGCAAGATCGTCGTCGACGGGCATCACTGGAGCCAGGACGTCTCCTGGCTCGTTTCGCCGGCCATCGCGGCCGCGCTCTTCGCGGTCCTGCTGCAGTCGCCGGTGCGCGCTTCATGCAACTGAGCGGAGACGTATCGAGATGATCCGGCGCGCACTCATCATGTCGGCTCTCGCAGTGTCCATCGCCCTCGCACTGGCGGGACCCGCGCTGAGCGGCTCGAACCGCATCGCCGTTACGGTCGACCGGACGGCGATCTCGACGTCGCTCGGCCACAGTTTTCAGTTCGCAGCCGGATCACGAACAACGGTGGGAGTGCTGCTAGCAGTCTGGTCGCACACCTCAACGTCCTCAGCCTCCGCCCCGACGTCTACCTCGATCCGGAGGATTGGTCGTCGCATCGGACGCGTTACCTTCCCACGATCCCCGCCGGAGGCTCGGTCGCGATCACCTGGAGGATGCAGGCGGTAAACGCGGGCAGCATCGCCGTCTTCGTTGCGGTGCTTCCGCAGAATGGTGAGCCGCGGCCACCGGCAACTGGGCCGACCGTGCATGTCTCGATCGCCCGACGCACGACGCTCAACTCCGGAGGAATCCTTCCCCTCGCCCTCGGGATCCCCGCCCTGCTTGCTGCGGTCTCATTTGGGCTCAGACGACGAAGGCGAGCCTCGGACTAGACACCGTTCGCGCTGCTAGCTTTACTTTCTGAAGGGGTACCTGCGTTGAGGAGGAGACATGGCTTTGCAGCTCGGCGATACGGCACCTGATTTCACGGCGGAGACGACGGAAGGCCCCATCAGCTTCCACGACTGGATCGGCGACTCGTGGGCGGTGCTCTTTTCGCACCCGCGTGACTTCACCCCAGTCTGCACCACCGAGCTCGGCTACATGGCGAAGATCAAGCCTGAGTTCGACCGGCGGAACGTCAAGGTGATCGGGCTCTCGGTGGATCCCGTGGACAACCACTCCAAGTGGGCGGCAGACATCGAGGAGACGCAGGGCGTTGCGCCCAACTACCCCATGATCGGCGATGCCGACTTCAACGTCTCGAAGCTCTATGGGATGCTGCCGGCCTCGGTCGAGGGCGATCCGACCGCGCGCACGCCGGCCGACAACCAGACGGTGCGGAACGTCTTCGTCGTCGGCCCGGACAAGAAGATCAAGCTGATCCTCGTCTATCCGATGACGACCGGCCGGAACTTCGACGAGGTGCTGCGGGTGATCGACTCGCTACAACTCACCGCGAAGCACAAGGTCGCAACGCCGGTGAACTGGCAGCAGGGCGACAATGTGATCATCGCGGGCTCGGTCTCCGACGACGAGGCTAAAGAGACGTATCCGGACGGCTGGGAGTCGCCGAAGCCCTACATCCGGATCGTGCAGCAGCCAAGCTGACCTACGTCGTTTGTGCCGGCACCCTGAAACGCAGGTGGGTGACGGACGGAGACGCGACCACCCTCGTCGCGTCGAGTCTGAGCGGCTCGATTCCGAGCTGGTCGAACAGGGATGTCCCGCCGCCCAGGAGCACGGGCGCGACGTGAATCTGTAGCTCGTCGAGCAGTCCGGCCTTCAGGCACTGCTGAACGACGCTGGCACCGCCGGCGAGTAAGACGTCCTTGTCGCCTGCTGCAGCCCGAGCCTGGTCGATCGCTGCCCTGATGCCGTCGGTGACGTGCGTAAAGGTCGTGCCTCCTTGCATGATCAAAGTCTCGCGAGGGTGATGCGTGAGCACGAACACGGGCACGTGGAACGGCGGGTCGTCTCCCCACCAACCGCGTGCGCGGGGGTCGTTCTCCCATGCGCCTTCACCGCCGCTGAACATGCGCCTGCCCATCACGACGGCGCCGGTGGCGCTGATCGATTCTTCGATGACCTCGGAGTCGGCATTCTTCTCGCCGCCTTCGAGACCATGGCTCTCGCGCCAGCTCTGGGCCGCAAAGGCCCATTCGTGCAAGAGGTCGCCGCCCTCTCCGAGCGGCTGCTCCAGGCTCGGGTTCAATCCGGCGACGAAACCGTCGAGTGAGATCGAGATATCGCAGATCAGTCTTGTCATGGTGATGTGCTCCCTCCGCTTTGGTGTCTACATGGAAGACCGCATTCGGCGGCTGAACTCATCGGAAGACGTTCAGATCGCGGGCCAGCGGGCTGCGCCGAGGTCACGCGAGATGCCGCGCGCGGCCTCGATCACCGCGGTGCCGAGCTTCTTGTCGCGGCCGCGGGCGAAGACACGCTCGCGTGGCCCGACGACGCCGATCGCACCGACCGCCTCGGAGCGGCGATCGAAGATCGGCGCGGCGACACCGCCCTCGCCGAGGACCGCTTCCTCTTTCTCGAGTGCGTAGCCGCGCTCGCGAACCGCGTCCAGGTCGCGGTTGAGCGCCGCTGCCGTGACGAGTGTCTGGCCGGTGAGCTTCGTGGGCGCGGTTCCGACGAGGTCCTGCCGTACCTCGTCGTCGAGGTAGGCGAGCACCGCCTTGCCCAGGGCGGTCGCGTGCAGGGGAAGCAGGGAGCCGACCTCGAGGATCTGGAGGCTCGTGTCGGGCCGAAAGACGTGGTGGACGACGAGCATCCCGTCGCCGTGGAAGGCGCCCACTCGAACGGCCTCGTCGGCCCGTCCGGCGAGGGCCTCCGAATACGCGAGCGAGCGCGAGCGCAGCTCGCTCAGATCGAGGTAGCGGTTCGAGAGCTGGAGGAGCTGTGGGCCGAGCTGATACTTGTCGCTGTCGGGGTGCTGCTCGACGAGACCGTGGGCCTGGAGCGTCCGCAGCAGGCCGTGGACGGTGCCTTTGGCGAGCCCCAGGCGCTCCGAGAGCTCGCTGACTCCGAGTCTCCCGGGGCCGCCGGCAAGGGCCTTGAGGATGCGCACTGCGCGGTCGACGGATTGGATCACTGGTGGCTATTGTCGAATGGCGTTCGACATTGTAGAATGGCAGGCCGATGGACCCTGAGTCCCGGAACGGCTTCGTTGGCCTTGTGCTCGTCTCTCATAGCGCGGAAATCGCTGACGGCCTCGCGAAGCTCGTTGCCCAGGTCGCCGGGCCGAGTGTGCCGATCGTGGCGGCTGGCGGGGGGCCCGACGGGACGTTCGGAACCGACGGCGCTCGCGTGCTCGGGGCCCTCCGGGAAGCGGCCGGATCTGCCGGAGCGGTTGTCCTGATGGATCTCGGCAGCTCCGTGCTCTCGGTTCGGGCCGCACTCGGCGAGCTGCCCGCGGAGACCGTCGCGCAGCTTCGAATCGCGGACGCGCCGCTCGTGGAAGGCGCGATTGCCGCGGGGGTGACGGCCTCGACCGGCGGATCGGTGGACGAGGTCCTCGCCGCGGCCCAGGAGGCGCGCACCGTTGCCAAGTTCTGAGAGCGAGCGGCGGGCGACCCTGCCCAACGAGGTGCCGTTGCACGCGCGCCCGGCCGGAGACTTCGTGCGGGCGGCGGCGCAGTTCCCTGCGGAGATCTCGGTGGCGGCCAACGGGAAACGGGCCAACGCCAAGAGCATCCTCGAGATTCTGGCCCTGGGGGCGCTCGGGGGGACCGAGCTCGTCATCGCTGCGTCAGGTGACCGCGCCGCCGAGGCCGCCGACCACCTGGCCGGTCTCGTGCCGCAGCTCGGCTGACAGAAGGCCGCCGGCCAGAGCGAGCGCCCCGCGCGCCGACGAGGCCTCGACTGCTTGCCGCGCGGCCTCGGCGGCGTCGCTGAAAGACAGCAGCCGCACGGTCTCGCGCAGCTCGTCCAGTCGTGATGGGGCGACGCTCAATTCGTCCACGCCGAGACCGATCAGGAGAGCTGCGACCGCCGTCTCGCCCGCAGCCTCGCCGCACACCTCGACGGTTTTCCCCACTGCGTGTGCAGCGTCCACGACCTGGGCGATCAGCTTCAGGACGATCGGCTCGGCCGCCGTCGCAGCAGAGGCGACCGGACGGTCGCGATCGAGTCCCAGCGTGTACTGAACAAGGTCGTTCGTCCCGATCGACAGAAAGTCGGCCTCGGCGGCGATCTCCGCTGCGCGACCTGCCGCGGCAGGTGTCTCGATCATCGCGCCCACGCGCACGTCGGGGTCGGGAACGAGCGTGCGCACGATGCGCACCTGCTCCGCCGACTCGACGAGCGGGAGGAGGAGGCGCAGCTCGGTTCCCTCGGCTGCTCGCACGATTGCGCGCAACTGCTTCTCGAGCTCAGCGGGATGGGAGAGCATCAACGTCAGGCCACGGTCGGTGATTCCGGCGAGGAACGGCGGCGTCTTGTCGGCGCCGAAGTCGAGCGTCCGTACCGTTGCGACCAGGCCGCGCAGCGGCGCAAGTGCGGGTGCGAGCGCGGCGAAGTGCTCGTCTTCCGTCGGCCACGCACTTGCCTCGAGGAAGGCCAGCTCCGTGCGCAGGAGCCCGACGCCTTCGGCCGCCGCTTCCAGACCGGCGGTCGCTTCTGCCGCCGTCGAGGCATTGCAGAGCAGTGACACGATGTGGCCGTCCCGGGTGACCGCCGGCAGCCCGCGCGCAGCGATGCGCTCGTCGCGCAACCGGCGCCGACGGCGTAGCTCGCTCTCGGCAGCGAGCAGCCGGGTCGTGCTCGGGTCGACGACAACGGCTCCGTCGTCGCCCTCGACGATGACCATCCCTCCGGCGCCGATCGAAAGCACGTCGTCACCGAGACCGACCGCCATCGGCACGCCGAAAGCGCGTGCCATGATCGCGGCGTGGGAGGTGGCTGCCCCCTCGGCCAGCCCGATGCCGAGAACCAGGCCTTGCTCGAGCCGAAGGTCGGCAACGTCAGCGGGCCCGAGATCGCGGGTGATCAGGATCGAGCCTGCGGTCGGCGCCGGCATCGTCGTTCCCGCGAGCGCGCGCACCGCGCGGACGCCGAGCTGGCGAACGTCGGTGGCGCGTGCGGCGAGCATCGGATCCCCGAGTCCCGCCAGCAGCTCGGCGTGGCGTGCAGTCGCTTGCCGAAGCGACTCGGCTGGACCAAGCTCGGCGCCGAGTCTTTCGACCTCGAGCCGAAGGGCGGGATCCTCGACCATCAGCCTGTTCGTCTCGAGAATGTCGGCCTCGTCCTCGAGACCGGCCGCTCGGAAGCGGTCGGCGCCTCGAGCGAGCTCGGCCGCGACGGTGTCGAGGGCAGCCAGCGGGTCGCCCTCCGTTGCCGCAGGCTCAGCGTCGGGCCACACGAGGGCGCGCCCGATCGCGACCCCGCCGGAGGCGGCGAGACCGCGGAGCTCGCGCTCGCTCATTTCTCCGCGGAGACCGTGCTGGCGAGTGCGCCGAGGATGAGCGTCGTCGAGGTGGCGCCCGGATCCTGGTGACCGATGCTGCGCTCGCCGAGATAGGACGCGCGGCCCTTCGAGGCCTGCAGCGGCACGGTCGCCCGCATGCCTTCCTCGCTTGCCTCGAACGCGGCCTGGACGGCATCGGGCAGCGAGGCGCCACCGGCGAGACTTTCGCGCAGTGTGCGCACCGCCGGCCCGAGGGCGTCGACCATCGTCTTCTCGCCCTCGTGTGCGGCCCCGAGCTCGACGACGCCTTCCAGCGCAGCATCGAGCGCCGAAGCGAGCTCGTCGCTCCCGAATTCCTCTGCGTCCCCGAGCGCGCGGCCGGCCCGCCGCAGGGCAGTGCCCCACAACGGGCCGCTCGCGCCTCCAACTGTCGAGACGAGCGTGCCGCCGGCGGTGGTGAGGAGCTTGCCTGGCCCAACCGAGGGGCCGTCCGTTTCGCCCAACTTCGCCACCACCGCGGTGAAGCCGCGGTCCATGTTCGTGCCGTGATCGGCGTCACCGATCGCGGCGTCCAGCTGCGTCAGGTAGTCGCGCTGCTCACGGAGCGACGCGGCTGCCTGCTCGAGCCAGCGTTGGACTGTGTCGGCGTTCACGCTCGTCCCTCCTTGCACCTGCTCAGCGCCCCCAGCGGAGCGCCGGTGTGTGGACCGGAGCATCCCAGAGCTGGGTCAGCTCGTCGTCCAGCTTCAGCAGCGTGATCGACGCGCCGGCCATCTCCAGGCTCGTGATGTAGTCGCCCACGAGGCTACGCGTGGCCGTGAGGCCGCGCTCGGCGAGCTGCTTCGCGAGCTCGTTGTAGATGACGTACAGCTCGATCGTCGGCGTGCCGCCGAGCCCGTTCACGAACGCGAGGACGTTCGATCCGCTCGGAGCATCGAGGTCGCTGAGGATTGCCTCAGCCATCTCCGCCACGATCTCCGCTGCGGGCTTGACCTTCTCCCGCCGCCGTCCGGGCTCGCCGTGGATGCCCACGCCGAACTCCATCTCGTCGGCACCGATCTCGAACGTCGGAGTCGGCGACGAGGGAGTCCAGGCGGAGGTGAACGCGACGCCGAAGCTGCGGCCGTTGTCATTCACCTTCCGGGCAATCGCCGCCACTTCGGCGAGCGAGCCGCCTGCTTCCGCCTTCGCGCCGGCGATCTTCTCCGCCAGCACCGTGATGCCGACCCCTCGGCGACCTGCCGTGTAGAGGCTGTCCTCCACCGCGACGTCGTCGTTCGTCAGGACGGACTCGACCTTGATGTCCTCGTCCTCCGCCAGCTCGGCGGCGAGCTTGAAGTTCATCACGTCGCCTGTGTAGTTCTTGACGATGTGGACGACGCCGGCGCCGCCGTCAACGGCCTTCGTGGCGGCGAGCATCTGGTCGGGGACGGGCGAGGTGAAGACCTCGCCGGGACATGCAGCGTCGAGCATGCCGGCGCCGACGAAGCCGCCGTGCATCGGCTCGTGCCCGGACCCGCCACCCGAGATGATCGCGACCTTGCCCGTCGGGGCGTCTTTGCGGACGACGATCTGATTCTCGAAATCGACGCGCACGAGATCGGGGTGCGCTGCAGCGAGACCCGCGAGCGATTCCTTGACGACGTCCGCCGGATCGTTGATGAACTTCTTCATTACCTGCGTGGCAATTGCCATCTTTGCTCCTTTACCGCGTTGGGACGGGTTCGCCGACGCCGGCGCGGTCGGGCTCGGTGACGGCTTCCTTGATCGGGCGAGCGACCTTCCGTGGTGTCGCCATCCAGTCGTAGGCGAAGCACGCGAGCGCCGCGCCGACCAGGTTTGCCGGGATGTACGCGAGGAACTGCTGCGTCCAGTTGTGCACTCCGCCGTGGATCGTCGTGACGAAGAGCGGGCCGATCGCGCGCGCTGGGTTCAACGATGCATTCGTGACCGGACCGACGGTGATGATGATCGCGACGACGACAAGACCGATCACGAGCCCGGCCCAGCCTTCGGGCGAGCGTGTATCGACGATGCCGAGGATCGCGAACAGCAGGATCCCCGTGCCGATCGCCTCGATGAGCATCGCCGAGCCCCAGCTCGTCGTCGCGTGGTCGAAGTGGACGACGCCGAAGCCGTAGCCGAGGTCGACCGCCCTCGTTCCGAAGGAGCCCCACATGGCCAACGCTCCGGCCACGCCGCCGGCGACCTGCGCCGCCCAGTACTGCGGCACCTCACGCCACGGGAAGCGCTTCGTCGCCGCAAGCGCGAACGTGACCGCCGGGTTGATGTGGCAGCCCGAGACCTTCCCGATCGTGTAGACGAGCGCCACGATGATCAGGCCGAAGGCCATCGAGATGAAGCCGAGGTCGGCTCCGGAGAACGGCGCCTTCGTGCCGCTCTCGAGCAACAGGATCGCCGGCACGGAGCCGGCGCCGATGAAGACGAGCAGTGCCGTGCCGATGAACTCGGCGAAGAGGCGCTGCGAAACGTGGTGCTCCGCCATTAGCCCTAACCTCCTCTCGGCCCAAGGCAGAGGAGCCGCGGGCCGTTCCGCGGATAGTCCCGAGGCCTCATTGCCTGGGAACGATATTCGACATAATCGAACAGCGTTCGGCGACGATAGAACAGCAAGGCCGCTCGTGTCAAGCGCTGCGAGTGAAAACCCGCCCTCGCTTTACACTTGAAAGTGATGGCCGCATGAGCTAAGGTCGCGGCGCGGTCGCGCCTCGATGGCGCGGCCCGGAGGCATCGGCGCCTCAGGAGCTTTCGCTCCTGGGGCGTTTTTTTGTGCTCGCAAACGACTGGGGAGGCGGCATGGTGAGAGTGGACGCAGTGGTGATACGAGAACGAGTGGAGACCGTGATCGACGCGGTCGAGGAGGCGACGGGCCACGTCGGCGTGACGGTCGTCGAGGCGGTCGGCCACGGGCGTCAGCGCGGCATCACGCATGAGTATCGGGGCCGCGTGTTCGAATCGCGGTTTCTGCCGAAAGCGGTGCTGACGTTCGTCGTCGATGACGAGCTGGCGGACGGCGTCCTCGGGGCGATCGTCGACTCCGCCCGCAGTGGCAACGAATCGGGCGATGGGCTCACGTGGACGACGACGGTCTCGAACGTGACGCACAACCGGAGCGGAAGGCTTTTGGAGGAGGTGGAGGTCGGTGCCTAAGAATCACGATCTTCTGATCGCGGCGAGCACGATCTGGGTCGTCATCACCGCCGTCCTCGTCATGTTCATGCAAGCCGGCTTCGCGTTCCTCGAAGCAGGCCTGACCCGGATGAAGAACGCCGGCCACATCGCGGCGAAGAACGTCCTCATCTTCGCGGTCTGCTCGCTCGTCTACTACGTCGTCGGTTTCGGCCTCGCGTTCGGCGGCGGGAATGGGCTCTTCGGGACGGACGGGTTCATTCCCTCGGTCACGCAGTTGATCTCGGTCGGCAAGGCGCCGTTCGACTGGTTCTCGGAGATTCCGGGGGCCGCGGGCTACCTGTTCGAGGTCGTGTTCGCGGGCGTGTCGCTCGCGATCGTCTGGGGTGCGATGGCCGAACGGGCGAAGCTGTGGGTCTACTTCGTCTTCGGCGCAGCGTTCACACTCGTGTACTCGATCACGTCGCACTGGATCTGGAGCCCGAAGGGCTGGCTGTTCGCCAAAGGCATGCAGGACTTCGCCGGTTCCACGGTCGTCCATTACCAGGGCGCGCTCGCGGCGCTCGCCGGGGCGCTTCTGCTCGGGCCGCGGATCGGGAAGTTCGGCACCGACGGCCGGGCGAATCCGATTCCCGGTCACAACATCCCCTACGCAGTGCTCGGGACGTTGATCCTGTGGTTCGGCTGGTTCGGCTTCAACCCCGGGTCGACGCTCTCGGTCGATTTCGGCGGCTTCGGCTATTTCGCGTACGTCGCGTTGACGACCAACATCGCCGCGGCAGCGGGTGCGGTCGGCGGCCTGATCACCGCCTGGGTCGTGCTGAAGAAGCCGGACATCTCGATGATGCTGAACGGCGTGATCGCAGCGCTCGTCGCGATCACAGCGGCGTCGGGCTTCGTCGCCCCCTGGGCCGCAATCGTGATCGGCCTGGTCTCCGGCGGGATCGCGGTCGTCGGCGTGATCGCGGTCGAGCGGATCGGGATCGACGATCCGATCGGTGCGGTCGCTGTGCACGGGATGGCCGGCGTCTGGGGCACGCTCGCGACCGGCATTTTCGCGCTGCCGCTCCTCGCGAAGAACCTCGCGACCGGAACGGGTGGCCTCGTCTACACGGGCAGCTTCCATCAGCTCGGCGTGCAGGCCCTCGGCCTGGCCGCGGTCGGCGTTTGGACGTTCAGTGCGTCCTTCGCGATTCTCTGGACGCTCAAGAAGCTGTGGGGGATCCGCGTCGAGGAAGAAGCCGAGACGAGTGGGCTCGACGTGTCAGAACACGGCATGTGGGGCTACCCCGAGTTCTACATCCCGGTCCCCGGCGGTTACGGAACCGAGGCGCACTCCCACGTGAGCAACAACGTGGGCCCTCCTCCCCGAACGGCCGCAGAGCCGGCGCTCGGGTCGACGAGCTAATTCCCCGTCAGTGGCCGGGGGCGGCGGCGAGGCCGCCCCCGGCCACGCCTAGCATGGCAACGCAGAGCGGATCCCGCGGACGGCCTGGGCGATCCGCTGCTCGTTCTCGACGAGTGCGAAGCGGACGTGACCGTCCCCACCGGGGCCGAAACCGGCTCCTGGACTGACCGAGACCTTCGCCTCCCGTAACAGCTTGAGCGCGAACTCGTGCGAGCCGAGCTCCCGGTATGCCGGCGGAATCGGTGCCCACACGAACATCGTCCCGCGCGGCTTCGTCACCTCCC
>WNEY01002031.1_pt1 | contig 14652 bp, 17 predicted proteins | sample 5400531 | NCBI WGS metagenome assembly WNEY01 (sample SAMN13153338, study PRJNA577476) | soil metagenome | isolation source: 200 cm saprolite under Douglas fir tree site 1 | place: USA:California | collected 2015-04-18
AGCAGGGTGGCCTTGACGGCGAGCGTGATGCCGGCGATCACCCAGAGGTCCACGTTCCCCGTCGCCGTCGCGAGGACGCCGCCCGCGATGGCGATTAGGAGCGATTGAGCGGCGACGGCATAGATGGCGCGATAGATCTGACCGGCCGCGACGATAAGAATCATCGTGAACAGCAACAACGCGCCGAGGTCGTCGATGACGAGGTGGACCGTGTCGGCGCTCACAGGATCCTCAGCGCGAGCGCGACGAGGGCGCACACGAAGCCGACGCCGAGGTACTGTGGCACCCGGAAGAGCCGGAGCTTCGCGTAGGACGACTCGACGAGCGCGAGGAAAATCGCGAGCACGAGGATCTTCACGGCGAACGCGCCGGCTCCAACGAGAAGGCCCGTCACGCCTGCGCCGCCCGTCGGTCCGACCGGGAAGAAGAGGGCCGACACGAGAGTGAGCGTCACGATCTGGCGCGTGTGCGTTGCGAGCACCATGCAGCCGAGTCCCGGCCCGGAGTGCTCGAGCAGCATGCCTTCGTGCAGCATCGTCAGTTCGAGGTGCGTGTCCGGGTTATCCACGGGAATGCGACCCGTCTCTGCCGGGAGCAGCACGAGCATGGCTGCAAAGCCGAGGAAGTCCGCCGCGCGCCACGCGAGCAACCACGACGTCCCTCGGTGCGCAGCGAGGGCGCCGAGTTCCGTCGTGCCGGCGGCGACAGCAGTCGAGAACACGACCATCATCAAGACGGGCTCGACCAGCGGCGCGATCGTCATCTCCCTCGAGGCCCCCATGCCGCCGAACGCACCGCCAGCGTCGAGCGCTCCGATCGCGGTCAGGAAGCGAGCTAGCGCGAGCAGCCCGAGGAGCAGGATCGCGTCGCCCAGCGGAAGGACCGGCGGCCCCACGCGGAGGACCGGAACGAGTGCGCCCGTAGCCGCCGTGGCGGCGAGTACGAGCACTGGAATTGACCGGAAGAAACCGGAGGCTGTGTCCGCCTGCACAGTGCCCTTGCGGAGTAACTTCGTGAGGTCGCGGTACGGCTGAAGGACATCGGCTCCCTGCCGGCACTGGAGCCGCGCCTTCATCTTCTGGATCGTGCCGGTGACGAGCGGCCCGGCCAGCACGAGGAGGATCATCTCGAGGAGCACGAGCCAGAGTGGTCGGTCGCCGGTCATCTGTAGATCACACCGATCAGCAAGAGCGCCACAAAGAGCGCCCCGAGCACGAACCCGATGTATCCGTAGATGCGACCGGTGCTGCGGGCGCGAATCGTCTGCGAGAGCGCCGAAATCTCCCGCTGGACGCGGTGGTAAATGTGCGTTTCGGTGAGATCCACGATCTCTCCGGCGTAGTGGATGCGTCGGACGACGTACGGTGTTCCGGCGGTCTCGCGAGTGACTTCGCGACGCGGATGGTAGAGAGCTGCGAACACGAGTCGGAGCGGCTTCGCAAACGCGGTCGCCGTATAGTCGAACCGCGCCGTGGGTTGCATCCCACATGTCCAGGTGGGAGCGACGCGCCGCGCGGCAGGCTGCAATCCTCGACGCAAGACCCACGCGATCGCGGTCAGCGAAACGAGAAGCGCGGCCAGCATCGTCATCGAAATGGCCGCGCCGTTCGTCCCGGACGGCATCAGCGCGATCGACAGCACCAACGGTCCCCTCGACGTCACGACAGCGCTCGCACCAGGACCATGGAGCAGTTCGGCCGTTGGCGCGTCGAGCAGGCGCATCGCGTAGCCCGGCGCGACGCCAAGCACGACGCACAACGCTCCGAGCCACACCATGCCCGCGATCATCGACGGGGGGGCCTCGGTGGCGTGCTCGGCGTGGAACGTTCGCGGGCGGCCAAGAAACGTGACGCCGTACGCCTTTGCGAAACAGGCAGCGGCCAGGCCTCCCGTGAGCGCCAGCATCGCTGCGGAGAAGACGATGACGAGACCGGCCGGGCCATGAAAGCGGCTCGCGCCCCCCAGGAGCGCTTGGAACGTGAGCCACTCGCTCACGAACCCGTTGAGCGGCGGGAGCGCAGAGATCGCGATGGCTCCGAGCAGAAACAGCCCCCCCGTCCACGGCATGCGCCGGGCGAGCCCGCCGAGCTCCTCCATGTTGCGGACGTGCGTGCGACAGAGCACGCTCCCCGCCCCAAGGAAGAGGAGACCTTTGAATGCCGCGTGGTTGACCGTGTGAAGCAGTGCGGCGGTGAGCGCGACGGTCGCGATGGCGCCGCCCACGCCCTCCTGGCGCCACAGAATCATCGTCAGCCCCACTCCGATGAGGATAATTCCAATGTTCTCAACGCTGTGAAACGCGAGCAAGCGCTTCAGGTCATGCTGTTGGAGCGCGTAGAGCACTCCGAGCACGGCTGACGTTGTGCCCACGAAGAGCACGACCCATCCCCATGACAACGGCAGCGGCCCCGCGACCGGGGCGAGGAGGTCGAACGCGAAGCGCAGGATCCCGTAGATCGCAACTTTGATCATGACGCCCGACATGAGTGCCGAGACGTGGCTCGGGGCCGCAGGGTGCGCACGAGGAAGCCAGACGTGGAGCGGGATCACACCGGCCTTGACGGCGAAGCCCCCGAGCGCCAAGAAGAACAGCGTCGTTCGTGTCACGGGGTCCAGGCCATGCGCCGCCACGCGAAGTGCCGCAAAGTCGAATGCTCCGCTCCGCTCGGTGAGGGCAAGAAATGCCACGAGGAGCAGAGCGGTCCCCCCATGGGCCATCACCATGTACAGGAGCCCCGCTCGCGCGTGCTCGCCGTCTCGGTCGTCGGACACGACGAGGACATAGCTCGCGAGCGTCATGCCTTCCCAGCAGAAGAGGAATGTCAGCGCGTCGCCGGCGCAGCAAAGGAACGCCATGGAGCCCAGGAACACGTTCAGCGCGAGACCCTGCGCGGTCTGCCGCGCCGATCCCGCGTCGGGCGAGTGCGCCCGAAGATACGCCGGACCGTACACCGCCGCCGCCACGGCCACGAGCGAGATGACGAAGAGGAAGTACGCCGAGAGACCGTCAACCGAGAGCGAGAGCCGAGCGAACGGGAAGAGGACCGGGAGGGGCAGGGTCAGGGTGCGGCCGGGTTCGCCGAGAAGCACGCCGAGTGAAATGCCGAAGCCGGCCACTGCCCCCGCAAACGCAGCTACGTGACCGACGGCGAGGGCGAGTCGGCCCGACGACCGCGCGAGCAACACGGACGAAAGCGCCCCTGCCCCGTAGCACGCAGCCATCACACTTAGGCCAAAATCGACGTCCACGTCGCCTCACTTGATCGCGGCCAGACCTTAGTTAGAACCGCCCGCCGCCACTACAATAGGTACTCGGCGTGAGAGCGCAGCGACCGCGCGCCCATCCTGCGCCCAGCAGCGCGGAGCCCCAGACCGTGGCGGCAGTTCTCGAGTGCCAGCCAATTGGACATCACCTCTGTTCAGGTCCCCGACTGCGCCTAACGCGTGGGCCGTGCGCCGAGCCAGAACGACGGTTCGCTATCGGTGGCGCTACCGCCGTGCGTACGAGCATCACAAGCCGTGTCGAAAGGGTTTTCAGGCCGTATTCATCGAAGTTGATAACCGTGTGTCGCTCGCTCGTCTCTTCGATCGTGCCCGCCCCATACTGCGACTGCACGACGCGATCGCCTTTGGCATAGATGCGCATCGGCCCTCCTGTTCAGGCGAGAGTGTCGATCACGCCGACGCGCGCCGGAGAACCCTGAAGTGCGCGTTGGCGTTTCATCGAGATGACACCGCTTAGTTTGGACGCTCGGAGCGAACCTCGCACCAACCGAGCCAACCGAGTTTCTTTTGTAACCACATACCAGAGGAGTCGAGAACGAGCGACATGTAACCACGCTCCTCGAATGGCCCCATCACGACGCTGCAGCGGAGCAGGAACGTCAGACATCTGACGCCATCGTCGTAGGCCACCATCTCGAGGGCAGAAAGCAGCACCTCGGTAACTCTCGCGGCATCGGGGCCAGCCAGCGTTCGGTCCAGCAAGAATTCATGAACGACGCGAACCTCGCTGTCGACGCGTTTGTAAGCCGCGAGCGCCACTGGAACCGAATCTTCAGTGACAACCACCCAGTCTGATTCCTGGAGGTGCCGTAACCGAGCGCGGGTCAAACAATGACCGGCGGGCAGACAGGTCTGCCGATCGGGCGAACAACAACAAGCGTGCATCACTGCCACATCGAGCGCTTTGCGCTCGAGACTCGGTAGCGGCGTTCCCATCTCCCGTCCTCCGGTCACTCGCTGCTAATTCACGCCCGTTATCGCGGCCGGCGCCTCCGTCGCCTCAGTGTCGCTGACGGGTGTTCTGGCGCCGACCTCATAGGGCGGTGTCGGCCGCACCGCCCGGCGGCCGAGCAGGAACCAATAAAAACCGTACGGCCCGAGCGCCAGCGAGTACGGACCGGCACCAATGCGTCGAAAGCTGGTGCCGCCGAGTAGTTCGACCGGTTGCGTGCCGGCGTACAGACTGAGCAAGAAGTCCACGGACTGCGCTTTCCCTGACAGATTCGCGACGACGAGGATTCGCTCGTTGCTGTGGCGGCGCACATAGGCAAAGACGCTCTGGTTGCGGGGTTCAAGGTACTCGATGGTGCCCCGACCGAACGCTAGGTGCTGCCGGCGCACGGCAATGAGTCGTCGCATCCAGTTGAGCAAGGAGAATGGCTGCCGCTGTTGCGCTTCGACGTTGACCGCTTGAAACCCATACACGGGATCTGCGTTGACCGGGGCATAGAGGCGTGCGGGATCTGCGCGTGAAAAACCGCCATTACGGTCGCCCGACCACTGCATTGGCGTCCGCACGCTCGCTCGGTCGCCAAGGTAAATGTTGTCACCCATGCCGATTTCATTGCCGTAGTAGATGACCGGGCTGCCGGGAAGTGACAACAGCAGCGCGTACCCGAGTTCGAGACGACGACGATCATTCTCGAACAGCGGCGCCAACCGGCGGCAGATGCCGCCGTTCACCCGCATGTGGGGTTCAACGGCGTAGGCTTGGTAGATCGCGGCGCGCTCGGAATCTGTGCACAGCGCGAGGCTGAGTTCGTCCTGGTCGCGAAGGAACAGCGCCCACTGGCACGAGGCCGGAATGTCGGGTGTGTGTCGGAGGCTCTGCACGACAGGCCCGCGGTCCTCTTGTTTCAACGCCATCAACAACCGGGGCATCAACGACACATTGAAGGCCATGTGACACTCGTCGCCGTTTCCAAAGTACGTAGCGACGTCATCCGGCGAGCGATTCGTTTCTGCCAGGAGAACGCGGTCCGCATAGTGCTCGTCGATCAGCGCGCGCATCTCCCTCATAAGCGTGTGCGGGTCGGGCGGCTTTCCGCCGCCACGTCCCTCGCCTTCGACGAGATTCGGAAGGCCGTCAAGTTTCAGCCCGTCCACCCCCACGTCCAGCCAGTGCCGCAGGACTTTCAGAACCACACGGCGCACGCGGGGGTGATCGACGTCAAGCGCTTGGTCCGACAACTGATTCACGAGTAGTTCGGTGATCACCCGGATGCCCCGCGCACGTGCCTCGGCGAGAAGGCGTTCGAGATCCTGCACCGACCCGAAGCCTCCCGGGACCGAATGATTGCCTACGGGGTCGTGCTCGTCTTCGTGCAGCGGAGCGGGCTGGGATCCTCCGAGCACCAGGGCCGTCACGCCCAATTCCTGAAGGTAGTCCAGTTTGTCAGTGAGCCCCGCGAAGTCGCCTATCCCGTCACGGTCACTGTCGTAGAACGACCGGACATCTAGTTCATAGAGAACGGCATCTTTGTACCACTGCGAACCCATCGTCTTCCTCTTCATGCTCTTTCAGTGCAACGTTCGGCCTTAACGCCCGTGCGTTCCCGCCGCGCGCTGCAATATCCGAAAATCGCGCATGCATTGCGCCGCCTTCTGGCGCTCTCCAGACAGCAGGACGCAATCAGATTGTTCCTCGGTAATTTCCGCGATGAGCGCGACCAGCCCTCCGACGCCCAACTGCGCAATGAGCCGGCTGACCGCAGGGACCGCGTCACGCTCGTCAGCCTGCTGTGATTTCATCGTTCCTACGCCTCCTCAAACGATCGTTGTGACAAGGTACGCGCTGGGTCGGGATGGCCCGTTCATATGCCGTGTCCGTATCCGTCGGGCTCTTCCTCAGAGTCTGACTGATCGACCCACTCGAACTCTTCTCGCAAGGATTCCTCCGGCACATCGAGCCGGCGAGGAGCAGGTGGGTCTTGAGGGTTCTCCTCGGGCGTTTTTTTTGGTGGTTGTTTCGACATCTCGCGATTCTCCAGAACGGACACCCCACTCACCGCTCGTCGCGATCCGGTCCATCACGACGTTCCGCGAGCGTGAAGCCGGTGAAGGTTCCACATCCCCTCAGACATGCGAACGATGCCGGACTCTTCGCTGCGTGGGTGACCGTGGCCACTCGCTGCAGCACGCTACTGCAATACGGACATCTCGGACGCCGCAGCTTGCCCTCTTCGCTCTCGTCTCGCATCACGATCCTCCAGGAGGGCACCATCAATCGCCGTGAATGGCCCATCCGTGAGCTACGCAATTCCTCGCTTGGCGCTGGGCTTCCACGATCGCGTCGTCTCGCACACGATAGAGTTGAACGGACCGCGTCGCTGCATCGGACCGCGTCACTTTCAGTTCGAAGCCACCACTCTCCAGGTCGGTCACGAAACAGGAAATCTGTCGCCCGCCTTTGTGGAGAGTCCAGAGGTGTTGCGTCCGAGACGTCGTCCTATCGCGATCTGGGTCATCCATTCCGTGCTCTGGTGTTCACTATCACTGCCACCTTAGGCGGATTCGAGCTGGTCCGAGTCGCGGACAAGGCTCTTCTCAAACCAGGTGCGCTCGCCAGCAGATTCTTTGCCCGTGACTCCGCGGCTCATGACACTTCTCCTCGAGTCACTGGACCAATGGGCGCCATCTCCGCCTCAGCCAACCCCACCAGGGTTGCAGCTCCGGGGCGCGCAACGTCAGTGTCGCGACGCTTTTCGTCGCACAGGGCTGCCGGCGCCGGGGGCAGTTCAACGGCGTCTGGCAAGTCCTGAGCTGTGCCTTCAACCGCTCTCACGATTCTCCTTGCAATCACCTCCAGCTGCGCCGTCACAACGAACTTGTGACCGCCTTCCACCCTCGGCACACATCCGCGTCTGAGCTGCGCTGTGCGACGAGCAGCCAAAACAGCCAATTCAAATGCGCCGATCTGCCTTGGACGATAGATCTCGAAGCCTTCTTAGTGCGCCGTGCCACCGGTGACCTCCCGAGTGAGTTGGGCTGGATCAAAGGAGACGTTCATATGGACGATCTTCCCTTCCCGAAACTGAACGAGCTGGCGAAATGTAATGTGAACGCGCCTGCCCGTCGGCGAGAACTGGCCGTAGCTACCAACGTCGAACGGCCCGCGGTGAGTCCCGCTACACAACACGAAACACTGGTAGATGGAATCGGCCACTTTCGATAGCCGCTCTGCCCGGAGTCTCGCGTCAGGGAATGCCGTTGCAACGCGATCAACAAACGCCCGCCAGGCAACCGCTCCATTCCCTTGATGACGGAACGGCGGACATTCGACCACGGCGTCGGTCGCGAACAGGTCATCTGATGAAGCGAACTCGTGACGGTTGAAGCGGTCATACAGGTGGAGCATCACTTCTTGCGATTTCATGACCTGCGGTCCCATCGTTCACGTCGCAGAGTTTCCGGAATCGCAGTAAACGGTTTTCTGCACCCACACCTCATGACTGTTCTGGAGGACACTGAGGTATCCGTGCCCAGCCAATCTGGTGAGTAGTGCGCGATCCGACACCACGAGCGTCAGCGAACCGATTTCGTCGCGCAACGCCGCGATCTCCAACGCCATGATCAATATGTCCAAGACGACCTGGGTGCTCGGAGGATCCCAGGACCTGTCCACCAAGAGGTGGTGCGCCACCCTATTGCACCTACCGGCGGCCTTGTACGCTGCAAGTCCGAGAACCCTCTTGCCCGAGCGAACACCGATGCGTTCTGACTGGAGGAGGTGCCGTCGTCGGCGGGCGTGATTAGGTATCCGGCGGGCAGGGCGAGCGCTTCGTTGGAATGGCCGGCGTGCGTGCTGGAAAGCGTTATCGAGTTCTGATCAACTACTCCGCAGTTCATTGTTGCTACCCCGGTTCGCATTCACGGCCGATGGCCGCCGTCGCTCACAAGTCGTTCCCCGAATACGATTGGTTGAACGATTTATTGCACAACGGAAAATCAGGGACGATATTGCCGACGAGCGCCTGAGATAGCGCCGGCCAATTGAAAAATGACGGGTCGACGATTTTCACACGATGCAATCGGCCGTCGTCGCCTGTCATGATCCAGTGGACAATTCGCCCGCGCCACCCCTCGACAATGCCGAACGCCGGCGTGAAGGCATCCAGCCGGCCGAGTTCCGCTTGTACGTGTCGCGACGGCACATTGCGACACGCCTGCTGAATCAACTCCGCGGACTCGTGCACTTCATCGACTCGCACGCTCACTCTCTCCTTCACGTCACCATTCGCAAAGACCGGTACATTGAATTTCAAATGCGGGTACGCTGCGAACGGATGGTCACGTCTCGCATCGATGTCGATGCCGGATGCGCGCGCCACGTATCCGAGCACCCCGTGATCTGTGGCCAGCTCAGGCCTCAGGACGCCCGTGCCTTCGAGTCGATCCAGCACCAACGTGTTCTTCAGACAGATCTCCACAATCTGATCGAAGTCGGCGACGACTGTCTCGACACGCACGGCGAGATCCGGCGGGACCGATAGATCGCGCACCAGACCTCCCGGAGACAAGACTCCACGGAGAAGCCTGGAGCCGGTGAGCTGCTTATTCAGACGCAGGAGCTGCTCGCGGATCCGGTAACAATGCGCGTGGGCGACCGCAAATCCTGTGTCGTTTGCGATCGCTCCAACGTCTGCGATGTGGTTGTAGAGACGCTCGAGTTCGAGCAGAATCACGCGCAAATAGCGCGCTCTGAGTGGCACCTCCACATCCGCCGCCGCCTCTACGGCTTGACAGTACGCCAATGCGTGCCCGACGCTCGTGTCGCCGGAAACGCGCTCTGCGAGCTCCACGCCGTCGACAGGCTCACGCCCTTCGAACAGTTTTTCGGTGCCTTTGTGTGTGAAGTAGAGACGCGACTTCATGTCGATGATGGTTTCGCCCATCACGCTGAAGCGGAAGTGTCCCGGCTCGATCACGCCCGCATGGACCGGGCCAACCGGTATTTCGTACACGCCCTCCCCACCGACGGGCGTGAAGGGAAATGGCTGCCCATCGTCAGTGAACTCCCGCCCGTTGGCGTCTTTCCGCAGCGGGTAATAACGGTCTGGCCAGAAGCCGTGCTTGACGAGTGGGCGCGGGTCCGGATGGCCCACGAAGAGGATGCCGAATAGATCTCTAATCTCGCGCTCGAATCGTGAGGCCGGATAGTGAAACGACGCCAACGACGGCGATTCGGGCTGCGCAGCCTCGAAGCGAGTTGAGGCATGAAGGAACCAATTCGCCGAGCGATGGGCGAAGAGATAGTGTACAAAGAAAGCCCCTGCCTCTCGTCGCCGATCATCGGCAGCCATGAAAATCAGCTCCGCACCGAGCGTGCGACACGCGAGGTCGCCAAGCTCCTTGATGTCAGATGCCGAGACGCGGCAATGCACCTCGTTCGGGCGCGGCGCCGTGATGTCTCTCACCTGCACCGGGCCGTCGGTAACGGCGCGCAGAACGGCGTCGAGAGTCGTCGTCACGGGATGACCCCACGTACTGACTGAGTGATCAGGGCCGAGATCGGCCGCGGAAGTGTCACGCCGAGCACGACGAGGACGCCGACCGACAAGGCCAACGCCGCGAGTGACCAATTGCACCGTTCGCCGACGGCGACACCGGCTGGCGCCTCGCCGTACAGCATCCCATTCAGGTGGTCGATCAGGGACGCGAACACAATCAGCAGGAGCACGAGCACCACGCCCGCCACCCAGAAACGACCGCTGACGACTGCCGCGCGCACCAGGAGGAACTCCGAAACAAAGAGGCCGAATGGTGGCAACCCGACGAGCGCCAGGATACCGACGGCGAACAAAGAACCCGTCCACGGCATCACGCGCAGCAGACCCGTGACCTTGGCGATTTCGGTCGTTTCATATCGATGCAGAATTCGCCCAGCCAACAGAAAACTCATGGACTTGGCCACGGCATGATTGACGACGTGCAACAACGCCGCGAACGTGCCGAGTGGACCCAGCGCGAGTCCAATGCTGACGAGACCCATGTGCTCGACGCTCGAATACGCGAGCATCCGCTTGTAGTGGTGCTGAATGACCAGGCTGAAGGCGCCAATCGTCAAGGACAACAACCCGAACGCGGTGAGCAGGCTGTTCGTGAACCAGGGACTCACAGAGACGTCGACCACGGCTTTCCAACGTGCGATCGCGTACATCGCAACGGCGAGCAGTACGCCGGACATCATCGCGGAGATCGGCGACGGCGCCTCAGAATGCGCGTCTGGTAGCCACGTGTGCATCGGGGCCATCCCGGCTTTCGTGCCATACCCAATCAGGATGAACGCAAACGCCAGCTGCAGAAGTTGAGGATGAAGCGACGGTGCAGTCGCCCGAAGGACGGTCCAATTCAACGATCCAGGGACCTCGCCAGCCGTCGTGACGAAATCGAAGTACGCCAGCACCGTGCCGGCAAACGCCAAGGCGATGCCGACGGAACAAATCAAGATGTACTTCCAGGATGCCTCGACCGACGCTTTCGTGCGAGTCAGCGGAATCACCATGGCCGACGTGATGGTGGTCGCTTCGATCGCGACCCACATGAGCGCGACGTTCTGGATCGTGACCGCGGCGAGCATCGTGAACACGAACGCGTTCGTGAAGATCCGAAAATGGCGAGTCTGCGAGAGCTCCTCACGATCGGGGCGACCCACGCGCTGGCCCAGAATCGCGGCCAGCAGCGCGACGAACGCGATGCACAGCGCCAGCAGCGAGGACAGCGCGTCGACACGCCAAAGGGCGGTGGCTGACGCAGCATCCTGGAGCGGTCCCGCAGTCACGACGGTCGCGCATAGCGCGATGCTCGCGGCAAAAGACAGCGACGCACCGATCAGGCTTACCCAGCCGACGAACCGCTTGTACGGGCGAACGAGAATCGCCAGACAAGAAGCCAAGAGCGGCGGCATCAGCAGAACAGAAAGGATCATGCTCACGTCACGCTCTCAGTGCCGCAGCCGCGTCAATTCTTCGACGTCAATCGAATCGAAGGTTTCGTGAATGTGGTAGACAAAAATCTGCATCACCAGGAACCCCATCAACGCATCGAGGAACACTCCAAACTCGACAAGCAAAGGCACCCCGTAGGTGCCCACTACTGCAAGGAGGGCAATCGCGTTCTCCAGCATCAGGAAGCCGATCACCTGTGTAATCGCCTTCTTTCGGCTCACCACGATGAACAGGCTCACGAACAACAGCCCCATGGCCAACGGTAACCCCTGACGGGTCGGCAGATGCGTGACGGTCATCCAGGGTCGAGCCAGCACGTACGCGAACAACACGAGCACGCTGGCGATCACCAGAGAGACTTCGGTGTTCACGTAGGGCGTCGCTTCGCGCTGCGTTCCAAACCGCCGTTGCATCGTGCGCAGCAACGCCGGTATCGCCACGCCTTTCAACGCGAGTAACCCTGCCGCTACCCAGTACAGCTGCGGGTCGCGCCCGTAATACCCCACGGTTGCCGTAATCGCCGCCAACAGCCACGCCTGCCACTTGTACGCAGTGATATACGCAGGCACTCCCTTGCGCCAGAGCACGATCAGCGCGGTCAGCAGCATGCCGCTGCTGCCGAGCGTGACCAACTGTGAAAACGTACCGTTCACCACGCTTATCTCGCCAGAACAGTCGACATGACTGCGAGAGCTGCGAGCACGAACGATGCGCTCAAGAGCTCTGGAACACGAAAGAGACGAAGCTTGGCAACACGCGTCTCCAACACCGCGATCACGACGGCGAGCACTCCGAGTTTCGCGATGAGGCTCACGAATCCGATCGTTAAGGCCACCGGTGACAGAGAGGAAGCAATGCCCCACGGCACGAAGAGATTCGCCGCAAGTGAGAGAAAGACGAGTAACTTCAGCGCGGCACCCCACTCGATCAACGCGAGGTACGGTCCCGAATACTCGAGAATCATCGCTTCGTGAATCATCGTCAACTCGAGGTGGGTGGACGGATTGTCAACCGGCAGCCGGCCGGTTTCGGCGAGTGTCACGATGAACAACGCCGCGAATGCCAGAACGTGCCCGGGCCCCAGCGCCGCGCGCGGCTCGGCGAGCGTCCGGGCAACAATCTGCGAGAAACTCGTTGATCCTGCGTTGAGCGCGAGCGCGACAATGGACAGCGCCACGGTTGGCTCGGTCAGGGCGACGACCGTCATTTCTCGGCTGGCTCCCATGCCGCCGAAGGGTGAGCCGGTATCGAGGCCAGCGAGCGCGAGAAAGAACGTACCCAGTAACAACAAATACACGGTCGCGAAGAGGTCACCCACGAGGAAGGGACCGGATGGAGCGATGATCAGGGGTACGAGCGAGGCCACCAGGACGCTCGTGCCAAAAACAACGAAAGGCGTCACGTTGAAGATCCACGACGCGGTGTGCGAGACGACCGCCTCCTTGCCAAAGAGCTTGCGGATCTCGAAATACGGCTGCCAGGGCGGGGCCCCTCGCCGGCCTTGCAATCGTGCTTTGAGCCAACGGATGAAGCCAACGAGCGCGGGTGCAAGCGCGACCGCCACAAGCGTCTGCAGCGCGATCGCAAGGTATCGACTCATTTGAACCACCACGCCGATGCGAGCGCGACCATGAGCGCGCCTGCCAGATAGAGCAAATACAAGTGCACAGATCCTCCCTGCAGCCGGCGGACCTGTGTGGCGCATGCGAACATGCCTCGTGCGACAGGATCGTAGAATGCCCGTTCGATCCACGGCACGACCTGACTCGTGTAGGTAATGGAACGGACGAAATACCGCGACTCCGGGTGCACGCTGATGCTGAGATCCTCAGTCGGGCGATACAACTCAGAGAACACCCGGCGTAGTGGCTCCGCAAAGGCGGATGATGTGTATTCCATGCGCGCTGTCTGTTGGATCCGGCCACACCCCCACGTATCCGCGTGCCTCAGCTCAACGCCGCGAACGCGAAGCACGGCCACGAGCACGACGATCACTGATGTCAGGAAGCACGCAATCAGCAGCGGCGACACCTGGGCGATACCGTTCGGGGCCACGAGCCATACGCTTCCTACGGCGGCTGATGGTGCAGGCGGAGTGCGCGGGGACAGGCTCTCGACGATTCGGTATATGCCGCTGAGGGTGTGCGGCGCCATCAGACCCAGCACCACGCAGCCTGCCGCGAACACGCCCATCACGGCACGCGACGACCAGTGCGCCTCACGCGCATGGGCGGCGTTATCGGAACGCGGCATCGCGAGAAAGCTGATCCCAAACGCTTTGACGAAACACACCGCGGCGAGTCCGCTGGTGAGCGCGAGCACGCCGATCGCCAGCGGTGTGCCAATCGCGACCTCGGGCTGCGGGATCTGGGCGCCGGACAGAAGCGCCTGAAACACCATCCATTCCGACGCGAAGCCATTGAGTGGCGGCAAAGCTGCGGCAGCCGCCGAACCAATCAGAAACAAGATGGCGGTCTGCGGCATCCCCTTGATGAGGCCGCCCATCTGCTCCATGTTTCGAGTGTGGGCTTCGTGCAGAACGTTGCCGGTAGCCAGGAACAACAGCGCCTTGAAGCACGCGTGGTTCAGGGTGTGCAAGAGCGCCGCGCCGAATCCAACCAGAGCCAGCGCACGAAGACCATAGCTCTGCAGGACGAGGCCGGCGCCAATTCCAAGAAGAATGACGCCGATGTTTTCGACCGACGAGTACGCAAGCAGCCGTTTCAGATCGTTCTCCGTCAGCGCGTACAGCACGCCACCCAGCGCCGAGAGGGAGCCGGCCGCCAGCACCAGTCCCCCCCACCACGCCGGGCCGGTGCCGAGAAAGTCGACGACGACCCGAAGCAAGCCATAGACGCCCAGCTTGATCATCACGCCCGACATGAGGGCCGAGATATGAGACGGTGCCGCCGGGTGCGCGCGCGGGAGCCACACGTGCAGGGGCACGATGCCCGCCTTCGAGCCAAACGCCACGAGCGCAAGCAGGAAGACACCGCTTCGGGTCTCAGCAGGCATCAGCGCAGCCCCGGCGCGCAAATCTGCGAAGGTCGTCGCGTCGCCGCCGGGGGCCATCATCAAGAACATCGGCAGCAATAACAGGAACCCGAAATGCGTCATGACCGCATACCAGAGACCGGCGTGCCGCGTCTCGAGGTGCTCGCTTTCGGTCATGACGAGGAAGTACGACGTGACCGCCATCAGCTCCCACGCCAACAGAAACGTGAAGACGTTCGCCGCGCACGGGACAAGGGTCATCCCGAGCAGAAACCCGTTGAACATCAGGCCGAATAGGCGTAGCGAATGACGGCCCTCGTACTCCGCTGTGTAAGTGATGCCGTAAATCGCCGCGAGGAGACCCACCGCGGCGATAAGGACGAGAAAGAAGGCGCCGAGCATGTCAAGCCGGATCACGATGCCGCCG
>WNEY01002032.1_pt1 | contig 14651 bp, 19 predicted proteins | sample 5400531 | NCBI WGS metagenome assembly WNEY01 (sample SAMN13153338, study PRJNA577476) | soil metagenome | isolation source: 200 cm saprolite under Douglas fir tree site 1 | place: USA:California | collected 2015-04-18
CGAATTCGGTCAACCGGCGCTCGCCGGCGACGCCGTACATGATCTGGAGGGCCGCGGGATCGCCTGCCGCTGCCCGCAGGAGCCAAACGCGCCACGCTCGCGCCTCTTCGAGGTAGCCGGCGTTGAGGAACGCGAGGAGCGTCAGCGTCGCGTCACGCAGCCAGCAGTAGCGGTAGTCCCAGTTGCGCACGCCTCCGATCTGCTCGGGCAGCGATGTCGTGGGTGCGGCGACGATGCCGCCGGTCGGCGCGTACGTCAGCGCCTTGAGGACTACGAGAGAGGCGTGTACGTCCTCGCTCCAGTCGCCAACGTAGGAGCACATGCGCGCCCAGTCCTGCCAGTAATCGTCGGTGTCACGCAGGGCGGCCTCGGGGTCTACCGCCCGTGGTGGACGCTGATTTGAGGGGTACCAGGTGAGGACGAAGGGCACTCGGTCGCCCTCTTCAACCGCGAACTCCCCGATCGTGCGCATGTTTTCCCCGCGGTTCGCGACCGGCGTACGGAAGGCGAGTGCGTCCGGGCCGGCGACGGCAATGTGCCCGCCCTCAACACGTCGCACCCACGGGACGATCGATCCGTAATCGAATCGGATCACGAGCTCCGAGGCCATCTCGACGCGACCTCGTAACCCTTCGACGATCCGGACGATGTCCGGAGCCTTGTCGCGCGGAGGCATGAAGTCGATGACCCGGACCGCGCCGTCTTCCGTCTCCCACTCGGTCTCGAGGATGAGGGTCCGTTTGCGGTAGCGGCGACCGGTTACCCACGCGTCGGCCCTGGGAGCGAGGATCCAGCGGCCGTGCTCCGGCGTGCCGAGCAAGCCGGCGAAGCACGCCGGTGAGTCGAAGCGCGGGAAGCAAGCCCAGTCGATCGAGCCGTCCTTGCCGACGAGTGCGGCGGTCTGGAGGTCGCCGATCAGCCCGTAATCCTCGATTCGCGCCATCAGCGATCCTCGATCTCCAATGCGAAGCGGCGGAAACGTCTGAGCACCGCTCGGTTGAAGGCTTGCTCGTAGTCCTCCGCCACGTCCTCTTCTAGCGTCGAGGCGAAGTTGTCTCGGAGGTCGGCGAGGAGCTCGGTGCCGGTCTCCACGAGATCGACGTAGTCGCCGTAGCGTTCTTCCGCCTCGTCGCGAGGGGCGCGATCGTAGGCGCGCTCCGCCGCGACGCAGTCGTCGATCAGTCCACGATGCTCCCGTTCGAAGAGGTCGAGCTGGCGCTCGATCGCGTCCGCGAAGCGCGCGCGCCTTAGCCTCACGCCAGTACAGTAGTCCGCCTGCTTGTCCGGACCTGGAATCTCTTCCACGGGAACACGCAACCGCCCGGGCGAAGGGCGTTCTTGGAGCAGATGGTGCGGCTCGCAAGTGAGGACCGCCCCGACGTGGTCTGCCTTCAGGAACTGCCGGTGTGGGCACTCCGCGAGCTGGGCGGCTGGAGTGGGATGACCGCACTGTCAGACATCGCGCAACGGCCAAGGCTCGGCCCGCTTCCTTCCTCGGCCGAGGTCGGGCGCGTGATCACGGAGTTGCACCACGGTTTCTTCCGCTCGGCGTTCACCGGCCAGGCGAACGCGATCCTGCTCGCTCCCGGCCTGCGCGTGGTGGAGCACCGGCACGTCGTGCTCAATCCCTTCACCTTCCGCCGGGCTCAGGCGCAGCAGCTGGGGCTGGGCCCTGTCGCGCGCCTGGCCTGGAGCAAGGAGCGCCGTGTCTGCCAGGTCGTGCGCGTCCAACGCGGCGATGAGACATTCATCGTCGGGAATCTGCACGCGACGAGCTCTCCGGACAAGCGTCTGGCCGACGCCGAACTGTTGCGGGCCGCGGTGTTCGTCGACGGAATGGCCAGGCCCGGGGAGCCGGTCTTGCTCTGCGGCGACTTCAACGTGAACGCACGCGCGTCACGCACGCTCGCCGACCTGAGTAGCCCAGAGTGGGGCTTCGCAGGGGCGACATCGACGGGTATCGACCACGTGCTCGTTCGAGGACTTCTCGTCGGGCGAGCCGTTCGCTGGGACCCCGACCGCCGAACCCACGACGGCCGCGTGCTCTCCGACCATGCGCCTGTCGACCTGGAGGTGGGGTGACGTTCGAGGAGGCACGCGCCGGCTTCCCGGTCCTCGACCGTTTCGCCTACCTAAACGCGGGGTCGCTCGGGCCGCTCGCGCGCGCCACGCTCGCTGCAATGGAAGAGCGGACCCGGTTCGATCAGACTCACGGTCGCAGCGGACGAGCGTGGTTCGAGAACATGCTCGCGCTGCGCGAGCGCGTCCGCGAACGACTCGCGGGCCTTGTCGGCGCAGCGCCGGACCGCTTGGCGCTAACCAGCTCGACGACGGACGGCTGCAACATCGTCCTCGCCGGGCTGGATCTCGGTCCGGAGGACGAGATCGTGACGACGGACTCGGAGCACCCGGGACTGCTCCTCCCTCTGCACGTCTCGGGCGCGCGCGTGCGGGTCGCGGAGGTTGCGGCGCGGCCGACGGCGGAGGCGCTCGACACGATTCTGTCGTGCATCACTCCGCGCACGCGGCTGCTCGCGTTATCGCACGTGCTGTGGACGACGGGACAGGTCATGCCGGTGCACGAGTTGAGGCGCGAGACCCGCGTACCCGTGCTCGTGGACGGCGCGCAGTCCGTCGGCGCGATTCCGGTCTCGGTCGGCGAGCTCGACTACTACACCGTGTCCTGCCAGAAGTGGCTCTGCGGCCCGGAGGCGCTTGGGGCACTGTCCGTTCGTGAACCCGAACGGTTGCGCATCGCGATCCCGACGTCCTTCGCGCATCGGTCGATCGAGCGCGACGGAAGCTTCGTCCCGAAGGAAGGCGCCGCGCGGTTCGATTCCGGTTGGCTGACGCCGCCGGCGCTGGCGGGACTCGAGGCCGCACTCGACGGCGCACCCGAGTGGCGGTTCGAGCGCGCCGCCGAGATGGCCGACCGGTGTCGGACCATCCTGGGAGAGCGTTTCGAAGTGATCGGCGAAGGAGGACAAGGGACGCTCGTCTCGTTCGTTGCGCCCGGTGATCCCAGGGAGGAAGCTCTAGGGCTGTACGAGCGCGGCGTGGTCATTCGCGATCTGCCGGGAACGCGATGGCTCCGCGCATCCTGCGGGTGGTGGACGAGCGACGAAGACATCGAGCGCCTCCTCGCGGGTCTGCGTCACTGAACGCACCGGGCGGGGGTCAGGGGCTCCCGCGTCAGGCGTGTACCTGTTACTGCTCGGGGAGCGGCGCGTACAGGTCGATCACCGTGCCGTCCGGGTCTGTCAGCTGCGCATAGCGCTGGCCCCAGAACGCGTCCCACGGTTCCTTGTGCGGGGTCGCGCCCGCGCCGAGCAACTCGCGGTACACGCGGTCGACCTCCTCCGGCGACTCGCAGCGGAACGCGCCGCCGCTCGCGTGACCCTCGGCCGGACGCTTCCACTCGGGATCGAATGACCGGATGACCTCCTCCGTGTCGAGCGCGTAGCGCATCCCGCCCGGTAGCGGCGCTTCGACGTGCTGCTCGTTCTCGGCGCCCGCCGGAAAGTCGAGTCCCAGCCGGCGGTAGAACGGAACCGAGCGCGCCATGTCACTGACGACGATCCCGAAGAAGTCGAGCTGAGGGCTCATGACGCCTCGGCGGTCTCCACGGTGCGCAGCCCGAGCTCTGACGCAATCGGCTGCAGTGCGGCGACGACGTTGCGGATGTGCTGGTCGAGCTGGAGTCCGAGCCCCTCGGCACCCGCGTACACCTCGTCACGATGGACGCCGGCGGCGAAGGACGGTTGCTTCAGCTTCTTCTTCACCGACTTCGGCTCGAGTCCGTCGAGTCCGGTGGGCCGGACGAGCCCGACAGCGTGCACGAATCCGGAGAGCTCGTCGCATGCAAAGAGGGTCTTCTTCAGCTGCGTGTCGCGCGGGAGTGATAGGTGCTCGGCGTGGGACAGCACGGCGTCGATCACCTCTTCGGGATAGCCCTCGTCGCGGAGGATCGGCGCACCGTCCTGCGGATGCTTGTCGAGCGTGGGGTGGATCTCGTAGTCGAAGTCGTGCAGCAGGGCGACCACCCGCCAGAGCTCCTCGTCCTCGCCGAACTGCCGGGCGTACCAGGCCATCGACGCCTCGACGGCGAGCGCATGGCGCCTCAGAGCCTCACTCTGCGTGTGCTGCGTGAGCGTCTCCCAGGCCCGTTCGCGGGTTGGTTCCACGGCGTGGGTAGGCTACCGCGATGTCCCAGACCGCCGTCATCGGGCGAGCGGCAGAGGCCCTCGTGATCGAGGGCGGGCGACCGCTCTCCGGGCGCATCCAGGCGGCCGGGAACAAGAACGGCGCCCTGCCGATTCTCGCCGCGTGTCTCCTCACGACCGAGCCCGTGAGCCTCCGCAACGTGCCGCGAATCGCGGACGTCGAGACCATGATCGAGCTCCTGAACGACGTCGGTGCCGAGGCGGACTGGACGGGAGCGAACGAGGTTCAGGTTCACGCGGCCGATCTCGTGAAGCAGGAGCTCGACGAGGAGCTCTGCAGCCGGATGCGGGCGTCGTTCCTGCTTGCGGGCCCGCTCCTCTCGCGCCTGGGAAGCGTGAGCGCGCCGCCTCCCGGAGGCGACGTGATCGGTCGACGCCGTCTCGATCCGCACATCCACGCGTTCGCCGAGCTCGGCGCGCAGATCGATATCGGTCTGCGGTATGAGATGCGCGGCGGCGCACTGCGCGGGAAGCACATCTTCCTGGACGAGGCGAGCGTCATGGCAACTGAGAACGCCGTCATGGCCGCCGTGCTCACGCCGGGCGAGACGGTGCTCGGCAATGCGGCGTGCGAGCCTCACGTGCAGGACCTCTGCCTCTTCCTCGTCTCGCTCGGCGCACGAATCGAGGGCATCGAGTCGAATGTCCTGCGCATCGAGGGCACCACGGCTCTCCACGGCGGCGAGTGGGAGATCGGCCCCGACCACATCGAGGTGGGCAGCTTCATCGGCCTGGCTGCGATCACGGGCAGTGACGTCACGATCGACGGCGTCAAGCAGGCTGATCTCGTCTCCATCCTTCACGCCTTCGAGAAGCTCGGCCTACACGTGGAGCTCGGTGACGGCTTCGTGCGGGTTCCTCCGCGTCAGGAGCTCATCGTTCAGGACGACCTTGGCGGCCATGTCCCCAAGATCGAGGACGGTCCGTGGCCCGCCTTTCCCTCGGACCTCACCTCGGTTGCGCTGACCATCGCGACGCAGGCGAACGGCACGATGCTCATGTTCGAGAAGATGTTCGAGAACCGCCTCTTCTTCACGGACAAGCTCGTGAGCATGGGTGCGCGGATCATCCTGTGCGATCCGCACCGCGCCGTCGTGACGGGACCCGCGAAGCTGCGCGGGCAGCGGATGGAGAGTCCGGACATCCGCGCCGGGATGGCGATGTTGCTCGCGAGCCTGTGCGCGGAAGGCTCGTCGACGATCGGCGCGGTGTATCAGATCGACAAGGGCTACGAGCGGATCGACGAGCGCCTGCGCACCCTCGGCGCACAGATCGAGCGCGTCGACGGTTAGTGCCTAGCCGCGAACCGAGAAGACCGACGAGGCTGATGCTTCGCCGGCGCTGTCGAGCGCCGTCAGAGTGAAAACGTAGCGCCGTCCCGAGCGCAGGGCAAAGGTCGTACTCGTCCGCCCTGTCGAGGTGAGCAGGCTCCGCGAGACCCCGCGGTTGACACTCACCTGTAACCGGAACCGCGCGGCGTCCTGCGCAAACCAGGTCAGTCGCACGCGACCGCGCTCCCGGATCCCCGTGAGGCTCACGCTCGGCCGCCCCTGTGCGCGGGCAACCGCGGCCGCCACGTCCAAGATTCCGTAGCCGAGCGAAGGGGTCCAGAGGCCGCGGCCGGAGGCGGACTCCTTGAGAATCTGCGCCACTTCGTCGGCGCGCAGCAACGGATTCGCGGCGATGACGAGCGCAGCCGCTCCGGCGACCTGCGGTGCGGCGAACGACGTGCCGCTGCCGAAGCCGTAGAAGCCACTGGTCGAGCCGGGCAGCGCAACGCGGGGATACGCGCTCAGAGGGGCCGTCGACGCGACGGCTCCGAAGACTCCCTGGCCGGGTGCGGCGAGCGAGACGTGCGAGCCCGTGTTCGAGAAGAAGGCGCGCTCCCCGGCCGGGGTGGATGCGGCGACTGCGAGACCCACGCCGCCGCGGCCGTTCGAACCGACCGGCTGGAGCAACGCGGCGGGAAACTCGACGGGATTGTCCTGGTCGAACTCGTTGCCGACCGCGGCGACAAGCAGGACTCCATGTGCCGCGGCATATTCGATTCCCCGCCGCTCGGTGGCGGAGGTGTCCGGCCCGCCGATGCTGAGGTTGATCACCCGCGCGCCATGGTCGACGGCGTAGACGATCGCATTCGTCTCGTCGAGGTCCGTGAGCGTTCCGTCCGGACGGCTTGCCTTGACGACGAGCAGCCTGGCGTTGCCTCCGAAGCCTGCGACTCCCTCGCTGTTCGTCGTCGACCCTGCGGCCAGCGACGAGACGAAGGTCCCGTGACCGTTGGTATCGCTCACCGCGGCGGTCCCCGTGCGAACGTTGTACGAACCCGGCGACTTGGCCGCGAGATCGGGAGCGGCGAGATCGGCGCCGGTGTCGATCACAGCGATCGTGACCGACGACGCGGCCTGAAGCACCGCTGCCGGAACGGCGTCGGCGTGCGTGGCCTGGAACTCCCACTCATAGGGAACTCCGAAGGGCGAGGCGAGGAAGAGCGCGGGCTCGACGGCCGAACTGCGCGGTCGCGCTCGCTCGACGAACCGGATCCCGTCGAGGCGCCGGACTGCTCGGGCAAAGCCCGGCTCGGCCGGCCGAACCTCGGCGATGTGGAGGGCGTTGAGCCGGCGCAGCACGACACCGGGATGGCGGGCCAGGGCGCCGCGCAGGGCGCGCTCCGAGCTGTAGCCGACGGCGAGCGGAGTGGGCACGGCGGAGCCTCGCACGGGCAGCCCGGCGGGCGGCACAGCGCAGGGAAGAACTACCGCAATGAGAGAGGCCGCGATCAATCGCATCGCGATCAACTTCACCATCGGGGTCGTGCGACCCGTCGCCATGGGCCGGACGGCCCATCTTTTGGAGTCATAAAGAGCCCATGGCTGGCGCTGCGGTACGCTCCTTCGTCCATGGCTGCGACGGGACAGGGCCGCGCCAGCGCGCGTGTCAACGTCGGGGGGCGCGGCGAGACCAACGTCGGCACCGGCGTCCCGGTGATCGACCACCTGCTGGCGCTGCTTGCGACGTATGCCTCTTTCGACCTCGCCCTCGAGGTCGAGCCGGGCAGCCCCGAGGTCGAGATCACCGCCGCAGCCCGCTCGCTCGGCGAGGCGCTCGCGGAGCCGCTGCGCGCCGAGGACGTCCGCGGTCACGGTTCGGCGGTCGTCCCGGTCGACGAGGCCCTCGCGCACGTCGCGCTCGAGGCGTCGGGGCGGCCGCTCCTCGTCTCGAACGTGGACCTCTCTCAAGCCCGAATCGCGGGCCTCGCCGGGGACCTCGCTGCGCGCTTCCTCGACGAGTTCGTGCAGACCGCCGGCCTGACCCTGCACGTCCGGCTCGTGGAGGGCAGCGAGACGCAGCACGTGCTCGAAGCGATCTTCAAGGCGCTCGGCGTCGCGCTGGCGCAGGCCTGCCGACCGCGGAGGAGGGAGAAGGAATGAAGGAAGTCGTGCGCACGGAGGCAGCGCCCGCACCGTTCCAGGGCGCGCCGTACTCCCAAGCGATCAAGGCGGGTGGGCTGGTGTTCGTTGCGGGCCAGGTTTCCCTCAAGCCCGACCACAAGGAGATATCGGGGGGAACGATCCAGGAACAGACTGAACAGGTTCTCGCGAATCTCCGGGCGATTCTCGAGGCGGCGGGAAGCGGGCTCGACCGGCTTGTGAAGACGACCGTCTTCCTCCAGAGTCTCGGCGACTTTCAAGGCATGAACGAGGTGTACGCGAAGCACGTGGGAGATCAGCCTCCCGCTCGCTCGACCGTCGAGGTCGCCAAGCTCCCCTCGGGCGCACTCGTCGAGATCGAGGCAATCGCGCTCGCCTAGTCGTCCGTGGACCGGACAATCGAGGACTTCGTACGCGGGCTCGGTCTCGACGCGTACCTCGTCGGGGGCGCGGTGCGCGACGAGCTGCTGGGACTCGAGTCGAAGGACGCCGACTTCGTCGTCCCCGGAGTCGATTACGACGGTCTCCGCGCAGCGCTCGCGCCCCACGGGCGCGTCGAAGAGCTCGAGGTCGCCGGACGGCGTGTCGGTGCGCGGCTCCATCCTGCGAATGCGAAGCTCCGCCGGCTCGCGCCCGCCGGAATCGAGTTCGCGCCGCCGCGCGCCGAGCGCAGCACGGGGCCCGGCCGCCACGACTTCGAGATCGTCGCCGACCCGTCGCTTTCGATCGAGGACGACATGGCGCGGCGAGACTTCACCGTCAACGCGATGGCGCGGCGGCTTGACACCGGCGAGTTGGTCGATCCGTTCGGTGGAGCCGACGACCTCGAGCGACGCGTGCTCCGAACCGTTCGGCCGCGCAGCTTCGCGGAGGATCCCTTGCGGATCGTCCGCGGCCTGCGGCTCGTGTCGCAACTCGAGCTCGAGCCCGACGCCAAAACGCTCCAGCAGATGCGGGAAGAGGCGGCAAGCGTCGGGGTCGTGTCCGGTGAACGCGTCGGCGGCGGGCTTCACTCGGACGGGATGGGGGAGCTCTCCAAACTGTTGCTCGGAAGACAGCCTGCGAAGGCGCTTCGACTGGCGCGCGACACCGGCGTCCTCACGGCGCTCCTCCCGGAGTTCGAGGGGACGATCGGCTTCGACCAGGACAGCGATCGCCAACATCTGCCTCTCGACGAGCACGTCTTCGCAGTCGTGCAGGCCGCCGCGGACGCCGACGCGTCCCTCGCCGTGCGGCTGGCCGCCCTCTTCCACGACCTCGGGAAGCCGGGGGCAAACGGCAACCACGCCGAGCGGGGCGCGCACCTCGCTGCGGCCGCGCTGAGCAGGCTCCGATACCCGAGCCGCCTGCGCGGGCGCGTCACGCGAATCGTCCGGGCTCACGCATTCCCGCTCGAGGGCGTCGACGAGCTGTTCGCCCGGCGTTTCCTCCGAGAGCACGGCGACGAGGTCGCGTTCGACCTCGTCGCGCACAAGGAAGCCGACCTACGCGGGAAGCAGGTCCGCAAGAGTGAGCTCGACGCCGCGGAGCGCCTCCGGACGCTGCTGGAGCAAGAACGCGAGCAGCCCCATCGCCTCGCTGATCTCGCGGTCGACGGTGCGGACCTGATCGAGCTCGGATTCCACGAGGGCCCCGACCTCGGGCGCACGCTCGAGTCGCTGCTCGACGCCGTTGTGGACGACCCGGCTCTCAACACGCGCGAGGAGCTGCTCGAGCGAGCACGGGCACGGTCGCAGTGAGCGTGCCGCTCATTCGCTGGAGCGCGCCCGGGCCCTACGAGGTGGCCTTCTCGACGCGCCTGGGTGGCGTGAGCAAGGGATCCTTCGAGTCGCTGAACCTCGGCCTCCTCACCGACGACGAGCCGGGCCGGGTGGAGGAGAATCGCGGCAGGCTCTGCGACGCCGTCGGCGCCGATGTGCAGCGGCTCACGATGAACCGCCAGGTGCATGCCGCGAGCGTGAATCGCGCGGAGGCGGGCGAGGGCAAAAAGGAAGGCGACGGTCTCTGGACCGACGAGCCCGGCATCCCGATGCTCAAGGTGACTGCCGACTGCCTGCCGATCGCACTCGCGCGGACGAACGGTCGTCCGGCGCTCGCACTCTTGCACGCGGGACGACTCGGGCTTCTCGAGGGCATCGTCGAAGCAGGAGCCACCGCGCTGGGCGGCCGGCTCGCGGCGGTGGTCGGACCCGGCATCGGGCCGTGCTGCTACGAGGTCGGCGACGACATCGCCGACGCGTATCGCGCACGCTTCGGCTCCAGCGCCGTGAAGGGCCGCAACCTCGACCTCTGGACGGTCAGCGAGCGCGTGCTGCGCGACGCGGGCGTCGAGTCGGTCGAGCGGCTCGATCACTGCACCGCGTGCGATCCCGGGCTGTTCTTCTCCCACCGCCGCGACGGAGGAGTGACGGGTCGCCAGGGAGTGATCGGCTACGTCGCCTGAGGCCGTGCGCGCGAACTACGCGCGCATCCGCAGCGGGGTCGGCGAAGGCGTGACGATCGTCGCCGCGGTGAAGTACATCTCCGTCGCAGAGATGGCCGTGCTGGCCGAGGCCGGGGTCGAGGTCGTCGGCGAGAACCGCGCTCAGGATCTCGAGCGCAAGCATGCCGAGTACGGCGACGCGTTCCGCTGGCACTTCATCGGCCACCTGCAGTCGAACAAGGTGAAGGTCGTGAACCGGATCTGCGAGCTCGTGCACTCGCTCGATTCGGAGTCGGCTGCGCGGCGGCTGACGGTGCCGGCGCTGGTGGAGGTGAACGTCGCCGGCGAAGGGACGAAGTCGGGGATCGCGCCGGAGGAGTTACCACGTTTCCTCGAGTTGTACGGCGACGTGCGCGGACTGATGACCATGCCGCCGGAGACCGGCGATCCGGAAGCATCCCGGCCGTATTTCCGCCGTCTCCGCGAGCTCGCCGAGCAGCACGGGCTGGGCGAGTTGTCCATGGGAACGAGCCAGGACTACAAGGTCGCAGCAGAGGAGGGAGCGACCCTCGTCCGCGTCGGCTCGATCCTGTACGGGGAGTAACATTTCGCGCGAGATGGGCTTCGCGGACGTCTGGAACAAGACCCTCGTCTACTTCGGCATCGCCGAGGAAGAGGACTGGGACGAGGAGGGCTACGTCACCGACGAGGATCTCCAGCGGAGTTACGCCGAGCGGCCGAACGTTCGCCGGCTCGCCCCGCGCCGGCGCGACCGCGAGTTCGACGACTGGACGGATCCCGAGCCGGGCGGCGAGCGGACTGCGGTCCTGCGACCCCGCGTTGCAGCCGTTCCCGGGCCCGCCTCGGTACGCGTCCACCTCGTCGTCCCGCGCAGCTTCAACGACGCGCAGCAGATCGCGGACAAGTTCAAGGAATCGATCCCGGTCATCCTCAACCTGCAGAGCTCCGACCAGGATCTCTCGAAGCGGTTGATCGATTTCGCCAGCGGGCTGACCTATGCCCTCGACGGCGGGATGCAGCGGGTCGCCGACAAGGTGTTCCTGCTCACTCCGCGCAACGTGGAGGTGTCGGCGGAGGAGCGCGCGCGGCTCCTCGAGCGCGGTTTCTTCAACCAGGCCTGACCAGCTAGGACAAGGGGCTTTCACGTCGAACTGAGTGCCATGGCCGCGGGTGCCCTGTTCGGCTTGCTCTACGACGTCGTCAACAACGTCGAGAGCTTCGTGCGGGTCTTCATCTACGTCTACTCGCTCTTGATCCTGGCCTACATCATCACGTCGTGGGTTCGGCTGCCGTACTCGACGTGGCTGAACAGGATCCAGCGCTTTCTCTACGACGTGTGCGACCCGTACCTGCGCCTGTGGCGCCGCATCCTGCCGACCTTCGGCCCGCTCGACTTGTCACCGGTCGTCGGTGTGGTGTTCCTCTACATCCTCTCTGCAGTCCTCACGAACATCCTCGATCGCTTGCACTGAAAGGGGAGACCATGACGCTCACTCCCGTCGAGATCAGACACCTCAAGCCCGCGAAGACCGCTATCGGCGGCTACCAACGAGCAGTTGTCGACGATCTGCTCGACGAGATCGCGGCGAGCTTCGAAGACGTCTGGCGCGAACGCGCCGACCTCGCCGACAAGATCGAGCAGCTCGAGTCGGACCTCGGGCGGTACCGCGAGCTCGAGACGCTGTTGCGGACGACGCTCATCTCTGCCGAGAGGGCGGCCGTCGGGCTCAAGGAACAGGCCCGCAAGGAGGCGGACCTCATCGTCGAGGAGGCACGCACGGAGGCACGGGCCATCACCCGCCACGCGCGCGGGGACCATGACCGCCTCCTCGCCGAGATCCGCCGGATGCGCTCACTGTTGCAGTCCGCGCTGGCACTCGTCGACGAAGAGCCCCCCACCGCCAAGCAAGAGGCCGAGGCCGCGTAGGCGTCGACTAGGGCCGAGCTAGACTCCCTGCATGGAAGCGGTTTCCACGCGCTTACGGCTTCGGGTAGCTCCCGGCGCCGCGCGGGCGAGCGTCGTCGGTCGGCACGGCGAAGCGTGGAAGGTGCGCGTCGCCGCTCCGCCGGAAGGCGGTCGCGCAAACGACGCGGTCATCCGGCTGCTCGCGGAGACGCTCTCCGTCCCGCGCGACTCGGTCGCGCTCGTTTCGGGGCACGGCGGGAGGGACAAGATCGTCGAGCTGGCGGGTCTCGGTCCGTCCCAGATCGAGCGGCGCCTCGCGTCGGCGGCAGAAAAGGAGCGTCACGAATGAGCGTGATCGACACCGCCCGCTTCCGCGACGCTCTCCTGGAAGAGCGGCGGCGCGTCGAGGCGGCTCTAGAGAACCTCCACGAGGAGAACGCCGGCTCGCTGACCGACGAGAGCGGCGAGGAGACCGCGTTCGACAATCATCTCGGCGATACGGCCACGGTCACGTACGACCGCGAGCTCGATTACACGCTGGAGGAGAACTCCGAGCACGTGCTCGCAGACATCGACGCCGCTCTGAAGAGAATCGAGGACGGGACCTACGGCATCTGTACGAACTGCGGCAGGCCGATTCCGGAAGAGCGCCTGGAAGCACGCCCATGGGCCACGCTCTGCATCGACTGCCAGCGCGAGCGGGAGCGTCGTTGACGGAACGTCTCTCGCCCAGGCCTGCGGACGTGCGAGTCGGCTCGACGACGGACGGGCTGACGCCGATCTCCGTAGCCGAGCGCCCATTCGGCGCGAGTTGGCCGCAATGGCTGAGTCTGGCGGCGGTCGCATTCGCCGCGCTCGGCGCCGATCAGCTCACGAAGGCAATCGTCACGAGCCGGCTCGACCTGAACGACGAAGTGCACGTCGTCGGGCCGTTCTCGATTCACCACGTCACGAACTCCGGGATCGCGTTCGGCTTGTTTGCGAGCGCGACGTCGATCGTGATCCTCCTGACTACCCTCGCGGTCGCGTGGATGCTCTACTTCTTCGCGCGCTCCGGATCGCGGCATCCAGTCCTTCCGGTCGCGCTCGGGCTCGTGATCGGCGGCAGCGTGTCGAACCTCGTCGACCGGGTCCGCCTCGGTCATGTGACCGACTTTCTCGACCTGCGCTACTGGCCGGCCTTCAACCTCGCGGATACGTTCATCGTCGTCGGCGTCGCCGCTCTCTTACTCGCGTTGGTTATGACCGATCGGCGAGCTCTACCCAGAACGGGATGAAGACGGCCGCACGGGCAGAGCCCGAGCGGCCTTTAGGCGACATCGCAAGCGACGTCGCGTCTTGCGCTCGTGGCTTCGGACCGCAACTCGGGCCGGCCGCAGCGCGTACGTGAAGCAACGCGTTCCTGACGAGGCCGCGGGGCAGCGGCTCGACCGCTTCCTCGCTTCGCTGCCGGAGGTTGGGTCGCGCGGCATCGCCGAGCGGCTGCTCGAGGCGGGGACCGTTCTGGTCGACGGACGGTCCCTGGGCAAGAGCCACCGACTGGCGGGGGGCGAGCAGTTGGAGTTCGAACCGCCGGAGCGCACGGCCGATGTTCTGGCTCCCGAGCAGATGGACCTCCGGATCGCGTACGAAGACGAACACCTCGTCGTCGTCGACAAGCCCGCCGGGCTCGTCGTTCACCCAGCGCCGGGGCACGCGTCGGGGACGCTCGTGCACGGGCTGCTCCCCCACGACGTCGCCGGAGGCGACGCCGACCGGCCGGGCATCGTCCACCGGCTCGACCGGGACACCTCGGGGCTGATAGTCGTCGCCCGCTCGGATGAGGCCCACCGTCGCCTCCAGGCTCTCGTCCGGCGGCGCGCGCTCGAGCGGCACTATCTCGCGCTCGTCGTCGGACACCCGCGCTCGCGCCGTGGACGGATCGAGGCACCCATCGGCCGCGACCGCCGCGATCCTTTCAAGCGCTCGCTCGACACCGACACGCCGCGGGACGCCGTCACGCACTTCGAGCTCGTCGAGCTCCTCCCACGTCACGCACTGCTCGACGTCCGGCTGGAGACGGGCCGCACGCACCAGATCCGAGTCCACCTCGCTGCGATCGACCTCCCCGTCGCGGGCGACACCGTCTACGGCCGGCCGAGTGAGCTCGGCCTCGAGCGTCAGTTCCTCCACGCGGCGCGCCTCGAGTTCGCCCACCCGTTCACGGACGAACGCGTGGAGGTGGAATCGCCACTGCCCGAGGATCTCTCGGTGGCGCTGGAACGCGCCGCGGGCGGGGGGTAGTCGCTAGAATGCAGCGGTTTTTCGCACCCGACCCGGTGGATCAGCCTGGGTGGCGGTGCCGGCGTTCGACGGACGCCGGTTCCAGCCAGGCTCTGCCGGTAGCAGTCAAGCCAACCAGAAAGGGGATCTGATCCCGATGTCCGTCGTGTCTATGCGCGAGCTGCTGGAGGCCGGAGTCCATTTCGGTCACCAGACGCGTCGCTGGAATCCCAAGATGCGCCGCTTTATCTTCACGGAGCGGGGCGGCATCTACATCATCGACTTGCAGCAGACGCTGCAGCTGCTCGAGGAGGCTCACGCCTTCGCACGCAACCTCGCCGAGCGCGGCGGCTCCGTGCTCTTCGTCGGCACCAAGAAGCAGAGCC
>WNEY01002243.1_pt1 | contig 14651 bp, 6 predicted proteins | sample 5400531 | NCBI WGS metagenome assembly WNEY01 (sample SAMN13153338, study PRJNA577476) | soil metagenome | isolation source: 200 cm saprolite under Douglas fir tree site 1 | place: USA:California | collected 2015-04-18
TCACCTCGCGGGCGCGGCCGAGGACGACGACCGAGCGGTAGTTCATGGAGTGGTTGTAGACCGAGCGCGCTAGCACGAGCCCGTCGAGGAGTGTCACCGTCACACAGATGTCGACGCCTTCCTTCGCCGCCTTGAGCATTCGACTTCCCGGCGAGCCGTGGACGTACAGAGTGTCGCCGTCGCGGACGTGAATCGTCGGGATCACGAACGGCCGGCCGTCGACGATAAAGCCGAGATGGCAGATCAACGCTTCGTCCAGAATCGGGTCGATGGTCGCGCGGTCGTAGGCACCGCGCTCGGGGTGTCGTTTGACCGTCGTGTGCTGACTCGGCACACCTCAACCCTATTGGTACGCTCGGACCATGGCACGTTCCGTCATCGTCTCTGCAGTTCGAACCCCGTTCGGCAAGCTCGGCGGCTCGCTTGTCCACAGAGAAGCGACAGAGCTCGGTGCGATCGCCATCCGCGCCGCGCTCGACCGAGCCGGTGTCGAGAACGACGAGGTGGAGTACGTGGTCATGGGCCAGGTTCTCCAAGGGGGCGCCGGCCAGGCGCCTGCGCGGCAGGCTTCGATCGGCGCAGGACTGCCGATCGAGATCGGGTCGGACACGATCAACAAGGTTTGCGCGTCCTCGATCCGTGCCGTCGAGATCGCGGATCAGATGATTCGGGCCGGCGATCACCAGGTCGTCGTCGCGGGCGGAATGGAATCGATGTCGAACGCGCCGTACATCCTCAAGAAGGCACGGTTCGGCTACAAGCTCGGGGACGGGACGCTGATCGACCTGATGACGCATGACGGGCTCACGTCAACGTTCGACAACAAGCACATGGTCGAGCAGGCGTCATTCGTCTCGCGAGAGCTCGGTATCTCGCGCGAGGACCAGGACCGGTGGGCGCTCCGCTCGCACGAGCGCGCAGTGAGCGCAATCGACGAGGGGAAATTCCGGGAAGAGATCGTCCCTGTCGGCGAGTTCGCCGTCGACGAGGGCCCGCGCCGAGATACGTCCTACGAGAAGCTCGCCAGGCTGCGGCCGGTGTTCGATCCGGAAGGGACGACGACCGCCGGCAATGCGCCGGGCGTGAACGACGGAGCGGGTGCGCTCGTGGTGACGAGCGAAGAGTTTGCCCGCAAGCGCGGGCTCGAGGTGCTCGCGACGATCATCTCGCAGGCATACGTGGCCGACGACTTCGCATACCTGGCGCGCACGCCCGCGAAGGCCGGAATTGCGGCGCTCGCAAAAGCCGGCAAGAAGATCGGCGATGTCGAGCGCGTCGAGCTCAACGAGGCTTTCTCGTCAGTGGTGCTCAACTCGGCCAAGATGCTCGACGTCGACCCTGAGAAGGTGAACGTGAACGGCGGGGCGGTCGCGCTCGGCCACCCGATCGGCGCCTCGGGCGCGCGCATTCTCGGCACGATGATCTACGAGTTGCGGCGGAACGGCGGCGGCCTGGGCCTGGCGGCAATCTGCTCGGGCGGCGGCCAGGGAGACGCGCTGCTGCTCGAGGTGTAGGGAACGACGTGGTGACACGACTGCCATGCCGCTGACGCTCGTCGTGCTGCTCGCCGGAGTTGCGGTCGCAGTACTCGTCTACGTCCTCTCGAGCGGCCACGTTTTCTTCCTGCCGCTGATCCTGCTCCTGCCGTTCGGTCTCTTCATCATCAGACGCCGCCCTCGTTCCTAGCCGCGTAGGCTCGCAGACATGAAGTTCGGGCACGTCCTGGTCGTAGGAGCAGGGCAGATGGGCGGTGGTATCGCCCAGGTCGTTGCGGCATCCGGGCGCCGCGTGTCGCTGCACGACGCACAGCCCGGCGCAACCGACCGCGCGCTCGAAGCGATGCGCAAGAGCCTCGGCAGGCTCGAGGAAAAAGGCGGTCCCCCTGCGCTGGAGGTGCTTGCCCGCATCGCAGCCGTAGACGATCTCGTGCCTGCCGACCTGATGATCGAAGCCGTGATCGAGGACGCCGAGGTGAAGGAGGAGATCTTCCGGCGGGCCGATGCCGAGTTGCCTCCGGACTCGGTGCTCGCCTCGAACACGTCTTCCATCCCGATCGGCTCGCTGGCTGCTGCGACCCGACGTCCCGACAAGGTGATCGGAATGCACTTCTTCAACCCGGTTCCCGTCTTGAAGCTCGTCGAGATCATCCGCGGCCGCGACACCTCCGACGAGACCGCCGCAGCCATCACTGGGCTGGCGCGCGAACTGGGTAAGACGCCTGCTGTTGCGAACGACTTTCCGGGCTTCGTCTCGAATCGCATCCTGATGCCGTTCATCAACGAGGCGGTCTGGGCGCTCCACGACCGCGTCGCCGAGGCGGAGGCGATCGACACGATCGCGAAGCTCGGGTTCGCCCATCCGCTGGGGCCGCTGGCGCTTGCGGATCTGATCGGCCTCGACACCTGCGTCGCGATCATGGAGGTGCTGCAGGAGGGCCTCGGGGACGACCGCTACGCACCCTGCCCGCTGCTGCGGGAGCTCGTCGGGGCCGGGAAACTCGGCCGAAAGAGCGGCTCAGGGTTCTACGAGTACTCGTAGAAACCCATAAAACTTCGGTGCGCAGGGTTTTCGCCGGTGGGGCGGTCTCTCTTAACGAGGCTCAAGTCTTGCGAGCCGGCTGCCGAAAAAAGCACTCAGGTTTTCTGGGGAAAGGAAGGCACCGCGCGTTGCGGATTCTGCTGGTCGACGACGATCCTGCGCTTCGCACTCTCCTGAAGACGACGTTCGAGGTTGCCGACGTCGCCGTTGTCGAAGCCGAAGATGCCGCCGCTGCCCGACGGAAGATCCGCAGTGCCCGTCCGGACGTGATCGTGCTCGACATCAACATGCCCGGCACTACCGGGCTCGAGCTCTGTGCCGAGCTCAAGGCCGCACCGAGGACTCGCGACATCCCGATCATGCTCTTGACCGGCTCGGAGGGCGGCACCGACGCGGCCGCGAAGAAGGCCGGCGCCGATGCGATCGTGCGCAAGCCGTTCAGCCCGCTCGAGCTGCTTGCCATCGCGGAACGACTGGCGGGCGGCATGTTCGGCATTCCGTTCCGGGCCACGAAGAAGCGGACCCGGGGCCCGGACGAGGAACTGCTGCTCTACGCGCGAGACTTGAGGCACATGCTCGAGGTCGAGCGCGGCCAACGCGAGCTCTTGCAGAGCGCGTATCTCCAGACGGTTTCGGCGCTCGCGAGCGCGCTGGAGTCGAAGGACACGGGCACGCGTGCGCACTCGCAACGTGTCCAGAGCTACGCGTCGGCGCTCGCCGACGCAGTCGGACAGGCGGCAGTGGTGCGCGACCAGAGCACGCCGTACGGATTCCTCCTCCATGACGTCGGCAAGATCGGCATCCCGGATGGGATCCTGCAGAAGCCCGGCCCGCTCAGCCCGGCCGAGCGACGCAAGATGGAGACGCACACCGTTCTCGGTGAGGCAATGCTTTCCGGCGTCGTGTTCCTCAAGGGCGACGGCCTCAAGATCGTCCGCTCGCACCACGAGCGCTGGGACGGGCGTGGATATCCCGACGGCCTCGTCCGCGAAGAGATCCCTCTCGGCGCGCGCATCTTCGCCGTCGCCGATGCGCTCGACGCCATGACGAGCAATCGGCCCTACCGTCGCGCCATGAGCTGGAGCGCAGCGCGCACAGAGATCCTCGCGCAGCAAAAACGGCAGTTCGATCCCGATGTGGTCGATGCTTTCGTCACCGCCGAGCGGGAGCTGCGCGAAATCCGCCGCGAGCTCGCCGCCGCATAGAAGCACCCGACCATTCGGGCGGCGGCTGCCCACAAAACCGGCCACGTATCATCGCGTGCGAAGTGGACTTCGACCTCACGCAGGATCAGCGGGAAATTCAGGCGCTCGCGCGGGAGTTTGCGAGGGCGGAGATCGATCCGCATGCGTCTCAATGGGACCGAGAGCATCACTTTCCACGCGAGCTCTTCGGGAAGCTCGCCGAGTTGGGCCTGATGGGTGCTTGCGTCCCTGAGGAGTACGGCGGAGCGGGCGCGGACTTCCTCTCTTACATCCTGGTGCTCGAAGAGCTGTCCCGCGCGGATGCGGGCGTCGGCGTGACCGTGGCCGTACACACGAGTGCGGCGACGCTTCCCATCCTCGCCTACGGCACCGACGAGCAGAAGTCACGATTCGTTCCGCCGCTCGCACGTGGCGAACAGCTCGGCGCCTTTGCGCTCACGGAGGCGGAGGCCGGTTCTGATGCCGGGGCTCTCCGCACGAAAGCCGAGGCGACCGGTGATGGCTGGAAGATCACCGGCGCGAAGCAATGGATCACGAACGGCCGACATGCTGGAACATTCATCTTGTTCGCACGCACCGACGCCGACACCGCCGGCGCCCGAGGCGTGAGCGCGTTCATCCTCGACGCGGAGCACGTGCGCGTGACCCGCGACGAGGAGAAGCTCGGGCTCAACTCCTCCGCGACGAACGACATCGTGATCGAGGGCGCGCAGGTCGGTCGCGACCGCCTGCTCCACGAGGAGAACCGTGGCTTCCGCGTTGCGATGGGCACGCTAGACGGGGGACGCATCGGCATTGCCGCGCAGGCGCTTGGAATCGCTCAGGCCGGGTACGAGGTCGCGCGCGAGTACGCCGCCGAGCGGCGCGCGTTCGGCCATCGCATCGCCGACTTCCAGGCGATCCAGCACAAGCTCGCGGACATGTCGATGGAGATCGACGCTGCGCGCCTGCTCGTGTACCGGGCGGCCTGGTTGAAGCAGCAGGGCCGGCGGCACACAGAGGAGGGAGCAAAGGCCAAGCTGTTCGCGTCGGAGATGGCCAGGCGGCAGACTGCAGAAGCGATCCAGATCCTCGGCGGGTACGGCTATACCAAGGAGTTTCCGGTGGAGCGCTACTACCGCGACGCGAAGATCACCGAGATCTATGAAGGGACAAGCGAGATCCAACGTCTCGTGATCGCGCGCGGCATCCTCGGCATGACGGAACGATCCCTGGTGGTGCGCTGACGGTGTCTTTGCTGTACACGCGCGCGCGCGTCCCCACCCGGGTGGGGGTTTTCACCCACCACCCACTGCAATCGACGATACCGGCGTCCGGCGCACCCATGGGTGCCGAATTCGTGCCAAGTGTCCGGAGCGTCGTTTGAGCTCGCGTCGCCGCGACGAGCCCGTTCGGCTCACCCGCATCTACACGAGGGCGGGTGACGAGGGGGAGACGTCGCTCGGCGACGGCTCACGCGTGCCGAAGCTCGACTGCCGCATCGGCGCATTCGGCACGGTCGACGAGTTGAATGCGACGCTCGGGGTCGTCCTGGCGGATCCAGACCTCCCGGATCGTCTGCGCGAACCGCTGAATCGGATCCAGAACGAACTCTTCGACGTCGGCGCCGATCTCTCCGTTCCGTTCGGGGTCACGGACCGGCTCCGCGTGGAGCAAGCCGCAGTGGATCGTCTGGAACAGCTCTGCGACGAGCTGAACGCGGACCTCCCGATGCTCAAGAGCTTCATCCTGCCCGGCGGGACCGAGGCGGCCGCCCGACTCCACGTCGCGCGGACGACGTGCCGCCGTGCAGAGCGCGACGCGCTGGCAGCCAACGAACAGAACGGCATCAACCCGCTCGTGCTCGCCTACCTCAACAGACTGTCGGACTTCCTGTTCATTGCGGCGCGGACTGCGAATGCAGACGCCGGCCGCGAAGAACCGCTCTGGAAACCGGGCGGCTGAAGCGCGAACACGCGCGAGGGAAGGCGCGGATTCGCTCGGTTAGTGCCGCGTGTTGCCGGAAGTCTGGTGCGCCCGCGGCCGCAGCACTTTGGCGGGCTTGGGCTTGACCGGCTTCGCCAGGAGTCTGGTGATCACGCGCGTGAGGACCGAAGCCGGCGTCGCACGAGGGAGGGCGATGACAGCGCCGGCCTTCAAAGACGCGATCATTTGCCGCGGGCTCGACGTGAGGGCGACGATCTTCGTCGAGGGGAACACGGCGTGCAGATCACGGATGAGAGAGACGCCGAATGCGTCGACGTCGACCACGATCACGCGCACTTCGGTGCGCCGGTTGGCTGCGGCGTCGAACGTCGGCTCGATCGCCGAGGCGGTCACGAGCTTCCGCGTCGGGAACTTCCCGCCGATGCTGCGAGCTGCAGGCCCGGCCAGCAGGACCTGAACCGGTGCGACCTGCACATTGCCCGCACCCACGAGCCGGATCGTGATCTTGCGGGAGGTCGCGTCGCGACCGGAGCGCGCAGTCCAGCGCATCGTGTAGACGCCGGTTCGGCTTACCTGGTGCGGGACGTGGAGCTTCACGATCGAGCGGCCGGCCCCGAGCGAGAAGCGCCAGGTGTACAGCTTCACGTGGCGTGGGCTGAACAGCTCCGCGGTCACGCGGGCCGCCCGCGTCACGGAGACCCGAGCCGCGATGCTCTTCTTCCGCACGGCCGGCTTGACCCTCGCCGCCGTGGTCACCTTCAACACGAGCCGAGTCGATCCGCTGCCCGGGGAGACGGTCACATCGATGGCGGAGCCTGCCTCTACGAGGACGAGACCCGCCGGGCCGGTGATGGTGCCTGCCGGGCCGGTACCGCCTGTCGTGGTGCTGCCGATCTTCAGGCCGAGCGGCGCGAGGAGAGCGGCTGCCTGGTCGGGCGTCTTGCCGATCAGCGACGGCACGGGGCGCAGCGGCTGTGTCAGGGAGCTCTCGTTGCCGGCGAGGTCGGTCTCCTTCAGCCGGAAGATGCGCGGGTCGCCGGCCGACCATGCGCCGACGCTCGCGGCGGTGACGTCGACGCCGAAGTGGCCCGCGTCGGTCGAGTCAGAGAACAGAGTGACGAAGTCGTAGGTGCCGCTGTTGTCCGAGCCCGGCGTCCAGCGGAGGATCAGACCGGCCGGGCCGAGGAACCCACGCACGTTCTGCGGCGGGTTCGGAGCCTCGAGGTCACGCAGAAGCCCGAAGACGGAGAGGTGCATCGTCAGGATGTGGAAGCCGCCAGCGTCGGTGTAGAAGCCGTCCTCCCAGCCGGTGGGCAGCGTGCCTGCGGACGGGACGCGCGCGAGGACGCGCCAGTGGCCGTCCTCGAACGTCGCAGGGACGAGACCCTTCTCGGTGGAGCGCATCAGGATGCTGATCGGCCGGGTGAACTGATGGACCTCCGTGCCTGCGAGTGCCCAGCGCGCGGTTACGTCGATTGTCTCAGGGCCTGCGCCGAAGCCGTTCGTCAGTCCGGTGGGCGGAGCCATCGGCGTGATGCGCAGGACGATCCAGTCTCCGCTGGACGAGGACCAGTCGCCCGCCGGCATCGTCGCCGAGGCCCAGCCGTCTGCCGACTGCACCGTTGTCGCCGAGCCGGCCGTCGTGTTCTTGTCAACCGGAGGCGCGATTGAGCTCGACGCGATCCACACCGTGAAGTGGACGAGGAACGGCGCCTTCTTCCCGGAGGAATCCTGGAGCTCGCCGGCGAGCGTGTGCGGGCCGGGGCCGAGCGTGCCGGTGCCGTAGTCGATGTTCGTGCCATTCACGATCGGCGCAACGGTCGCGTTGCCGTCGAGCGTCACGCCGACGGGGGTAGCAGGTTCGCTCGTGACGAGGCCGATCGCGTTTGCCGAGGGCACCGTCGTGCCTTCGCCGGGCGTCGACGAGACGAGGCGCGGGGCGGTGTTGTCGATGCGGATCGCGGTGACGACGTCGGCGGAGGTGTTGCCGAGGTTGTCGGAGACGGTTGCACGCAGGTCATAGACCCCGTCCTGAAGCTGAGAGGAGTCGAACGTTGTGCTCCACGGGGAGCTCGTGTCCGTTCCGAGCGACGACCAGGAAGCTCCGCCGGCCGGCGTGGCCGCGAACACGACCTGCGTTGCGCCCGAGCCGGTGACCGTCGCGTTGAGGGTGACCGAGCCGGAGATCGTGGCGCCCGGATTGGTGAGAACCACGGTCGGCGCACTCACGTCCACTGTGATCGTGCGCATGGGACCCGTGAAGGTGTTGCCGGCGTTGTCGGTGATGACCGGCTGAAGGTCGTAGCTGCCCGACGAGACGGTCGTCGCATTCCAGCTCGCACTGAACGGTGCGCCGGTCGCGGTCGCGATCGTCGTCCATGAGCCGGCGCCGGTCGGGCGGAGCTCGTAGCGCACCGAGGCGACGCCGGATCCGCTGTCGGAGTAGGAACCGCTGAGCGCGACGCTCGTGCCGCCCACGGTAGCGCCGTTCGCCGGTGTCGTCAGCGAGCCCGCAGGTGCGGAGTTGTCGACGCGGACGTTGGCCCGGATCGGGCTCGTACCCGTGTGGCCCGTCTGGTCGGTGGCGATCACCCGGAAGTCGTAGAGACCGTCGGCGAGTGCAGTGGTGTCGAGCGACGTGCCCCACGGGGTCGTCGTGTCGCTTGCGATCGTCACCCACGGGCCGCCGCCTGCCGGGCGCCGCTCGAAGTCGACCTGGGTCGTATCCGGATCGGACGAGGCCGACAGCGAGACGGTTCCGTTGAGGTACTGACCCGGATCCGCGAGCGTCGGTGTCGGGTCGACGTTGTCGACGGAGACGTTGCGCACCGGCGAGGTTGTGGTGTTGCCGGCCATGTCCTCGACGACGATCTGGATCGTCGCCGCGCCGTCGGAGCCGGTTGTCGTGTTCCAGTTGAGCGAGAACGGGGCGGTCGTGTCCGTACCCAAGAGCGAGCCGTTCACGAAGAACTTGACCGAGGCCACCGGCGAAGTGGCGTCGGAAGCCGACGCGGCGATCGCGATCGTCCCGGATACGAGCTGGCCCTCGGTGGGTGCGCCCACCAGCGAGACGTCCGGCGCCGTGTTGTCGACAACCTTGTCAGACAGGTTCGCCGTCGTGACGTTGTTCGCGTTGTCCGTGATCTGGATGCGCAGGTCGTAATGGCCGTCGGGCACAAGCGTCGTATCCCAGTCGGCCGTATACGGGCCGGGGCCGGTGGTGTCGGTGCCGATCGTTGTCCAGGTCGAGCCGCCGGCGTCTGTGTACTCGAAGGCGACGGACTTGATGCCGGACCCGCCGCTGCTCGGGTCGGCGCTGAGCGTGACCGTTCCCCGCAGGTAGTCGGCGGCCGAGCAGGACGGGCAGGCCGGCGGCGTCGCGTCGATCAACACGGTCGTGCTCTTGATCGTCTCGATGTTGCCGGCGTTGTCCGCCGAGAAGTAGGCGATGGTGTGTGCGCCATCGTTCGAGCCGTCGGCCGGGGCCGGGATGACGACGCTCGTGCCGACGGTGTAGGACGGATTGCCGTCGATGCTGTACTCGGTGACATTGACGCCGGAGCCTCCGTCGTTGGCGGTGAACGTGACGGTGACCGGGCTGGATTGCCAGCCGCTCGGAGCGTTGTCCGTCGTAGCGGGCTTCGTGTTGTCCGCGAGGCTCGTGACCGCCGCAGAGGTCGTGGTGTTGCCGGCCGCATCCGTGGCCACGACGTGCAGATCGACATTCCCGTCGGGGACAGCGCTCGAGTTGAAGGTCGCGCCGGTCGACTGCCAGGTGCCGCCGCCGTCCGTCGAGTACTCGTAGGCGACCGTCACGACGCCGGAGGCGTTCGAGCCGCCCGGATCGCCGGTGGAAGACGTGAGGTTGACGGCGCCGCGCAGATACGGCCCAGGACTGTTGATGGACGCGGTCGGCACGGTGTTGTCGACGAGACGGTCGGTGACCGGCGTGGCCGCGGCCTGGTTCCCCGCGACGTCGTACGCAACAGTCCGGAAGTCGTAGTGACCGTCGGGCACGGTCGTCGTGTCGAAGCTGACCTGGAACCCGTCGACCGGCGTCGAGTCCGTTGCGATCGTCGTCCACGAGCCACTACCCGTGGGAGCGCGCTGGAAGTCGACATGGTCGATGCCCGAGCCGGAGTCGGCTGCCGAGCCGGTGAGCGTCTTCGTTGCGCGCAGGTACTGGCCCGGGTCGTTCTGACTCGTCGTCGGCACCGTGTTGTCGATCCGGACGTTCGGCACCGTGGAGGACGTCGTCGTGTTACCGGCGACGTCGAGCACGACAACGCGGAGCTGATAGACGCCGTCGGTGACTCCGGTGGTGTTCCAGAGGATCGTGTCGAACGGTGCCGAGTTGAGGGTGCCGATGGCAGCCCACGTCGTCCCGTTCGCGGAGTACTCGTACGTGACCGACTGGAGCCCGGACGCATAGCCGTTTGCCGGCGGGTCCGTCTCGGTCGAGGTGAGCGTGGCCGTCTGCCGGATGTTGGCCCCGGGGTTGTTCAGCGTGCCGGTCGGATCGTTCGTGTCGCGATGCCAGGTCCACGTAGCCGGCGTCGCGTCGGTGTTGCCGGCCGCGTCCGTCGCCCGGACGTCGAAGGTGTGGTCGTTGTCGCTGAGGCCAGCGACGTTGTGCGGGCTCGTGCACGGCGCGAACGCGCCGCCGTCGACGCTGCACTCAAACGTCGAGCCGGACTCGCTCGAGTCGAATGTGAAGGACGGAACGGCGGCGTTGGACGGATCGGACGGCTTGGTCAGGATGGTCGTGCTCGGCGCCGTCCGGTCGACGTCGACGTTCCGGATCGCCGTTGCCGGATGCCCTGCGTTGTCGGTCGCGACCGCGGCGAGCGCGTGGTTCCCGTCCGCTGCCGGGATCGACCAGGAGACGCTGTAGGGGCCGGGCGCCGGGACTGTGCCGAGCGGGTTCCACACGCCGGTCGCGCAGTCGTTGCTCTGGTCGGAACACTCGAAGAACTGCACCTGGGCCACGCCGCTGCCTGCCGGGTCGCTTGCGTTTGCCGCGAAGGTGGTCGGGCTCGGAAGGGAGCCGTTGATGGCCGCGGGCGGTGCGGTGATCGAGACCGTCGGCGGCGCGTTGTCGACGCGGATACTCGTGTTCTCAACACTCGCCGCGTTGCCTGCGTCGTCGGTCGCGCTTGCGCGGAGGTCGTAGAGCCCGTCGCCGTCCGGCAGCGTTACGGTATTCCACGACGCACCGGTCGCCGCGTACGCGCTCGGCGGATCGCTGGCCAGCTTGTACGCGAACGTAAGCGGCGGGCTCGCGGGCGAAGCGTCGGTGGCGCTGCCGACAAGGTTGACAGTGCCGCTGACGATCGTCCCGGTGGCCGGGCTCGAGAAGGTCAGCGCGGGCGGGGTGTTATCGACGCGTGTCGTGACGGTGGTCGACGTCGTGGTGTTGCCGGCGACGTCGGTCGCGACGACTCGGAGTTCGTAGAGGCCGTCGGCGACGAGCGTCGTATCCCAGGACGCGGACTGGCTGTTGAAGCTTCCGCCGTTCGGCGCGCGCTCGTACGCGACGGTCGCGATGCCGGAGCCGCCCGTATCGCTCGTGTTCGACGTCAGCGTGACTAGGCCGCCGACGGGGTTGCCGGGGCTCAGCATCGTGGCGCTGGGCGCGGTGTTGTCGATGCGGCGATTGGCGACGACGGCCGGGGACGCCTCGGAGTTCCCGGCGTTGTCGGTCGCCACCGCGCGGAAGTCGTAGAGGCCGTCGGCGACGCTTGTCGTGTCGAAGGAGACCGAGTACGGCGAGCTGCCATCGGTCGAGATCGTTGTCCATGAACCGCCGCCGGCCGGCCGGCGCTCGAAGCCGACCGAGTTGAGGCCGGAGCCGTCCGTGTCGCTCGCGCTCGCGCTCAACGTGATCGTCTGGCGTAGATTGGCGCCCGGGTCGGTGAGACTCGATGTCGGCGAGGCGGTGTCGGACTTCGCCTCGTTGGACGAGGTCGCAACCGCGACGTTGCCGACGTTGTCCGCGACGCTATACCGGTACTTTGCGCACTTGCCGGACGCGAGGGTGTCAGTGCTCGTGGCCGCAGCCCAGCTGCCGTAGGACGAGCACGCATTGTTGGCGAGATCGCCTGTCTGACGTTCGAGCGACCCCGTCGACGCGTCCACATCGGGGTCGGGGCCGTTGCTCGTGGTGATCGCGTAGGAGCCGGTGACGTAGCCGTTCGGGTACGTGACCGTGACTCCGGTGGGCGCGGTGCGGTCAATCTTGATCGTGCGAACGTGCTGGCCGGTGTTGTTCGCGGCGTCGACGGCGACGGCACGGATCGCCTTCGGGCCGTCGAACGCGGGCGTTGACCAGGTTGCCGAATACGGTGAGCTGTTGTCGGTGCCGAACTGGATCCACGAGCCGGTTGCGCAACCCGTGCTTGCATCCGAGCACTCGAAGAAGTCCACGTTCGTCACGTCACCGTCGGGGGTCGACGCCGTCACCGTGTAGTTGTTCGGGGCTGAGCCGTTCAGGTACGCGGTGGGATCCGTGATCGTGACGGTCGGGGCGCCGGTGTCAATGAGCCATGTGTAACTGGCCGGCGTGCCGTCGCTGTTGCCTGCGGGGTCGATCGCGCGCACGTCCAGCGTGTGACTGCCTTCGGCCAGCGCGGGCGAGATCGTGTCCGGGCTCGAGCAGGAGACCCAGCCGGCACCGTCGATGCGGCACTCGAAGGTCGAGCCGCTCTCGCTCGAACTGAACGCGAACGTCGGAGTTGTGTTCGACGACGGGCTCGAGGGGCTGGAGTCGATGGTGGTGTTGGGCGCGGTCAGGTCGACGGTCCAGGTGTAGCTGGCCGGGCTGGCGTCGGTGTTGCCGGCGGCGTCGGTGGCGCGGACGGTGAAGGTGTGGCTGCCTGCGGTGAGGGCGGGTGAGATCGAGTCGGGGCTGGTGCAGGAAGTCCAGCTGCCGCCGTCCACACGACACTCGAAGCTCGAGCCGGTCTCGGAGGAGCTGAAGCTGAAGCTGGGGGTGGTGTTGTTGGACGGATCGGCCGGACTGGAATCGATGGTGGTGTTGGGCGCCGTGTTGTCGACGCGCCGGTTCGAGACGACGCTGGTGTTGGTGTTGTTCGTCGTGTCGGTCGCCACGGCGCGGACGTCGTACAGTCCGTCCGAGAGGCTTGTGGTGTTCCAACTCGCCGTGTAGGGCGAGGTCGTGTCGGTGTCGATGGTCGTCCAGGTCGAGGTCCCGGCCGGTGCGCGTTCGAAGACCACCTGCTGAACTGCGGTGGACGAGTCTGACGCGGTCGCAGCGAGCGCGACCGTTCCACCCACGGGAGTGCCGGGGTCGGTCAGGGAGACGCTCGGGTTGTCGGTGTCGACCTTGGCGGTCGTGGTGACGGCGGTGGAGGTGTTGCCGACGTTGTCCTTGATCGTGAAGGTGTAGCGGTAACAGTGACCGGTCGACACCGCCGTGTCAGGGCTGGTGAAGGTGCCTGCATCGGCAGAGAAGCTCGTACAGCTGTCGCCCGCGAGCGTCCCCGTCTCACGGGTCACCGTGGCCGACGAGGTGTCGAGGCCCGCCCCGCCGGCGTCATCGGAGCCGTTCGCCAGGTTGAAGGTGACCGAGTTCGCTGCGTAGTACGGCGCGCCTGCACCGGCGAGCGTGATCGCCTGGCCGCTGGGGGCGGTCGTGTCATCTTTGATGGTGATCGTTTCGGTGGCGTTGTTGGCTGCCTTGTCGGTCGCGGTGATCGTGCGGGCGCCCGGGTCGGCGGCGCCGCTGGTCCAGCTGTAGTCGGAAGGGGAGGTGTAAGGGCTTGTCGTGTCGTTGCCGCCGTTGCTGCCGCTCCAGCCCGTGAGGCCGGAGAGGTCGGGGAAGTCAACGGTGGCGACGGCGGTTTCGCTGTCGCCGGCGGTGGCGTTGAGACGGAAGCTGCCGCTGCCGGTGGAGCGGAAGTACTGGGTCTTACTGCCGCTGTCGTAGTACTGGTTGGCGTTGCCAGTTAGCTCGCTCGGGGCGGTCACGTTCGCGGTTGGCGCGCTCGTGTCGACCTTGGTGGTTGCGGTGACGGCGGTGGAGGTGTTGCCGACGTTGTCAGTGATGGTGTAGCTGTAGCGGTAGCAGTTGCCGTTGGCGACGGTGGTGTCGGGGCTGGTGTAAGTGCCGGCGTCGGCGCTGAAGCTGCCGCAGCTGTCCCCGTTGAGGGTTGCACTCTCGCGGGTAACGGTGCGGCTCGAGGTGTCGAGGCCGGAGCCGGAGTCGGTGCCATCGCCGAGGGTGAAGTTGACCGAGGCAGATCCGTAGTAGGGGGCGTTGGCGCCGATGAGGGTGATGGTTTGGCCGCTGGGGGCGGTTGAGTCGGCGGCGAGTGTGATCGTGGCGACTCCGTCGATTCCGGCGCCGTTGGTCGCGGTGATCGAGCTGGCGCCGGGGGCGGTCGCGCTGGAGCTCCAGCTGGAGCTGTCGGCGCCGCCGGTCGAGCCGGCCCAGCCGCTGACGGCGGTGACGTTCGGGAAGGAGACCTGCGCCACGCTCGACTCGCCATCACTTGCGGTTGCGTGCAGCGTGAAGGAGCCGGAGCCGGCGGGGCGGAAGAACTGTGTCTGGCTGCCGGCGTCGTAGTACTGGTTGCCCGCGCCCGTCAGCTCCGTCGGTGCTGTCGCCGCAACGCTTGGCGCGTCGGTGTCGACCTTTGCGGTCGCAGCGACGGCCGAGGAGACGTTGCCGACCCGGTCGGCGATCGTGAAGGTGTAGCGGTAGCAGTGACCGGTCGAGACCGAGGTATCAGGACTGCCGAAGCTGCCTGCGTCAGCGCTGAAGTTCGAACATGCGCCAGCGACCAGGTCACCCGTCTCGCGCGTGATGCTGCGCGTCGAGAGATCCAGGCCAGAGCCGGAACCGTCATTGCCGTCGCCGAGCGAGAACGTCACCGACGCCGCGCCGTAATACGGCGCATTCGCACCGGTCAACGTCAACGACTGCCCCGTCGGAGCCCCCGAATCAGCGGCCAACGTGAT